>WLWD01001852.1_pt1 | contig 166964 bp, 107 predicted proteins | sample 6712731 | NCBI WGS metagenome assembly WLWD01 (sample SAMN12718690, study PRJNA576275) | sponge metagenome | isolation source: marine sponge | host: Mycale hentscheli | place: New Zealand: South Island, Marlborough, Capsize Point | collected 2014-11-01
CGCGGATGGATAAAAACTGCGTGTAGATTAGAGCATGCGCAGTCAAGAGGAGAGCAGCTGCAGTTTACAGTTTTCTTGTATACAGAAATATGTGATGGATGGAGAAGTCTAAACGAGTCTGCAAGAACGACAGGAAGAACGTGACGGAGCGGAAGAGAGTTAGAAATGTGAGGACTGAGTACGAAGCGCTGGAGAGTATTTTTTCTAAACAGAAATGGATCACGGGAAAGCTGTCGAGTGTTGAAGTCCTGAAAGTATCGTACTGCGTCATTTGTGAAGTGCTGGGTAAAAAGGTGAGTTTTGTAAGTCAGTCGCTTACGGTTACATTTTATCTTGGAGTATATGGGCTCGTCTGTTAAGCTAGTCAATATCTACGTACTTTCTCACTAGAATAGTTTGTATAGCTACTCAGGTTTATTACTTGGTACCAGCTGTGTGGTTGTTACCCTTTGTCTTGTAACTAAGGTGAAGGTTATCTGTATTTTAACCCTTTACCTGATTCTTTTTGATTGAATAATTATAAATGGTGTTGGGGCTGCATACTGAAGACGGATCTGTAACGAGTAAATGGGCAAATAAAGTTAATACTCTTACTATTGACTTCATTTTATAAAGTCTAAAGCAAGTACTAAAATATTTCTAGGAAATTTGAAGTTTTTTTAGTGGGAGTGAATGCCCTTTCTTGCCCCACCGTGTGAAAATTATGGGTCATGTTGCAGGCATTATTTTTATTTTTTGTGTTTCCATTAATCACCTTTTACTGAATGTGATGATGCTTTACCTGTTCAATTTGGGATGACCCTTTACCAACCCAGCTCAGCTAACGAATTATTCATGGGTTCACATTAGAGATTACTGGCATTGTTGATGACAAAATCTGTCTATAGTCTATCAACCCCACATTTATCTTACTGCACTCCTAGTTCATTTGCCATGACAGTAGTCTCGTGTATTCAGACCCTTTAACAGTTGCTATGCGGAGAAGACGGTAACATGATGGTGGAGCTATTTAACCAAGGTTTATAAGTATGCGAGTATACTGAATTTCATTCAGGAGGAGTGAGAGCAAAAAATGAATCGCTAAAATATCATACTCTACTCAATATGTATACCGAATACTAGAGGTGGTCAATATACCGGTATCATAGTTGCACCGCGATACAGGGCACGGTATTGAAACCGGTACTTTCGGTATTGCTAAACTGATTATTTGGATCATAGCCCGCGAACTGGTAAAGATCGATAGAAGCGTTGTCTGAATAACACGCGGAAACTTACCGTATTCTATTCCGCACTTCATTTTACGAACGATGGCTACTTCTTGTGGATCTTCAGCTAGCAGCGAATCACCTTCATCTCCGTCGACATCGCAGCCATTTCAAATCATGGATAAGCCCGGTGGGAAAAGCGTACTGTGGGAATATTTCGGGCTAGAAAAAGGGAGGAACGGGCGACCAGTCGAAGTCAATGTAGCCATTTGCCGGTCATGCTTTCAACGGGTAGCGGCGAAAAACGGCAATACTTCTAACTTGTTAACTCACCTGAGGACTCACCATCCTTTGCTTCATGTGCAGGTAAAGCAAGCTATGAACGCAAAGGTACAGCAACGGCCTCCGAAATCCAGAACGCCTCAGTCTTTACAAGTTGGACAGAGTACCATTCAGGAGACACTGAAGTACGACAGGAGCAGTAAAAGGTGGAAAGATATTACCAATGCAATCACTTACTTCATTTGCAAGGATAGCCATGCTATTTATATGGTTGAAAAAAGTGGCTTTCGGAGACTGATGAAAACTCTTGACAGCCGATATGAAGTTCCATCAAGGTCCTACTTTTCCAAAACTGCAATTCCTCAATTATACTCTGCCACAGTAGACAAGGTTAAGGGAGAACTGAGCACTATTTCATATTTTTCCAGTACCACAGATCTCTGGTCCAGTCATGGTATGGTTCCATACATGAGCTACACCATTCACTTTATAGATGACTGCTGGAAACTTAAAACTAGGTGCCTCCATACACAGTTTCTGCCACAGGATCACACGGGAGAAAATATTGCAGAAGCAATGGAAGCTACTCTAGATGCTTGGAGCTTATCAAGAAACAGTCAAGTTTGCCTAACTACTGATAATGGAACAAATATTATTAATGCAACTGGACGTCTGAAGTGGTTACGGCTTTCATGCTTTGGCCATAACTTGCATCTTGCTATCACTAATGCCATTAAAAATGATCATCGATGTAGCAGAGCTGTTGGTGTGTGTCATAAAGTTGTTTCAGCATTTTCTCAAAGCTGGAAAAGAAAAAGAGAATTTAAGAAAGCCCAGACTACTTTAGGATTAAAGCAGCATTCTCTTGTTGCGGTGAGTTATATTACATCCTTTCAATAATTCAGTCATTCTCAGAAAAAATAGTAACAATAATAGTAGTTATTCTCTGTTTAAACAGCCAATATAATTTTATTAAAATGTAACCCGACATTTTGACTTCTTGCCTGAGGAGGACTTTTGCAAGAAGTTGAAACGGGTTAAGTTTTAATAAAATTATATTGGCTGTTTAAATAGAGAATAACTACTATTATAATATCCTTTATATGTGTGTAGGATTGTCCAACTCGATGGGGGTCTTCTGCCAAGATGATATCACGAGTATTGGAACAAGAAGAGGCTATCCGTACAGTTTTGAGTGCAGATAGGAAGACAACACATTTAGTACCCAACTGGCAGGATATAGATGTTTTAGTATCTATTAATCAAGCTCTTTCTCCATTTTCTAATTTAACAGATATATTATCAGGAGAACATTATGTTACAGTTTCAGCAATCCTTCCATTGATGAATCTCTTGAACGACAAGTTTCTGAAGGAAAACAAAGAAGACAGCCAATTAACAACAGATATCAGAGCAAGGATTAGAACTGACCTTAATGCTCGCTTGTCATCTTATGACACTAAGCAGCTTCTTCTTTTGCAAACTGCCAGTTTCTTAGATCCAAGGTTTAAGGTGAAGTATTTAGATGAAGATGAGGTTGAGCACGTGAAACTTAAGCTCCAAAGTCTTTTGATGGCTGCTCCTTCTGAATCTACTGCATCAAGTAACAGTGAGTGTAGTGTACTAAACTGCAATGATAGTGAATCTCCAGCCCCCCCACCTGCAAAGAAACGGAATTTAGGAACTTTATTTAAAGATAATGAAGAAAAAAGTGACAGAAATTTGGAGACTGCATGTTCTTCAATTTCTAAAGAGGAAGAACTACTGATGCAACTTCAGGCTTACATTAGTATTCCGAGGTTGGATTTTGAAGAAAACCCACTTGAATGGTGGAAGATTCATAGTTCAAACTATCCTCTTTTGGCAGCTTTTGCCAAACGATTTCTCTCGGTCTGTGCAACAAGCTCCCCATCCGAACGTTTATTTAGTTCATCGGGAAACATTGTGTCACCTACTAGAATGAAGTTGAGTCCGGACAAAGTAAATATGTTAACTTTTCTTTCCAAAAACCTCGATTAATTTTAGTCTCGTGTATCCAGACCCTTTACCAGTTGCTATGCGGAGAAGACGGTAACATGATGGTGGAGTTGTTTAACCAAGGTTTATAAGTATGTGAGTATACTGAATTTCATTCAGGAGGAGTGAGAGCAAAAAATGAATCGCTAAAATATCATACTCTAACCTTAACCGCAACCCCCATGTGGCTTACGGTGCAAACTCGACTTGCCCTATATGTCAGTTGACCAGACCCTTTCCCCACATATCAATTTGGTAAAGGGTCTGGATACGCGAGATTACTAGACAGGAGGGGCATGAATACTTGTGAAAGGGAACACCTAATGCCTCCAGGGTTTGAACCATTGGAGCTTGCACAGGTGGTGTTAACAATATCCATTAACTCCCCCCCTCCTCCCACCCCAGCTCTGTCTAACTTAATTGAAATTGTAACTGCACCTTCATATAAAGTGCTACTCATTGACTATATGCAGCAATATGGTGTATTTGAACTTGCATGTAGCTTATCAGTAGTGCTTCTGATATAGTAATGAACCATCCCTTATGTGGCATTGGTGCTTGTATTAAGGTAAATCTTAACACCTTGCGGTAATGATTACGGAGCTAATAACAACCAACTAATCAGGCTGGGTGAAGATTTGGTGCATATATAGCACGAAATCAGTCAGTGTAGCAAAGTACACCACTTTGAACAGTTGAGCAGATTTTATAATGACTATTATCTAGCTGGTGATCATAAATGAATGTATCTCATAAATGTGTACATAAGCCATTATTCACCAGGTGTCAAATTTAATAGGTGGTCTCTGCTTAATTTTGCATGAAGGTAGCCTACAATACATATATGGAATCATAGAATCTTTTCATTATTTCTGTGTACCTGTTTTGTTTTTGCTGTGGTTGTTTTTTGCTGTTGTTGTTTTTTCCCTTTTTTCTTCCTGCCTTAGAGTTATGTTTAGTAATCCTATGGCTCTTTAATAGGTTGGGAGATACTACAGTTCTTGGGAGACATGTACTTGTAGATTATATTTGATAGTGGCATCCATGTGGTTTCTACAGATAAACTTCAATTCTGCTTGAATCTTGTGTAGTAGAATAACACTCAAGTCTTGTTGATGGAAAATCTTTTTAATATTGAAAAATAAAGCATTTCAGACTGCTTGCAAATAGATGACTATTTCTTTTAGCTGTGCAAAATGTCTCAGGGTCTTATCTTTACAGTAATAGGAGCATGTGGAAGCATATGTAATATATTATGAGATGACCCATCTCTTTCTCAGGTCTAGTCAGTCAGTAATCACCGACTCAAAGTTGCGTACTCACACACACACAGGCATATGCAATGCGCATGCACACACATTATACAAACACTTCACATATTTTTTTATACTACGAGAAGTAATGCGCCTATCAACAAGTTTTGAAAACTTGTAAAGTTCACCAATTTATATTGCTTCAGTTCTGTGGAGGTAAAAAAAAATCAACTTATAATAGGGTTAAGCAACTGTCTTTGTCATTTTTGTAATACCTGTTGTCAATATTTGGGTGGAACTATTGGATAGCCAACTCTTGGTAGTCGATTTGTTGTTTGTCATTGGACATGTAGTATAGTAAGAAATTGTCTAGTCTTGCCATGTTGTTGAATTTCTTAAATAAGTATGGCTATTATCCAGACGGCGACCGTAATCTAATTAACCTAGTTGTCCCAATTACCAAGAAAGCACTGCAGCAAAGGAAACCTCCGGTATAAGCTGGCCCCCTTGTTTCTATTCCACTGTCTTATGTAAGTGCCATTCTTTTAAGTCTGCTTCCCTTGGCAGTATATGGTAAGTTTCTGATCGAGCTTATATGGTAGTACATGAATCATGTGAGTTCTGAAGATAATCCGTTACGATTTATAGGGACTTTTCTCTTTTTCAACCATTGTTGGTATTGCCATCCTCACCCTTTCTCCATGAATTGACCTACCCACCAGCACAATGTGTATATGAATTGGTAATGTATGCTAAGACATTGCAAAACTAATTTACTTTCATGTGCTATGTCCAGATGATTAAGAATCTATGAGATGACTTGTGCTGCTGTCTTTTTTTTTAATTATGAACTAATGGACCTTAGGAATAGGTCCGGTTGATATGGTTGGCCAGACCAACTTTTTAACTATAATTTTTGTGCATGTGTTTGTGGTGCCCAGATACACTCGCCTCCATGGCTGGCCACCTCCCCTCTCATTTTTCCAGTTGTACAAATAATAACCATGCGGCAAATTAGCATTTTATTTGGAATCATTCGTCGTTCCCTCTATATGGCATGAGCCACTAGATTCTCAGGCCACACCCACCCACCCCTGGAGGGTGTGGGGATACCTACACGTACTTTATTGTTCTGGTGGAATGCAATAGTTAAGAAATTGTGTGACCTGTGGCTTATTATTTAAATCCCGAACTATTTAATGTCCGTGGTAACTTTTAGGTGATCCACAGGAAAGTTTGCTACTGTTGAAGAAACTAGATTGAACAGATTGTTAAGAGCTTGCTTGAACTCATTAAGTGTGTAAGGTGATTGATCTGGGTATGGTGAGCTTTAGGTGTGTGTGTGTGTGTGTGTGTGTGTGTGTGTGTGTGTGTGTGTGTGTGTGTGTGCAACTTCTTTCTACTCCCTTCCATCTTGGTACCGTATGTGATTCTTCTGCTGTAGTTTGCAGAACTTTTTTTCAGTAGATGACAATGCTGATATTGCTCTTCATATCTATTGGTTTCATTTTATATTCAATTTTAAATGTAATGTTCTAGTCACTCAGAATACTTAATGCAGTTAATGTTTTTGAGTCTCACCCACTTCTGATCTACCATCATCCACTTCCTGACCAGACTAAGTAAAAATTGTTTCCTACGGCTCTAATGAAAATATGAAACACAGGATGGTGGTTGGAATGTAGAATTAGGCACTGAAAGTATAAGATTTACTATGTTGCAGATTCCTTGTTGTATTGGTGGAAGTCATAGGTTTCTAGTTTTACTATGTCCAATAGCACAAATCATAGTTCCTACTTTCAAGAACAAAAAAAAAAAAGAAGAAAAAAATAGACCCACCTACTGACACACCAATTAAACAATTAAATTAATGAAGCACCAAAAGTGCGAGCCCTTAGCACTACTATACACTAGCTAGCTATTACAAAATCATGTCAGACCAAGAGAAACATTTCTTGGATATTCTCATTAAGTATAAAGCTCGAGCAATTAGAACAGTACATGTAAATGTGGTCTTTATAAGAGAAGAAGGCCAGAGACACCCATTGGTATATATTTTCAATGCAGACACTCTACTCCCAGCATCCATTACCTTCCCAGTATGAAGTAAAACTACCATGTGCAGCCATAAATTATTTATTCACATGATTACCATGTGACGATAGTGGGCATTACCCACAAAGCTAGTACCTACGAGTAGCTGACGGTTTCACATTTTCTAAAAAATTCTGGGTAAGTCCATGCCTAAATCACTGGCTAATTGTCAGTAATCTCCCAAACAGACAGACAAGACGACTACTATAGCCCTTTCACATGCACACTGAGGGTTAATAACAATGAGGAGATGGTGCAATGATAACTTTATTTTTTACTTTCATTTATCACTGAGGAGAGCTTTCCAGTGTCAAAACAAATGGATTTTATTACTGCTACAAGAAATGACTACATGTTGACACTTGCATTTTGGCCGTGCAGGGGGATTTGTATTGCTATCAACCTGAAATGTATGACTGCTTATAAAAAAATTAAAAAAAATTTAATGGGAGAAGACTAATAAATCGAGGTAAGCCGGGAGAATTCCATAAAATAGGAGGTAACCATGAATTGCGGAGGAAATCGGGAGCATCCCGGATGTACGGTTGGCAACTATGATAAATACAAAGACTGTTTGTACCATTCTGTTCATTCATATCTATAGGCTGTCAGTGTTGCCTCAATTTGTGTGAAGTCGTTTTTATTAGACATGATTGTGGGGTAGGATCTCTGCCACCAGGAGGGAGGTTGAGCGTGGGGCAAACTAATGGAACTGTGTGAGGTTTACTTACAGAGCAATTGCCCAGGTGTGCCCCAGGTTGGCTATACTAGACGGGCTGTAGAGCAAATACAATCTTCTAAAAATCAGAACTTGTTCTCACTGTATTTTTTACAGTGACTTTTTTTTGTTAAGTTATTCACGTTTTTCAAATTTTCATAAAAAACATTATTTTTTACCAAATAACTAGTGGTGTGCTTGAGCACAAATGGCGAACGAGCCTTAAACTACACTATTGTTATTCAAACTACTAAAATAAAGTTGAGTATTTAAATTACGCATATACGGTAAAGGGGTCCAATGCCATAGTAACCACTCCCCTCAACTGTTTGAATTGAAAAAGAAGCAACAAAATCAAGTCACGTTATTTAAAAATTTCTTTGTGATATTCTTAATAGTAGTTGTAACGCACAATACTTTCACACAACTGAACATACCTACGCAAGACTTCCTTCGTGGTTCGTCTAGTGGACAATGAATTTTTGTTGAGTAGGGCTTATAATTGTGACAAATAGCGTATTAACTTGCCACCGCCACTAACTCGAATAGAAATGGAGCTCCCGTAAGTTTTTGCACCCGCAAAACAATTCAAAGCGGTAAACAATTCAATTTCTAAGGTGATACGGGTAATGGTAGCTACACCAGAGGATTCTGTTTAGTGAAGTTTGGGACGGGGTCGAACGCGGAGCGAACACAAAAATACGGAGGGTCAAAGTACAAAATGACATACATACGTCCAAACATATATCTAAATAAATAAATAAACATCCCTGATTTTCGATTGTGTTACCCCTGTAAGTGTCTCGCTCGCTCGCCAATTAATATAATATTTTGAAAAATCCTCCAGACCACTTTCTAAACAAAGTATCAAAGAATGTGTGTTTGAAGTAGGAGGGGTTTAGTTACGCAAGAGTTGGTAGGGATTTACTTGATGATGACACCTTATAATTTTGTGGGTGTGGTTCTTCTGCCCTTATATTTAGCTCGTTATGAAGAGCTTCAAATGGACAATGTTTCGACCCTCAAAGTGAAAAAAAAAATATGCATGCATAGCAAAGTCATGACAAAAAAGTAAAACCACTATTTTATGGTGAAGGCCTCCCTTAAAATTCAAGACTACATATCCAACAGTACTGAGCTCAGCCAGTGTTTAAATGACTGAGGTGGTGTGATAATTATAAAAAAAAATTGTTATTATTATTTTTTTAGGTAGCACCGTCGCCACATTCTTGCCGTGAATATCCTCCAGCCAAGAAAGTCAAGGTGGAGGCTAGCAACAAAAGTAGTCTCAGTGAAAACCTTCAGGACTTTCACCACCACCAAAACTACCATCAAAACAGAGCCAATCTCAGGCATTGTCCTTTGCCTAACGGCTCAGAATTCCCAGGCTGCCTGCTTGTCAAGGGCCCTCTAACAGACTGCCAGTCTCTGTCATCCTCAGCCTCATCTTCCACGAGCCACCAAAGTGAAAATATTTTATTTTGCTCAGAGAAAGTGACTTATCAGGGAGACAGCGATGAGGATGATAATGCTACCGACGAAACTTCCTACGATCACCATGACATCAAAGCAGAGAACAACACGTCACCACCAGTGATGCTGTCTTCATCCCCTCCCCTCACCCCGCCCACTCTGGGGTCCACATCCCACCATCATTCTGGTGCATCATCCTCTCTTGCTGCTGCAACCCAGAGTTATGGCTACCTTCCTCCTCTCCTTCCAGATGGGGCAGCAGGCTCTAGTGCAGGGAGTACTGTAATGTTGTCTTACAATAGCGGCCCCTGGCTTTGCAGTCCACAGATCAACTTCTCACCTGTTGAGACCACGCCCTTGCATCACATGAGCTGCTCCCCACTCTCGACCTCGCCTCTCAGTTGCCCTGTCATGTACAGTCCTCCATTCACACCTAACCTGTTTGAGCAAGCCAGGCTGGTGCCCAGTGAAGGTATCACCAGGTGCTCAAGCGAGAGAGATTTATGATACCATGCAACTTGCTGAAGATTGGCAGATTTTCACAACTAATTTATCAAAATGTGGACATTTTCATTATACAGTTTTTAAACACCTATTTGAAGCTGACGCTTATATACCATCCATCCATTTTATTAATACTATTATTATTATTATTATGATTCCAATCTTCATACTGCATCAGAACTTCAGGAGCATCAATACTTTAGCGCATGCGCAGTAGATTCGATGAGGTTACGTAGCTCTTAGTATGCGGTAAGGTGAATATACTCTTGACACATAAATTGACAGTGTAGGTACGTGTGTGTGAACTGACTAGTAAGTGGATATTACGGGCTTTTCAGGATCTCTTTAGGTTCGACAACCAAGAAAGTTTGACGGTTCTCTTACGTTTGTGCCGCCTCCGGTTCCGAAGGAGTTCGGCTCGAAGAAGAAGTGGCCAGTCCTAACACACGAACATACGAACCACCGTTATGGCGGAGGTATCTACGCCAATGTCAGAGGGGACGTTCGACTCTGAGTTTTTCAAGGAGTGGGAAAGTATATTAAACGAAGAACAGCCATCTACTATGTCGCTTAGGAAGAAGACAAAGTCTAACTCCAGGCCTCCTTCAAGGTTAGTGGGGGAGAGTGAGGAACAGAGAGACAGGAGACTGAGGCTGGCCAGGGAGTGTTCATTGAGAAGAAGGTCCATGGAGACTTCTGATGAGAGGGAGAAGAGACTCCACGACCAACGGACCAGAATGGCTCTGAAGAGAAAGAATGAAAATGAAGAAGAGCGGGAGGCTAGGTATGTTTGTGTGTGTGTGTTATGAATAATGAATGCTGCAGTTGCCATGTGTGAAATGTTAGAATTTTATGGCATTTTCACGATTTAGTATAATAAAAGTGGGCATTCTCAAGAATCCTTTATGGCCATTCGATTTTCAACTTATTTATATGCAGGAGAAAGAAAGCTCGTGAGCGTGAGAAGGAGCGCAGAAGAAGTGAAACTGGAGAGAAAAGAGAACATCGTCTAAAGTACTCGAGGGAAAGAGCGTCACTTAGGAGAGAGAAGGAGACTACAGAAGACAGGCAGAAGAGGCTGGAGATCAGTCGTGCCAGAGCTGCAGAGAGAAGGTGAGCACAATGAAGAAATTTCACACATGTTACAATAATTGGATGGTCATTACGAACAGGGTGAAAACATTTTTAACCCCCTCCTCTCCCTTTTGCCCTTTCCACTGTGTTTCAGTAGAAAACACAAAAGGGCTTTTTTTTCCTTTTTTTTTTTTGTAATTTAAAAAAAAAATACTATTTTGGGGGGGGGGGAGGGGAGAAGGTTAGGTTGGGACAGGGAAGGTGAATTTTCTTACTTTTTATCTTTTAAGTTATTTCCTTCACTCACTATTAGTCTGGCTTCTTCTAGGTAGTATCTTAGCTGGCAATGCTTGTTCGGGTGGCGGCTACTTCCTAGTACACATTACTCACACACTAATGTACACACACACAACACCACATTCACACACATATGTACCACATGCTAACACACACACACACACACACTACACCATATTCACACACATATGTGCCACATGCAAACACACACACACATACACACACTATGCCACATTCACACACATATGTACCACATGCAAACAAACACTACGCCACACTTACACACACAGTGTCCATCTTCTTCACATACATTATATTTATTCATTAGGAAAATGAAGAAGCTTCAAGAAGACTCGGGTGAGCCATCTACGGATCCTTCTTCTATCAACACTTCCACTTCAGTGACTCCAGCAAAGCCGAGAGCCAAGAAGAGGACCTCTCGGCCACGTTCAGTCACAAGACGCAAGCAGAAACCCGAGGATGACCGCCAGGCTTCTCCGGTCATTGAATACTCCATGACTGACAATGGTATTCCCCTGGAGGAGTACAAGGTTAGCCGCGATTACGGTAGCAAACAGGAAAACAAAGGAGGCGGCGGAAGCATTAACGGGGGTGATGCTGCCGGAACTGGAGGGGGCGGGGCTCCCAGTAACAGCAACAATGCCAACAGCAATGGGTTTGCGGACTCCATGGTTGGCGTGGTCAATGATCGCCAGATGATATCGGATGTGCCGGACATGGCTGGGCATGCTCAGACGTCTGTGACTTCCTTGCCGTCTTCACTAGATGCCACCGCCCACCATCAGTCGTCCATAGACGGAACTGATCACGGCATGACAATGATCCTCACTCCGAACCCGTTCCATCACTCTGAAGCTAGTGCTTTCCAACCTCCCCCACCCCCTCAGGCTGTAGTCCATCCTCCTCAATCCATGGCCAGCTACACCAACCTCCAGGGAGCTGGCGTTATCGGGGGAGGCGTGGTCAAAGGAGGCGGAGGACTGGTGGGCGGGACAGCTTCCGGAATGGTGGGAAACACCCATGGAGGGCGTGTAGGAGATGACATCTTGGAAGGGATGGGTTACTTGGAGCATCGCTACCAGCTGCATCCTGACTTTACACTCAGGGAACAGCAGAACCGAAGCTATAACATCCAGGCTGTAGTTCTGCGAAACTCTTAGACAACTTTCAGCTTAGACATAATCATTGAACACCTCTAATTCAAGCCCGTTTATTCACTGCGTGTGTGCCAACAATAATCATCAATTAACTCTCGCATTTGCATACGTTTTGTCAAGTTTTAAGCTCATTGTGCATTGTTGTAGTGAGCCATTCAACTGTTTCCTACTCTTTCTCCCTTCTCAATTTTTTTTTTTGACTATTTGATTTACATTTTTGTTAATCAGCTGCTTATGAACCATGCCCCAGAAAACTTCTAAATACGGCAATTTCTAGTATTACAGTGGGTCACAGGTAGCAGTAGTCAGGATTCTATCTAAGAAATTTAGTCTAAAAGAGAAGCTCAGTAAAGTTTATCGCCTTCTTTATATAGATACTGATGAAGGAAAAAAAATTATAAGCTTTAACATATAATTAGAATTCGGTTTCAACAACATACTGCACACAGCCTGCAATTGTAGAAGCAGACACGTTAGTGGGTGGGGGGCTCCCCCATGTTTTACCAAGTTGAGATTCTTTGCAGTCAGGCTAAGTCAAATGTGTGAGTAAGTGAATGTACTAGATACTGACACTTAGCTGTGTATTAATATACAATATTTCAGTAATATTAAAATCTGTACATTTGCTCTGCTACAAATACAAAAATCCAAATAAATAAAGTGTTATTAAACTAGTGAGAGGACTATGTTAGGATAGAGAAGCCACAGTCTTGGCGGCAGCATCTTCAAAGTCGCTAGCGGCAACGATGGGTAGTCCACTTTCAGCAAGCAGTCTCTTGGCATTGTCTACATTGGTACCTACAGGGAGACATTGATACACAAGCCAAACATTTCATTAAAAATGACGACTTATAAACTGCTATTGCAGATAAAAATTACCGTCACCAATAATTCAAGAAATAAGATAAGGAATAAAAGTACAGCAAGAAGTTGAGACGCATTATCTATAGTGATAAAACGGCTAATTAATGACGTACCTTCTAGTCTGACTACAATGGGTAAAGAAAGAGTGATCTCCTTGCAGGCTCCTATGATTCCTTTAGCAATTGTTGCACAGTCTACGATACCGCCAAATATGTTCACCAGGATAGCCTTTACCTATGCACATCAGCGAGAGAGAAGAGAGAATGGAAAGGTAGTTCTAATAGAGCACACCTACAATGCTGGTTTTTATGTGAGGTTGTTTCGTGTGTGTTGTAGCCACAAAGAAACACAGAGCATTCATGCATCCATACATGACAGTATGTATGTGTGTTTGTGTTTCCTCAAATAAGCTTGTGTGTGCATGTGTGTGTGTGTGTGGTTGTGCGTGCATGTGTAGCTATGCATTCATAAACACACACCACACATACTTACACACTCGTGCAAAAACATTCCCACAAACCCCACACTGTGTTTCCAAACATGACTAACAGTAGCAGACCAGAGATACCTGAACTATCACAACAAAGTGCTGAGATATGGACCGCGACTGACACAGGACAGAAATGTGGACCCCGACAGAACATAGGACAGAAATGTGGACCGTGACTGACACAGGACAGAAATGTGGACCCCGACAGAACACAGGATAGAAATGTGGACCCCGACAGAACACAGGACAGAAATGTGGACCGTGACTGACACAGGACAGAAATGTGGACAGTGACAGATGCAGTCCAACAGAAATGTGGACCCCGACAGAACACAGGACAGAAATGTGGACCGTGACTGACACAGGACAGAAATGTGGTACAGGACAGACATAGGACAGAAATTTGGATAGTGAGAGAGATACAAGATAGAAATGCGGACCATAACAGAACACAGGACATGATAGACACCGGACAAAGGTGGAATGTGGACCACGACGGATGCAGCACAGAAATGTGGTACAGGACAGAAACCAGACAAAAATGTAACCCATGACGACACCGGACTAAGGTGGAATGTGGATCATGACAGAACATAGGACAGAAATGTGAGCCGTGACAGACACCAGACAAATGTGGACCATGGCAGAACACAGGACAGGCAAAACTAAGCAATACTACTTGGCACTAAAAGACTTGAAAGAAGGCTTTAAAATTTCAGGTTTCCCACGCCCTAATTAAATTTATTTTCAATAATTGAATTGATTAAATTTCACTATCAAGACAAGCTGGACTGAACAATGACATCAACAGCAATATGGCATTGATCTGGTTACAGCAGACATCAGTTCAAACTACAGATTTCAACCACTATAGAGATTTGCTATCTCAGTCAGCACATAATATTGCCAAAGTGAAATTGGCTGACAAATTGATGACAAATATGAAATGGCAGGATACTGCTTCACCAAACAACCACCAATTTCAGTATTGGCAACCCTTTGTTGGGCAATAAATCTCCAGTTGAAAAAGAAATTATTATCATTACTATAAATTCAATAAATCTCCCAACACCAAATTTGTAAATCTTTTGTACACAAGTGTATCTGAATTTCTAATATAAATTGATTATTGTACTTACTGTATGTACACTCAAATTTTTATAATCAAACAATATTAGTACTAGCCATAATGCTGTACCTAGCTCAACAATCCACTTCAATCTTGACTTCAACATATATCTTAACGGCCATCTTTATATACCTTATCTAGTAATACATAGCTAAGTGTCCATTATATAAGATACACTTGTAGTTCACAGAGGGTACAGTCAGTGGCACAACAGTCAGTGGCAGTGGCATTCCTCACATCCTCCCTCCCATTGACCCTGGGGCTAGGCTTGGAAGCATTCCTCACATCCTCCCTCCCATTGACCCTGGGGCTAGGCTTGGAAGCGTTCCTCACATCCTCCCTCCCATTGACCCTGGGGCTAGGCTTGGAAGCATTCCTCACATCCTCCCTCCCATTGACCCTGGGGCTAGGCTTGGAAGCATTCCTCACATCCTCCCTCCCATTGACCCTGGGGCTAGGCTCGGATCGTGAAAGCATTCAAATATACAATGGTCTATTGTGCTATGCAGGAAATTTCCCATCTTATGAAATGGGTCATGCACAGGTCATTGACATTCTAAATGTAACCTTCTCTCTGCCAAAATGACTAGTAATTCACTCAATGGAGGTGGGAGTGGCTATATGACAAAGTAGAGTTCAGAAGAAACCTACCAGCTGGCTGGCAGAGAAAATAAAATACTCACACACAAACACACACCCACACATATATACCACACCACACACACATACACACCACGCATACACACACATATACACCACACTACACACACATACACATGCACACACATACACACCACACACCTTACATGCACACAATTTCATGCCCAATATCACAACCACACATGCACACACATACAAACACCATACACATGCATGCACACACATACAGTCAACTCCCAAGCACATACATGTACATACACAAACACTCAATCGATGATCGCCGAGAAGAAAACAACAACAAAATGAAACTTGCAGCAGAAGCAACTTTCATTTCAGTAGGGGTGCATACCACACCACTCGCACTTTACCAACTATACCAGACCTCACAAACTCACACTGTGCATATAATACATTTGTATAAGAACACAAATTCGGTGAAACTGAAATATTGAAAAAGTTCCTTTAAAATTGCACTCTAATACTCACATGAGCACACACAAACATATCCACAAGTACACACCCACACGTCCCACAAGCACCATTGACAAATACACACACATATGTACCATATGCTTACAAAACACGCACAAACATACACTCACACAGCTGCGTGCATATTTCCACCAAATAAACACACATGTGCTCATACAAACACATGTACCTGGGGGTCAGAGGTCAGCAACTTAAAGGCATTGAGCACCTGCCCTTCGTTCACACCTCCTCCCACATCCAGGAAGTTGGCTGGCTCCCCTTTGTGTAGTTTGATAATATCCATGGTAGCCATAGCTAGACCAGCTCCATTGACTGAACAGACAGACAGACAGACAGACAGACACACACACACACACAAATGATATCCTAATCTCAGTATGTGTATATATGCACTGTATATATGTATGTATGTATGTATGTATGTATGTATGTACGTGTGTATGTATGTGTGTATGTATGCGTGTATGTATGCATGTTACACACGTACATATGTATGTATGTGTGTATGCAAGTATGTATGTATGTGTGTGTATGTACATATGTATGTATGTGTGTATGTATGTATGTACGTATATACATGTGTTATTTAAGGCTACAGTACATGTAAAAGTGTACATAAGTGTGTGTACATGCGTGTGAGTATGTGTGCATGCATACGTGTATGCGTACATGTGTGTATGTGCATAGATGCATCAACTGTCTGGGATACCCTCCCTCACCCTCTCCCCTTCCCCCACAGATCTTCTCTCTCCCTCTCTCACCGAGACAGCCGATGTTTCCGGTCATCCCAATGTAGTTGAGGTTCCACTTGGCTGCCTCCACCTCGCGAGGATCGCTCTCACTCATGTCCTCCAGGGCAAAGATCTCCTTCTGGCGAAACGCAGAATTGTCGTCAAAGTTAATCTTGGCGTCGAAACAAACCACTGAAGAGATACAACACCACAACTCTAATCAGGAACACTAAATGATGTAAAATTAGACAATTTCACACTTCTCATTACAACTCGTCTCGTGTCGTTAGAGAACTCCTCATAAAGTACGTACACTCACAATTAATAATGGCCTCGGCTAGGGAATCAAGAAAAGACGACTTAAATATTCATTCGGTCATAATAACTTTAAGTTCCAGTCAGTGGGGGGATTAGCAGAGTAAGTGACATCAGCTTGAAAGTAGAAAATGTCGGGTCAAAGTCGACAGTTAATAGGGTGTGTCAGGACACACCCACCCAGCTCTTGTGTGGCTAAAACCTCAGCATTCCTGGGCATCAAGTTTTCACAAACTAAAGCAAGAGCTCTCGCAAGAACCGGACCCGCCCACCATTGGCATAATTGGCCAAGAAAATAGAGTATCGTCAGTAACTCAACTATTACAATTAATGGGCGTGGCAGTAGGCATGGCTAGTAAAATCGGTAAACTTCTTCTACAAAAACTAGAACTGAGCTAAATACGGCAATACTTGAAAAGTAACAGTGGTGTCTATTTAGAAACACCTAATTTTTTTCCCCTTGTTTCATAAACCTTGTTTTTCCAATTATACATCACACATAGCATTATAGGGAATATTAAAACGAACATGAACACAATCATTGGACCCTTCTGTGCTAGTATGTGCAGGTAGTCAATAGAGAATAGCCAATAGGCCATCTAAACTTAACTTCATGAAGGTGGGAAACCTTCAACTGAAGACAGAGTAGAATGGGGCAGCAGGCAAGAGTCATGCTGTGGGTGGGGCAATAGGCTTCATGACCTGGCTTCTAGGGACATTCATTACTCATTGGGGGCAATGAAACAGAATTATTTTACCGACAGAGGGTAGGCATCACTTGCCAGAACACAATATTCATGTTGAAAGAATCACACACACACAAATGCAAATTCTCTTGGTGCCGCTAGGTGGTCATGCGCACCTGGCAGAGCCAGGATACCTGTGCACTAAGCAGGCACTGTGAGCCATGCAAGCAAAGCTCCTGGAGCCGGGCTAGGAACTCACAGGAGAACAGGCCTTTCCTCACAGCAAGTGGTGTGGGCACACGAAGTCCCACCTGGACCATTGCTGTTTCATGAGAAAAGGCCTCTCATACACACACACACACACACACACACACAAGCATCTAATTCACATACAATACAAATATGTACAAAGTAAATACAACTGTTTCAATACAGACACACATAAGGACACAAATATATACCCATATACACACATACGTTCATATACACATACTTACATACATGCATACACACACACATACATACCTCTTCCATCAGGTGTCTCCCCAAAAGGATTTATTTCTACTTGAGTGGCATCCACGCTCATAAACATCTTGTACAGGTTAATGATCTGCTGGGTTGCCTGACAAGGAGATACAGAGGAAGAGAAGTAGATAAGATGGTTCATTGCTAAATGTGTGAATATTTCACACATGGGCATGCAGTCATAGAAACAAAAATTGTATGTAATCCACACACACATGCACCTTCCAAGTCTATATGTAATAGTTAACCAGATTGAGGCTAGTATGCGATTTACAAATCCTGAGACAGGAGGGCAAAGCACGAGTGGTGTGGGTTTATGAATCGCTGTACAAACTGATATTTATTGGTTTTATACTTTTAGCTCTCTCCAGTCATTTTCCCATTACTTTTTTGTGGTTGCTATGAACTATATCAAATTTTCCCCTCGAATACATTTTCGTACGGGAATACCGGGGACTATATCAGATTTATAGTACTCGATGACAAGCAGGTCGCTCAGGTAACGGTCTATAAATACTCCAAGTGCACATATGAACACACCACGTCCATTCATGAGCATGCCCAGTACTGCACTGAAGCATGAGATAACCACTCCCATACTGCACAGTGAGAACCAAGCAGAGCGATAATTAACTTCTTCATAGAAATTAGTATCAAAATCAGGTGCCAAGTAATATGCCACGCCCACATCCAACCATAATGAGCACCATCTGTACTCCAAACGGAGAACTGTCATAACTTAGCCTCTAACAGAAGTGTGGGAGGGAGGGGGGGGGGGGGGGGGGGGGGGGGAGTGGAAGAAAAATAGGATATGCCTGCCATATTACTCAAGTACACTTGTGTATACTGCTGAGTCACTGTCCAATAAAATAAGAAGTCGCCAATGCTGACATTATACCTGGCACGAAAATAGCAGCCAAGAATAATTAACAGTAAATTGTTATTATTCCACAGATTAGCGCTGCCTCATTTTCATTTCACGGCTTAGCAGATAAATACCGAGACAGACAATGAATAATTCAAAAGTACCAAAACTCAACCAACAAACAATTAATATGTTAATACACTATAGTTGAAATAATATTAGCTAATTCTGAGTTAATACAGTAAAAAATAGAAGTCCTCTTGCTGTACTAGTGTTTAGTCACTTGATAATAAAGTGTGTTTATGTCCCAACTCTTAAATCAATCGCTGTTGTTGTTGTTGTTTTTTGTAACTGTGAGTGTCAACATTAGACCAGTCATCAGAAATATTACTTTTCAGCTGAATAGCTACTAAGAACAGAAATCGTTATAATAACTTCGTCCATGGGCTATAAAATAGAAAAACGGTTTGTACTGTGATAAAAAATTTAAAAAAACCCACGCCATTCAGGCTTTGTCCTCATGCCTCGGCATTTTTGTAAATTGCATACTAATATTGGCAGTATATATCTTCTCGCTAGCTTGCCATATATTGCACATCTTGGCCATTAGTCAGTTCGTATTTCAATATTGGTAAAGGGTCATCAGAACTCCCATGCCTTAGAATTTTACCTTTTCTAATGCCTCCCCTTTGAACTCCAAGTCAGCAGCCAACTGTCTTGCTTGGGAATCTTGAATACCTTCAGTGATATCAATAGGTACCTTAAAATACAAAAACAACAACAACAACAACAATAATAACAACAACAAGAAAAAAACTGGAGTGCAGTTTAAAGATGATAGCAAAGGGCAAAAGGACAGTAAGTCACACCATATTAACATACACATACCCACACACTCAGGCCCTTTCAACAACAATACACAGTCTACCCAACACCTCACATTGGCTTGTGCAATGTCACCTCTATTGTTAGAATGGATAAGAAAAAGAAATATTCAGAGAAATGTAATATTTTCCTCATACTGTAAATATTACACAACATACCCCACTTTCAATTCCATACAAAAGCTTGTCTTTCTAAATAATATAGCTCAAGAGACAAACCTTAAATATCTTGTCAGGGGTTTTTGCTGCCACTTCCTCAATATCCATACCCCCCTCAGGGCTTCCCACCAGCACTGGCCCCTGGAAGATACGGTCCATCACTATGGCGAAGTAAGTCTCCCTGGCGATGTCCAGAGACTCGGCAACCATCACACGGTTAACGGTAACTCCGTCTCCAGTAGTCTGCTTTGTACTGAGCTTATAACCAATCATCTGTTTGGCCAACCCTGGGATACTGGCTAGACTATAGAAACGGAAATGGAGACAAAAGAGAGCAAACGTGACATGATCATACAAGAATCTTTTTATTACAATGATATTGGTCATAAAATAAAAGAAACCAGACATTCGATAATGAAACTTTTTTTTGTTTTTTTTTTTTGTTTTGATTCAGACATCTGGTAAGGTGTCATCACAATAAGATGCTTCACAAAGCCACAACATACTGTTTACAACTTCATGCACGTATAAGGAACTTGTCTCATTGTGTATGCTGAAAAGCCCTACATTCCAATAACACTATCACTATTACTTGGAACATACTGAGTTCTCTAACGGTACATATATCATATATTAGCTCATTCTAGGGAAATAGTTAATTTAAATTTCCCACTGAAAACCGAGAGGTCACCAGCATGTATATGAGGGCTAGCACAGATTGGGAGTAAAATGTTATACTAACCTTAATTGGGCGAGCGAAGCAAGACTCTCACTAACGGGTCTCAATTTGAGATTTTGGTATATATATATATATATGGCAAAGTTCAAAGAGGTCAATGCATGTCCACCCCTGGAGGCTACTCCAAAACGTAAACATTAGCACAGGCGCAAGAAAATCAGGTGAAAAGACTTTTCAGTAATGTTAGGAAAAGAAAATAACGGCAAAGTGCTACGGAAACAGAATGGGAGAGACGTTCGCAGTTAGGTCTTCCAAAATTAGCTGAGCTCATTTATTCTTTTAGCGGCGGTGGTAAGCTACATAAGTTCGTCAGTGTGCTGTTTGTCATAGCTATACGCCTTATGTAACAGATGTGTTCTTACTTGTCCGTCCACTAGTCAAGTCACTAAGAGAATACAACTTAATGCTATATCTACTAGAGCCCTGGTACAATAGAGCATTTTGAACGGAGCGTACTTTGGAAAGGCAACTAGCTTAAAACAAAACAAAAAAACCCCGATAGTTTAACGATCCTTACCTGTATCATCCTTGGAAATTTGATTGCTTACCCCTTGAAAATCCATTGTCAAATAGTCAAGTCACAAAGAGAATATAACGCAGGTCTTGTGCTGGTATATATCCAGTAACAAGTATATATAAAAGTGTTGTGTGTTGCTAAAAAATAGCAATCAAATTATTAGCAGCTAGCATTCAAATTTAAATTTCAGTCAGACCAGCTCGCTCGCCAGTTGTGCTGAAGCACATCACTGCTTTGTAATGCCCCTAGTCCCTTCATTACTCACTCTTTGGTCACTTTTACTCCTCCTTGGAGACCACTGCTGAACACACCTTTGCCACGCCCACCAGCCAGTATCTGAGCCTTGAGAACGACCTCATGCACCCCCAGGCTCTCCACAACTTTCCCAGCCTGCTCTGGTGTGTCTGCTACTCCAAATCTTTGAACGTCAATATCATATTTCCTCATTAGGTCTTTGCTCTGGTATTCTTGCATATTGAGGTGCCTCACGCACAAAGCAGCTGCGCCATTATTGGTCTGAAAAGAATGTAAAGTTACGGTTAGTTCGCTGAACTAGTAACTAGCCAAAATCCCGGGGCACTGATCTTACCGGTGAAATGAGTCTTTTTAATTGAATGCCTCTTTTCCAAGCACATCGTAAAGAAGCCATGATTTCTTTGAAATCCAAGACAGTAAATAGGTAATGGACGTCGCGCTAGGCTAGTCATGTCATATTGTTTATTTCTAATTGGTAAAGGGTTTCAAATTTTAGGGCCGCCTGCACTGAGCTCTCGTTTCGCGTGTTCGCGTAGCAGATCCCTTTACTAAACCGCTACGTTTTGGCAAAAGTCAGCCTATGCCCACACTGTGAGCACCGAAGTTGCATGGATGTCAACATAAATAAATTTAATACAACATCTACTAAATCAGAGATATGCAATTGGATACATGACCCTGATGGCTATAATTAGGGTGAACTTGTGACCCTGTGGGTGACGCACAACAGCTGGCAGTTGTGGAGTTCTTTTCCTTCCCTCTCCATGAATCAATGTAGACTTGTGTCCTTCAGAGAGGAAGTGTTTGGCTACCTTCTCCACAGAAAGTCACTCAGTGTAGTCTGAAATGATTCAAAATAGATGTCAGGGGAGGAAGAAGAGAAAGCCCAGGTAGAAAAGTGTCATTGCTGAAGCATCAAAGACAACTCTATCAACTCGATGAACCAGTAGATAATAGGTGGTGGCTATAGAGGCTAACTAATGGGAGAGGAAGATATACTCATTAACTAGCTAGACATCCCGGTAGAAAGATGGACCAGCTAGGTAGCTACTACAGAGGGTAATTTTAAAATTTTAGAACTACTGGTGACATCAACAACTAATGACATCCTGTCAATTAAAAGACATCAACGACATATGACTGAAATGTGCATAATAAAACAAATGATGAGTGTATATGAAAAATAAATTTACAAAATGAAACAAAAAACACAAATTATTATGCCATCATGCAGCTAGCTAGATGTAATAGACCAAACAAGTGAATCATTTTCTTCATATGTATGGAGCCATTCATCAAATGGCCTCGTATTCCAAGACTGAAGAACACAACCTCGTTTTGGCATAAGGGAAGTTTCAGATGCTGTGTTAAACTTGTAATCTACTGTTGTTAGGCCACCATGTCGTCTTCTCCTATAGTCAGGAGAAGGCTGGATGTATTCAAATATATTGCCTTGAACCCGCATGACTGGTCTTTTTTTAACCAAACTTATACTTATAGAATCTTTTTCTGTAGTAGACTGAGTTTCATCATTCTGAGCTGGCTTTTCTTCACAAAGTTGTAGCAGTAATGAATCATCGAGCTCTCCTGTCACTTGAAGTTTTAAAGTATGCTTTATAAAATGAAAATTAGGACTTGACCAATCCTTTTCACGACGTTGTATTTGTTCCAAATCGAGCATTCGAAAGTGTAAGTCAAGCCTGTTCAAGTTCCTGGATGTAAGTAATTGGGTCTGTAAAGATAGGAACCAGCCATTTCCACCATTGTTGTTGTATTGTGCAAATTGAAGTTCTTTCTGGACAGTTAACTGCATTTCTTCTTTTTCCAACTTCAGTCTATCATATTCAGCGGCCATTATTTTTAGATGCAATCCTTGGTTATTGGCTATGTGCCCATCAAGGTCTTGGCGTTTTATCTTCACCTTACATCCAGCGTATGCATATGTGCAAGAAATCAACTCGTATTTGCAAGACTGACGATGAGTGTCCACTGTCTGCCGTACTATACCTTTCTCACCACACTGGTTTGGGCATTCCATTGGAAACATTGTACACACATTTTGATGGGAACGATAATTTTGCATTGTAATGAATTTACTGCAGAACTCACACTTGATTTTTCTTAGCACACAAATATTTTTGAGGTGATCTTTCAATTTCCCACGCTGAACTAACGTAGAACCTATCTTGGACCCCTCTTGGCATTTGTTAGGACACACAACCTCATAAAATTCACAGCCATCATCTGATTTTAAGTGCTTGTCTAGATTTCTGAGTTCTCCTGTCCACTTGCAGCCAGCCCTATGGTACGAACACTGCACTTGAAAGCTCTCTATCTCACTCTTCATTCCCTTTTCCACAACATGTTGAAAATTACGACCTTTGGCCCTGCAATGTGGACAAATTGGAGTAGGTTTAGCTGTCAGCCACGCCTGGAGGCAATGGGCGCAGTATTTCTGTCCGCAGCATACCACTAGATGTGGATCCTTCATTACCTTGGTGCAGATGGAGCAGATAAATCTTTCATGAATGGAATCAACAAAGTCTAAATCGTACTTATAGCCTCCATTTTTCTCTACACTTGAGTGACTTGCCATAATTTAACCTAGTTCTACCTGGAACAAAACTGTTTTGGTGGGGTGTCTGACACAGCTACACCCCCTCTTTAGGGGCACCGATTGTTACCAAGCAACAGCCTCCCCCGCTCAATGAATTATTTTTAACCCTCAGCGCGCATGCGCGAGAGGGTTACAGTAGTCACTTTGTCTGTGTGTCACTGTGTGTGTCATTCAACAACGGACTCGAAGACTGAAACGAATGTTCCGACTTAGTTTCAAGAAAAAGCTAGTCGATTTTAGCCGTGTACGATCGTCTTGGTATTGCGCTACCGGTAACGCCCCTTTACCGCACGTTATAATCACGTGAGTTGAAAATTGAAGCTAGAGAGTGGTGGTCGGCCGGCTTGTTACTGCTATTGCAATTTCGCGCTTCACGCGTGTGTAAGGGGCTAGAGAAGTTCGGCTTAGCCAGACCCACGCAGCGCGGAGGGTCTGGGGACATGGCCGTAATTTGTTCTGGAGGAATGTGGAAGTGGTGAGTGTCCCACCTCCTTTATACTGAATTTCTACCGCAAATTAACCACGCTAAACCTAGCGTTGGAACAGTCTCGCGTAGCCAGACCCTTTACCAACCGTAACCGCTACGCGGGGAAGGAAAGGGTCTGGGAACATACAATACAACGACTTGTTCAGCAGCACCCCAAAAAAGGTGCTCAATTATCACATTCCAGCAAGCTTGCGGTATACTGTGTGACGTCAACATCACACCTGGGAGGGTGAAAACGTTGCGCGACTTCATTAAACTGGTGAAGTTGCTCTTCATAGGCGATTTATAAGCACTCCTGGCAAGCAATAAACGTACGAGCATGAATAGGAGACCTGCCACCCGGACGTGGTCGTGACGTCATTGGCTACCACAAACGTTGGAATGTGATAATTGGAGCACCCTTGGGTGCTGCTGAACAAGTCGTTGTATAGTATGTTCTCAGACCCTTTCCTTCCCCGCGTAGCGGTTACGGTTGGTAAAGGGTCTGGCTACGCGAGACTAGCGTTGGAAAGGATGGCTCGCACAGGAATTTCTATTTGTGGTTGTGGAGAGCTATTCCCGGTAATTTGCTAACGATAATTGGCCGCCGCAATATACGTGCGGCAGAACAAATTTGGTATGGCCATGTCCCCAGACCCATTCCCAGCGTAGCGGTTCGGTAAAGGGTCTGGCTACGCAGGACTAGGCTAGAGTCGAGTTACAATATATCGCGGAGCTGATCTGTTTTAACCTAGAGGCGTTCCCTTCGCTCTGTTGTTTGCTTCTTTCTTTGTATCGCCGTAAGTAGCAACTGTCTGTGTGTAAATGGTAAAGGTTTGAATTATTTTAAACAGACGTTCGCTTCTACTGCTGATCTTTGGTGGACATACGCTGAGGGTTCCACCTCCTGGTGCTTTATTTCTGAAGCAGTCTGGATCAGAATTTCCAACCGTGAATGGTTATTAACGCTTTAGCATTTTTGATATCTGTCCGCAAACCCTTTACCGTGGTAAAGAGTCTGGCTATGCGACATTAGCAATCTGGAATTGTTGAGCTATAAAACAAAATATGTTAATAAAAATAGTCGATGATCTTGTGCCAAGTACCTATAAGACTAGTCAACATACTGCCAGTTTGGCAATGTCTAGAAATATTTATGTTGATCCTATATAGCTAATATACCTAGATATTCTGCCTGAAATAGTATATAGCTATGTTGTTTTTATATAGCAATGCAAAGTAGAATAAGTGCTAGATAATTATGGAAAGAGCTAAGGTTAAGTTCCCCACATGATACAGCATTGTTATTGTTCAATACATATAAGAGGTGGATAAATCAGCTAATAATAAAATAATCCCATCGGAGTTGGAGTGTGTCAAGTAGTGCTAAGTGTGATTCCTTCCAGTCATGTAACTCTCCATGAAGTGAGATGTGTATATACCAGTGACCAGATTCACAAGGTTTTCTTCACTGGCTTCACAGCTATAGGCTTGCTACTGCTGTCTCTGTCGGCTGATGCTGTAAAGAAATGCACTTGGGGAACAATCCTTTAGTTGATGGACACAGCAGAAAGAAGGGGGGGGGGGGGGGGGGGGAAAAAAAATAAGATAAAAAAAGAAGAAGCAGAAAAAAAGTAGCTATATTATTATATTTGGAGGGAAAGAATTGGGTTTTTATTATTAAGAGGATGTATGCACATTTAATCTTGGCAGTAGGTAATGCAAAACAAACACATAAACATGTAAATATAACAAACAGATTATCTATTGTATTCCATCTACTTTAGTCTGTTAGTTTCAAAGTAGCAGAGCAGTGTGGACTAGCACAAGAGGTGTGGTTTGTTTACATCTGGCTGAATGTTACTCGAAGAGAATGTGAGTGATCCTGAGTAGAATCCTGTGCCTGCCTTTATGTTGTTGTGGTAGTTGTTGCTGTTGGCAAAGAACTGAAGAGATCTATTTAGATCCAGATCTCATGTGTGAATAAGATGTAATCGCAGTACGTGATCACATTAATAGAAAGGTCAATATTCATCAATAGCTAATCGTGAGGTGGTACCATTATACTGGTTCATTTCAAGGTACTTTTCAATTGACCACACTCAATAAGGTATAGCTTTAGAAATTCACTACAGGAAAACAGAGTCAAAAGAAAAAAAAAAACAACGAAATTACTACACTACAGGAAATCAAGTGAAAAAACAACAACAAAATAAAAACAAGGAATTAAAATAAAGTGCTGATTATATATTTATAGTTTTCTTCGTGTAACACACCAAAGAATTGAGTCATTGTCCATAAAACTTTGCCATTTGTCAACTTCATTTGAAGACCAACTCTGAAGTACTTTAGATTCCAGAGTCATGGAATTGGAATCAAAAGTATATTTCAGTGAACACGGGCGGCGGGGAGGGGGAGGCCTTGCATTTTGGCTGCAGGGAAGGAAGGGCCTTGCAGTTTGTTTATGATACGGCAACTGTAGTAGGCCACTAGCATTGTGACAACCAGCTTGAGTATTCGCAAAGGAATACTGATGGCTACTAAAATGCTGAACGTGATCTGTGAGATCGAAATTACTAATTTGATTTCTTATCGTTTTTATATAAATGGATACATTGCCCTGGCAAATATCTGCAGCACCATTTCCCATAATCTCTCGATAAAGTTCCAACAACAACGTTTGATTAATTGCCGAGAATTGCAATTTCAAGATAAAGCCTCTGAAGGAAAAAGTTGGGCTAGACCAGTTGCACTGACCACTACTAATTTGCTGAAAATTCATCATTCGAAAGTACAAATCTGTTGTGTCCAAGTTTCTGGAATCTTGAAACTGTGTTTCCAAAGATAACAGCCAGTATTCACGATCCAGATGTTCATGCTTTGCAAGTTTTAGCTCCTGATGGACAATGGCTTGCAATTCTTCTCTTTCTTGTTTAAGTTTATCAAATTCAGCAGACATTTTTTGTAGATGATAAGTTTGTGAATTGGTAAGATGTCTGTCTAAATCTCGACGTTTCATTTTCCTTGTACATCCTGCATGAGCATAAGTACATAAAATGACTTCATTCATGCAAGATAGTCGATGGGCATCAATGGTTTTTCGCACTACGCCTTGTTCACCACACTTGTTAGGGCATTCCATGGGAAACATGGTACAAATAGCTTCGTGTGAGTAATACTGTTTAGCTGTAATAATTTCACTGCAATATATGCAAGAAATTTGTCGTAGCAAGCAAAGTTGCTGAAGATGGTACTGCAACTCCCCACGCTGAATTTTTATGTATTCATTGAAATCATTTTGGCATTTGTTAGGACATACAACTTCATAAAATTCACAGCCATCTTCTGATTGTAAGTGATTATCTAGATTTCTGAGTTCTCCTATCCACTCACAACCACTGGTGTGGTGTGGACACAAGACATGAAAGCTCTCTATCTCACTCTTCATTCCTCTTTCTACAACATGTTGAAAACGACGCCCAGCAGCCCTGCAATGTAGACAAGTTGGAGTAGATTGAGTTTTAAGCCACGACTGGAGGCAACGTTTGCAGTACTTCTGTCCGCAGCATACCACTAGATAGGGATCTTTCATTACCTTGGTGCAGACGGAGCAGAAAAACCTTTCGTGGATCACATCAACGAAATCTAAATTATGCTTGTAACCTCCATTACTGCTTTTTGAGGTAGTACCTGTGGAAGAGCAAGCCATTTTGTTATAATATTATGTTCCTCTATTCTTTGCACAATCAGAAGTAGGATTACTGTAAACTATGAACAAATGTGGCATTAAATATTTACAACTAATTCCAAACATAGATAAACATATTCATACTGAAGGGCAACGACATGTGGTTTAATTATAAGAGCGCATGAGCAAATTCTGTTCTCGTGTGTGTATGTGTGTGTGTGTGGGTGGGTGATATGATTAAGAAGGACCTACAGGCCGTGCAGGTTGGTGATGATTGGTACAATGTGGCCCAGGACAGGGGGAAATGGAGGAGTGCCTGGAGACTGAACCTGATCAAACACCAAGAGGCACAACAGAAAGGGAGGCTAAGAGGAGAAAGGAACGTGCTGTGTGACGTGTGCGGACGACGATTTGGACGGAAAGGCGACAAGGCCCGACACAAGTGTGCTGCTGAGAGGAGCAGACCAGTGAGTGAGCAGGAGGGTGCAGCACAGTGTGAAGTGTGCTGGAGGTGGTTCCGCAGCAGAGGGGGTTTGGCGGTCCATAGGTGCGACAGAGAGAAGACTGCGGAGTGTGGTGCAGCAGGAAGCGCTGGTGTCTCCCAGGGGGGTGTTGAATGTAGGATGTGCGGCAGAACTTTCAACAGGCAGAATGACCTCAAGAGACACAAGTGCCGTGATGAACGCAGCAAACCAGTGCAGGAACAGCGGGGTTCTCTCCAATGTCCGATTTGAGAGAAATGATTTAAGAGTGCAGGCGGCCTAGGTATTCACAAGAAGAAGCTCCACAGCAGGAGTAGTAGCAACGCTGACCTTGCTCCCTCCAGCAGGAGGGCCACGTGACCCAGTGACCAGGTCCAGGTCCAGGTGTGGGTGGGTGTGTGTGGGTGTGTGTGCATGCAACTTCTTGCAGTCTCAGATCAATGAGATAAAACTCCTGGTGGGTACGGTGTTTAATATATTCTGAAGAGTGACTTGCATGCAGCATAGGCAGCAGCATCCAAGAAGCTCCATGTCTGTTGTGTATATGTGCAGAACTTTCCTGATCTTGACACACTAAGGAATACACTTATTACACCTGAAGATATCTAGCATGGAATAAACCACTTACTAGTGATGTGCTCTAATAGCACAAAATAGCGAAGTGAAGGATGCATGTTCCCTGTACTTGCAGCTATTCCATGCATGCTTGGTGTGGCTACAAAATACTGTCAGATTCTTTACTTTGCTACCTGTTTCTGTTTCGTTTTAGCTCTCCTCCTCCTTGCCCTGTCTTTTTCATTTCTTATCGCTCTCCTTGCTAATTTTTCTTCAGGAGTTTCTAACGCCCTCAAAGCTCTTGACCGAGCGTTTCTAACGTTTTGTATGCGGGGCATCGCTACTTCGTGCGGCGGGTAAACAAAACAAAATGTTGCTAAGAAGGTTACCCGGCCCGCGCAAGCGCGTAGGAGAAAGGGTACACACGTACGCCCACGCAAGAACAAAAACAATTTCTAGACCTAATATCGCGAATTCATTAGAGAGTCAGCTCAGCTTGCTTCGCTCGCTTCGCTGAATTACACTCATTAGAATGGTATGGCTAGATATTTAACTCTCAGGTTATATTTCACTTCCCCTGGCTGTGAAAATAAATTAGCCTGCTTGTGAAATATTTCAGACATTCACACTCAGTAGTATAATATATATGTGTTCTGGCTATGCCTGAACAGAAGCTGGAATTGCTCATTGCATGTGTGACTGCTTGTTTGCATTACTTGTTTTTGTCTCATAGGAGCCCTGGTACTACTACTACTATACTCTCAGTTTTTTAATACACCATTTGCCGCTTAGTAGCCTGAAACGTTGGGTTATTAGTGTGGGATTGTTCTGCTGTGGGTGCAGCAGGGTAACTGTGGGCAGTTGAGTCACTATTTTCCTGTCTCCCTGTAACATAGTGGACATTTCTACCGAGTGAGCTAAATATCGTTTTATACAACATGAACACTTTCACTTTTAAGTCTCATATATATATATATTTATACCATGGTTGCTGCGGTAACACCCATGGATTAAAAGTGATATTTTCCCGGTGATTTTTCCTGGGGCTATGATATTTTCCCGGTGGGTGTCAAGCGAATTCTTCCGTGTTTCCGGCCCAAAATTAAAATTCAATTAAAATTCAATTGAAGCGCGCCAGAAAGTTTACTTTAGCAAGTTTACTTTAGCACGTTTACTTTAGCATTGTAGCTGCCTGCTGTTATCTCCAGATCTAACTCTACCTGGACTGCTCGGCAGTAAGCAGTAAAGCAGCTAGCTGTGGTAAATTCCTGTGGTATGAGAGCTGCAGGAGAGTTATATGTGGTACGGCTGGTCCCATATAGGTGTATATGAGAGAGTAGTAGTAGCAGCAACTATGGTATAAAACAGTTGTGCCATGGCAACATCGGGGTTATGGAATATCACCGCCCTTATCCCTCGGGCTTCGCCCTCAGGATCTGGAGGTTATATTCCATAACCCCTCGTTGGCCATGGCATAACTATTACATATATATATATATATATATATACATATATTTATTGCAGCTTTGATATTTTTACTTGAATATTTCCGCATCACGCGAGCGTTCTGTATTCTCCCATATTGTACGGTTTATATTGTACGCTACTTGTAGCGCGCGCGTAGCGAGTAAAATCAATGAAAATTGTATTGTAACCGGTTGAGAAAAATTTCAAAGAAGCAATAAATCACTTATCACACTCGTCGTACAATATGGGAATGTTAAATACCGTTGCTATATTGTTGTCAGGTGTAATAACTTGGCAAGTGTGCAATAACACTTGCCCGGTATTTAAACTAGTTAAAGCATGAGCGCTTAGTGCCTAGTACATTTATCGCACTCAGTCCTCGGGCCTACGGCCCTCGGGCTGTCGTGCAATAAATCGACTAGAAACTAAGCGCTCATGCTTTAACTATAACATATTTTACTCTCACGCCACATTTTCACTCGCCTTTGGCTCGTGAAAATATTTTGCGTGCTCGAAAAATATTTTCCCATATTGTACTCTGACTCGTGCTATAAGTATTATTTATAGCCCGTTACCCGAGCAACCGCGCTTGTCGTTAAGAACTATAAATCTGATACAGTCTGGTATGCCCGTAAGAAAATGTATTAGCGGGGAAAAGTCTGATATAGTTCTTAGCAACCATAATTATGGTAGAAGGCAGATCAAAGCAAAATGGAATAATGAAGAGTTTGGGTACTTTAATACAATTACTAAGATAGCTAACGCTATACTTTGCTCGTTGTTCATGTTCTGGCTATAAAATAGTTATAAACCAAAATCATTAGGTTTGTATTTCGATTTATAAATCCTCGCCACTCGGGCTGCGCCCTCGTGTCTCGGAGTTTATAAATCGCATACAAACCTCAATTTTGGTTTATAACTATAACTTATTGCAGCTTTGATATTTTTACTTGAATATTTCCGCATCACGCGAGCGTTCTGTATTCTCCCATATTGTACGGTTTATATTGTTACTTGTAGCGTGCGCGTAGCGAGTAAAATCAATGAAAATTGTATTGTAACCGGTTGAGAAAATTTCAAAGAAGCAATAAATCACTTATCACACTCGTCGTACAATATGGGAATGATATTTTACTCTCACGCCACATTTTCACTCGCCTTTGGCTCGTGAAAATATTTTGCGTGCTCGTAAAATATTTTCCCATATTGTACTCTGACTCGTGCTATAAGTATTATATATATATATAACAATATTATATATATATATATAATGATACTTATTACATGAGTCATGGTATAATAATATGGTGAAACATTTCCTTGAGCAGGCTAATTTTCACAAGCCAGAGGCAGTGAAAATAAAGCCTGAGAGTGAAATATCTTGCCATTTCACTCCTCAAGTGTAATGAGTGGCTTATTGGGATATCTTCACTGCAGTAGTCTGTAAACATTGTGGAGATATCTAGGGTGGATATAAATATATGTTTTTGCTGAAGATATATATGGTGCTGCACAAGTACACCCTTGTTCAGAGATAGAATAGCTATAAATAATCAATTGTTTTGTTTTGTTTTTGTAAGCTTATAGTTCCCAAGATGTTTTACATTGTAAATTACCAGTATTCAAAGTAATTTTAAATCAACACTGAACTACTGTTTTTTTTTTTTTAGAATCTACTACATAGATTCTTAAAAAAAAACAGGGAAAGCTCATACTATATGTATCAATGCAGCAGAATTGGAGGATTACAACAGCATTTGTGAGCTAGTGTTGTTTTAGCTAGCTATAACTAAAACCCAAACCCCTTAGTTTTGGGTATTTTACTTTTGGTAAGAATAACCAAGACTAAGCTAGTAAATTCGATTAAAACTAAGATTACCAGTACACTGGATGACAAAACTAAAACTAAGCAATTTTAATTGTAAACAATTCACCTTGAATCATACTATTATAAAATGAAGATATAAATTTTCATCAAGTAAATATAACTATATAAAAAAATATCAAATAATGTTTTTTTTTAAGGTCTTTGGGAGAACCACAAAAACCACTTTCTGAAGGAGTCTCATTATTGAAGAATTTAAGAAACAGCACAAGTAAACCAAAACTAAGTCAATTGATAGTATAACTGAAAGGGAATAAACTAAAACTAAACCTTCAAGATATGAACTAAAACTAAGAATGGGGATCTCTAAAAAAAAACTCTTGCCAGCTTTTTTTTGTTATTTACAAACCATAAAGAATTGCAGAGTAAACTTGATTGTGGCTTTCTCTAGAACTGCACATATCTATGTAATGAATTAAAACACACACACACACACACACACACACACACACACACACACACACACACAAATGAGCTTTTTTCACATGCACACAGAAAACAACAACAAAGCTTTTGAACTGTTATGAGTGTCCTTGAATTCTACTTTACATCCTATTCAAGAGTATGTCATGTATTGTCTATATTGTCATGACATGGTTAGTTTCAAGCTCTATCATTATGCTAAATTCCCAAGCTATTTCACCAGATAGTTGTCAATGATATTATTCTCTATGTGTTGGGTTGGTGTGTGCATGGGTGGATGCATCAACCAACACCTTGTGATGTGCCATTAAATAAAGTTTCACTTATAGCTAATGTATAATTTTTGTAATAGTAATAAGTACAAGCTTGTTTCCCTCCCCTCTAGTACTAACTACAGTAGTGAAGTGGAATAAACCACTTATTTATTACACTTGTCAGAGTGATATGGCAAGATATTTCACTCTTAGGTTTATTTTCACTCTCGGGAGTGAAAATAAATTAGCCTGCTCTTGAAATGTTTCGCCATATCACACTCTGACTCATGTAATAAGTACTAATTATATATACAGTAGACACTTTTAGTATGTACTTTTGCAAAACATACAGTGAGTAATTATTTTCTGGTTTTCCGAGGAAAAAGTCTCAGTGTTTAACTGTCTCTTTAGTTCAATGACTACTTTGTTCATATGACAATAGTTACTGTCAGTCAGCATTTGACAATTGTCACCAGCCACATTCTCGACTAGCCATGATGAATGAAGACTTATAAGAATTCACTAAATAATAGATTTTGTAGATCCTAGCTTCACTCTGTGGCGTTAGCTATTACCTATATAGTAGCTAGCTAGATCACTGAATAATTTTATTGAATATCAATACAAGCATGCTTATTTATATACATAGTTTGATAATAATTATTTATACTATTTTGAGCACATATCTTGGATTATGATTAAATAATTCATTTTAATATATTGCTGTAGACAAAAGTATAAGATGAAACTTGTGTGTGATTATAAACATGCACTGTGATGAACTGAATATATTATCACAATATTATATACTTGCTAATTTTTTTTTTTTTTTACTTTAAAAGTTGCTATTTTAATCAATGTACTTGGAAAAGCATTTAAAAAAAATTGTGTTCATATTATGGTCAGGTGGTTTGGAGACTAGAGTAAGTAAGGAGAGAAGAAATGGAGAAGTACTGCTCCTTACTGCTGGTGCTCTCTTCTGCACACAGTTTCCCACTCATCTTTAGACATTAACTGCTCTGTAACATAAATTGCACTCATGAGAAACTGCCCATTGTCCAAATGACAGTAAGTCATTGTGTTAGGAAGGCAGTTCTCTGGAAAAAGGAGAGCAGTGAATCTATTTGTTCATTTTTCACACACACACACACACACACACACACACACACATACACACACACACACACACACAAAATGCAAAAAATTGCAAATTCTCTTGCTGCCGCTAGGCGGTCACACACACCTGGCAGAGCCAGGATGCCTGTGCACTAAGCAGGCACTGTGAGCCATGCAAGCAAAGCTCCTGAAGCCGGGCTAGGAACTCGCAGGAGAACAGGCCTTTCCTTACTACAGCAAGTGATGTGGGCACCCGAAGTCCCACCTGGACCATTGCTGTTTCATGAGAAAAGGCCTTGAATTTGCACCCCAGCAAACGCCAGGTACCCAATCACAGCTGGGTGGACAGGTGGGGTTGGTGGGAGGCAGATGGAAAATCAGATGGAAAAATCGCCTGAGTTGGGCTTGATCTCAGGACCTCGGGCCCTGAGCCCAGGACACAACCACTACACCACACAGCCACCACACACACACACATACACACACACACACACACACACACACACACACACACACAAAAAAAAAAAAAAAAAAAGATTGTCAACCTGAAAACAATGTTCTTGCAAAACATTAAAAGCAACTGTGTTATCAGTCAATAGACAGTGCTAATACACTAGGAAATATGTGCAACTATGCAAGTGCTGAAAAGACTAACAACACATAGGCTCCAAGAGTCATAAACTACTTTTAAAGACATTCCCCTATTCATTGTTGTCCTCCTTGACCCCCAAGCACTCCAAGGTGGGCGGTTACCATCATAAAAACTAAATACTCTATTTTCTCTCGTAGTAAAAATATTTATTCAAAGAGAGAGTGCGCTGTGTACTAGACTATGAAGACTCTTCAGCGTTGTAAATTTTCTTCTCTCTTTCCGCGCGATCGCCAATATTTTTGCCACACCCCTTTTATACCGCGTACTATATAAATTCGGATTCTGCTACAGCTCGCCATTATCAGAATGGCAGCGAAGTCCGCGATTAACAGGTCTACGATCTCTTTAGTGCGCAACCAAGCTTGGATAGGCAGCTCATGGACTAATGCTAGTGGGGGCAAGACTTTCCCCGTTTACGATCCTGGGACAGGCCAAAAGATAGTGGCCGTTTCGGATACGGGAGCTGACGATGCTAGGAGAGCGATTGCTGAAGCTTATAAAGCTCAAAAAATGTGGGGGACCTCATTGGGTTGGGTAAGCAATGGAATAAATTACCTTTTGTGCTTATGGTAGCCCGTGCGAATAATATGTTAACGCTCTTATTCATTCATTATTATATTGTGCTATTTTTGTTGTAGCTAACATGTCTAATTTTATTCAGGATAGATCCAAATTGCTCATGAATTTTTACAACGTATTGATGGAGAATCAAGAGGAATTGGCAGCTTTAGTGTCTATGGAAACTGTAAGTAAAAGAAAATTTTGAAAATGATTATTGTAATTGTGATATTACATGATTAGGGAAAACCTCTGGTGGACTCCAGAATAGAAGTGGCTTATGGAGCTTCATTTATTGAGTGGTTTGCAGAGGAAGCTAGGAGAATATATGGTGACATTATTCCATCACCAATGAAAGGAAGGAAAATTTTAATCAATAAGCAGCCAATAGGCGTGGCAGGTCTCATCACGCCTTGGAACTTCCCGGTGGCCATGATTCTACGAAAGGCAGGAGCAGCTCTAGCTGCAGGTTGTGCATGCGTGATTAAACCTTCTGAAGAGACACCTCTCAGTGCACTGGCCCTTGCTGAGGTATGACAGTCGAGAAGGAAATGTAATGAGATAATACAGACATGGTCAAGGAAGTTAGCATTGAGCTTAAAATTAAGGGAATCCAGTGAATATGATCTTTTTAGGCATGGCTATTAACATCTTGTACTCTTTTTTGTGTTTCTAGCTTACCCATAAAGCATCCTTTCCTGCTGGTGTGTTTAATGTGATTCCTGCAAGTCGTAAAAATACCCCAGAAGTGGGTAAAATTCTGTGCACGAGCGATTTGGTCAAGAAAATATCCTTCACTGGCTCCACAGCCACTGGCAAGGTCCTACTCTCCTTATCTGCAGATTCTGTGAAGAAACTGTCTCTAGAGTTGGGAGGAAATGCTCCATTTATTGTGTTTGACTCGGCAGATGTTGACCTGGCAGTGAAAGGGTTGATGGCATCCAAGTTCAGGAATACTGGCCAGACCTGTATCTGCTCCAACAGGTAGTTATAAAAAGTCAAAATACGTTAGCATAGCCTAATGGTATAAACACATAAATGGCATAGTGACGGCAACAATTGCTGATTACATAATTAATAATAAAGCAGATAAATTGGACAATTACTTATCTTTACTCAAACTTATTGTATCAGGATTCTGGTACAGTCAGGCATCCATGATGAGTTTGTGGCAGCCTTCAGTGAAGCAGTGAGTAGTCTCAAGCAAGGACATGCATTTGACGAGGGAGTCACACAGGGACCTCTCATCAACAAGAAATCAATGGATAAGGTAGCAAATTATTTTTGAAAATATGCTAAAAAATTGTGAAACTAGAGATTATAATTATCTACAGGTTGAAATGCTTGTAGAAGATGCTCTTTCTAAAGGTGCAAAAGTCAGCGTGGGAGGTAGTAAAGATGATAGACTTGGTGACTTGTTTTATCGGCCATCAGTATTGACTGGAGCTAACCCTGACATGAGGATTTCCAGGGAAGAAATATTCGGTCCAGTGGCTCCTATTACAAAGTGAGTTTAAGATGAAACTTAGATAATTTTATAAGCATTTTTGTTTGGAGTTAGATTTGAGAAAGAAGAAGAAGCGATAAGTATTGCCAATAGCACTCACTATGGACTAGCCAGTAAGTTAGATGGTGTAGCTACTATTATATTGAGTAGGTATTAAAATGAAATGATCAGTGACAATGCTATCGACTAACAATTCTCCCAATAATTTCAAACATGACATTTCACAAACAGGACCATTTAGCCATTTATGCTGAATAGTTGAGACATCATAAATTCAAATATATGTAATTTGCAAGAATAAGACAAATTGAAGTAATGAAATATAAATATTATTTTTTTATCTTGTTCAGCAAATTAAAAAACAAATGCGTCAGTCATTCAACTGCCGAATATGTTCATTTGTATTTTTTTTATTAAGCAGCTATCTTCTATTCACATGCTTTTCTTGCAGGTTACATCTTCTCTAGGGATCTGGGACAGATCTTCCGCATGTCTGACGGAGTAGAGTCCGGGATAGTTGGAGTCAACGAAGGAGCGGTCAGCACTGTTAATGTCCCAGTTGGAGGTGTGAAACAGAGTGGCTTTGGTCGTGAAGGGTCGAAGTACGGAATAGATGATTATGTATATCTCAAGTATGTCTGTCTTGGTGGACTGGACTAATCTTAAAGTGATGTGCTTCACTCTATTCGTTTTTTAGCAGTTGTATTATGTTTCTTCCAATTGATAAATTAATATTAGCTACCACTTTTCTTTTTTAAAGTGATGCATACACTAGCTATACCTATAAAAAGAATCTATGGAACTGCCGTATTGTCGGTTAGCTCGTGTAGACTAGTAGCTAATAAAAGGCGGTACGACGGTAGTTGTCAAGAGGTATCGTGCTTACGCACAGCGCGCTTCATTAATAGGTAAAGATCGTCGGACTCTAATTTATACATAGCCACGCCTTCTCTAGGGAAAGTGCAGTACATATAATAGTTGTCCAGTCGATGACCGACCTCGCCATTCTCATCTCAATATTTGGGATATTTGGGATATGATGAATAAAATGGCTTCTGCAAAATCAATATCAAAGTCTTCACTAATGTTACTGCGTAGTCGCGCCTGGATCGGTGGTTCTTGGGTTACCAGCAGTAATGGCAAAACTTTCCCAGTCTTTGATCCTTGCACCGGTGACAAGATCGTGGAAGTACCAGATATGGGCGCCGAAGATGCGCAGAGAGCTGTAATGGAAGCACACAAGTCCAAACAACAGTGGGGAAAGAAGCTAGCATGGGTAAGTTGAGTGGGCTAGGCTATTGGATGGAGGAGGAGGCTTAGAAGTTGGAATGAGGAAGACTGACGGTAACAGAGAGCTAGCTGTGTATGAACAAAGGGCAAGAGATTCATCAGAAGATATGCATATGCTAGCAAACTGCTGGGATGGCATTGCTATGGCTTGGGTTGCCATAGTTATGACTGCTGTAATTGAGCTGGTGGTTGGTGAACTCCAAATAAATGCGTCAAAGATTAAACTAACAGAACAAGTGGCCGTTTACTACACGCTAACATATACTCTTCACTCATAAACTAATAAATTATGTACGATCAATCATTTAAATTTTATAAGTGTTGACCTAAATTTATTTGGGCCTTTCCCTGTCGCTAGATCTGCCCTGGATTGGGTATACAACACATTAATGGTCAGAAAAATTTAGTTTGAGATTCATCTAATTAATTATTTATGTCGGTCGGAATGGCTGGTGTTCAATCAATGGACACTTGTAATTTGCAACGTTTTTTTAAAATGAAATATAAACAAATCAATTGTTTTAAGGCAGATATTATATAACTTCTAAGTTTGATCATCTGCAAAGACTTTCTGCATTTGAGTTTCCCTCTCTTCTCATCAGTTTTAGCCTATCATGTTGTCATGGTAGTTACGTTTCGTTGACTCTCATGTGTCACTCTGCACGATGACTGATAGATATACGTAGCAGGGTTTCATACGTGAGAGATTCTGATACATGTAAGTAGCAGGGTTTCATACGCGAGAGATTCTGATACATGTAAGTAGCAGGGTTTCATACGTGAGAGATTCTGATACATGTAAGTAGCAGGGTTTCATACGTGAGAGATTCTGATACATGTAAGTAGCAGGTTTCATACGCGAGAGATTCTGATACATGTAAGTAGCAGGGTTTCATACGCGAGAGATTCTGATACATGTAATTAGCAGGGTTTCATACGTGAGAGATTCTGATACATGTAAGTAGCAGGGATTCATATGTGAGAGATTCTGATACATGTAAGTAGCAGGGTTTCATACGCGAGAGATTCTGATACATGTAAGTAGCAGGGTTTCATACGTGAGAGATTCTGATACATGTAAGTAGCAGGGTTTCATACGTGAGAGATTCTGATACATGTAAGTAGCAGGTTTCATACGCGAGAGATTCTGATACATGTAATTAGCAGGGTTTCATACGTGAGAGATTCTGATACATGTAAGTAGCAGGGTTTCATACGTGAGAGATTCTGATACATGTAAGTAGCAGGGTTTCATACGTGAGAGATTCTGATACATGTAAATAGCAGGGTTTCATATGTGAGACATTATACCATACGTACCTTCCCACAATTGTTCTATCAATTTTTTTTCCTGGACTATGTCATAATTCCTAGCTTCCTTAGATGATTGTGTGTGAGTACCTACACAGCACATGCGTACACTGGCCCATGTCAAGCAAATTAATTTGAATGAGGCAATTATTTCAGTTCCTTCTCTGTCTGTATATGAATGGATGCATTCGGAAGGAATTAATTCTTATTAACATGTTGTTATCGTCGTACTGATGATCAATGTTGTTGTTGTTGTTGTTTCATTTATTACAGGATAGGTCAAAGATACTGAGAAACTTTTACAACTTGCTGAATGAGAACCAGGAAGAACTGGCAACCATTGTCTCTATGGAGAGTGTAAGGAAGTGTTTTGTTCAGGACATAATAGCATTCTTATTATTTGGAGTTTTATTTTTCAATAAACTTGTCTTTGATCAACAATCCTTTGAGTACGATGATCCAGGATATTAATAGGATATTGGTACTATTAATAGGATATTGGTACTATTAATAGGATATTGGTACTATTAATAGGATATTGGTACTATTAATTGCCACGTGTTCAGGCGTGTTTGTCTCCTGTAGTGGAGTGGTGTCTAGTAGTCATGGCAGTAGTTAGTGTTGTCTAGAAGTTGACTGGCTGCTACTAGTGTCTTTGTTGGAACTACATAAGACTCATTGTTAAATTCTGTAGTTGTCACAGTGCACGAGTTCTACACACACACACACACACACACACACACACACACACACACACCTTAACCTTGACCTTGAAAGGGAGCCACCCATCGGATGATGCTTCTCTACCACAAGTGACAGACTAAATCAGTTAAATGTTTCTGACTAGTGGTGACACATCTGTGTCTATCAATGTCTTGCTTTCGTCTGAACTCTCTCACACACACACTACACTGGTATGGCTTATCTGTAGCTGTACTGCTACCACTGTTCTCAATACTGTCTTCCACATGTGTCCTTCTTCTCCTCTCATCCTCTGCCACTCTAGCCTCAGTCACATCCTTGAGTCCTGTCCTGCAACTTCTCCTCCAACCACTCCTGTCCTGTGCCAACTGATACCACCTCCTCTCATCACACACACACACACACAATAAAATTTGGTTTGTATTGCAAATCACAAACCTTCACAACTCAGTCTTCTCCCTTGTGTCTTGGTATTTGTAAATTGTTGTGTCTTGGTATTTGTAAATTATATACCAATTTCATTGGCTATTACATATTACCTTATGTATTACCATATGTGACCGTCTATAGGAAAACCAGGCACAACGCGGCACCTTCGAATTTTTTTTTTTTTGCACTTACGGAGTTGTCGGCGTCCAGATATTGAGCTCTCCAAGTTTTATCGTCGCAGCTTTAGTCGTTCCTGCTATAATAGACCTAACCGTTCCCTTCCGTAGGCTTGAAACAATACATTTTTAAGAAATCGATCGATCTTTTTTCGATATTACGCACGCCGCGTTGTGCCCGGTTTTCCCGTAGACGGTCACATATATGCTCGGTCAGACATCATGGCTACTGCAATTGTCAGTGTTTTTGCAGGAAGAGACCTCTTTTAGAGCGGCATTTAACAGTTCCTAGTTTCTCATGAAGACGATTAAGTTTATTATTTATATGTGACCGGATTTGGGAAAATCCGCCTAAACGCGGCAAACAATTTTTTTCAGTATCACCGGGTAAAGCCTTATGGGTCGATTTTTGTCGAAAAAATGTTTATGGCAGAAATGGATAGACACCAGTTAGCTCTAGCTTATGACGCAGTTGTAAGCTCTGGCGTGCTCTAGAACTCACACTAGGAGGCTAGAAACACTAGCCGGTTGGACTCGTGTACGGAGAGTTGCTAAGAAATTATTGGCGGGCTTTTCACTAACAGCCGGGGAAAAAACTGTAGCTAACTAATTCACTTGCTATTCTACATAATTCACGTACTCACGCAATTCTCGTCATCATAGTTTCTTAACCTCAATTATCTCAAGACTACATTTTCCCAAAGTGGTCATTCTTCGGTACATCATAACTTACTCTCACTATGTTTTTATTCTTATGTTTATATATCATCTTAAAGCTCATATTCTACTCTTTAAAATGAATTGATACTTTTTCAAAAAATTATTTTTTTCTTCAGTTATGTAAGTTTTTCTAAAAAAAAAAAGAATTTTTGGACATTTTTGGACAAAAACAATTATAAAAAAATAAATAAGGAGAAATTCCAAAAAGTATCAATTCAATTATAAGATAAAAGTATACTGAATGTGTGAAAAAAGTTTGGAGTGTTGAGGATCATGTCTGATGGGGGTTACATCGTACCTAATAGGTAAAGGGTGAGTGGACGATGAAACCGATCACTTTGGGTGGGTGGGGCCAAGTTGATATATCTGTAGTTCATCTTGAAGATGATGTTTTACTCATCATTTTAAGACTTGAAGTATGAAAAAATACACATGGATGACTGAGTTATGATCAAATAAGCAAAACACCCAAAAATGGTTCCGGTCCCCCTTAAGGAGCCCTGCATTAAGCCTTTTAGACTTCTTTCAATCCGCCTGTAACCGATTTATTCCATAGTGTCCCGGAGACACGCAGTAATAGTATACGGACACAAGGCACGCCCCCTGACCTTAGCAACGCCTTTACCGGACGTTTTTTCGAAATCAGCAATAATAAGTTTAGCAAAAATACTGAAGTGTTGTAGTGCGTAGGGCGAAGTCGGCTTGTGCTACAGCTTCCAAATTAGGAGGAAGGCATCCCAAGGCCCCGTGCAGCCTACTGGTAGAATAAATTAGAAAACTTCAGATGCCGCGTTTAGCCGGGTTTTCACAAATCCGGTCACATATGTGATAATATATGGAGGTTTTGGGAGGCACAAAAATTATATAATGGAGCCAATTTTTTTCATAACTGATTTATCTAACCTGTCACCATCAACTTACATGTATACATACCAGACTTGAAAAACCAGCGACTATTTCAGTGAGTAAAGCTTGCTTATTTGGGGTGTGTGGCTACCAACCGAGAGTGTTCATCGTATACTATTGAACACATAGTTCCATCCAATTTCTCAATTTATACTTTCAATTTCTATACTTATATATTTATAGTGAAGTAAAGCATTTACTCTGAGCTGCCAAAGAACAGATAGATAAGAGATGTCTTTGAGCCCTGTTAGGGAGACCTACTGTCTAATCTCTCTCCACTCTTCTTGAACCATAAGTGTAGCATTTAACTGCACATTGGTTTGTTTAATGGCATAATGAATCGTTTTTTTTTACTTTTGCAGCTTTTTACAGTGTGTCATGATGTGTTGCTTACGAAGGTTGAAAAAGTAAACCAAAGCTTAATTGATTGTGTGTGTGTGTGTGTGTTCAAAGGTTAGCCAATTTTAAGGTCCAAAGATTACCTACCTATCAGTCATCAATTTCATCACTCCATAATCACACGAACGTACCCATATGTGGCGTACATGTTCATTGGGGGGTGAGCGAAGCGAGTGAGACATTATGCAGAGGTAACAAATTGAGAATCGGGGATATTTGTGTGTTTATACATGTGTTGACGTAACTATGTCATTTTGCATTTTTGTGTTCACTTGTTAATCCCATCTCTACACTCCACTAAACGGAATCTCCTTTGGTTTACCAACCATAATCCGTATCACCAAGTTTTAACCCTTTGAAATGGTTTGTCTCTGGCATATCTAAATGTTTGTGGACACAGTAAGGTCTTACGACCTTACCAAGTTTTTTAATTAGTGGGGGTGGTGCAGTAATTCCTCAGAAATGTGATTGTTTGTTTTTTTATTATTTTTTATTTTATTTTAAAGTCAAACAAGTTACAGCGAGTGGTTACTATGGCATTGAAAACGCTTACCATATGCAATTAAAAACTCAGCCATTATATAGTAGATGAGTAGTTTTTGTCAGAAACTGCTTGTCTTTAAAAAAACAACAACTAGAATGACTTCCTTTTCGGAAAATAGAGGTAAAGAAGTAATTCTGTTATTTGTTAGCTAAAATACATGGTCAAGGGTTACAAGGCTAGCTACCTATAACTACTTTTATGAATAAATAGACTGAATGATGCCTTCCTAAACTAGTGAACATAAGCTAAGGCAGGAACTTAAAGCTAACTGAATAAATGTTGCATTTTTGCATATTGACTTTGTATAGGCAAAAATAAACTTTTATCAGATTAATTTATCTATTGTGTGAATTATTGGTGTACAATGGCTGGCTCGTCCATTGTGCTGAAGCACAACTAGTATATTTTCGTATCATGGGAGCTCTAATTCATACATTTCTCACACATGGCTTCACTCACTCATCATCAACTTGTATATACAGCTTCTACACTTAGATCACTTCATAGCTCAATGTTTGTTGCTAGGATTCTCACTCGTGAATGCTCAAGTTTTCTTCTTCTTTTTTCAATCTCTCTTCTCTTTTGAGGTTATCAGCAAATTGGCGTACATACAATGTGTAGTAAAGTTTTAAAACATCTCTGTAGACTAGGGTCCACTGCAGTTTTATCAAAATCACCCACATTAATGATGATACCTTACCAAGAACATAGCTATCTTTTTTCTTTTCTTTTCCCCATACACTTACATATTATAACTTGCTGATGATTTTATTAGCATGAAAGTTGAATTAAAGAATCAGTGTCTCCAGATGGTTTGTACTGATTTATTTATTGAATGTGTTAATTTGACCAGTTCTTTATTGGTTTGTAAAACAGTGAAATATTTACTAAGCTAGTATGTTCATTATTATTATTATTATTATTATTATTATTATTATTATTATTATTATTATTATTATTGTTGTTGTTGTTGTTGCTGTTTACTTGAGCAATAAATTTTAAAGGTTTATAAGTAGTTAATAGTTCTCATTAAAACATTGATGTCCCTTACCGCATACCGAGTCACCTGCCACAACACACAGTTAGAGCATACCCTACAACCTTTAACCACCAATACATGTTATGTGTGTGTGTGTGTGTGTGTGTGTTGGGGGGGAGGGGGGGGGATGTGTGTAAAGGGGAAGGTTTGTTTTGAATTATCAAATTTTATCTCGTGATATCTTGCGATTCATCCCTGTAGGGTAAGCCACTGGCTGAGTCGCGAGGAGAAGTAGCGTACGGAGTGTCCTTTGTTGACTGGTTTGCAGAAGAGTCTCGCCGGTTATACGGAGATATCATTCCCTCACCAGTGGAGGGGCGGAGACTTCTGGTGACGAGGCATCCAGTGGGAGTGGCCGGTCTCATCACGCCGTGGAACTTCCCGGTGGCCATGATTCTACGAAAGGCAGGAGCTGCTCTGGCTGCAGGGTGTTCGTGTGTGATCAAACCTTCTGAAGAGACACCTCTCAGTGCACTGGCCCTTGCTGAAGTGAGGCAGTGTGTGTGTGTGTGTGTGTGTGTGTGTGCTTTAATTCAGGCCTTTTCTCATGAAACAGTAATGGTTGGACTTCGGGTGCCCAGCCACTTGCTGTGAGGAAAGGCCTGTTTTCCTGCGAGTTCCTAGCCCGGCTCCAGGAGCTTTGCTTGCACAGCTCACAGTGCCTGCTTAGTGCACAGGCATCCTGGCTCTGCCAGGTGCACGTGACTGCATTTGCTTATTGTCTAACTTGTCTGCTACATTGTATGTGTAGCCACATCACATCACTGGGTATTTAGAACAAGTCTTGCGTTAGGAAAGTTCTGAAACACACGATTCACTTTGTGTGTTTTTAAGCAATTATGACTATGGCTATCTCATCCCAAACTGTACTACTGCTTGTTATTTTTCTTATTACGCGATGTTGCACAGTTTCATAGTGTAATTGTAGTAGTTGTAATATAACTTATGTTTTTTTAAGAATAGAAAAAACACATCTCTCTCTCTCTGTGGTGTGTGTGTGTGTGTGTGTGTGTGTGTGTGTGATTGACAAATTTTAAGTGATATAGGTCAGTCGTATGATCAGATGTGCTGGCCTAGAAAATTTTAATGGTCTCTCTTGGCATTCATTGTAAACTTTTCCTCTATTTCTTTCGCAGACTTTTTTTATTTATTTTTTTATTTTATTATTTTTTTAAGCTTATTAGAAGTATTCTCTCTTTCACCCTGTGTGTTAAGGAAGTGGTCCTAGTTTCAATTCCTGGTGATAGCAAAACTTTTTTTTTCAATTCTGTGTTGTTTGAAAAGAAGCCTGGGAAAGAGAGAGAAGATATCTTTATCAAGAAATCAAGCACTAAAATTCCACAGGATCAGAACTAAGCTACACTTTTATGTGTCTGGAATAAATTTATATGTGTGCCAATGAACTCCTGCAAAGTCACAAATACCTTAACTTTTATTTCTACCAGCTGTAATATTGTTATCATTCTAATGGCCAATATTGTTAATTAAGGGTTAAGTTAAAGTTTTAAGTAACAATATTGGCTGTTAGAACGAGAAAATTAGCTATTATTATAATTATTTCAGCCGAGAAAGACTGAATTAATATTATCAAGTTCTGACCCTTCAGAAATACTAGATTGAAACTTTCTCACCTAAAGGGGTCTGGAAAAAAAGCAAAGGAAAAATGTGAAAAAAATCTTAGTTGTCACTGGGAATCGAACCCAGGGCCACTGGCTTTAGCCACCAGTGCAATTTATAATATTGTTAATTTATATGTATTACTTCTTTAATTGCCTGATTCAGCTGTCTCATCAAGCCGCCATTCCCCCAGGAGTGTTCAATGTAGTCCCCTCGAGTCGTCAGAACTCAGTGGAAGTTGGTAAAGTTCTGTGCACCAGCGACCTCGTCCACAAGATATCCTTTACCGGCTCCACGGCCACGGGCAAGGTCCTTCTGTCTCAGTCAGCCAGCACCGTGAAGAAAGTGTCGCTGGAACTTGGGGGGAACGCCCCTCTCATTGTGTTTGACTCAGCAGATGTTGATCTAGCGGTTAAAGGGCTGATGGCGTCCAAGTTCAGGAATACTGGGCAGGCCTGTATCGCCTCCAACAGGTAAAGGGTTGACATTGTATTTCTATTTAGAAGAATTCTGCAGTAACAACTATTAACCAACACATTTTTCATGAGAGAGATTTAAGATGTAAGCAAGTACCCCGTCACACTGTGGCTTTTGGTGTACCAACTTTTGCAAGTTAGGAATGCAAGGATAAGGTATTTTTATCAATGGTTTCTCTTTCCTGTTTTCTTTCTTCCTGAGTCATCTCAAGTATTCTTATTCCAGTCTTCAATTGGATTCCCTTTTTTGTAGTCTTCTTAGTCTTGTGTTGTGTGGAGTGTGTGTGAACTGTTAGAGTGCCATGTGCTCACCCACTGGGCATGCTTACGCTGGCTTTCAATTCACCTCACATGGGCTTGCCTTGGTTATATATACATATAATTGTCATTGAGCAATCCCATTTAGTCACTGCTCAGTTTGTGCACCACTTCACTACCTTTTTACTTTAAAATATAATTAGTTATTCATCTAAGCAACTTTCCACCCTAACTCAGGGATTAGGTAGAGGGACTAGTTAAAGTATCAGGAGCAGATCAGTGGCCACTCAAGATAAACACATGTGTGAATTATAGAATGTTCTAGAACACACTCAATAAATGGGTGAATAGAATGTTCTGAAACAAGTTATAGTGTCAAGTGAACCCATGACAAATTGTCAGTTCATTCAGTGGGCGGTGTCCCACAGATAGCTACTCTTGGTATTCTCAATAAAATTTTCATGAATACAGAGACCCATTGATAGAGCGAGTGGTGGACAGGTCAAGACCTAGAGGGAAAAAAGAAAAAAAAAGAGGAGGGGAAAAGCGGAGGATACAATAATAGGTTAAAAGGCACTCCAAGAAACCTTAAGCTGACAGTCCAGGATGGTTTAATGATAAATGTGCTTGACTGTTAAGTTGAGGATCACTGGTTCTAATCTGATATGGAAGAATCTTTTTTTTTTGTCTTTTTTATTTCAACTATAGAGTGGGTAGAAGTTAACACTTTAATTACGACACTTTACCAACTTCTCAGCTTGTGAATTATAATTATTCATGCATGAATACACACACTATGGTCAGTCGTCATTACTGACACACAAGCATTGTTATGTAAATTAATGATTTATAATAATGAATGTAATGCACAATTTAGCATTCTTGGATTTCCCCCTCCTTCTGTTTTCATTTATACTCGATGTGTGTATATAGGATTCTGGTACAGTCAGGCATCCATGACAAGTTTGTGGCAGCCTTCAGTGAGGCAGTGAGTAAACTCAAGCAAGGACATGCTTTTGACGAGGGAGTCACACAGGGACCTCTCATCAACAAACAGTCCATAGACAAGGTGTGTGAGTGCGTGTGTGTTTTTCCGAGCCATGCCCACAATATTGGGTAAAATCGGACCTAGATTGGAGTCATTAATCATTCCCAGTATAGTCTCATCATGAAGCAGTTTAAGCCTTTAATGTTCTCTTATCGAATCTACATACATGTTCATTCTACAATGGGACTTCTAAAGTGGCGACACTTTACCGGTTAATTCTGCAATGAGGCTTTTAAAATCAATAACACCTTACCAGCTTGATGCTTCAAATTATCAGTTGAATGTGGCTATTCTACCCGGGGGGGGGGGGGGGGGGGGGGATAAAAAAAAACAACAAAAAAAAACTGGTTATACTGAGTCCAAATATGTAGGTTTAATGTAAAGAATAGGTGTAAGCAAGAAAGTGAACTTCCTCATTTTTTATTTGTAATCCAGTATTGTTAATATTATTAAAGTAGAAGGGTCAGAACGTAGTACAATGGGAGGAGTCAGTGTATGTTATATAGCATTCTCTCATACAGGTCGAAAGTCTTGTTCAAGATGCCATTTCTAAGGGTGCGAAGGTGACCGTGGGTGGAGACCGAGAGAGAGCCCTGGGGGACCTGTTCTACCAGCCATCAGTACTTGTTCATGCTAGTCCGGACATGAAGATCTCTGGAGACGAAATATTTGGACCCGTGGCACCCATCACAAGGTCATTCATTACAAGTGATAGTGGAAGATGTTTTGGGTGGGAAGGAGATGGTTATTTATTGTGAGAGTCAAGTGTTGTTGTTGTTGTTAAGCGCCCATTCTCTTCTGGGTTTCTAGCACTTCATGAAGTGCTCCAGGTGTCGCGTCTACTGCTGGTTGGCGAGCAGCCCCAGTTTTTAGGTTACCACTCGCTGCTAAGCGCCCATTTTTTATTAAGCGCCCATTGTCTTACCGTATTGGGTTATAAGCGTGGACGCTTAACATCCCTTGTCTACGGTACAGTAGTGTGCTACTGATGGAAGGACATTCCAATATATTTGCTATAGCTCACGTACATTTATGTACATACTTGGAATTGAGTATTTCAATCACTCATTCTTTTTTGTTTGTTTGTTTGTTCATTCAGATTTGAGAAGGAGGAAGAAGCCGTGAATCTCGCCAACGATACCCACTATGGATTGGCTAGTGAGTTGTTGAATAACTCAATGAATGTATGGGCTAGTGAAACTAAAACAATCTTTCTTGTTTTTTCAGTTTTTTTTTCCCCTAAGTGTCAATATATTGTGTAGGCTAGTCTTGTACATGATAACGGACTGATGCACTAGTAATCACAGAAACAATCTTTCCTTGTTTATGCCCACACATTATTTCAATGGAATCACAATGTCATAGCTAGCTAATGGTCTCAAGCCATAGTGAAATGTAATTGGATGTTTGGAAATTAACACCAATATTGATGATTGCATGTGATTAACAAGAATTATTGTTTATTAATTATTAATTTAATTATTATTACTATTATTATTTTTATTATTTATTATTGTTGTTGTTTTGTTGTTACTATTTACTATTATTTTTTGTTTTTTTATAAGTGTAATATGTCTTATTACATTTTATTTTTATTTTTTATCTTTGTTGTTTATTGTTTGTTGCTATAGGTTACATCTTCTCATCTGATTTGGGTCAGATATTCAGAGTATCTGAGGCCATGGAGAGTGGTATAGTTGGAGTTAACGAGGGGGCAGTGACCAGCCCAGTGGTGCCTTTTGGCGGGATCAAACAGAGCGGCTTTGGACGTGAGGGGTCAAAGTACGGCCTGGATGACTATATTTACCTCAAATACACATGCATTGGTGGACTGAACTGATTTGATTCCCAACAACTCACTCCTTGTCATTGTATTAATTCTGTTCCTGTTCCATTCAGTTAATGCCATTCCATTTAAATGTGATTCATCACTTGTATTATATTATGACTAAACCAGATGATAACATGGCTAACATTCTATTGAACTATTTCCTTCTCATTGCATTACTCGTTGCGGTTTCACATGGTAAACACAACTGGGTAAAGATCGCTTAAAACTTATATACGTAGTATTTCAGGACAAAATTCTCTCCGAATACCGCTGAGCAAGTAGTTGGTGGCTGAGCGCTTGGAAGAGGATAATGGATGAACCCGACTTAATTCAACTCTACGATGACACTGAAGAGGAGCAGAAGGAAGGAAGTGATAACGTACCGCCAGTAGAATCGTCCATGCCCTCTCTAGATTCTGAAGCTTCCAGTAACATTGGTTCCTGCGGTAGTAGTTCTTCTGAAGGTGTTGCCGACCGGCCAACTTCTAACTCTAATTTCGAATCTTCATACATGGCAGGATTATTTCACGATGTCTCTTCTAGTCCCAAAGTTGGCAAGGAATTCATTTTGGGTGAGCTACTCAGCGACATTCGGCGTTCTTGCGCTACCAGTCTAGCTTCAACCCCGACAGCAGTCATTTCAGAGGGGGAAACAACTAAAGTCTTTCTGGATTGCAAAGTGAGGCGGTCTGACATAGAACTGAGGACACTAGGTAAGTAATTGTTTTGTCTTCTGGCTGGAGCTATAACTTGTGAAGTTTTTTTTACTGTATAATTATATTCATTACTGAGCCTCACACTCATCTGTGGTATAGAGAAGTACTTAGTGGTGCTTTAACTAATAGCTAGGCTGGTATGTGGCCGAGATTCATTCTACCACTTAAAATGTTTTTTGTTGTGGTTTATTTTTTTTGAAGAGCAAAAATGTCAATTGACACTTACATATGACTGACTCACGACTCACTGAATGGTAGTAGTGTAGTAGTAAAAAGATTAGCACTTAATGGACACTTTATTTGAAATTCAAAGCTTTGTGATCATGTAATGACAACATGCTAGTTGTAATGGCTATACGCTTTGAATGGGAAGACCATAAATCACCCTCTGTAGTTATAGGAATAGTAATTAATCAAGGAAACCAGTCCTTGTATGTCTCGAATGGTATGCTTCCTAATCTGACTCCTCACTAATGAGCTGGAAGGAGCTTCATGTTATAGGCTTCAGATCTTTGCTTCTATTTTACAACTCGCCTCACTTCATCGCACATATGACCCATACATATGTAGTTTAAGGGAGACATTATTTGTCTTATGTCCTGTCCAGTAGGGTTTGTTAAATCTGTAAAAACCTCCATTTTCAACAATTGAGATTTTTTTTTTGTAATAAACTAAAATCTCCAAGTTGAATTTTTTTTGGAGGGGGTGGGGGGGGGGGGGGGGGGGGGGGGATACTGTGCTTTTCTTGGAAAATTAGCAAGACCTCAACTATTACTATAGCAGCTGCTATGTTTATCTGAAGTAACATACCATTCAGTGAATGCCATTGCATGTACTGGAACATGTAGCTCTAACACAGTCTACCCACTGTGTTACACACACACACACACACACACACACACACACACACACATACTCACACACATGCACATATGAACTCATAGCAATGCTCCAAGCGCTTGTCTTGAGAGTAAGGATAGATTAACTGTCATTGCCAGTGTGTGTGTGTGCGTGTCATATCATTAGCATTCCAGGAAACCAATTCATTCTTGTACGTATGTGATTATTAATGAATAACAACTGTCCTATTGCAGGAGTTGTTTTAGTTGCTTTTTATAATAATATTTTTCTTTAAAGTTCAGGTGGAATGAGATCAAATTCTTTCATGTGGAAATGCTTGAAAAAATTTGCAGTTGATGATGATGATGATGATGATGATGATGTGCTGATGATGGTTGTGGTGGTGGTGATAAATTAATATTGATTTTCCATTTTGTCTCTCTTGTATTTCCTCAGCCGTGTCAGAGTTAGAGGAACTTGTGTCCAGTCTTCATTCAGAGGTAGAGTGTGCGTCCTCTCTGTTGGTCAAGTTGCTGCAGGCCAAGGACAGACATGCCCTCAGGGCCTCCAAAGTATCCGACAAGATGACCTCCATTCTCAAGAACTATGCCAAGCGAAACAGTGAGTTCTAATATTCAATGAGGAATGAAAAGCTTGAAGGGGAAGGAGGGTGGGAGTGTGTGTGTGTGTCTGTTTGGGATTGGTGTGTTGGGGGAGATGTGTTTTTAGGTGTGTAATGTGTGTTTGTATGTGTGTGATGTGTTTGTATGTCTGTTGGACTGTTGGAAAGAGGTGTGTGTGTGTGTGTGTGTCAGTAAAGTTGTTTGAAGTGCACAAGGAGGCGTGTTATTATGTGGTTAGTTAGATGAGTTGTTCTGAGTGAGTTGTTCTGAGTGAGTGAGGAGTGGAATCTAACTGTAAGTTTGTTTGGGTTGGTTTCATTTTCTATGAGTAGAGCACTAACTCCTTCACTTTGTGGGAAGCTACTGCAAGTGTTTGTAGATAAGAGAATGTAAACCAGCTCAGAGTTCCTCTCTTTGTTGTTGTTGTTATTGCTGTTATTGTTTAGCATAGTTAACAGATTTCAAATCATAGCTTTTTTCAGCGCTTACATTATTAACCCTCAGCGCGCATGCGCGTGAGGGTTACAGTACTCACTTTGTCTGTCATTCATTCATTCATTCAGTCAGTCAGTCAGTCACTCTGTCAGCAGCGGATCTCGATGATGGACGACTTTCAGGCTAAAAAAATTATATCAAGTTAGGGTATTCTATTATTTAAGTGCCTTTAATGTGCCAAATTTTTAGTTTTGAATTTAAATATCTAGAAAACACGAGTCAAATTTAGCCCGTTACAAGCTTTACCTTGCGCGGGTTACGCCCCCTTATACTCAAGCCCCGTCACGTGAGCTGCCGACCTTTTTTTACGCGTGGTTCGGAGTTCTGTTCTGTTGTATGATCTGCCGCTATCTCTCTACTCTGTTCTGAAGGAGCGAAAAGAATCTCTTTTCCAACTGTAAGTTATAAAGTGCCTGCTTTTAAGAAAGCTTGTCCTCGATGTGCGTGTGAAATTCATGTCAGAAAGTCCAAATGTCCCTGTGGCTATAGCTTTTCTGTCAAACCCAAGTTAATTCTCAAACCTCAGAATGCCATGAAGTCCTTGGATAGTCGTAAGAAGACTATGGTAATGTGTCAAGCACGGAAAAGGGATTTAGAAAGTGTTGAACAGTCCCAGAAGCGTAAACTAGCCGATTCTGAATGCCATGCCCACAAAAAAGCCCATGACACCCCTGAGGTATCTCAGAGTCGTAAGCAAGCTAATGCTGAATGTAATGCCCGTAAAAGAGCCAGTGAAACACCTGAAGAATCTCTGTGTCGCTGAGGGTTTGCACCTCTGGTGCTTTCATTGTAATAGAATGAAACTAAATCTGAAAGCCATTTCTTTCTGCTGAAATAATTATATGATATAATCCCCATATATATAACATATATAATATATAATATAGTGTATATAATATATGTATATAATATATATTATTGCAGCTTTGATATTTTTACTTGAATATTTCCGCATCACGTGAGCGTTCTGTATTCTCCCATATTGTACGGTTTATATTGTACGCTACTTGTAGCGCGCGCGTAGCGAGTAAAATCAATGAAAATTGTATTGTAACCGGTTGAGAAAAATTTCAAAGAAGCAATAAATCACTTCTCACACTCGTCGTACAATATGGGAATGATATTTTACTCTCACGCCACATTTTCACTCGCCTTTGGCTCGTGAAAATATTTTGCGTGCTCGTAAAATATTTTCCCATATTGTACTCTGACTCGTGCTATAAGTATTATATATATATATAATATATATATATAAATGGGAGTTAGTGTACATTAGGCACATGGGTGTGGTTTCCCCCCAATCCCTCTCTTAGTGTTTACATCTCTAATTGCTGTCTGCTGGCACAGGATTGGGAGATTAATTAGCCTCCACATTCCAGAGAAGGCTCACTGAGTGTTTGTGTGATGATTGTTTCTTTTCTTCCTTGCTAGAGCTGTGTCGTGACCTGCACTTCTCTTTGCATCCTCCGACAGTTGAAGATGGCTACCAGCAGGTGAGTGCACACATGCACGCATAGACACGCCCAGGTATAGACACGCCCATATTCATGTGCACACACATGGACTCATACTCAAACTGAACTCATAATTTTGGCAATCCTGAATGTCCACATTTCATAAGAATTCATTTATCCTTTGCAATAATAATTTACAACAGTTGAAGAAACGTCACACTTGACCATTCTTTGTATTGTGTACTTTCACTTCTGCTATTCCAACACAATTTGTAGTCCCATCTCGTGTGTATCCAATGGTAACACTTCCATCTAAACAACTCCTTGAGGCAGTGTTGTGTTGACATTGGTTTGTTTATAATAGCAACACCTCACACCATGGTGGGACACCTGCCCCACCACTGGGGAAGGGCCGGACACCTGCCCCATCACTGGGGAAGGGCGGGACACCTGCCCCACCACTGGGGAAGGGCTGGACACCTGCCCCACCACTGGGGAAGGGCTGGACACCTGCCCCACCACTGGGGAAGGGCGGGACACCTGCCCCACCACTGGGGAAGGGCGGGACACCTGCCCCCCCCCCCCCCCCATCACTGGGGAAGGAAGGGCGGGACACCTGCCCCATCACTGGGGAAGGGCTGGACACCTGCCCCACCACTGGGGAAGGGCGGGACACCTGCCCCACCACTGGGGAAAGGCGGGACACCTGCCCCACCACTGGGGAAAGGCGGACACCTGCCCCACCACTGGGGAAGGGCGGGACACCTGCCCCACCACTGGGGAAGGGCGGGACACCTGCCCCACCACTGGGGAAGGGCGGGACACCTGCCCCACCACTGGGGAAGGGCGGGACACCTGCCCCACCACTGGGGAAGGGCGGGACACCTGCCCCACCACTGGGGAAGGGCGGGACACCTGCCCCACCACTGGGGAAGGGCGGGACACCTGCCCCACCACTGGGGAAGGGCGGGACACCTGCCCCACCACTGGGGAAAGGCAGCCGGGCGGGACACCTGCCCCATCACTGGGGAAGGGCGGGACACCTGCCCCATCACTGGGGAAGGGCGGGACACCTGCCCCATCACTGGGGAAGGAAGACTATCACTTATTATTATTATAGTATTATTGTTTCATAATTTCTTTCTCAGCCTTCTTTTACTCATTAGGTGTATTCTCTCTCTTTCACAGGCTTTTTTTTTTTTTTTAACAATACAGAATTTAATATATTAGGAGTGTTTGTTTGCCGGCTGGTTGTCGTAGATCAGTGGAAGAGCGTTTGTGTGTTATGCAAGCGGTCCTGGGTTCGATTCCCACTGGCAACCAAATATTTTTTAATTTTGTATTGTTTAAAAAAAAAAAGCCTGTGAAAGAGAGAGAATACATCTAATGAGTATTATTGTTATTATTTTTAATTTTACAAGGGCATACATACTGGTAGTTTCTTGCTCAATAGAGTGATTTATGGAATAGGAAACCAATAAGAATATTCATATTAATATTCTGAGTTGGTAAAATACAAGTCATAAAATCAAAAAGAATAAAAGACAAGCACAAAAAATAATTGAGTAAACTTTTTAAGTATCAACTACTTCAATTCCTTATTGTACTGAGAAGTTAATGATTGTAATGTAGTGCATCTGACAGTAGCTAATTGGAATCAGGTAAGCAGTTCATGTAACAGAAAGCTTTAGGCTTCTCTCGACATGATTCATTCATTCATGCTTCAGCTTCCCCCATCTTAGTCTGGTGTAGCCGGACCCCTTACCTAACCGCTACGCAAAGAAAGGGTCTGGGGACAATCAGGGAGATTATCTGTTCTAGAGCCAAGATTTTGGGATGTGGTTAGTTTACTGGCTCCTAGGCAGCCTTTAGTTAAATGAGTGGGCAGCCCACTGCGAGTGTTCATAATGGAGCCCGCGTTCCCGAACTATCAAAATGTTGGTGATTGCTGGGCCTGTGTGCAATACTCTGTGGTTGTGTTCGGGTCAGCGCGTCCTGCAAACTGTGGGTGCCGTAACTGTAATTAACCACTACCACATTCCTCTGGAACAGCCAAAGTGCATGATTGTCCCAAGGGTCTGGCTATGCCAGAACCCCCATCTTTCAACACAGACAACAGGCAACATATGTGAATGAATGGCATGTGTGTGTGTGTGTGTGTGTGCATGTGTGAGTGTGTGTGCATGTGCGTATGCGTGTGTGTGTCCTTGGCTCAGGGCCTGAGGTCCCAGAGTTGAACCCACCAGCCCCACCAGTCCACCCAGCTGTGATTGGGTACCTGGCATTTGCTGGGGGAAACTATCAAGTGTTCTGATGATGAGTAAATACTTATATCAAATTATTCAGAAAAATGAAATAGAATTTTAACACATTTAATAGTGTATTTTAGTACAACAATTCTTTAATTAGATTAACTAATTATGTTTATTTAACTTCCATATTAGCAGTAGTGATAGATAACATTTGGTAAGCACGGCTGTTGGGAAACTATAAAAGCCAATCGAATATCTGTTAAGATTACAATACGGCCTAAGACAAACACACACACACAATGCAAATTCTCTTGCAACCGCTAGCGGTTATACGCACCTGGCAGAGCCAGGATGCCTGTGTACTAAGCAGGCACTGTGAGCCGTGCAAGCAAAGCTCCTGGAGTCGGGATAGAAACTCACAGGAGAACAGGCTTTTCCTCACAGCAAGTGGTGTGGGCACCCGAAGTCCCACCTGGACCATTGCTGGTTCACGAGAAAAGACCTTGAATTTGCACCCCATTGAGTGCTAGTTATTGAATGTGTCAAAACATGAAGCAGAAAGGTGTTGAAATTGATAATTAAAAGCATAAAAGATTAAGGAGTGTTTCCTCTAATTAGACATGCACTGTGGGACCAATATTTCACACACACTCTCTCTGTCACATTGTATTCACTCTGGCTTCCTTGTAGGAAGCGGTGTGTCACTGTTAGCAGAGGAAGATGTGTGGGAGAGGGAAATCGTAATTAATGGAAAATTAGAGAAATGAAATATTTTTACGAGGATTTTTATTATATATGTTTGCAGTGGAGAAATGCATGGAAGGTCATGTCCAGACTGCCCAAGGGCATACCCAAGATGTGGAGGAAGGAGGTGAGAGGTACTTGGTAAAGGGAGGTTGGCGATGATTAGTCGAAATAAATAGAGAAATATTTCTTTGTTTTTACAGCCAGTGATAAAAAATGTTTATTTAATCTTTACTCAATGTTTCAAAATTGAGATTAAGTTTGTTAAAAAAAAGAAGCATCATGTGCCCAAATCCTACTTCAGTGGAATGCTGATAATTACCAAACTGTTACATTATTACAACTTTTTATCTATTACTATGTATAATAGTACAGTAATGTCAAGCAGATAGGATTTTTATGAGGTCAAATAATTACTTAAAACTTATTTGAAACCAAATGGATTAAAAAAAAAAAAAAATATATATATATATATCTGGGCGTAACTCCAAAACACTGAGGTTCGATTTGATTAACTGGGCAGGACTTCGCCTGGCGAGGATATGAGACTAAGAGCCAACCAAACGCCGAAGTCACGTGTTGCGGGGGCGGGTCACTAATAGTTGTTTTTTAATATGAATTTTCGAACAAGAGGTAAGGTGAGGGTGGTTACATAAATCAAAAGAACTTTACAGAGGTTACAGTGGGTTTCAGGGAGGAGGAGTTTATAACGAAAGGGTTAGTGATCAACATGTTATACACAGTTTACTAATGATGGCCTTGTAAGCGTCCACTTCTTCTTAATGGAGCCGGAGAGGCTGGAGCAGGTGACTGACTCAGTCTAGCTAGGCCCTGACAATAGCTATTTGAGGGTAATGACACTGACACTTTTGGAGGCATCAAAGGAGAGTTATGTTGAATACAGGTTATAAATATTAGTATTATTATTATGAACACTTATATATAATTAAACGGAAAATGTTCTACTTTAGACGAATGAATATGTTAATTGCCAGTCAGAGATAGGGTGGGCTGGGAATCTACGTGTTGACATAATTTGGCAAACGTTTTGTTCTGCACGTGCTTCCTCTGTCAGGTGTGGGAGGGGCTCATATCGATGTCAGAAGTCTCACAGCTGGATTGGCCTTCCATTTGCTCCACGGCCTTCTCCGAGTATGCCACGCCCACAGACGAGGCCCTGGGGGCGCAGATCGTCAAGGACCTCCACCGCACCGGCGACACAGGATTCACGTCGGAGGAAGAGCACGCGGTCCTCAAGCGGATTCTGCTGGCCTACGCCCGCTTCAACCAGAGCACGGGCTACTGCCAAGGATTCAACATCCTGGCAGCCCTCATTCTGAAAGTGGTAGAATTTGACGAGCGGATGGCGTTAAAGGTCATGGTGCACATCGTGGACTACGTCCTCCCGGATAGCTACTTTGCCGAGAATCTCCACGCCCTCTCTGCCGATATGGCCACGTTCAGAGAGCTCCTCCGTCACATTCTCCCCGAACTGAGTGCTCACATTGAAATGCTGCAAAAGGAGGCGTCAGGAATGGTGAAGAAGTCTTACTCCAATGAAGACCCTCCGGACATCCACAGCGTCCACGCGTACGAGCCGCCGCTGGCTGACGTGTTCTCCATGCAGTGGTTCCTGACGGTGTTTGCGGCAGCTCTGCCCCGCAAAGCCATTAGACAGGTGTGGGACATGCTGTTACTGGAAGGGTCAGAGACATTGCTCTACACTGGCACAGCTATCATAGCCATCATGGAGAAGTGAGTAGGGAAAGGGGAAGGAGGAGGAGAGTTAATTGACTAGGTGTGTTGGCTAATATGAATTGTTAGTTTATTCTGACACTATCCACAGCTGGTGTGCGATTATATATAATAATATATAATTATACCTGTATATAGTAGCTAAATAGATTAGAATGCCGTGAATCTGCTGCTTTTAGGAATCTGAGGCCTCGAGCTGTTGCATTGTACCCTACTCGAGACCAAAGATTTTTAAACGTTGCTGCTGATTCACGATATCAGATTTTAACTGTTTCAGAATGTAACCAAGGCAAACCCAAGGAGCAATGTTGGTGATTGCCTAAACGTAGCATGAAGTGTCCAATTTACTTGATTTCTAAGTGCCACATAGCGTGAACCTACTTTAATATATTCACGTAATGGACCAATCAGATTGTTATATATATATATATATATATATATATATATAATTATGAATTTTAATTGCTGTTTATTGAATTTGATGAGTTCCAGAATAACAGCTTCAGTTATCCAGATTATTCTACTGATGTGTTATTTTATCTACCTGGCAACCCTTTACCTCACAGGGACCTCCTGCAGGCTGCCACTGCGGCGGACTTCTACATGACCATGGCGGAACTGGGAGAGTGTCTCCGCAAGTCACAGCTTCTCCCGTCCTCCGAGTTCATGGAGGTGATCTATGCCGTCCAGTCTTGCGTCACCATGACCGCGCCCTCCCTCCCACCAATCCCTTCCGTCAAGGAGCTCCGAGAGAAGTACGCGTACAACATACTCCCGTGCGCACGCCCCGAGGATGATTCTCTCGCACAGCTGCTGTCCAAGGCCAAGCCCTGCCCCCTTCCCATGCAGGGCGGCTCTTTTGCCATGACGAACCGGTTCAAGGAGATGAAGAGGAGCGGGGCTAGCTCGAAGAGAAGGAAGAAAGGAAGGGCCAAGAAGAATCAGGATGAGGTCGAGGGTGAGGATGAAGGTGGCAATGTGAATCTGGCAGCATGGAGCGGGCAGAAGTCTGCGGCTCTGCCTAAGGAGAAGATCGTGGAGTCGGCGTTGGATGACCAAATCAAGATGCTTCGCCAGCATTACTTCCTGATGTCGCGGGACCCGCCCACCATACGGTGCAACATTGACCTGGCCCCTCCCATGGCTCGTGTCGTGTGCCCGCAGACCAAGTACAAGTCCACGGCAGCTATGCGCAAGATGACCAGCAGGCCGTACGGACTGGATGTGCCTGACAAGGTCGTGTCAAAGAGCAAGGTAAGGTATCATCATTTTTCTTTAAACAACACTTTAAAAGCAAGATTTGAATGAACATTTGCACATCACTTTGGACAGTCGATCTGACAGTAGGCTGATAGGCATATAATATAATGTACTGTTTCTGTGTGTGTGTTATGGGCTGTATGTGTTGTTGTTAGTGTTGTTTTGTTGTTGTGTGTGTGAATTGTATTTGATGAATGATTTTTTTCTCAGACTCTTAGCCAGCAAGCCATAACAGTGCAGAACTGCACACCTCTCTCTCACCACAATCATGCACGCTTCATGTGCCAGTATCCAGTTCAAAGCTAATGTTTGTCTGAATTTTTGAAATGATCAACTGTGTGCTATAGATACACTTGTAGTTCTGCTTGCGAGATAGTTCAGATTCCTTTTCTCCTTTAATGCAAGCATGTAATGTACACATATGAGGTCGAGGGTTGTGTGTGGATTGCACACAATGTTGTAGTGAACAATGAAAGTTAGCTATTTCATTTTTATGAAATGCTTTCATATATAGTGTACTACAGGTATATGAGGAGCACGATAGATGCTACTCTGTGTGTGTGTGTGTGTGTGTGCACATTTGTGGGTGTGTTGTGTGCGTGCATGTGTGTGTGAAATAGCAGTGTAGCGATCATGATATTGTTGTTATTATTATTACTAATGGTTAGCTTATGCACAAATGGCAAGCAAGCTAGCACCAGACATTTATATTTGCACTAGTTTGGACACATTTATTTTCATTCGCAAATTCCCGCTTTCATATGAAGTGGAGCTTATTGTGTATGAGCTTCAGCTGTTGATTAGTGAGAGGTTTATATTTCACCTCTAGTTTGGACGAAGCCCTATTGAGTATTTAGCAGTACAATGAGGTAAAGTGTACTCCATTTAGCTAAATGTCAAGCTGAGGTTTGAGTGTATGTCGTAGTCTTGCCTAGTCCTTACTAGTTTAACTCTTCAAAGGTTAACAACATTTCAACAATTAGTTGCAGGAACAATACAATAAAAATGGAGTCACAAACACTACATGAGAGAGAGGTGTAAAAGTCTGGACAGAATTATACGGAACACAATAAAAAATGACACGAACAATAATAAGGATAATATTGACGCACACACATATCACAGTCACAGCAGTCGTTTGTGACACTGAAAAAAACTTGTATCGTCTTTTAAACACTATATAGTGTTCTGTCAAGCATAGTTAGGAGTTGCAGAACTGAATGAAAGTTTAAGATTTTATGTCATTTCCCTACCACGTTCACTATCAATACATGCCCACAAGCACATGCTTCCATATATGTGACCGTCTACACCCCAGGTAATATTGATATCCACTAAGTTCACTTGCCACTTTGGTATAACTTATTTTAATTTAAAGTATTAGCTATTATTATTATTGTTGTTGTTGCTGTGGTAGTTGTTTCATTTCAATTTAACTCTCTCCCTCTCTCTTTCCGTGTCTTCATGCAGGTATTGAGCGGCTATCCTGTTCTGGAGACCATTACCAAAAGTAAGACCAAGCCATTTGTGATATCTTCGGACTATCCCGGCTCCGGAGAGAACGGTTTAGAGATTGATGGGGCGTGGTTTAGAGAAGGCAGTCATGAACGGCGTAACTTATCCGGTTTTGAGGGCAAATCGGTGTCATTCAACAATTCAGATGACATCACGAGCGAGAAATTCCACAAACGCAGACAGAAACATATGATCTCAACATAGCTAGTCTGAACTTTTGCAGCACAATTTGATTCCTTCTTTCAAACTCCAATCATTTACATATTATACACTTTTAAAAATTAATGATACAATTAAGTAAATTATGTTTTCAAATTATGTAGTTCTTGGTACAAATAATCAATTAACACTGGTGACTACAGAACTGGTTGGGACTAGAGCTTTCAGCTCACAAATAGAAGTTGTTGTTTGCTTTCAGAGGTGACAAATTATTTTGGGGAGCAAGCAGAAAGTTACACTAAATAGGGGTAAATTCTCGTTGGATCTGTCATATCAGGGCTACTTTTAATTTGTCCACCATTACACTTCATAGGTGTCTTGAGAGGCTCTATATAGAAGGCCCTAGACCATATTATGTGCGTGCATGCATGTTCTGAATCTACAATGGATATCAGGAAATTTTTCCGAAGAGTCAAGCTAGCACCAGTGATCATGAGTCAGTGACTCAGAGTAAGAATGAAGATGGCGGCAGTGACACTGAGACAGCTCAGTCTGATTTTCAAACAAACAAACAAACAAACAAAAAATAATAGAAGAGTTGTGCTTAAATAATTTTCCTCTGATTTACCGTTTATAACTATAATAAAAAATTCAGATTTATTGGAGTGGGGGGAGGGGGAGGGGGGGGAGGGAGGGAACTTTCTCTGGGGAAGGAAAATTCCAGCCCCCCCCTCAGTATGAAGGCCTGCATATGTTCCACTAATTTACAAAGAGAGAATGGTTTGCACTGATTGTTTTTTTTTGTAGTAAAAATTTATTCAATAAAAATTTGAAGTTAAAATCATTACACAACCTGATGCTGATAGAATGATTTATTGTTTCAAAGATAAAAAAGGACAAAATTTATTCAATGAAGAAACAATTATTCCGCAGTGAATTTGAAAGCAAACTGCAATGCTGGCAATATCCTCTCCTTCCATATGGCTTCCAAATGAGTGATCCCGTCTTCTGTCTTCTTAGCACACTCATCCAGCACATACTTGAACTCCTCCCCTTCCTTCCAGCCACACTCCAGAAAAGTGCTATTCATCTCCTTAGTCTCGTAGCAGTTGTCCCCAGGTCCATCTCCTGAATCGATGTAGATGCGAGGCCGAAAATTGGGAGTAATGAAGTCTTCAACAGCTAAACTAGGACACTGAGAGTTTTTGATTTCATCAGGAAATGAATTCGAAGCACTGACAAAGCTGTCGGATTTGGAAGAAATGCTGGAACTCTCTTCTTGTTCACAGGGTTTGATGCATGAATTGCCGTCCACTTCTGAATTAGAAACTTGACCCGAATGTGAACGCAAAAGGTCGTATGCTGTCTTGTTGTGCTTGTCTACATACCAGAAGGACGAAGAAATGCAGACAGCAGAAGAGAAAATGTCAGGATGATTCAGGCAATACACGAATGCACACAACCCACCCATAGACCCTCCCATTATGACACAATTATCACTATCTGGCAAAGTTCTGTACTTAATGTCGACCTCCTTTTTCACCACTTCCACCAAATAACGCTTATAGGGGTCCCTGGAGGTGTCATGGAATACAGACGTGCAATACTCCAGAGTCCGATTCCCATTACAGACAAAGTCTGAATTGGGAACGCCCACGAGAATAAACTCCGGCAACAGATTCTGCTCCCAGAAGTAATCCAGCTTCTCGTCCAGGTAGAAGCCTCCCTTGCAGGGACCGCCCGCATGGGAAGGGGTAGAAAACAGCGCCTCTCCATCGTTGGCATACAGCACTGGGTATCGTCTGGTCTCGTCTCGATAATACGAAGGAGGGAGATACACAAATATAAGTCGTTGGAGAGTTCCTTGAGCCTCAATATCTGGAGGAAGAGGTGGGCAGAAGGTTTGGAATTCTGAGCCATCTGACCCCGGGCGATGGTAATCACGATGAGGTGGATTCTGATTGCGAAGTCCGTACACTTTAGGGTCCATGTGGACAAACATAATGGAATTATTATGTACTCCTCCAACGTAAGGACAGCTTGGATCTGTAATCCAGACCTGCTTGAACTTGTCACTCACTTTCAATAAGGTCGTAATTGTTTCGGAACCTCTGCTAGAAGGTTCTACTTCGTCAGCAATTACTGAAACCCCTTCTTTAGATTTAGCTAGTCCTTCTGAGTTTTCTCCTTCCAAGGGTACCAGTAGGACAAATTTATACTGGTAGTAGCCTTGAGAGAGAAGGAGAGTGATTGAATATCCATCATTGCATGGACTCATTCGATACAAGTCCTGCAACTTCCATGTGTTGAAGTCTCCTGCCAGGTAAACCTCTCTGACTTCAGGACCTATGGAGTTAGACTTAAGAACAAATTGCACTTTGAACCAAAATTCATCCATAAATTTCCACTTGAGCTTTGAATCCTCTACTACAGTGGTGTTGCCAATCTCCATTTAAGAAAAAAAGATAGTATTCGGTTCCGTTCAGGCAACCACAAATCTCTATCTACAGCCACTACACGCTGACGGGGCTCTCCGGATAGCATGAGGTTAGTCTACAAGCTTGTGCGTGACCCCTTTAACTCATGTTCAGCATAAACCGTGCAGGCTCAGTGGAGAGTTCATACACAACACCTGCTTCTCCCGTGCTCACACTGTGCGCGCTCCACATTATTTAAGCCCCACCTCTATCAGTAGATAGCCCCGCCCATACAATGAGTGGCACACATTGACGATACTGTACCGGTGAGAAGTTAAGTCATGGGTGGTAGTAGTCAGTCCAAGCCGGAGGATCCGAGCGGTACAGAAAGGGAGACCGAGTTTGAGATTTCTGTCGAGGGAGACTCCATCAAAGTAAAAACCATTTAGTTTATTTCATTTGAGTTACGTACACTCCTTGTTTTTTTGTGTAGCTTTCTAAAAATTTTATTGATCATCTAGCAGTTAAAGCTGGGATTAACATTGACGACGAACCAAACAAATTAATTTCAGAAGAGACTGAGAATGCTGCAAATGATGTAAGTTGATTTTTCTCCTCTGGGGATGTTGAAGGTATGTATGGGTAATGTAAGGGAAGAAGGAAAGTGAGTTGACTGACCATCCTCACTTACCAGTACAAATGAAGTGGCTGTTTGTATTGATCAGACACGCACCAGCATACTTTCCCTTAGAGACCATGTGCTGATGTCAATGGAAATTGAGTGTTCACAATTTTTTTTTTTAAACAAGTGAGGTTTTACTGCAAGTTTTTAGTGAATTGTAGATTATTAAATGCTTTTTTTTTTTCAAAGAGCAACATTTATTCATTTGCACAAAAATTAGTGTACTATTAATTTTTTTTATTGAGATCTGCTCCTGTAGTGCTTATCTTTTTGATCCTCACTCTAAGATTGTAGGAGTTATGACTATTTAGATCTGTGTTTTATCCAGAGAGGATGGGACAAAGAAAGGGAGAGGTTAGCTCCGACAATGTCTTTGATGGGGGGACAAGTATCCCTTTGCACCCCCTCCCCTCCCCTCTCCCCCACACCTAAGTGAAACCCTAATTGAATATGACAAGTGCCTTTGCTTCTACTTTGTTTAGTGTGCGGAAGAAGAAAATGCAAATTGGTTGTTGTTGTTTTTTTCATTCACAAAAAGCATATTAGACATAATTACTGTTTTCATCCCTGCATCACTTTCTCAATTTACCCTTTTAGTTATGCCAACTCTTTATTTATTAGTGCTGTCAATAGCTATTATATTCTTATGTTTCACCTTACCAGTGTAGTCAGCACTAGAAGTGGAAAGTATATGATACTATTTATAGATCTATACAATCATCAGAAGCTCTAGAACTGGTGAAGACCACACGTTCAAACTGTCCGCACACAGTTTTGATGCTTGGAAATAGTAGTGCAAGCCTACATGAGGAAATACGGTATTATGTAAATGATATAACACCTGATTTTCTTGACTAAGTTGGACATATGTGTTTGACGACCATTACCAACCAATGCAACTACTATTGATTTTCAAAGTGGACGGCATGTTAGCTATGCTACTACAACAATTCCAGTCACTCCTCTGTCTCTTTGGTCTTCGGCGGCAAGGGAAGCTAACAATTTGACTTAAAAATTCTACTTGTAGGCAATCTATAATGTATGCATAAGAACTAAAAGTTGAAGCACTGCATACAACACATTATTGTCCACACTATTTCCAGAAGCTCCGAAAGTGATGCAGGAAATAAATTGTTTGTTTTGCACACAGTTTTAAAGCTCAAAAAGAGTAATTCGTGTGTAGTCTATTTGACATACCAACACACATAGCTACACATCATTGATTGGCTCGAATTTTTAAGTTCCAGGTTAGTGTTTCTCTCTCTATGTGTTCACGAATTTAATCAATGTTGGACCAACCAATTTTGTTTCTTTAAGTTCATTAATGAGAATTTTTATCTGTTGTTGTGGTTGTGAAGAGAACATACCAGCCATCAAATAGAGAGCTAGAGAGATTGAAGTTTGACCTCCTAATTGAGCAGCAGAAAGTAAGGGCAACTCATCATGAATGTAATCACATGATTGTGCTCCCTAATTAGAATAAGGAATTAAAGAAGGTGTGGCCTGCAGAGATTGAGAAGGTGGCTACAGAAATTGAGTCAACTTTATCTACGTATGTGTATATTATTATTGTTGTTGTGGTTGTTGTAATCATCATTATCTTTGATCATCATTACCATTCATCACACCATCTTTATAATAATCGTAAGCATCATCATCTGCGTCATGATAATTATCTTTGTCATCATTACCATCATCATAATCACAGTCATCATCATTCATTATTATCAAATGTGTATTTCTATAGGCGTGTGCCCCAACTTGTTCCAGTTTGTGAAGATTCACGGAACAAAGTGGCGGACTGCTACATCAATAATCCCGACACGCCTCTCTCATGCCATTCTCTAGTGGATGAGTACAAGCAGTGTGTGCGCAAGGCCAGAGAGACAGCCACTTCTACTGCAGGCACAAGTTCAGATAGCCCATCATCGTAACTTGAATTTATTTAATTACTCTTTGCAACTTAGTTCTATTTACATTTTTGAATATTTAAATCAACATAAAATGTGAATTTTTGCAAGGAGTTTGGGTAGCTTTAACACATTATGAGTATGATAAGTAGTTAAAGTGGGTTGAATGGTTTTGATATGAGCTCAAAATAGAACACTGTAGTTTGGAGTTGACCAGGATGTGATAAATTGATTCAGTTGCTTGTGGGGTTGATCCCTGGGCATCAGAATGGAGGGTTATCCACCTTGGTGTCCATGCTTGTTTCTGGAATTGTGTACAGATCAAGCTGAAGAACAAATACAAGTGTATGATTAATAATTATTTTGAATGGTGTGACTACAGCTAACTTACTCCACGATGGTCATGAGGAATGGGGTTCTTGTACAAGCCATAGCTGTAGAATTCTTTCCGCTCCCTTGCAATCAGAACATTGTCGTCATTCACTCTGGCTGGCTTGAATTTGGTAATAAAGGTGGTTTGAGGTTCTTTTTCTTCAAATATTGGAGGTAGTGCAGCAGGAGCTTGTCTAAATCCCGATGCCGCCTTGTTTCTATCGCACGTACGACTGACTTTAACGCCCCGGCCGTAGCGTTGAATAGCGATGCTAAGTATTTCATTTGTTCCGTAATTCCTGTGAGGCTTTTTATGAAGACAGGTTGACTCGCTCCATTTCTTAACCAGGTCTCTGTCAGTGACTTTATTCTTCTTTTTTATATTTGGTAGTCTCCTAGATCCGAAAGAAGTATTACGGTCCAGCGGAGAAGACGGTGGCGATATGTCCTGGACGAGCGTTTTATCGTATGAACAACCGTAATCCCGCAAGTCGTCAGCGTCAAAACGAAATCTAAGAATAGAGAAGTCTGGGCTGTTCATTGCCCCGCCCGCGTTACCGCTTTCAATCGGAGGTAGTCGAGTAGCTGGGTGAGGCTTAACTGATGGGTAAAAAGGAGTAGGGGGCCGCCCCCTTAGCTTTCTCTGCTGATATTTTTGATGAACTTCAGCACAAAGCTGATCTTTCATGCTTTCGATTAACCTGGACATTCTTAGCTATTCTTTATGCCCTATACAAGATTTTTTCACACTTTCTGAAAAATATGGTGGAGGTGTTAATTTTATGATATTTACACTTTTCGCTTAGAAACTAGGTGTTTTTAAAGAGTGATATTTTATTGGGTATGGATTGAATAGGATAAACAGTATACCTACAATTACAGCTACATTTTTCAGGCCCCAAAGAAACGTAAAAGCTCCAAAGTTCTACAAACCTTCAAAGCATCCATTACCTCACATAAAACATAAAAAGATGACATTTAAAGGTTTGCAGTAGTAGTTTGAGATAAAATGGAACTCATGCATGTATTCACACTGTTAATTGTTTTTCCCTGCTCCCTATGCACACTAGTGTATACTATTTACTATTAGCACTTCATTTTCACTCTTTCAGTGAGATATAGTTATATTCTCACCATATTCAGTGCTATCATGTGTCTGAAAATTCATTGCTATTCTATTAGAATTCACTTCCCGTCAAAGCTTGATACTTAAAATTACCATCACCCTGACTGGACTGCAACGTTTAGCTAATAATTGAGGTTACAGAAGTATAATATCACTAAATTTACTAGAGGCACATAATTGAATTAAAGTAAATAAATCAAAGAAAAAGAAGAAATTTCCTTGACCAATCATTATATATATTATTGGTAAGACAGTGAAATGTTGTAGGATTTCCTCCTACTGTACAGGTTTCAATATTATTTGGATAACGTAGCAGAAGGATGATATTGTGACAAGCCTGCCATTCATTTCCACGATATTATTTGACTCAGTAAACGATTTAGTGATGATACTGTTTTAATAACCAATTGCAGAAGATGACCATTGAAATTGAGCAAGGTGGACTCTTGCTTTAGAGACTGGAGTAGAATAAAGAATGGGGGTGGGTGGGGGGTACCGTTCAATTGTGTGTGTGTAAGCATCCATAAAATGTGCGTACATAGCTATATTTTAGCTCATAGCCGAAAAGTAGTGTGCTAGACAATGGAGATCAGTTCCTGTCCATTTTAAAATAATTGAAGTGATCAATTCCCTCAATTCGCCTTTCGAGCTGAATTCTCTACAAAATAGAAAGTGTTCTCAGGAACGGGGAGAAGTTTTGAGCTTGTTGCTAAGCTATTCATAAAGATGGCCTAGCCCAGAACAACGTGTACAGGCATAGCAAGCTATAGAGGTAAGAATGGAGGCTAATTTTTACATGCCTGAAGTAAAAAATAGTCACCTCTTCTTCTCCTCACCGCCAGTACTATTATACAACCTCCATGATGTCTACCAGCGCACAAAGATTCGTGATTGAGACTGTATGAAAATCCCAAGGGGTTTAATCGCATTCCTACTACGAAACAGGTGTGTTGGAGATCGGCACCTCCGCGAAAAAACAGGTCTGCATACTATGGAATACCAAATGCGACAATAATCAAATTGTTGATTCCCAGTTACTGATTCTCGATTACCGTTCACGCGATGCTCGATTATCGTTCACGCGATGCTCGATTATCGTTCACTCGATACTCGATTATCGCTAGCCTAATTTATTATCTAGTACTAGTGGTGTGCTTGAGCACAAATGGCGAGCGAGCCTAAAGACTATACTATTTTTATTGACTTCTAACACTGAAGCTACTGAAAATAAGGTCCAGTTTTTTAATTTAGCATACAGGGTAAAGGGATTTCAATGCCATAGTAACAACTCTCTGCAACTGCTTTAATTGAAGGAAAAAACAACAACAACAAAACAATACGCGTTATTTAAAAGTTTTCTTTGTGATATTCTTTAGCTAAGTAGTGGTTGTAACACACAATGCTTTGACACAGCTGGACATGCACCTACACAGACTTACCTTGGCAGTAGTCTAGTGGACAATGTATTTTCAGGTAAATACTGTGCGCACGGCTTATAACCATGACAAAGAGCGCATTGACTTACCACCGCCACTAACTCGAATAGAAATGGAAGTCCCTTAAGTTTTCAAGTATTAACTGCACCCGCAAAAGAATTCAAAACGGTAAACAATTCAATTTCTAGGGTGATACGGGTACTGATCGATAAACCAGAGGATTCTGTTTAGTGCAATTTGGGACGGGGTCGAACAAATAAATAACACAAAAACGCGAGGGTCAAAGTACAAAATGACATACGTACGTCCAAACATATATACAAATAAATAAACATCCCCGATTTTTTCATTTTTACCCCTGTAAGTGTCTCGCTCGCTACGCTCGCTCGCCAACTAGGTATTCAAATACCGTTCTTAGCGACCGGTTACTGCTTTCAGTAATCATTTACCGTCTTCCGTTACCCATGACCTTTATTGGTCGATAATCATAATGGGCAAACAGTTTTTGAACTGTGTGTTGTGCTCAATTATCGTTTCTTGCCACAAAATTTATGGTACCCGCTGACAATATTGAAGACATTTGGGCACTCCATTTCATATACCTTCCCAAAATTCAGTCTCAATTGGATCTTTTTCGAGATGCTTGGTGCAATCATCCTATTCGTACTGCTCATAACAGAACACCAAATCAGTTGTGGATATTAGGAATGGCACAAGCTTGTGTAGAAGATCCTGGAAGTACAGCAGTGCAAGGAATGGCAGAAATTAATTTTAATCAGGTATACCTTATTTGCCATTTAGCAGATATAGTATAAATAGTAAGGATTTATCAATCAAATAATTATTTTTATTACGACACTTGTGACTATGGAATAGATTGGGATGAACTTGTCAGTATGGACGATGACAGCATCACCGTTCTTATCCCAAGCCTTCCCCAAGATTTTATCACAGAGGAGCAAGAGAGATATTTAAGAGCAGAGTTAGTACATCATCAAGACAATAACTTCGGTTTAGAGCAATATGTACTATGTAGAGCATTCATAAATAGTTATCACTCATCTCAAGTGTAAAAGTTTAGTGATCAAAGAAGTCATGATTATGAAATAAATTAAAAAATCAGTTGTTGGCATAGAAGTAATCACGTATGAAGTTGCTAGTGGGGGAAAATAAAAAAGTAGTAGGTATAGGAGTGCACAATGAGGTCAGTTATAACATTCCAAATCCTCCATGGCATCTGATGGCTTGTGTCATCTTCTCTTTAAACAGGGAATAATTTGAATGATACTTTGTAGGCAAAGTGAGGTGTAATGCACATGTTGAAGCAGTTGGGTAGATTGCGCTGTCACTAAATGATAGAGCAGGAGTTGAATCAAACGCCAAAGGGGGTATTTTTGAAGCTCCACAAAAAAACTTAACACATCTTCTAAGGATACCTTGCCACCACCTAGAGATGTGGATATTAACAATATAACATAAAACATATCTTTAACCCTTTAGATGACTTGTATATTACCTTTGCACTCTTCAAGGTAATCACCAAACTGTATATGTATCCACTTCCTTGATCTTATTGGTGGTGCTATTCTCTGAATATTGTATTCTTCCGAGAAAAATGTCTTTTATCAAAGCTGTAATAGCTATTAAAGAAAATAACTATGACAAAGTAAATAATAAGAAGAATGTTTTTGAAAATCACCTCATCATAGAACCCGTATAAAATTGAAACATAGCTACTGAAATTGAAATATTTAAGGTATGCTTACCCGGAGTCAATTCTACCTGTCCAGTGGTAGTAAACAATGATTCAAAGAGACCCGGAGACAACTGAAGAGCAGATCCAACACCAAGTGTTATAAGTCCATCTTTAAGTTGATCTAGCTCCCCTTTCGACTTTAAGATAATATACTGAAGTGACAGTGCTTTTACAATAGAATTTTTGTTTTCTAAATTTATAGAAGATAAAGGTGTAGTAATCCCATTATCAATAAGAACATCTGAATTGACTTCAATAATGTTCTTTAACTCACCATTGTTGGTTGCATTATCAATCTGAATAAAGAAAAAAAACATGTTGATAGCTAATTATAGAATACAAAATCTATGCTGTACTAGACCAGCATTTGCTTGTAGCATACAGTAACACATTTCAAGAGAAATGTCCACCTTCTCCAAACACGTACATGTAGCAAATTGCATTACAGTTTTTTAAACTTATATTCCCTGTCTTTCCTTTGTTTTCTTCATTTTTTATTTTCCTCTTTAGTTATCTTTTCTTTCTTTGTTATTATGTGTGCGAGTGTTTTATTTTATTTTATTTTTTTCACTTCATTTACTTCATTTTTCATGTTTTTCTTGTTTTTTATTCTTGCTTATGCATGGTATTGAAAAAGTAGTTTTTGTTAGTTATAAATGGTACATGGAAACTAACGTACAAATGTATCATGCCATCAAATAAATGATAAATCATGCATTGTATTTGATTCATTAAATATCAGAATGGACAATATTAGCTGTTACCTCTCTTTCCCCTCCCCCCCTCGTTACCTATCTCCCCCTCCCTCCATACATGCACACACATACACATTATACACTACATATTATATCAGCTAATCAAAATAACATTTTGTTTTTTCAATATATATATATATAATACTTAAATAGTGAATAATAAGCTTTTCAAGATAATTTCGTTCAGCATATGCTTGCTTGAAGGCAGATAAAACCCAACCTGGATCACTTTACCTTATATACTATTTCTTGAACAATATAATCTGGAATGGCCGATGGTTCTGCGGTTACAAGGCCCAGATCCTTGCCAGACAAATACTCATAGACACCTTCATATAAGAACGGAAATCCAGACCCTCCTTGAGCCAATGACACGGCCATCAAAACACCAATTTTGTAATATGTGTTTGACTGCAACAGTTAAACATTAATTTAATGCTTAGAATAAAAACATCACAATAACTCACTTGTAAGGCCATGGTGTCATGTCGGACTACTAATTTGCCATCACAACCTTCAAAATATGATCCTTTCAAAGACAAACCAAAGAGACGCCACATTTCCCTTTTAGGGCCTCCACCATCTTCAGCTTGCTCACCGATAAAATGTACCTGCAACAAGAAAACAATTGAAATAGCTATACACTCAGCTAATTATAAATACCTTTATATCTTTGATGGTGAAAAGTCATATCTACTCACATTTCTTAAACAGTCAGCTAGAACCTGCTCCCTTCTTACTTCAAAAATGTACTCTTCATCTGTGTTCACCTTATCAGCTATGCCAGCAAGGATAGCTTGCAGGGATTTCGGAGGACTAGAAACAAAAAAAAATATTTTGGTTTTTAGTCAGTTTGAAATGGAAAATGAAAGAACAGGTTGTAAAAAACATATTGGCGAACAAGCAAAGAAGTGAGACATTAACAGGAGTGTACAATTGATATACATTCATTATAACAAATCATCAATACTTAATAGTGTGGGCACTGTATGCCAGTGCCCACCATAGGTTTTGTTGATTTTTGTTTTTAATTTTAAGACAATTTTAAAATGAGGGTGTTGGAACAAGTGATAATTGTATGTATATACATACATATACACTCACATACAAACATACATATATACACATACACTGCATACATACATACACAGATACATACATACATACATGTATGCATGCATGAAGGCATACATACATACATGCATACCAGGGATTGATACAAGATTTTTCTCTGGGAGAAGGGGGAAGAGGGGGGAGTACAAATCCCGGATTTATAATTACCTGTACGACATAATATCATTGATATATTAGTTTTGTTCACGTTATTATTCAATACAAACTTTATGCTCACTAGTTTGCGTTGAAAATATGTACTGGTGAGTGTCCCTGCTTCTTGGACAGCGTTTATATCTAGGGTAGGATGGATTAGAATAGCCAATAAATCACTCTTTAGTCTGAGATAATTTAGTAATAGTTTATCAGATTTATAGTTCTTAACGACAAGCGCGGTCGCTCGGGTAACGGGCTATAATAACTAATAATGATCTGATAGCTATTCTGCTACACAACAAAATAACAAGACCTTTATTTTATTTTTTTACTTCACTGGCCATAAATATAGACATTACATTTGTAAACTTTCTCGTATACATCTTCAACAGTTATCACAACTTTAGCTATACCTATACAACTACCTCAATCATATAGACATAACAATATAATATAATATAATATGGCAAAGCAGTGACAGTGGGACTGGCTTGCCAGACTGGTAAGTGCTAGAACAATTTTTTTTTCAAAACTGCCAGATCAATTTTTGATTGTGGTGAAATTGTAAGAGGGGAAATGGATGAGAAGCAGACTGCTGAAACCTCAGTCTGGTATGCTCGTAAGAAAATGTATTAGCGGGGAAAAGTCTGATATAGTTCTTAGCAACCATAATTATGGTAGAAGGCAGATCAAAGCAAAATGGAATAATGAAGAGTTTGGGTACTTTAATACAATTACTAAGAAGATAGCTAACGCTATACTTTGCTCGTTGTTTATGTTCTGGCTATAAAATAGTTATAAACCAAAATCATTAGGTTTGTATTTCGATTTATAAATCCTCGCCACTCGGGCTGCGCCCTCGTGTCTCGGAGTTTATAAATCGCATACAAACCTCAATTTTGGTTTATAACTATAACCTATAAAAATATAATACATGGCATAATAAGTGTAGATCCCAAAATTTATTATATCAATTTTTGGGGAACCATATCAATTCATGTTACAATTGGATGTTTGAGAACATGAAAAAGATGTTTTACAAAGAGGAGCCAGTTGTGATGCTGACTTTTGAATACACTTGAATTTGGGATATATGCTGCAAACTTTATAAAGAGAAAGCAGCAACAAGAGCAGCATAATAAGAGACTTAAGATGATTCAGCAAGTCCTAACAGTGATCAGCTTTCTTCATGTCAGTATTGAGTATCAGTATTATATTAGTGAACACAAAGTCATAAATGGCTCCTGCATTTTTAAAGGAGAGAAATTGTTCCCGTGTGGCTACATGGAGGATGCTGTGAGATATAAAACTTTTAGTTCATTGCAAATAGATACAATTAACTTTGCTCTATTGCGATATGAATGTGTCTTTTCATTTCTATTCCAATGCTGAAGTAAAAATTTCCTCACTGAGTAACGAGTCTCGAGCAAGAATATTCTGCCAAAATGGAGAAGTTTCATTGTATTTTTGGAATTTAAGTAAAATTAGAGTAGAATCAATTGAATTTCATCATTGTGGAAGATCCCAGCCTGTGATAACTGTTGAAGATGTATACGAGGAAGTTTACATCAATAACACTGTTTTTAGAGACAATTCCTATAACTTCATCAAAGCCTCTGGAATTGTCAGGGAATTAAACATAATAAATTGTTTGTTTGCTGAAAGCACTCAAGATGGCAGAGTCCATGTCAATTCTCAGAGTGAAAATGTCATATTGGCTGACTCAATATTTATAAACTGTACCAGGACTTCCCTGCTACTGTCGTCTACTCAGTCAAATTCTTCTATTGCAATTATGAATTGTAGTTTCACTAATAATAGGGCTCTAAATGGCACTGAAGAATCTGCCATTGTCATAAATGCTGCAGTGAGTGCTACTATTTCAAACTGCTTGTTCTTAAATAATTCTGGTGGGGGTGCTATAATGATTCGAGATAGCAATAGTATACTTATCAGACATTGTAAATTCATAAACAACACTGCGGAGAATGGTGGAGGTGCACTTGCTGTTGTTTTGATGCACACACTTGATATATCTAACTCCAGTTTTGATGGTAATTCTGCTTCTAATTCTGATGGAGCCATCATAGTACAAGTATCTAATTCTACCTGTCAAGGAACTCTAGCAATAACTTCCTGTAATTTTACACATAATAAAGCTTTACAACATGGTGGAGCATTGGCAATGGTTAATAGATTCACTCCTTTATGTAACCTTATGAACAATCATAATGTTCAATTAACAATATGGAGTGCCCTCTTTCATCGAAACTCTGGACTAAATGGAGGAGCTCTGTTTGTGTACAGTATAGAAAGCATAATGGTGAGAAGAAGTACTTTTTGCAATAATTATGATATTATCTTAACTGAATGGAATGGCTATGGTGGTGCAATATATTTCTCACAGTTATATACTACTTGGTCAAGTAGTGTTCTTTTTAACAGCAATTCATTTGTTAACAACACAGCAAGATTTGGCGGATCATTATACTTGAATTGTTCTGGCAGATATGAAAGTAATGTCAAGCTAAATAATTGTTTCTTTTTTAATAACAAAGCAATTAGAAATGGAGGAGCTTTGAATGGTTTTCGCTGTGCAGCAATCAGCCTGAATGGCACTACATTATCATTTAACGAAGCTTCCAACGGAGGAGCAGTTTATTTGAGAGGTGCTAAATTAGATATAATTGAAGCTACATTTCAAACTAATAGAGCTTGCCGTGGAGGTGCTATTTTTTCGGGTAACTCAGAGATAGTCTTACATGAGATTAAGCTAGATGGTAATCAAGCAATTACAGGTAGTCAAACCACTGCAAAACTCACTTCTTCACCTAGCATCACTCATGTTCTCAATCCTAACTGTAATAATATGTATTCTGGGAAAGGTGGAGCAATCTTTATTCTTGACATGGAGAGATTCTGTAATTCTTACATATGCCCACTTGTTTGGACCAATTTATCAAACATTCACTTTATTAATAATTCAGCAGACACTGGTTCATTATTGTATGGTGGCATGATTAGCACATGCCACAAGGTCAGATTAAGTTTGATGGTAACCACAAAAACAGAGTGGAATATATCTAACTATGCTATTACATCAGATGCTATGTACTTTTGCTTTGCATTTGATAAATATTGTGTCTCAAGAATACTAAACAGGACCGTCTACTTGGGACAAAAATTTACAGTTTTTGTTGTTTGCTTGGATCAGTTGATGCAACTCAAAAAGTGTAATGTAAAAAGTGAGTACAAAAAGTCAACTAAAGTTAGTTTGGATGCCGGGGAACAGTCACGTGACATTGATGGTTATGAAAACCTTACATTTCACGCATATTCTACGACTCATGAGAGTTATGCAACATTGGTGATGAGAAGTGACATTATCTGCCATTCCAACACTTTGGAAGTAAACCTACAAGTAATGAAATGTCCACTGGGCTTTGAAATGACGATTAACAGGTGCCAGTGTGATCATCGCCTATTGCAACATTTTGAAAGAATGAAGTGCAGTATTGACAATGCTTCAATTTCCATTAATGGAAAAGGATGGTTTGGCTATGATGATGAGTTTCTGAGGGTTCACAATAACTGCCCCTTGAATTATTGCACTTCGATAAAGAACACAGATACCATGCCACATCTACATTCTCTTTGTGCTAATAATAGAGAAGGAATTTTATGTGGGCAATGTAAAGCAAACTATAGCATAGTTATTGGCAGTTGGAAGTGTAATGGTTGCACTGAACTATACAAAGCATATAGCTTTATATGGTTGACCATTGTTTTCGCAATGGCAGGTGTGGTCTTGGTTCTGTTCCTATTGCTGGTCAAGATGACAGTATCTAGTGGTACTACTAATGGATTGATACTTTATGCTAACATATTGTCCTTCAGTGGTTTACTAGACTATCGTACATGTTCCATCCATCCGGTTCTTCGTGTCTTCTTGTCTTGGATAAACTTGGATCTAGGTATAGAAGTGTGCTACTACTCAGGAATGGATGTGTATCATAAGACATGGCTGCAGTTTGTCTTTCCTTTCTACATCTGGTTCCTGGTAGGTGTGATCATCCTGTTCTGCCATTATTCCTCCAGAGTGATGAAGCTGATGGGAATGAGAAACATAGAAGTCCTAGCTACTCTCTTCTTACTCTCCTATGCTAAACTCCTCAAGACTATTGTAACTACTTTAAACTTTGTGGATTTGAAAGTAGCCACTGCTAGCAATGTATCCCACAAGTTTACATTAAACAGGGTGTGGCTCTATGATGCTAATATTGACTATCTTAGTCCTCAGCATCTACCTCTCTTCATAGTGGCACTTTTATTTCTAGTTTTACTGTTTATACCCTACACTGTGCTGCTATTATTTGGACAGTGTCTGCCATTTATCCCAAAGAGAAGAGGACTTAATTGGATTCATAGCCCTGTACTATCTATGATACTAGATGCTTATTCTGCTCCATATACGAAACACGCTAGATTCTGGACTGGATTAGGTCTTCTACTTCGTTGTATCCTCTTCACTTTGTTTGGTACAAGTTACAGCATCAATAACAATTTATTCTGGATCGTTATTTTGATTGGATTTCTACTACTTCTTCGTTATTTCTTTGGTGGATATGTTTACCAAAAGAAAGCTGTAGACTTATTGGAAGTAATTTTTTCAACCAATTTAGTAACAGTAGCAGTCATCCTACATCACCGAGGAGAATGGTGTGAAGCACTCACTGCTTCTGTTTGCTTGTCCCTTGCACTGTTCATTGGAATCTTATTTTTCCATGTCTACTTAGAGATAAAGCATTATGCGACCAGACAGAATTTCAGGCTTATCTCGCTGAATTCCGTATTCAGTAGCTCTATGAAAAAAACTGATGATGAGAGACTGGGTGATAAAAAGGAATGCCATTCAGTAACCTATGTGGAGTTGAGGGAAACGCTTCTGGAAAACTAGACAAGACACATACAAATGATATCATCGAAAGCTCTTAAAAATTAAATAAAGTAACTAACTTGCATGAATACTTTTGTACTGTGTGCTTTAACAATTATTAATTAATATTATAATTGTATTGCTGCCCAAATAGCTAAAAGGAATTATATTATTTGAAAATTATTTTTTTACTATAAATACAATGTTATAAAATTTTATAGCTTGTGAAGAAGTACATTATAATAATTATATATATATTATATATAAATAATTATGCTTGAACGCATCATTAATTCTAATAACCAGAAAAAGTCCCTAAACTTAGCCAACTGCTCATACATGACACTTGAGAAACTTGCAGCAGATTAGAAATGGAATGTGCAATCGACTTTAAAAGAACTAACTATGATAGAAAAGTTAACACCACCCTGACTGATAGATGCATTGGTGTTCACAAAAACCAAAACAAAACAAAATAACAACAACAGCAATCCCAGCTGTGGCATAAAGAGATCACACACACTTGATTAGAGTACTTAGACTTTTAAACAACTGAAGGCTCAAGTTAGAGCTGAACATCACGTTTACAAACTCCATTGGATTCAGTCTACTCACCTAAGGAATGATAAATAGGTATCGGAGCAGACAGGACATGTGTAATCACAGACTCATGTAGTTGAAGGGTTATCAAGGAATAAAACTTAAAGCCTTGTGTCATAAGACAGCCATAGTGTTTCCAAGGTAGCCTATAAGGTTCATTGCTAAGCACGAAAAGTGTGAACAATTATGTCCATACAAGGAGATTAAAATTCGGGGACACCTGAGCAGCTACACCCTTAGTATGGAGTGCAAGAAGATAAAATAGCTACAGTGAAGTACCTCAGTCAACTGAGACAGAACCATTGGAAGGTTTCAGACTCAAGCAGAGATTACACTGTGAACGCCACACCTCACAAAAGAAGAAGCTGCATTTAAAGCTTCCAGTCAAGCAATAGTCCTGGATACTCAATCAGACTAAAGCAAAGCCTAAAACATAGTTTAAAGAAACATCAGCTCATGAGGAAGTACGATGGACTCAACCAAAAGTAATAAGTGACTTGTACAATTGTTCTATTGGATTTGCACTTCTTACTTATAGATCCATGCAATCATTTTAATGCAAAAGCATGCATTATGCAAAAGAAGAAATATAGAAGCCACAAGAACAATAGAAGAAGCTGTCATTGCAAAGACCAAATTGCAAGAATACCAAATTTTGATGATAAAACATTCACTCAAGTATAAATACAAACTATACTAATATACACTATAAACTCAGTTATGATGATGCAAATACAAAAATATTGTATGCATTGCAATACGTCACACTCAATATTGCTGTGTTGCTCTCTTTGCAATTTTAGCTGTCAAGAAGACTTTCTCTCAACTCGGTACAAGTTTCAAAATGGCAATCTCTTTCATCAGACTTGTTCTGATCTATAATATTTTGATTAGCCTTTTTGGTAAAAACATTGAGAAGAAGCTTTCGAAACCCAAGTGATAAAGAAAAATGTCTTTTAACTTCAGAATAAATATGGTGACACAACAGTCCAATGAATAGTGTAAATGATAAGGAGGTGGAAGTAGTAAGTGCCCAACAATTGTCTTCTTTGAAAATTAAAATGAGTGCTACTCCTCCTAAATTGCTTAAAATGATAACCTCAACTAGATCTACAACTTTTTTTCCATATATCTTCCTTCCATAACACAGGCGAAACAAGAATAAAAGTCCAACTGAAACCACAATCCAAAATACATTGCTATTTATGCTGTAACTTGTACCAAATAGGGCAAAAAGGACACAGCGAAGTAGGAGACACAGTCCAGTCCAGAAACGAGTGTGTTTATTATATGGAGCGAAATAGGCATCTAGTATTGTAGAAATGACTGGACCATGAATAAAATTAAGACCTCGTTTCTTTGGAATTAATGGGAGACATTGCCCAAATAATAACAGCACAGTGTAGGGTATAAACAGAAGCAATAGACAGATTACTGCCACTATGAAAAGAGGTAGATGCTTAGAACTCAGGTAGTCAATGTGAGCATCATAGAGCCACACCCTGTGTGTGGTAAAAGAATCCGATACATAGCTGGCATTGGCTACTTTTAAAGTCGTGAAACTTAAAATGGTTATAATAGTTTTAAGAAGTTTAGCATAGGAGAGTAAGAAGAGAGTAGCTAGGACTTCTATGTTTCTCATTCCCATCAGCTTCATCACTCTGGAGGAATAATGGCAGAACAGGATGATCACACCTACTAGGAACCAAATGTAGAAAGGAAAGATAAACTGAAGCCATGTCTTTTGATATACATCCATTCCTGAGTAGTAGCACACTTCTATACCTAGATCCAAGTTTATCCAAGACAAGAAGACACGAAGAACGGGATTTATAGAACAATTTCTCAAGTCTAATAGTCCGCTAAAAGACATTATGTTAGCATAAAGTATCAATCCATTAGTAGTACCACTAGATACTGTCATTTTGATCAGTAACAGGAACACAACCAAGACAACACCTGCCAGTGCTAAGACAATAGTCAACCAGATAAAATTATATGAATTGTATGGTCCAGTGCAATCTTCACACTTCCAACTGCCAATAACTATGCTATAATTAGCTATACATTGACCACATAGAATTCCTCCTCTGTTATTAGCACATGGAGAATGTGGATATGACTCAGATGTGGTGTTTCCTTCTTGAGAGCAGTAGTTCAAGAGGCAATTACTATGAATCCTCAAATACTCCTCATCATACCCAAACCATCCTTTTTCACCAATTGAGATCGAAACATAGTCAATGTCACATTTTATTGTTTCAAAAAATTGCTCTAAACGGCGATCACACTGACAATGTGCAAAAACTTTTTGGAAGCCAATAGGACATTTTTTTATTGTGAGATAAACCTTTAACACATTATATTTATTTCCAATACAGAAAATGTCACTTGTCATCTCCAAAGTTGCATAATTTCCTGTTCTTGAATATGCATGAAAAGTAAGGTTTTCATATTTCTCAATTTTATATGATTGCTCACCAGTGTGTAAATTTATTGACTTTGTATTAGTATATTTACTGCTTATTCTACATTTCTTGATTTGCATCGCCTGATCCAAGCAAGCAACAGTAACATTATATTTCTGTCCAGAGTACACAGTTTTGTACACTTTTCTTGATTCACGTAATTTAGGATTCTGTTCATAGCAGAAATACATAGGTTTTGATGTTATAGTATTGCCAGTAGCCATCCTTGTTATTATCGCCATATTCTGATTTAAAGAGTAGCACAAACTAATCATGCCACCAAATAATAAAGACCCCATATCTGCCACATTATTGGAATATGAAATCCTTGAATTGTTATACCACGAGAGGGGACATAAATTAGAATTACAATATTTATCATCATCATCTATGTACAGTCCTCCACCTTTTCCCGATAGCTTATTATTGCAATTTGTGGTTGTTATTGAAATGCTTTTCTCAGCAATTTTCTTACTTTTTATCGCTCTATTACCATCAAAAATTATGCTGTGCAAGATAATTTTAGACTTGCTGGAATAAATGCCCCCTCCAGTGCATGCTAGATTTCTTTCTAAAACACTTCTGGTTATACTCAATATAGAATCTTTTAAAAATACAGCTCCTCCTTGTAATGCTTCATTCAATGATATAATAGTATCGACTATCGTGATATTGCTGAGTGTAAAACTCAAAGCTCCACCAGAAGATGCATTATTAGACTCAAATTTACTATTCTGGATGTAGGCAATGTATTGGGGGGTACTAATTGCAACAAAATACAGCGATCCTCCTAATGTTGCTTTATTGTTTATAAAGAAAACACTATGGATGAAAATTCTTGATCCAGAATTCTGAACAGTAAGTATTGCACCCCCTCTGGATTTTTTTTTATTGAAAAATTTATTCTGGTTTCTTAAAAAATAACAGTATCTTACGGTTACATCAAGAACATCCTTCAAATATAAAGCACTTCCACTATTCCCTGAGTTTTGGTAAAAGTAGCTATCAGTTATTTTAATGTAACAAGGAATAAAAATTTCTGAACGAGTTGAGGAAAAATTACCAACTTGCACAGCGACAGCTCCACCATAATCAACAATTATGTTGTTAGTGAAGTTACTGGAATTTATGGTTAGATTAACCCATCTCTGATGGATGACTATTCCTTTTGGTAAAGGAAATTCATAAATAAAAATGGCACCACCTTTTCTTATAGCAACATTTCTATCAAAATTTGAACTATCAATATGCATTTCCCGGATAGATGTTGCAGCAAGTGCACCACCATTCTCAGCAGTATTGTTTACAAATACACTATCATTTATCATCAATAAGCAGGACCTACTATTTTCAATGAGTAGTGCACTTCCACCAGAATTGTTTACGAACAAACAATTTTGTATTTTAACATTTACTGCAGAGTTTATGGTTATGGCAGATCCCTCAGTTTCAGTAATAGCCTCGTTATTAGCGAAGGTAGAGTTGATTATTGTGATGAAAGAATTTTCATTTGCAAAGGATGAAGGGGATAATATCAAAGAACTGCTGGAACAGTTATTAAACATTGTATCAGCAATTACCACAGTAAAGCCGTGTGAACCTATGTTAACTCCATAATCTTCAGTGCTTCTCTCAAATACGCAATCTACAATGTTTATTTCACTCACAGTTCCAGAGGTCTTGATAAAGTTGGAAGCACTTCCAGTGAATATGACATTTCTCACATTAACTTTCTCATACACATCTGCTACATTAATCACTGGCTTAGACTTTCCACAATGATGGAATTCGATTGAATTGATGGTGACTTCGCTGATATTGTAAAAATATAATGATATGTCTCCGTCATTGCAATGAATTATTGAACGAGTTGTATTTTGCAATGAGACAAGAAGAATTACCATTTTGAAAGAAAAGTCAAAAGATAAATTCTTGTATATAGAGTAATTTAAAGGCAATAATATAAAACTGATATTTGTCTGGTTTAAACTGATTGCTGTTTCTCTTGTGACATCGTCGAAGTGGCCACATGGTGTCAATGTTTTACCATCAAAAGTGCAGGAGCCATTTGTGACTTTGTTTTCATAATTGCTAATATAATAGTTATATGCTTTACAGATGCAAAACAAGCTAATCACCACTATAATCTGTCGAACATACATATTGTTTTATTGTCCATCTAGCGACTAACGTGTTGGTGTGAGCTGTTTTAAACTCATCCCATGTTTACACAAAAGTTTGAGAAAAACCCCAAAAATTTTAAAAACATCTTTCAATTTTAAATACACACCCTTTGAAATGAATAGATTTCCTCTAAACACAGTTATCTTCTAAATCATCAACAACACTACCCGAGTAGCCTATAAACAATAACACATTATGTATAGTTAATTGTTTTGATAGTGGTGATAAAAATAGTAGCTGAAGAGGTGAAGGGGAACAATGTAGTTGTATTAAACACTCTTTATGTTGTTTTCTATAGCGGTACCAAAATTTATTAGTTTTAAATGCCCTAGTTAATCTAGGTAGCTTGCTGTATAAGAATCAAACATAATATTTCTCAATCAATTAGGCATTAGGCCCACACAACTGAACACATTGTACTACATTAAAGTAGTGTAATAAAATAGACCAATGAAAGGAAATAATGAAACCATGTTTACATACTGACTTGCTAAGCTACCTGGTATCCTCAAATAGACTGCACCACACACATAGTTTATGATAATTTCATACACTCGTAATTGTTGGTTCGAAAACAATACTTATTAATATTAACTTTTTATTGATTAATATTGCCAATTAAAAAAGCTTGGATGGCAGAAGCACAAAGTTAACGACTTCCAATGCTGTTAGTTAGACCGAGAAAGTTGACCACATTGCTGACATTGATTGAATGAATAATAATGGTCATAAATACCCTGTTGTTATCCACTACATTGTGGTTGCTCTTACTTTCTAATACCGGTATAACGTTGCTACATAAACTAATTACTAGTAATATCACAGTTAATCTTATACGGTCTAGTACATCGCCTTGTATTTAGGATTCTGCTCTACACATCATCACACAGTTGTGTGCAATTTTGATTGTATTTCACCACTGTTTGTAGATTTCTATATGTAGCTTTATCATTTATAGACTTACTTAGACTCCTTGAGACTCCATTACACAGTAATGGCTCCAGCTCTTTAGTGAACGAGATAATTATAATGAGTGAAATTAATTGCTACCCTTCACATATAAAATGAATACAATGACTATGGTTTGAATGGCTTGTATATATATATAGATTATATCTATATATATATATATAAGTACATGTAATGTATAGTTGTGACTAAACATATTTTGGCAAAACTGGAAATTTACAATCTAACAAATTATAATGTATTTGGTAAGTTTACTGACTTACAAATTCCTAGTATTTTCATACATTTTAAATTTATTCAAAAATTTTAAATGTTATCCGATACCATTGTAACCCCAAATTTTCATTTTATAATTTGTTTACAAACTCTGTTTAAGTGAAAGGCACATATAAATGACTTTGTTTTGTATTAACTGTGTTCCTCCTTTCACAGTACTTTTTTTTTTTCAGACAATAGGAATTTTTTAAAGTTTTTCTAACTTACTGTAGCCAAAACTTTGGACCCCCCCCCCCCCCCAATTAATTTTATGAAGAAAGATTAATTGCTCCATAATGATTCTACACCCCCCCTAAATCACCGCCTCTTCCAATTGTAATTATTTATTTATTGAAAGGAGCCGGTGTTATAGTATGTTCCAGTTGAGTTGGCCACAAGTGAACAACTTTAGAACAGATGCATCTATGCATCGGGGGTTTGCACCATTGAAAAGCTCTCGCCAAAGCGGTTAAAACTATTCCCTCGTTAAACTCCAAAACCGGTGGGAAAGTGCTATTCCGAAACTCAATACAAAAGTCTACGGGATTTGAAAAAAAACAACACAGCTTTCCCGCCCTACACGCGCCCGAATTTTGGTATACAGTTCGGTGCAAAAGTTTTCAATGAGCTATACTTTTGCCCTATTTATTTGCTTTTTGCTTCCTGAAAGCTTATATCCTGAAGAGGGTGTGGTTTGTGTAAAGTCATGTTGACAGATACTTTAGTAGTCTTTGCTATACAAAACATACAACTTCTAAGTAGTTTATGATCTGATATGGCCACCATGAGCACAAGTGAGTTTATCATAATGAAACCAGTAGCTCAGATACTTCTTGAGTCTTCAGTCTATCACATTCAACACATTTCATGCAAACAGTTAGCAGTGTATGCTGAAGACCTGATGAAATGATGGTTAGTTTTGATGTGCCTTTCCTATGTTCTCTAACATTCCAATACCGATATGGCATCTGAAATCAGAGATAAGCTTCAGGAAGTTGAAAATCTAGACAACAGAACATGTCTATCTCCTGAGTGTATCACAGAATACTAGAGCTCTGTCTTAGGTCAACCTACTTTAGGTACAACAGGAACTGTTACAAACTAGTGGATGGGAATCCACAGGTTCTCTTGTTTCTGCAGAAATGGCCAACTTGTATGTATAATATATAAGGCTTGAGCAACAAGTGAAAGACCATAAAATGCCTGTAAGTAAGGTGATGAGAAGGTAGCCATTTCTGAACATAGGTAGCGGCATCATACCATTAAATGGGAACTAGTAAGAGTTGCAGACAGAGCCACTAAGAACTGTGAGTTAAAGATCACAAATTTTTACACATAGCTACAGAGGACATCAGAAAACAATAATTAACGGAGACATAAGTTTAGAACTTCTTGGATGCTGGGTATCTATGCTGCATGCTAGTCACCCTTCAGAATATATTCAGAATGTTAGCATACCCATCACTTATTGCTGTTTTATTGGACATATCACCATGGTGAGTTCGACCTCATTGACCCCAGATGAGGACATGGGATGAAGTATTGAAATGTCTGATTAAGTTTTATTAAATGTAATATTGGGTTGTTAAATGTGAGAAAAAAATGCTATTACTACAATTAGTTCAGCTGAGAATGATGGAATTATTGCAATATCAATTAAAAATAATAATAATAATGACAACAACACAGAAATACCTTCCCAGACTATTGCTAGTATGTGAAAAACTTAATTCCATGGAAAAAAAATTAGCAAACACCATGAGGTAAGAAATAAAAATACAGTTTTTGGAATTGTTGGATTTGGTTAGAGAATTACTATAACAAAGTTAATGGATTTAAACAAGTCAATGTTGTCACAACTTAAAGATTCACTTTCACTTGTGAAGTCAACTTCCTGTGGCAGTTACAGGTTGCCAGACCTGAGACAAACACTTTTGTTTAACTTCTCTACAAAATCAAATTCACCAGTTATTTTCAATAACACTTACTTTTATAAGGACACACTTGTAAAGATGTTTATGCCTCCGCAGTCCAACGTACATTGTAAACAAGACAAACCTAGCAGCTTTTCTAAAGTAACTGGAAGTACAAAATATTTTATTATTGATGCTGTATTACTTGTATATGAAATGGACACAGCAAAGCAGAAGACAGAGTCTAGTCCAAAAATATGCTGGTTTTCAGTATGGTACCGAATAGGAATCTAGTATGTACTGAAATCATTGGACTATTAATCCAATTAAGTTCCTTTTTCTTTGAAATTAATGGCAGAGATTGCTCAAATAAAAAAACAAAAAAAACAAGCAAAAAAAAAAAAGAGCAAAAAACAAAATAAAACAAAAGAAACACAACAACAATGAGGTGTTACTAGGAAGAGAAGAGAAGCAGGTGCTCAAGTATTTTAGCATTAGTTTCATGACATTGGAAGAAAAATGGCACAAGAAGATCATCACATTTATATGTAGAAAGGAAAAACAAGCTCCTGCCATGTCTCTTGATACATTTTTTCTGAGTAGTAACACACTTCTCTATGTAAATCCTAACTTATTCTTGACCAGAACACATAAAACTAGATGCATTAGAGCAACTATTATGTTAGCAAACAATATTAATCCATTAATAGAACCACTAGAGACTGTTAGCTTGACCAGAAACAGAAAAACTACCAAGATTATACCAGCCAGTTTAAACTGAATGGTCAACATATCCATACTTATTGTATGATAGTTTCCTACAGCTGATAACTATGCAATAGTTAGCTACACATCTAGTTGCCCACATAAAGTTCCTCCTATATTACTCTTCCACCATTTTGAGGTGACATATCATTGGCAGCTGTTGTATTAGAAAAGTTATAATGTTTGTCGGCTATTTTAACTATTGTTACGAACCGTCCAGTTCAACACAGTAGAAGAAAGTCCTTTTACTGTACATTGTATACTAAGTTTCTTTAAAAATTAACTGTTTATATTTAATTTTAGTTCCACCTTGTTTGCATATTGTTTAAAACATTGGATAGATTACCCGTATTTACGTTCACATTATTATTAATTTTAAGGAAGTACAAAGCACATCTATTTCATAATGAAGGTAACTATGGCACTAGTTAAGTTTTTCTTATAACCAATTGATGTACTGTCTAATTGCACTATAACATTCCATTTTGTTATTCTAACTTTTCCTAATTATGCAAAATCGGAATTCACGAATCTAACGTACATCTGCAGTAAGCAAATTTACTTAAAACTTCTGTGATATTATAACTATGTTTTTATTAGGAATAGAATAAAGTATGTCTGTCAACATGAAACAATTTAAAGTAGACACATTCATAGACGTATAATATAGAGGATTAGCACACAATCCTTCTGGTTTCATATAAAGAAGTGCTCATGGTAGTCTGGACAGCAACATCCATTGATTTTTGTTTCATGTTGGAAATCCAGGAATTTCCCTAAATTGTTCATTTTTTTGCCTTATTGGGTAATGTTTTGCAAATTTTGCTGCAGTGAGAGCTTTATGAGTAGTCATGGGTCCTTATGGTGCTAATAAACTAGACCATTTATAATGTTTATCCCTTAAAGAAATCCCAGTCTGAGAAAAGTGTTGAACACAAACATTAAGAAAGACATCAACGCTCATTCAGATTCTCTATTTCCAACAAAACCATCTCTGATCCTCTCTAATAACAATCCTAGAAATTGTTCAATACTGGGATGTCTCGAACAGGCCACGAGTATGCACTCCAGCTCATTAAATAATTCATTGGGGAATATTATGCTTTACACTTAATAAAGAAAAAGAGCAACAAGAAGATCAAAATAAGAGACTTAAGATGATTCAGCAAGTCCTAACAGTGATCAGCTTTCTTCATGTCAGTATCGAGTATCAGTATTATATTAGTAATTATGAACACAAAGTCATAAATGGCTCCTGCATTTTCAAAGGAGAAACATTTTTTCCATGTGGCTACATGGAGGATGCAGTGAGATTGAATACATCAAATTCTTTGCAAATCGATGCAATCAGCTTTGTACTATTGCCTTTGAATTACTGGATTGATATGAATGTGTCTTTTCATTTCCTTTCCAATACCGAAATAAAAATTTTCTCATTGAATAACGAGTCTCAAGCAAGAATATTCTGCCAAAATGGAGACGTTTTATTGTATTTTAGAAATTTAAATACAATCAGAGTTGAATTGATTGAATTCCATCATTGTGGAAAATCCAAGCCTGTGATAACCGTTGAAGATGTGTACAGAAATGTTCATATTAGTAACACAGTGTTTAATGGGAGTTCCCATAACTTCATTAAAACTTTTGGAGTCATCAATGAATTGAACATAATACATTGTTTCTTTGCTGGTAGCACTCTAGATAATGGTCAGTTCTCACAATGTCAACATCTTAATAACTGACACAACTTTTACAAGCTGTGCCAAGACTTCCCTACTGCTGTCATTTCCACAATCAATTATGAAAAATTCTTCTATTGTAATTATGAATTGTAATTTCACTAATAACGAGGCTACAAATGGAGCTAATGGATCAGTCATTGTAATTGATTCTGCAGTGAGTGTTAATATCTCCAACTGCTTGTTTTTTAACAATATTGGAGTGGGAGCTATAATGATTCGAGATAGTACTAATTTGTATGTTAATTATTGTCATTTCATAAACAACACTGCTAAGAATGATGGAGGTGCACTTACTGCTGTTTCAATTCATACACTTCATATATTTAAGTCTAATTTCAATGGTAATACTGCTTCAAATTCTGGTGGAGCTATTTTTGTAAAAGCACTTTGTGATACGTGCCAAAAAATAAGCCATCTCAGAATTGTTTCCAGTAATTTCACCAGTAATAAAGCTATAATAGACGGTGGAGCATTGGCAGTGAAAGTTCGTAAGATTCGCAGATACATTTCATGGAACCGTCGTCGTTTCTTTATATCTTACTATTTGGCTGTTCAATATGAGATAACAATATTGAGTAGTTTCTTTTATCAAAATTCAAGACAAAATGGAGGAGCACTGTTTTTGTTCAGAATTGAAAGCATAATAATGAGAAATAGCCGTTTTTGGAATAATGATGCTAATATAACCAAAAGGTTTGGTGGTGCAATGTTTCTCTCACAGGTTACTCCGTCATCGAGTTTGATTATTGATGGCAATTCATTTGTAAACAACATGGCCAAATCAGGAGGGTCATTATATTTTAGGCAACAGAATAAGAATTTCCTCAATAATATAGAGTTAATAAACTGTTTATTTTCTAATAACAAAGCGATTTCATATGGAGGAGCTTTATATATTTCACACTATGCAATCAGACTGAATAGCACTACACTGTCATTTAATAAAGCTTCACAAGGTGGAGCAGTGTACTTGACAAATGCTAAATTAAATATAATTGGGGCCATTTTTCAAGTTAACAGAGCTTGCACTGGAGGCGCTATATATTCTAGTGAGTCCCAGATATTATTATATGAGATTAAGCTGGATGGAAATCAGGCTATTAATGGTAGTGAAAACATTGCAAAACTCATTTCTGCACCAAGTATCCCCCATATTTTCAACCCTAACTGCAATGATATGTATACTGGAAAGGGTGGAGGCCTATACATCCACGACCAAGACAACAGCTGTAAATCAAACTTATGCCCACTCATTTGGAACAATAGTTCAAACATTCATTATATTAACAATTCAGCAAAAAGTGGTCCATTACTGTATGGTGGCATGATTAACACATGCTCCAAGGTCAGAGCAAGGCCAAAGTTGGCAGTATTGACAAAAACTGAGTGGAATACATCTTCTATGGACTATGCTATTACATCAGACGCTATGTACTTTTGTTTTGCATTTGACAAAAATTGTGAGTCAAGGATAATAAATAAGACTGTTTACTTGGGACAAACATTTTCAGTTTGTGTTGCTTGCTTGGATCAGGTGATGCAACTCAAAAAGTGCAATGTAAGGGGTGAGTTCAAACAGTCAACTCAAGTTAGTTTGGATGCCGGGGAACAGTCACGTGACATTGATGGTTATACAAACCTCACATTTCATGCGTATTCTCAGACTAAGAATAATGCAATACTGATGATGAAAAGTGACATTTTCTGCACCACAGAATCAATGAATTCTTTAGAAGTACACCTCCTAATTAAAACATGTCCACTTGGCTTTGAGAAGAAAAATAAGCGTTGCCAGTGTGATAGCCGCTTAACGAATTTTTTTTTTGAAGCAATAAAATGTGACATTGACAATATTTCCATCTCCATTAGTGAAGGAGGATGGTTTGGTTATGATGAGGAGTTTCTGAGAGTTCACAGAAACTGTCCCTTGAACTACTGCACTCAAGAAGGGAACACCACATCTGAGTCATATCCACATTCTCCATGTGCTAACAACAGAGGAGGAATTCTATGTGGTCAGTGTATAGCTAATTATAGCATAGTTATCGGCAGTTGGAAGTGTGAAGATTGCACTGGACCATACAATTCATATAATTTTATCTGGTTGACTATTGTCTTAGCACTGGCAGGTGTGGTCTTGGTTGTGTTCCTGTTACTGATCAAGATGACAGTATCTAGTGGTACTACTAATGGATTGATACTTTATGCGAACATAATGTCTTTAAGCGGTTTGTTAGATCTAAGAAATTGCTCTATGCATTCTGTTCTTCGTGTCTTCTTGTCTTGGATAAACTTGGATCTAGGTATAGAAGTGTGCTACTACTCAGGAATGGATGTGTATGAAAAGACGTGGCTACAGTTTGTCTTTCCTTTTTACATCTGGTTCCTGGTAGGTGTGATCATCCTGTTCTGCCATTATTCCTCCAGAGTGATGAAGCTGATGGGAATGAGAAACATAGAAGTCCTAGCTACTCTCTTCTTACTCTCCTATGCTAAACTACTTAAGACAATTGTAGCTTCTCTAAGCTACACAGATTTAGAAGTAGCCAATGCTAGTGATGTATCAGAAAACTTTACTGAACATAGAGTATGGCTCTACAATGCTCACATTGACTATCTAAGTCCTCAACATCTCCCTCTCTTCATAGTGGCAGTTTTACTGCTGTTAATTTTGTTTACACCATTTACTGTGCTGCTCCTGCTTGGACAATACTTGCCATTTATCCCAAGAAAAAGAGGACTTCATTGGATTCACAGTCCTATACTTTCTACAATATTGGATGCTTATTTTGCTCCATATAAGAAAAACACTCGTTTTTGGACTGGACTAGGTCTTCTACTTCGTTGTATCCTCTTCACTTTGTTTGGTACAAGTTACAGCATCAGCAACAATTTATTTTGGATTGTTATTTTGATTGGATTTCTACTACTTCTTCGTTTGTGTTTTGGGGGATATGTTTACCAAAAGAAAGCTGTAGACTGGATTGAAATAATTTTTGCGACAAATTTGGTAGCGGTAGCTCTCATTTTACGTCATAACAGCGAATTTTGTGGAGCACTGACTGCCTCTGTTAGCTTGTCACTTATACTGTTCATTGGGCTCTTATTTTTCCATGTTTACTTAGAAGTGAAGCAATATGCTACCCGACAGAATTGGCTCAAGAAAAGATTCTCTCTGAACTCTATTTTCCATAGTTCTTCAACGAAAAGTAATGATGCTGACCTCTGTGACGATAATATAAATGAATGGCAGTTGGTCACCTACTCAGAGTTGAGGGAAACTCTTATTGAAAACTAAAACAAAAAAATGATTACAATATAATACTTTGCATGAATTAAATAATAACTAGTGTGAGAAGATCTTAACAATTGTAGAATCATGTATGCATAATTGTGTTTGCTATAAAATTATCACTGTCAGTGCCCATTTATTGACTTGTGTGCTCATCACCTAGATAAGAATATAACACATTCATTAAATACACAATATATACTTCTGTATTGTTAGAAAATCAATTTCAACAAGAATTGTTGTGATCCTTATTCAATCATATGAAGACAACATAATAACTTCAGCTATAAAATAAAATATTATACACTGTAAAAACTGTAGCGTGAAAATCCACTAAATTTACACCAAACTGGTGCTGTGAATGCCCACCATCGATGTACAGTGTGTCCTTCACACTTTCTGCCTAGTGTGAATGTACACTTAGCGTGAAATTCACACTTAAGAGATTAACATAGTCCCTTTACCAACCATTAAGTATATTCATGTGCAGGGTCTGACCTGGTTGGGCCAGGTATTCCAGAATTCTTGGAGCCTACACTGTTAAAAATGAGGAGTTCCAGCAACTCTTTTGGGGAGTAAATATGGGGAGTAACTTCATATCTGAGTTAGAGTAACTCCACGAGTGGGTTATTTTGACACTCACTCTATTATATGAAACATCAGTATTATCTGAATTTTCAATTTTTTTGATACAGAAATTACAGATGCCAACTGTTTGGTGTGTTAATATTAGCTAACAACTATCACTGTTATCTGATTTTAAATTACTGTATATCATTTGTATATTCTGACAGTTTCTTGGATTATTTCATTCTGAGTACAATTGTTTTCAATAATTGTGAACTCTTATATAGTTTGTTCACATTGTGTAAAAAAATGAAAGCAATTCATTTAATGTTGAAAAAATTATGGATGAATCTAAAAAATATGGAAATAAGGAATTTGTAATCCGAAGTGTTAATTCTGAAATGAGCAGCAAGAAACTTGTCCAAATGGAGAATGGTGATTCTACACTTGTAACAAGTCTGCCATCACAAATCAAGTAAGGAGATATGCTCACTACACTCCGTATATTACAAGTAACGTTCAAATTGGGGGGGGGGGGGGGGGGGGGGGGTTGGATCTTGATTACCACAATCTAAATAGTATAAATAACATGTACAACTGTCCATCTAATGAATGAAGGAGGGGGGGACATGGTTACCACACTCTAATGAGTAGAAATAACATGTGCAACTAGTCCATCTTAATGAAATGAAGAGGGGGGGCATGGTTACCACACTCTAATGAGTAGAAATAACATGTACAACTTGTCCATCTTAATGAAATAAAGAGGGGGGGACATGGTTACCACACTCTAATGAGTAGAAATAACATGTGCAACTAGTCCATCTTAATGAAATGAAGAGGGGGGGACATGGTTACCACACTCTAATGAGTAGAAATAACATGTGCAACTAGTCCATCTGAGCAAAATGAAGAGATGGGACACGGGTTACAACACTCTAATTAGTAAAAACAACACTTGCAACTTGTCCATCTTAATGAAATGAAGAGGGGGGACATTGTTACAACACTCTAATTAGCAAAAAAAAACTACTCTAATTTATAGAAATATAAAGCAGTGATACAACACTCTATATAATACAAGTGTGACAAGTGCACAAAAATTGTAAATCAACAAAGAAAACATTTAAATAACATGACTTGTTTTGTGTTTTGCTTTTTCAATTCAAACAGTTGTGGGAATGGTTACTATGGTATTGTATCCCCTTTACCGTAAACCGTAATTTAAAAACCAGACCTTCTTTTAGTAGTGAGTGTTACAAGCTAAAATCAATCAATTAACAGTAGTGTAGTTTTAGGCTCAATTGCCATTTGTGCTCAAGCACATCACTAGTTTAAAAGACTACTACTATTGTACTCGGTAGTTGTACCTAAAGTTTTGAAAAAAAAACAGGGGGGGAGGGGCTGAACGTATAGGTTTACACAATGGAAATATTCATTGTGTTGTCAAATTGTGCAGCTAGACAAGATGAATGTACTCAATTAAATTACAAATTCTTTATAACCCCAAACTTACAGGCTCCATATACTTATCCTTTGAGTTGAAGTTCAAGGCTGATTCACTATGATGTTCGTAGAAAGTGGACAATTTATCCATGACTCCAATCTGACTGTGGAAGTTTTATTACGAGTATTTTTTATCAGTTGAAGGAAAGAATTCTATCAATATAATGTAAAGTAATTCATAGTAATAGAAAATATAAGCTGCAGGATGGACTACCAGAAGTGCTGTATAATCAGATGGGTAATACTTGTCGTGACAATAAAAACAAACTTCACTCATATTTGCTGCTAAATTGGTTGAATTGGGAGTGTTCAGAAAGGCATTTGGGATTTGATTTTGTACTGATCCCAGATTGTATTTATGTATGTAGGTGAAGTTTGGATTCCAACCAGTTGGACATACTCATGAGGATATAGACCAACCATTTTAGTGCATATCTCGAAAACTGAAACATCACAATGCATTGACTATTCCAGGTCACCTAACCTAGCAAAGTTATAAGCTCCATGTAAATATACCCTTTTTCCTTGTTTTGTTTTTTCCAGATCTTTCTCATCACCTCCTAAAGTTGTGGTTTTGGATTCTGTAACTGATGTCAACATCAATTCAAAAGGAGTACCGACCCATTCTGGTCACCTCAAAGTGAACTTACTTTTTTCCCAATGGCAACACCATTTCCAACAAGTTGCCATTAATGATGACTCACTGTTATGATCCAGAAAAATCAAAATTATTGAAAAATATTTTGAAAAAGATAAGTGGATATTTAAATAAAGCAAGTATCAATGCCTCTGTCTGTTGGACTAACTAGCTTGAACATACTCTGCTCAGTCAGGAGACAGTTCTCAGCCCATAAAAGGTGAAAGTGCTGGAATCATTTAAGAATAATATAAGATTATTTGTACAAAATTATATTTATAGGTATCAACTATTTAGAACAGCTAACTGATGGGCATAAACTTCAAAACAAATTTCAGTTTTCTTTGACACAGCCACACCTGCTTCCGGACTTGAAATTATACCCCCCCAAATAAAATAGAATTAGTGTCAACACAACAACATAATTTACTTGTTAAATTGAGGGAATAGGTGAACTCAGGACATCATGGATAGGATACTGAGGAGTAAGTTATATCATGAATTTAAAAGAATAATAATCGGCAACAATTGTTTTTGTTTTAGGTATAAGTAATAGTAAAATCAATTTCCCAACAGGATGCACTTAGTAAAGTAGAAGCTTTAAAATGAGAACTCAATGATTTGGTTTCTCAATGCAGAAAAGCAGTTTTTGGTTACTGGATTAATGTAATATTCCCAGAACATGTGACCATGTTAGTAAATTCTATGTTCTATTATAGAAAAAAGAAGCAATATAAAATCTTTATATTTCTTTGCATTTTCAAAATGTAGGAAGTGTTCGACATTTTAAATTAAACACTCCAGTATTGCCTTTATGTCAGAAACATGCTACTTCTGATTTAAAATAGCTAAATGTAGGGAATAATCCTGCATTTGCAAAATGTTGGAAATAATTTTGCTGCTATAAAAGTCCAAATTTGTTTTTAAAAATGCTTCAAATATTAATGCATTTGCAAAGTGTAAGAAAAATTCCAACGTTTACATAAAAAAAATGTTTCAAATTTGTAAATGTAGGAAAAGTTCCTGCACTGCTTAATTGTAGGAATTACTAACTTTGACATATTTATTTGAAGACGGCTGACAATATTCCTGTCTGCATTTCCAAAATGTAGGAAAGATTTAGACAATTTTAAAATGTAGGAATAATTCTAGCTTTGACAACTGCAAAAACACATGTGAAAAATGCTGGAAATCTACTGCATTACCAAAATGTAGGAAACATTTCTTCATTTTTTTAATGTAGGAAAAATTCTTGCTTTCAAAATATAAAAACATAATTAATGTTGTATGGGCATAAGCCTCAATTGTGCACACCACATTATGCATGAAATTACCTCTCTGCTATATACATTTCAATCATGCTAAACAGTCTGTCAGACCCATCCATTAAAATCAAAGTGATGCTTTGGGCTGTGTTGCAGATTATATAATATTTACATGCTGAGTAGAAGAGGTGCTTTTCTGAGGCAATATTACCTGTTCTTCAAACTGATCCACAACTGTAGCTACTTGTTATGGCACTTTATCCAGTAATTGTGGTAAAATTGCTTGCTTAAAAACTAGTAGTCTATTTCATATAATATCCCCAAATTAATTGAGATCATGAAGGCATCATATCCAGACTTCCAAACTACTGCTAATAAAAGCCAAAAGATTTTCAACACTGTATTGATTATTTATCAAGTAATAGAATGATTTTTGTGAAGGAGTTTGCCAATTTCATTTGCATTGCTCTCCGTTAACTGCGATCTTCTGTAATTATCCAATGGCTAGCCCATAAGAAAAAGACAGATTGTTTTACAACCTGAATTCCCGAATAATTTGTTTCTAATAGTGCATGTCACAATCCTTTACAAAAGAATTCATTTTAATATTTTGGAATGTTTCCAAGAAAATAGTGCTAATATTCAGTGGAACTAGTATATTTACGAAACTTGAGAAGCTGTGGTATGGTATGTATACTAGTCAGACAATCTCGCCATTAGAGTTTTCTGGAAAAACTATATTTAGCTTATTACTGTTGCATAAAACTTAGAAAATCTCTAAATTCGTATATTCGAATTGTACTAAAGATGACCTGGGTGATCTTCCTATTAACTGTAAACTTCTGAAATTATCCAATGGCTAGCCAATAAGAAAAAGATAGATTGTTTTACAACCTGAATTCCCGAATAATTTGTTTCTAATAGTGCATGTCACGATCCTTTACTAAAGAATTCATTTTAATGATTTGGAATGTTTCCAAGAAAATAGTGCTAATATTCAGTGGAACTAGTGTACTTAGGAAACTTGAGAAGCTGTTGTATGGTATATAACTAGTTAGACAATATCTCACTATTGGACTTGGCAAACTACATTTAGCCAGATTACTGTTGTATAAAACTTAAATTCTTATATTCCAAGTGTTTTATCATAATAATTGTGCTAAAGATGGCCTGGGTGATCTTCCTATTTGCCATAATGATACACTTCAGTACTTGGATTGAAACTACATCCTTTAACCAGTTTACAACATTGAGTATCCAATGGTATGAATTTTCTTGCATTGGAGGCGACAATGCTTTATCGAGTACTGGACTATGGTTGAGCTACACTTCTAATTCCACTGATGAAACAGGCACTGATGACCAGACTTATTCTTGTCATGTTTGGGTCAATTACAACTCTTCCCTGCCGGAACTGCAATATTATGAAGGAAATTATTCTAGAAATATAACTAGTTTGAGTTTTATCTTTGAACAACCTGAACATGGGGGAGGAAGTTGCCACTGTTTCAATATTTCAATGTATAATGAATCTTCCCTAATAAAAAGGTTGGAAAAATCAATATTGTAATTTAGTAGCTAAAAATACTCTTCATTCAATTTTATTCTTTCTTTTATTTCATAGCTATTATTTTAAAGTCAATAAATAAGCTAATGACAAATTAACTTTCAAATTTGGATATGACTTTAGCTACACACTTTAGAATTAATTTTATTAGCTAAAAAGGATGTAAAGGGTTGAGTGTACTCACTTGACAGAAACATCAATCTAATTCGTTTAATTTCACCTAAGCCATACTAAAAATAAATTAACAGCATAAGCAATTTGGCACTATATTGGATGAAACAATGAAAGATTAACCTATCAGTATGGGGTTTAAGTATAGATTATATAAATTCATTCTTAATTAATTTAGCAATTATATTATATTAACTTGAATATGTATAATACATTTTGACCAGTTAAGTCTGTTCGACATTGTGGGGGGGGGGGGGGGGGGGCGGAAATGAATGAACAACCTGTGTAGAAATCTGATCCTTTCTCCCTCACGACCACATACTCCTCCAAAGTTGTAGTGAGCTGGAAAACAAAGCTGTATTGCTAACTCTTCACCCCAGGTAATGATACCACCACCAATGTCCTACGTAGTGGCTAGCCGCTGTACACCCTAAGGTAATGTTGGCTTCAATAAGATTTAATATAATAATAAATTAAGAACAAGAAAGAGTAAGGGTAATGTACACAAGACTGGACAAAGTGAGAACTGAACAAATGATACAAAACTAAATATGTATAACTTCCCATCCAGGCTGGGAAAGTGTAACTGATAATCAGATAATGAAAAGAATTATTAATCAAAGACCATTGACACAACAGAGCATAATCCTATTGACATAATTAACAAGTACAAGATGTGCGCATGATAATGTCATTCTTAAGTCATTCCATTCTTCTATATTGTCCTAGACAAGAGGAGGGTGGTCCCATAAGCATGACCATTAACTCTGTTATAAATTTAATCTTACTGTATTTCTTAACTTTTGAGTGTTGATTGAGCTTGTAATTTCAAGTGTTATGAAGTATACAAATATTTGTGTACATTGAAATTTTTTTTACTTAAATGAATATATCTTGTTATATTTTGTTTAGTCTCTGTGGTGGTAATCCTCAATATCCTAGAACAGTTCACATCAAATGGACTACTACCGGTTCATTCCAAGAAACATCAATTCCCGAACTAACAAAGGATTTACCTTTTAGTATAAATTGTTCTCAAGCGAGCAACAAAATGTATGTTAAATGCCAATTGTGAAATATTTTTGAACTGCACTGGTAGTGGGTACAATATGAATCTAAACTCTATTTTAACTAGTAAAAAGTGAGTACAACACAAAGCTATATAAGCAAATATACAATACTCTAAGTATTTTTAATAAATTGATATTTTTAATAACTTGATGTTTATAAAATTGTAGACTAATATCCTATACTATTTATTCTTCGCCTGACACATGTGGATTTAAACAGTCTCTTGAAAAGACTGATGTATTGGAATTCTCAATTAGATTATTATCTAATCCATCTGAATGGATTCCTCTTTCAATTACGCACATTAATGAGCCTACAACGTCTAATTGCAGACGTGGATATTGTGTGCAAGATACGGACATCTTGAGTACTGTTCATGGAAGTAGTATTTACAGTCCCTATAATAAGAACAATATTCAGATATGTGGATTTCCCTTCAATGACTCTATACAACTACGCTGGTTGATGTCTAGTGTGATGAATACGAGAAATAGTATATATGAAGATAAATGGAGTTTGGATAATGTACAAGTTTATTTGATCACTCAACAAAATTCCAAAATCTTATTAGCAGATGATTTCGATGATTCATTACTCAGGTAAATATAGGCTATAGTAAATATGATTTGCTTCGAGATAACTGACCTCCTTAAATTTATCAGTATTAGGTCAGAGGTAAACTACTCAGGTGAAACATTCAAATTCATACATGTATTGTGCAGTGTATTAAGTTTACTAGCACACAGCTGAATCATGAAAGATTTAAAGTAGTCATGTATAATATATTTAAATGGAGGGCAATTTATCTTTGTACATACCCTGATTCAATTAGGTTTATACAACTAACTTATATGAGTTCATGCAAATACTCAGCTATTTAGTAATTAGTTATGCATATATCAGTATAATAAGCTATAATGTGTGTTTATATATTATATATATTTATTTATTTATTTATTTATTTATTTTATTTATTTATTTATTTATTTATTTATTTATTTATTCTAAGCTAGATATCTTCACAATGTTATGTTTAGGTAGCTACTAGTGAAATAATATTTCAGGCTATATCCACAAGCTCATATCCCTGGTGGTGTCAACACGCCTAGCTTACCAAAGTTCCTAATTTTTTTGCAGGTACCTTACTCTGGTATAGCCTACCAACTTGGTTAGAGTAGCTGCTAAAATACCAGCTGGGGGTACTTTTACACCTTGAGTAATCAGTCCTAGTACAAACTACAGCAGTGAATATATCTAGCATAGAATAAACCACTCATTACACCACCACTTATTTCCTCTCAGGCTTTATTTTCACTCACCATTAAGTTTTTCTTTTGTTGATACCTGGACATCATTTTCTCAAATGGAGGGAAACAAAGTTACATCTTATTGTAGGGTATCCTAAAAGAAGACCAAGAATAGCATCAGTAATTTCATTCTTTGGTCCTTGTGTAGTTGGTTTCTTTGGTAAATTTTGCCTGTTTATTTTTCAGTTGTATCTACAGTATTTGTACAAGTCATATCAAACTTCCATATGTAGAATGAGCTATTAGTCATCCTTAAGCTTCCTTGAATCTTAATTATAGTGAAGTTAAAGTTTACAGTGATGTCGAATTCTCTGTAATGGTCGAATATGAAATATTAAGTGGTGGTAGTGCTCAGTATCACTGATGCTTCATTTACTATGAAAATTTGTCAATACAAGTTTTAAGTTATTCAATATGCTATATTATGTGTGTTTGCTACAGTTGAAGAACCTTAACATAATATTATTAAAATAACGATTGTATTTCAGCAACACATATTGGAATCCTTCCAACATTAGAAATGGAAACATTTCTACCACTTGTTCCAATGGAAGTAACAATCCAGCTCTAGTATTTGGGGAAGGTATCAACCATCTTCCATATGGAAACTTTATAGCAAGTCATTCTGCAGTAACTAATGTTATTACTATAATTAATGATACCAACAACATTCCAGCTACATTACTACCTACTAATAAACCAGTTGGTTCTTCTCCTCTTACTGAGCCAACAGCAGTAAAACCAAACAATAACTTGAGCACAACAACTACTGATTATATTCCAGTTACTACCAACTCAATTAATGAAGCAGTCATTCATCTTGAAACTCAAGTAATGGTGAGTTATAGAACTAACCTCATTGTTCTACATGTGTAAATGTTACTAACACAAATTCTCACCTAGTGTGAAGATAAATTAAAACAGTACATAAAATAAACTATAAACTTTAGCTATATAATAGAAATAATGCTATCGGGAAAATACTTTTGTCTATTTGTAATTTGTTGTTTCAGAAAGAATTTGAACAGACTATACTATTTGTTTTAAGTGGCACTGTAAGTTACTAATGTTTTATAGATGTATAACCTCAATTATATTACATCTTACTATCAATAGAGTGTCAGTGAGCAGCTCTCACTATTGTCAAGTCTTTCCACGGACACAAATGAAGATGGTCTAGCAGTTATCTATATTCTAGGACTAATACTGAACAATGTGACATTCCTTGACTGTGACAATGAAACTATTCAGGTATCAGCAGTTATCAGAGTAATACGTTAAGCACAAAATTAAACAGCGTTTTACTAAATGCACCATAAAATGAATTTAAGCACAGGGTACTTAAAATATTTATTTTCAATTACAGTAACACCTCTAATTAAATTTGTATGCATCTTAAAAATATAAAGTTTATTTGTGCAGTACAAGTTGCAATTAAAAGAGACAAATAATATTCTTCATATCTTAATTAGTTCATTTATGTTTCATTAATATATAAAAAAACATTAGTATTACATATGTATTATTTCTGTCTATTAGACTGCTGTAGATATTGGAAATGATGTGATTTCATATCAACAATCAGTAAGTTTATATGTAGCAACAAATGATATAGCTTAAATTTATACGTATAATTGACAATCAATGTTAAAATGAAGTGATATTTTTCTTTTTTCTGGCAAAAGAGAAAGGATAAAAATACCATTGTTTCTCAGTTCTTCCTAAACTCGTCCGAAGAGGTGAATAAGATCAAACTCTTCGTGGTGATGTATAAACGCATATATAGTTTCATATTCAGGCGGATATAATAATAAATAGTACAATTATGATATTTTACAAATGTTATACTTATAGAATGAAACATTAAGAAATTCAGTACTAGGCAGTACTCTGTTGCAATCACTGGACAGTCTTGGGGTGTGTGCAGAAGATATATCATACTCTAATAATAATATAGGCAAGTAAAAGTCGCCATTTCTAATACAATTTATTTACTTCATTTTTTTAGGTATACAAATAACGACACAAAGTTTAACAGGCGCATTATTAACAACTATTGAAACATCTGAGATTGATGGCTGGACTCCTCCATTTATATCTGCTAACTTTCAATTGGACCATGTGCCAGTATTTGACGACAAAGCTTTCACAGTTATTGTATCTGTCTACAGAAATGCATCTAATATTCTTCCTTTGGGTAATAGGTATGTTATACTAGTAGTTCAATTATTCTTACTAGCAAGTCTCCTGCCCCTCTGTGGAGCTTCATGTACTAATTTTTGCAAAATATGAGTGCAGTATCATAAGATACATTTATCCATGGTTTGATTCAAGGTGAATTGTTTAATAATTGCTTCGTTTTAGTTTACTCTCTTCTAAAATATTTAGTTATAGTTTTCCTTTTCTCTATAGCTTTAGTTTTACAATGCTAAAGCTGTATAGAAATGGAAAAACTAATACTAAATATTTTAGAGGAGAGTAAACTAAAACGAAGCAATTAAATTCACCTTGAATCATGTCGTTCATTATTAAAGAATAAAGAAATAAACTGCCATCAAGTATACATTTCTGAACTATAGATAAAATTATCATACTTTATTTTTCTCCTGTTTCTCAGGCTGTCTTCCCTTCCATTCATGATGGCTTTGTCAGCCTTTTGCCTTCTCTGTATATTTCTTATCAATTCACCTGTTTTTAGCTACAATTAGTCATTTTTTCTTATCACATTCGTTTCCTAAACTAATACAGAATATGATAACACTTTACCTTTTCACCTCTTGGCTATGCTTTACTAACCAGGCTCAGCTCATGAATTACAAACATCATCATAGTAGTCACTGACACACAAGAGTATTATTATATAGGGTTTTTTATCATCATCATCATCATCATTATTATTATTGTTGTTGTTGTCGTCGTTATTATTATTATTATAATTAATTAATTTTGTTGTTGCTGTTATTACAAGCACTGGATATTGTAACTCTCAAGTTGCATCAGATGTTATTGGAATATCAATAAAGTATAATGACAATGAGGAACTCTTTAGAAATAACAATCTCAGTCTCAAAATTACCATCACATTTAACCATGCAACCTCATTGACAGTAAGTTGACAGATTCCTATCTGATTGTTATTAGTTGTGTTTATGTGTTTGTTTGTAAAGAATAAGTTGAGAGCAAATGATTCACTAATTACACAATGTGTATTCTTGGACATTCTTTACAAGTAAGTATTAGGGTTAGTTATTGGCTTGTCTAGCTAATGTAGAATAAAAATTAAACTTAACACTAAGATTATGTAAATGACTTGAGTATAGGGTAGGAGAGATAAGGCTACATCATGTGTTACAATAATGTCAATGGAGCGAGAGGGTACTAATATTTATACTTATCAAAAATAATAAACATGTGATTCAATGATACTTTTCAAACAAATCATTTAAAAAGGTAACAAGTACCCCACCTGCTATGGTGATTGATATACTAAATATTGCAGCAATTAAGAGTGAATAGCATAAGATATATCCATGGTTTCACTCTCCTCCTCTTTTGCTTCCTCAGCCATCCCAGTTTTTTCTTATTCCTATGTTTAGCTCATGAATTCCCTTCTCCTTTGTTTTTCTCTCCTGCTCCTCAATATGTCCGATCTAATGCTTTAATGGTAAATGTGTAATCCACAAAGTTGACGAACACAGGTTTAAATTCGACGTGAAGATACTTTTTTCTTTCAACTATAGAGCGGATACAACTTCCCCATTCAAAAAGCAGGTGACACTTTACCAACTCTTCTCAGTTCATGAATTATTCATGAATATAAATATATACAATTGTCACAGTCAGCATTGCTCAAGCACATAAATACACTAATGATATGATAAACTTTAAATGAATATTAAAAAAGTAAAAAAAAAGTAATATTTAACTGAAATTATTTGGTTGTATAGTTAATTTTACCCATGGTAGCTACTACTTAGCTAACCTGTAGCTCGGTCAAATATGGAAATAAGTGATGACTTAAAAAACTTTTTTCTTGTTACCTCTATAGATCAGCTATATTTCAACTTGGAGAATGGTCTACCAGAGGCTGTATTAAAATATATTCATCATTAACAACTACCACTTGTGAATGTAACCACTTGACCCATTTTGCAATTCTTCTCAGTCCAAAACCAATAGTTTTAGACACAAGAGTCAAAATATCCTTACAACTCATAGGAAATATTGGAGTATCTATTTCTATAGTTTCAAATGTTGCAACTATAACAATATTCATCATTTACAAGTAAGTTCAGCAGAATGTTTAAGACAGAGCTGTAATAATTGACTAATTGGAAATAATGTTATTAAGAATTCAGTAATATTGAACATGATACATTATTTAGATCTCTTCGAAGCCTCCGAGGATACATTCATATCAATCTCTGCTTAAGTTTGTCTATTGCACAAATTATTTTTGTGGCTGGCATAGACAAGACTGGAAGTGACACTGTCCCCATACACTGTCAGGTCGTAGCAGTTCTCCTCCACTTTCTTCCTGGTCTCCTTCATGTGGATGCTAATGGAGGGTGTTTTTCTTTACCTTGCTCTTGTCAAGGTTTTCATAACTAATACAAAAAAGTATTTGATTATATTTACTGTTATAAGCTATGGAGTACCACACCTCTATATGGGACTTGTCTCACTACCTCTTGGATTTGGACTGTCTGGTATAAATTATGGCTACCATGAAGCGTAAGTGTACTTCTTATTCTTTATTATAAAAAATAGTGACACTGATTATTTTTTTGGTACAGGTGTTTCTTGAGAACGGATAATCATTTTATGTGGGCCTTCATAGCACCAGTGATCATTATTTTTGTATGCAATCTCATCTTCTTTGTAATGGCTGCTATTATCATGTGGAAACAGCAAAGAAAGAGAGTTGTGAGAACCGAATCAAACAAAATTCTAAAGTGGCTAAAGGCTGTGATATCTCTAACAGTAGTTATGGGACTGACTTGGATTATTGGAGTTTTGATAGTAGAAAGAGAGGAACTGTTGCCTTTGGCCTACATCTACACAATAATGGTGGCATTTCAAGGATTCTTTATTTTCTTGGTTCTAGTAGTCTTCACAAAACCAGTACTTGATGAAGTAAGCAAATGGACTGTGTCCAGGTGGCAAAAAATGAGAACAAAAAATTCAGAAGTAAGAAAATTTTCCTCTGATAATTCACACATACTTATTTACAATGTATGATATATTCCATAGACAAATACTATGGTATGTTCAAATCCCATGTCGGTGAAAGATATGAAAACTCAAGAATTCATGGATAATGAAGCAAATGTCAAAAACACTGCTATATAGAATGTACAAAAAATGTGGCTGTTTCCTGTGATATTTTTGTAATTATGTTCTTAATAATGTTAATGTGCCTTACTATATGTAGTTGTAGTTAGAATCCTATAATATTAACCACTATTTATGAACAAATTTTACATACATAGTATGCTTATCAGTATTGAATTTAGAGTTCCTAGTCTAGCTAAATTCCAATTGCATTACCCAACAAAACTAGTACCTACAGGAGCAGAATGCTTCCATTTTCTCAAAAATGAAAACAAAATTCCAGAAAGTGGAAAGATAAAAGGTGGTAAGCCATGATTCTGAGAAAGTTCATATCTAAATCAATGCCACATATCTCCAAAATAGCAGACAGATAACAAGACCAACAGACGTGCACAGTGCAGAAAGTGAATTTTCCTGTCATCTTGTATTTAGGGAAGTTCATTTTTTCACCACCTTTCCTGAAGATGTTACAACTAACTATACTAGCATGCACGTCATTTTGCTCTATCCTGTACAGGAAAAGGTGGTGAAAGTATGAAATTTCATAATTAGGTTACTATAGGAAATTTTACTTTTTGCCTACTAGTAACCTGGACAATTGCTACTAATTGAGTCCTATCTGGAAGCCCTCGCTTGAACTACCAATTGTCACCTCATTACCATCATCTAGTCACTAATCACCTAGGATAATCACCTCAATCAATCAACACATTTTCATCATCCAGCTATATATATTATGTAATCACCTTGTTGTGCTTCTCCGTTGGCTGATGGAGGTCCACCATGGACCTAAACGTCTCAAAGAAAGGAATTTATTCTGCTACAAGAAAGTTAATTAATTTTCTATAGTTAAATAAGATTAAAAGGTCTTTAATCGTCGTTCTAAAAAAGAAACTAACTAAATCAATGGTAGTCTCCAAAATCCGAGCATGACAGACAAACAGACAGGATGACAAAAACTAAAACCCATCTTAGTGCATGCACGCTGAGGAGATTACATAACGAGTGAGTGAATCAAGCGAGTATGAATTCGGGTAGAATTAAAATCTGGGAAAACTAATGATGTGTCCAGCGCAAATGGCAAGCAGCTATTGTGCACAAGTAATTTTTTTTAAACCAGTATTTATTTACTTTGCAAGATACTGTTAATTCCTGTTCACCAAGGCATCATATAGCTTCCTTACTTTGATTTCCCATAGTTGAAGGTTCTGTAAATTAAATGAACTATTCTGACTATCTAAATGGCCTAAAGTTTCTGACAAATTAGAAAAAAATGGATTTAAAATTGGAATAGGTAAAGGGTTTTCAATGCCACAGTAACCACTCGCTGTAATTCTAGCAATAATTCACTCTTCTTAAAAAGCACCACACAGGATCGCTAAACCGAAAGATTCAGTATAGTGGAGATATGGGAAGGGTGGACCATGAAGCAGACACAAAATGGGAGGTCAAAGTACAAAATGACATACTACATCCACACATATATACAATAGAACCTCCATTATGCTGACCTCTAAGAGAGGGGCACCTCCCACTACTGGGAAGCAGTTAAGTTATCTTGGTAGGGTAAAATCCATAATCACTGAACAGCTGCTTTATTAAGAATGGCTGGAACTCAGTCTTTACAGCCTAATTCAATATTAGAGCCTTAGTAAAAACTAATCTTGTAACTCTATTCTACATACAGGTATTATAATGTATTTTTAATGTTTAAATACATGTTTTCACCTATTATTCTGATATGTGGGCAGATGTAAGTTAAGGGCACCCCCTAAAGACAAGGTGCCCTGATAAAAGAGGTTCTCCTGCATAAACTAGTGGTGTGCTTAAGTACATGCATCAAGTGAGCCTGCCTATTTAGGTTACATAAAACTCAAGGTGCACTTGTGCACAAATGGCAAGCGAGCCTGCCTTGATAGGTTACATAAAACTACAATTATTAAATGGTGTATTTTACCTGAAGAAGCTTACTTCATGGACAAAAGTTGATTCTATTATAGCATTGACAATTAATTTTTTTTGAGCTGTGGTAAATTCTGTAGTATCAAATTTAAGCCATTCTGACTATCTGTTTTACCAGTAACTCTTGACAACAGCTTCTCTGCAACAAAAAAAGGACAGAGTTATTTGTATAATAATATTTTACCTAATAAATACGAAATTACTTACTTATCCCAGCTTCCCCCAAGTAGCGGTAGCCTCTTTCGCATTAATATTAAGGCTTTTTTACTATCAATGGCTCTTGACAGCCAATAAGTAGCACTAACCAACCCCCCCCCCCCCCCCCCCCCCCCCTCCAACAGAAAAGGCGAAGTTTTGAAATACACCTGGAAAAGGGTTTCAATGTCATAGTAACTAGTTGCAGTATTTTTAAGTGACTTGAAAAGAAAAAAAGAAGTGTTTGGCAGGAATTATCTCACAATTTGGAACCTAAGTATTAAGTAAGACTTGCTGAATGCTAGTCTTTTAGAAGGAAAAGAGGGGATTCCACGTGCACATTTAAGGGGCATACGTACCATCAATACATACATATAACATATACCCAATATTGCATTAACCACCACTAATAGTATCTCACTCACTTTGCTCGCTCGCCAATTAAAAATAATAATAGCACACCGCACAGGTAATAGGCCCGAGGGCTGTGTGCACTAAATTTACCAGTACCTAAGCGCTTATGCTCTAACTATTACATAGCAAACCACTGGTAATAGTGAAGTGCTGCTTACATGTAAGATAGCTATTTACAATGTAACTTAACTCTTAGAAGACAGAGCAGAAGTGTAAAGAATATAACAGGTTAAGTTGGGTGTGGTTAGAGTTTATTGACCACACCCCTAACAGATCCGGCTAGCTGCTGACGCTAATACTTATTTAGTATCATAATTAAGCAAGTGTAAATGGTGTCATGCAGGAGTGTATTTTAATACCAATCTGGGTGTAAGGTAATACCAAAATGAGTATAATAGAGGTGTATTACAATACTCTATTGGGAGTTACACAGGGGTGTTTGAAGGGTGTAATGGAACACTATTTAGGGGTGTACCATTACACCCTATGGGGTGTACTACAGCCAGTGTAGCTGAAGCACCAAAAAGGTGTATTGTAACACCCCGTTTTTTACAGTGTACAGTGCGTGCTGGCAGGGATTAGTATAGTATGTGATGTGCTGGTGAGGATGTGCTATCAGGGATCGCTAGGGGCTAGCGAGGATGTGAAAGCACGTGGGGTGTAGGACCTGGTACCCAGAAATGGCTGGAAGGGAAGCTCTTGCGCATTGCCAATCCTCCTCCTTCCAGTAATGGTTGCAGTAATGGTTTTCTGAGTGTCCTCCTCAGCCTCGTCAGCCACTTGGAATAAAGCTTGTGTTATGTGTTTCTGTTAATACATACCCATCTGACTTTATTCTATGTTTCTTTCCCTGTCTTATCCTTATCTTCTTTCCCATGTTACCTGACTCCAGGACTTATTTACTTTACTATATTTCTAGAGTTACATGTATGGGTTTATTACTCAATCACTTGTCTATACATCTCAAAATTGTCACTTCATTCATTCTTTGGTCACCTCATTCAAGGGCTAAACCCCATTCACAATAATCTTTGCCATTCACTTTAGCTGACTATATATAGTTGGCCTCACTTCCATTCTTTTCAGTTGTGCAAGCCAGATTCACTAGAAGGCCCACCCATAGTCGAAAATTCATGAACTATACCTGACTCAAAATCTCTCTGAAAGTACTACACCCTGAGTAGTTTAGTAGCCACATAGCTGCATAGTTACCAGTGAGAGCAATCATGAATGACAAGGTTAACTGTAGTTAAATAGTAACTAGTCAATATGGCAAGCATAATAACAGAAACTAAGTGTGACCACAATGCAATGGATAACAACTGGACATAAATGACCAATATTCATTCTACAAATGTAATGTACTATGATATGAATTGATTGACTTTATTTCCCTTACAGCTGATTCATTAAATGAATGCTAGCACTACATGCACCCTTCATCATAATCAAATGTTTTGGAACCTATTCACTTTTAAATACTATTTTGATATTACTTATTGTTTAATTAAGGGAGATAAAATATACATAGCTAGCTACTGAAAAAAACAAACATTCAAATTTGAGTAAAATATTGACAAAGCTAAACAAAAATCTTCTGCTAAATTAATTCAACCTCATCTGTTTAAACTGTAGTAGTGGCTGCATATGTGTTAAGCACAAACAGTCCTGGGTTTAATTCATGGTGGTGACCAAATATTTTTAATTCTGTATTGCTTTTAAAGAAAGTTTGTAAAAAACTGAGAATACATCTAAAGAATAAATTTAGCAAAATGTAATGGATGGTTTCCTTGCTCAGGCTAAGAGTATGAAGTGTCAGATTTGTGCTTAAGTTTTTCTAATAAGTATCAGCAGAGCAAAAGAAAGAGAAAGAACGGCTATGTATATACTCACTTTTATGAAAAGAAACCATATCTGTAATCGTGTTGAGTTCCCATAAACACTACAGTGTACTGTAATGGTTAAATGAAACTTTCTAGAGTGGAAGAAAGTGATGGGATTAGGTCAAAATATGAAATCTATATGGATTAGTAGAGTGAACTAGTTTACATTGAGAGAATTATAGTAATTAAGACTTATTATCACTTTACTATATTATTGTAGCTAGAGAATAAACTTCATTGCATCATCTCCGCAATAAAATTGGCAACGATTACATATTAATCTTATGCATGAATATGTTATGTAGAAGTAATTATTTTCACATTTTATAATCAATGATGCGTGTAAACATAATTATTATATATATAATATATATATAATTATTATAATGTACTTCTTCACAAGCTATAAAATTTTATAACATTGCATTTATAGTATAAAAAACAATTTTCAAATAATATAATTCCTTTTAGCTATTTGGGCAGCAATACAATTATAATATTAATTAATAATTGTTAAAGCACACAGTACAAAAGTATTCATGCAAGTTAGTTACTTTATTTAATTTTTAAGAGCTTTCAATGATATTATCTTTTGTATGTGTCTTGTCTAGTTTTCCAGATGCGTTTCCCTCAACTCCACATAGGTTACTGAATGGCATTCCTTTTTATCACCCAGTCTCTCATTATCAGTTTTCTTCATAGAGCTACTGAATGTGGAATTCAGCGAGATAAACCTGAAATTCTGTATGGTCGCATAATGCTTTATCTCTAAGTAGAGATGGAAAAATAAGATTCCAATGAACAGTGCAAGGGACAAGCAAACAGAAGCAGTGAGTGCTTCACACCATTCTCCTTGGTGATGTAGGATGACTGCTACTGTTACTAAATTGGTTGCAAAAATTACTTCCAACAAGTCTACAGCTTTCTTTTGGTAAACATATCCACCAAAACACCAGCGAAGGAGCAGTAGAAATCCAATCAAAATAACAATCCAGAATAAATTGTTGCTGATGCTGTAACTTGTACCAAACAAAGTGCAGAGGGTACAACGAAGTAGAAGACCTAGTCCAGTCCAGAATCTAGCGTGTTTTGTATATGGAGCAGAATAAGCGTCTAGTATCATAGATAGTACAGGGCTATGAATCCAATTCAGTCCTCTTTTCTTTGGAATAAATGGCATGCATTGTCCAAATAAAAGAAACACAGTGTAGGGTATAAACAGAAAAACTAGAAATAAAAGTGCCACTATGAAGAGAGGTAGATGCTTAGGACTAAGATAGTCAATGTTAGCATCATAGAGCCACACCCTGTGTGTGGTAAAGTTGTCTGATACATTGCTGGCATTGGCTACATTCAAATCCACAAAGCTTAAAGCAGTTACAATAGTCTTGAGTAGTTTAGCATAGGAGAGTAAGAAGAGAGTAGCTAGGACTTCCATGTTTCTCATTCCCATCAGCTTCATCACTCTGGAGGAATAATGGCAGAACAGGATGATCACACCTACCAGGAACCACATGTAGAAAGGAAAGACAAACTGCAGCCATGTCTTTTGATACACATCCATTCCTGAGTAGTAGCACACTTCTATGCCTAGATCCAAGTTTATCCAAGACAAGAAGATACGCAGAAGTGGATAGATGGAACATGTACGATAGTCAAGTAAACCACTGAAGGACAATATGTTAGCATAAAGTATCAATCCATTAGTAGTACCACTAGATACTGTAATCTTGACCAGCAACAAGAACACAACCAAGACCACACCTGCCATTGCGAAAATAATGGTCAACCATATAAAGCTATATGCATTGAATGGTCCAGTGCAATCTTTACACTTCCAACTGCCAATAACTATGCTAAAGTTTGCTTTACATTGCCCACATAAAATTCCTTCTCTATTATTAGCACAAAGAGAATGTAGATGTGGCATGGTATCTGTGTTCTTTATTGAAGTGCAATAATTTAAGGGGCAGTTCTTGTGAACCCTCAGAAACTCCTCATCATAGCCAAACCATTCTTTTCCATTAATGGAAATTGAAACATTGTCAATACTGCACTTTATTCTTTCAAAATGTTGTAATAGGTGATGATCACACTGGCATCTGTTAATCGTCTTTTCAAAGCCCAGTGGACATTTCTTTAGTTGTAGAATTACTTCCAAAGTGTTGTTCATCAATAATTCAGAATTGCAGATAATGTCACTTCTCATCACCAATGTTGCATTACTCTCAGTCGTTGAATATGCGTGAAATGTAAGGTTTTCATTACCATCAATGTCACGTGACTGTTCCCCGGCATCCAAACTAACTTTAGTTGACTTTTTGTACAGCTCACTTTTTACATTACACTTTGAGAGAAGCAAGCAACAAAAATTGAAAATTTTTGTCCCAAGTAGACGGTCTTGTTTAGTATTCTTGAGTCACAATCTTTATCACATGCAAAGCAAAAGTACATAGCATTTGATGTTATAGCATAGTTAGATGTATTCCTCTCTTTTTTTGTGATTTCTGTCAAAGTTTGACTTGATCTGACCTCTGAGCACGTGCTAATCATGCCACCATAATTATAGTAATGAACCAGTGTCTGCAGAATTGTTAAAGGAGTGAATGCTTGAAATATTGTTCCATACAAGAGGGCATGTGTACGAATCGCAGTATCTATCCATGTCATGAATAAAAAAATGCTCCACCTTTCCCAGAATACATATCATTACAGTTAGGATTGAGAACATGAGTGATGCTAGGTGAAGAAGTGAGTTTTGCAATAGTTAGACTACCATTAAAGGCTTGATTACCATCTAGCTTAATCTCATGTAAGAATATCTCAGAGTAGTAATCAGAATAAATGGCACCTCCAGTGCAAGCTCTGTTGGTTTGAAAGGTAGCTCCAGTTATATTTAAATTAGCATTTGTCAAATAAACTGCACCTCCATGCGAAGCTTCATTAAATGATAGAGTAGTGTTATTCAGTCTGACATTACAGCTTGAAGCATACAAAGCTCCCCCATATAAAACTTCTTTGTTATTTGAAAAAAAAAACTATTTAACTTGGCAAAACATGCATGTCTTCTAGATTTAAAAAAAAAAGATCCTCCTTTTGTTGCCGTGTTGTTAACAAATGAATTACTGTTAAGAAGCACAGTATTTGATGACCAAATATTAAACACTAAGAGATATATTGCACCACCATAGCCTTTCCATTCAGTGGTAGAGGTAGAGAAGTAAGCATAATTATTACAAAAAGTACTGCTTCTCATTATCATGCTTTGTGTTACAGTCACTAATAAAGCCCCTCCATTTAATCCTGAGTTTTGATGAAAGTGACTATTAAATATTTTTAATTGAAAATCACCACGGTCAAAACGGTGTAATAAATGTCCAGGAACAATTGCCAAAGCTCCGCCATGTTGTAAAGCTTTATTATGTATAAAATTACTAGAAGTTATCGTTAGAGCTTTTTGACAGGTAGAATTAGATACTTGTACTATGATGGCTCCACCAGATTTAGAAGCAGAATTACCATCAAAATTGGAGTTAGATATATCAAGTTTGTGGATTGAAACAACACCAAGTGCACCTCCACCATTCTCCGCAGTGTTGTTTATGAATTCACAATGTCTGATAAGAATACGATTGCTATCTCGAATCATTAGCACCCCCACCAGAATTATTTAAGAACAAGCAGTTTGAAATAGTAGCACTCACTGCAGCATTTATGACAATGGCAGATTCTTCAGTGCCATTTGGAGCCCTATTGTTAATAAAATTACAATTCATAATTGCAATAGAAGAATTTGACTGAGTAGATGACAGTAGCAGGGAAGTCCTGGCACAGTTTGTGAATATTGAGTCAGCCAATATGACATTTTCACTCTGAGAACTGACATGGACTCCGCCGTCTCGAGTGCTTCCAGCAAACAAACAATTTATTATGTTTAATTCCCTGACAATTCCAGAGGCTTTGATGAAGTTATAGGAATTGTCTCTAAAAACAGTGTTATTGATGTAAACTTCCTCGTATACATCTTCAACAGTTAACACAGGCTGGGATCTTCCACAATAAACGCTGTCCAAGAAGCAGAGACACTCACCAGTACATATTTTCAACGCGAACTCCACTTCCGGTACTTGTTTCACTTAGATATATTCGTATCAATCCAGTAATTCAAATGCAATAGAGCAAAGTTAATTGTATCTGTTTGCAATGAACTAAAAGTTTTATATCTCACTGCATCCTCCATGTAGCCACAAGGGAACAATTGCTCTCCTTTAAAAATGCAGGAGCCATTTATGACTTTGTGTTCATAATTACTAATATAATACTGATACTCGATACTGACATGAAGAAAGCTGATCACTGTTAGTACCAGTTGAATCACCTTAAGTCTCTTATTTTGCTGCTTTTGTTGCTGCAAACTCTTTCTCTTTATAACTTTTGCAGCATATATCCCAAATTCATATTGTATTCAAAAGTCAGCCTATAACTTTTCCCTATTTGTAAAACAAGGATTTGTAAAGTGAATGTAAATAGTGATTTACAACATGAATTGATACAGACCCCCAAAGTTGATTTATAAGGTGAATACAAGCATCCTATAATTATAGCTATCTCTCACAGCATCCTCCATGTGCTAATCCATGCCAGCACACACCGTACCGATCCCTACTAGCACCACCTCACTTGCCCCTGCCAGCACATACCCTACCAATCTCCACTAGCACATAACATCTCTAGCCCCTGCCAGAATACCCTACTAATCTCCACTAGCACATAACCTCTCTAGCTCCTGCCAGAATATACCCTACCGATCCCTTTCCTTGCTAGCCCCTGCCAGCAGCTACTGTTTCCCTCCATACTTGATCCATAACCTCACCTGTAGTTTGCCTCTTAGATTATTACCTTCCTGATTCCTTATTTGTTTTGGGGAGTGTATGTTTGCAACATCTTTAAATACAATTCTACAATGCCTTCCAGCTTCCTTATGTACAAAGCAAAAAGCACTACAATAACATCATCCTTGATTCAAACTGAGGAGAATTATTACTTGAAATAAATAATGCGAAATGCTTCTTGCTACCAGGATAGTTGGTAGTAATTAAACACTAAGAGATATATTGCACCACCATAGCCTTTCCATTCAGTGGTAGAGGTAGAGAAGTAAGCATAATTATTACAAAAAGTACTGCTTCTCATTATCATGCTTTGTGTTACAGTCACTAATAAAGCCCCTCCATTTAATCCTGAGTTTTGATGAAAGTGACTATTAAATATTTTTAATTGAAAATCACCACGGTCAAAACGGTGTAATAAATGTCCAGGAACAATTGCCAAAGCTCCGCCATGTTGTAAAGCTTTATTATGTATAAAATTACTAGAAGTTATCGTTAGAGCTTTTTGACAGGTAGAATTAGATACTTGTACTATGATGGCTCCACCAGATTTAGAAGCAGAATTACCATCAAAATTGGAGTTAGATATATCAAGTTTGTGGATTGAAACAACACCAAGTGCACCTCCACCATTCTCCGCAGTGTTGTTTATGAATTCACAATGTCTGATAAGAATACGATTGCTATCTCGAATCATTAGCACCCCCACCAGAATTATTTAAGAACAAGCAGTTTGAAATAGTAGCACTCACTGCAGCATTTATGACAATGGCAGATTCTTCAGTGCCATTTGGAGCCCTATTGTTAATAAAATTACAATTCATAATTGCAATAGAAGAATTTGACTGAGTAGATGACAGTAGCAGGGAAGTCCTGGCACAGTTTGTGAATATTGAGTCAGCCAATATGACATTTTCACTCTGAGAACTGACATGGACTCCGCCGTCTCGAGTGCTTCCAGCAAACAAACAATTTATTATGTTTAATTCCCTGACAATTCCAGAGGCTTTGATGAAGTTATAGGAATTGTCTCTAAAAACAGTGTTATTGATGTAAACTTCCTCGTATACATCTTCAACAGTTAACACAGGCTGGGATCTTCCACAATAAACGCTGTCCAAGAAGCAGAGACACTCACCAGTACATATTTTCAACGCGAACTCCACTTCCGGTACTTGTTTCACTTAGATATATTCGTATCAATCCAGTAATTCAAATGCAATAGAGCAAAGTTAATTGTATCTGTTTGCAATGAACTAAAAGTTTTATATCTCACTGCATCCTCCATGTAGCCACAAGGGAACAATTGCTCTCCTTTAAAAATGCAGGAGCCATTTATGACTTTGTGTTCATAATTACTAATATAATACTGATACTCGATACTGACATGAAGAAAGCTGATCACTGTTAGTACCAGTTGAATCACCTTAAGTCTCTTATTTTGCTGCTTTTGTTGCTGCAAACTCTTTCTCTTTATAACTTTTGCAGCATATATCCCAAATTCATATTGTATTCAAAAGTCAGCCTATAACTTTTCCCTATTTGTAAAACAAGGATTTGTAAAGTGAATGTAAATAGTGATTTACAACATGAATTGATACAGACCCCCAAAGTTGATTTATAAGGTGAATACAAGCATCCTATAATTATAGCTATCTCTCACAGCATCCTCCATGTGCTAATCCATGCCAGCACACACCGTACCGATCCCTACTAGCACCACCTCACTTGCCCCTGCCAGCACATACCCTACCAATCTCCACTAGCACATAACATCTCTAGCCCCTGCCAGAATACCCTACTAATCTCCACTAGCACATAACCTCTCTAGCTCCTGCCAGAATATACCCTACCGATCCCTTTCCTTGCTAGCCCCTGCCAGCAGCTACTGTTTCCCTCCATACTTGATCCATAACCTCACCTGTAGTTTGCCTCTTAGATTATTACCTTCCTGATTCCTTATTTGTTTTGGGGAGTGTATGTTTGCAACATCTTTAAATACAATTCTACAATGCCTTCCAGCTTCCTTATGTACAAAGCAAAAAGCACTACAATAACATCATCCTTGATTCAAACTGAGGAGAATTATTACTTGAAATAAATAATGCGAAATGCTTCTTGCTACCAGGATAGTTGGTAGTAAATGCATGCAGTTACTTGACATAGTTTAACTAATATCAAAATGACACTATTATAAGTTTATAATATATCACCAATGTTTACTAACGTTATGCCATACCTGCTCAGAGAACATTGAAAAAATACAACTTGTCCAAAGTAACTTATAGAAACAATCCATACTTTATTCATGTGGTAGGTTCTTCTATCCAGCTGATTGAATGTTAAGAACTAGAGCTCTGTGTAACTATATTTTACATAAGCAGTATTTGTATACAATGTATCATATATGCACGGAACACAACATATGTGAGTGGGTCTAGGAAAAGGGACCTTATGGAGCAAACCAAAAAAATTGAGTTTTTCATGCTAATAAAAAGCAACAATTTATCTCAACTTAGTGCTAAAATACTGGAGGGTAAAGCCTTCGACGTGCAGATAAACTGGCAGTTGAACTGGGCTGTATTCAGCAAAGCAATTGAACTAGAAATCGAGAAAACATGAATTGAATTTCCACTTCCGGTATAATTAACGTTTCCGTATACTTAACGGCGTACTCCGCATGCGCAATTAAATCGTACAGCCGCTTTTTAACGGCGACTAACGAAGTTTGCGTAGAGTTCTTTTTTGCTTTCAAAGCGTCTCACGGCCTGTCTTGTCGGAATCCTTGGCTACTACTCTATACGCTGTAGCGGTAAATTTTCAGCCAGAGGTAAGCTGTAGAGTGCATGCAATAGTCTCAAAGCTATGCCTTTTTTTTAGCTGCTTCTTTGAAACTCCGCCCATCCCCATTTATTGTAAATCGAGAACGAGAGAGAATAAAAAGTAGCTTGTCTTTCCATGGCACACTTGGGATCTTTTAAGTTGTTTTGACCTTTGAAATTTGGCATAGATGTAGAGTAAGGGTCACTAAGACTAATTCTGCAAAAAACAAAAAAAGGAGAAAGAAAGAATTTTTCCGAGGACTTACTTCCGGAGCCTATATCTCAATTTCAATTTTTGGCCATAAGGTCCCTTTTCCCAGACCTGCTCACATATGCACAGAACACAATGTATACACGGAAGACATCATATGCATGGAATACATCATATGCACGGAAGACAACATATGCACGGAATACATTATATGCATAGAATACATTATATGCACGGAAGACAGCATATGCACGAAATACATTATATGCACGGAACACATCATATGCACGGAATACATTATATGCACAAAAGATATCATATACACGGAACACATCATATGCACGGAACACAACATATACACGGAAGACATCATATGCATGGAATACATTATATGCATGGAAGACAACATATCCACGGAATACATTATATGCACGGAACACATCATATGCACGGGATACATTATATGCACAAAAGATATATTCACGGAACACACATCATATGCACGGAGCACATCATATTTACGGAATACATTATATGAATGGAACACATCATATGCACGGAATACATTATATGCACGGAACACATCATATGCACGGAACACATCATATGCACGGGATACATTATATGCACAAAAGATATATTCACGGAACACACATCATATGCACGGAGCACATCATATTTACGGAATACATTATATGAATGGAACACATCATATGCACGGAATACATTATATGCACGGAACACATCATATGCACGGAACACATCATATGCACGGGATACATTATATGCACAAAAGATATATTCACGGAACACACATCATATGCACGGAGCACATCATATTTACGGAATACATTATATGAATGGAACACATCATATGCACGGAATACATTATATGCACGGAACACATCATATGCATGGAACACATCATATGCATGGAACACATCATATGCACAGAATACATCGTATGCACAGAACACATCATACGCACAGAACACATCATATGCATGGAACATCATATGCACAGAACACATTATATGCACAGCACACATCATATGCATGGAACACATCATATGCACAGAATACATCGTATGCACAGAACACATCATACGCACAGAACACATCATACGCACAGAACACATCATATGCATGGAACATCATATGCACAGAACACATTATATGCACATCACACATCATATGCACGGAACACATCATGCATGGAACACATCATATGCACGGAATACATCATATGCACAGAACACATCATATGCACGGAACACATCATATGCACAGAACACATCATACATACAGAACACATCATATGCATGGAACACATCCTTTGCATGGAACACATCATATGCACGGAACACATCATATGCACGGAACACATCATATGCACAGAACACATCATACATACAGAACACATCATATGCATGGAACACATCCTTTGCATGGAACACATCATATGCACGGAACACATCATATGCACGGAACACATCATATGCATGGAACACATCATATGCATGGAACACATCATATGCACAGAACACATCATATGCATGGAACACATCATATACATGGAACACATCATATGGTTTAAAGGTTGCCTAGCTATGCAAGGCAGAAGACCAGCAGGTGTATAGACTTTATCAGAGATATATCAATTTCAATAGCATAAATTCTCGGCCTTGTGGGCCTTCTAGTTCAAGAGATGTGAATGACAGTAAGCCAGAGGAGGCAGTGAATATATACATACAGGAAATATATTTATGAAAGAGTCCACGGAATACATTATATGCACGGAACACATCATATGCATGGAACACATCATATGCATGGAACACATCATATGCACAGAATACATCGTATGCACAGAACACATCATACGCACAGAACACATCATATGCATGGAACATCATATGCACAGAACACATTATATGCACAGCACACATCATATGCATGGAACACATCATATGCACAGAATACATCGTATGCACAGAACACATCATACGCACAGAACACATCATACGCACAGAACACATCATATGCATGGAACATCATATGCACAGAACACATTATATGCACATCACACATCATATGCACGGAACACATCATATGCATGGAACACATCATATGCACGGAATACATCATATGCACAGAACACATCATATGCACGGAACACATCATATGCACAGAACACATCATACATACAGAACACATCATATGCATGGAACACATTCTTTGCATGGAACACATCATATGCACGGAACACATCATATGCACGGAACACATCATATGCATGGAACACATCATATGCATGGAACACATCATATGCACAGAACACATCATATGCATGGAACACATCATATACATGGAACACATCGTATGGTTTAAAGGTTGCCTAGCTATGCAAGGCAGAAGACCAGCAGGTGTATAGACTTTATCAGAGATATATCAATTTCAATAGCATAAATTCTCGGCCTTGTGGGCCTTCTAGTTCAAGAGATGTGAATGACAGTAAGCCAGAGGAGGCAGTGAATATATACATACAGGAAATATATTTATGAAAGAGTCCAAAGTGTGAAAAATTGTTCAGGGTGGTAGAAGTTTTCCCAGGGCAGCCTTAGGTGTTGATAGACTGTGTATAGTTGAAGGAATAACCTGTTCTATTGAGCAGAGTAAGGAACAAAGGAGGTGTTGATAGACTGTGTATGGTTGAAGGAATAGCCCATTATGATTCTATGAGCAGAGTAAGGAACAAAGAAGTAAACCAAAGACAAGTAAAATTAAAATTAATATCAGGGAAGACACGGAGGCCGAAGATGACCCGCTCGCTGGGCACCTTGCCTAAGACTTGCTCTTTAAGTTACTCTTTCAGTTTAATTGTTATGTTAATGTGTTTAAGTTTAATTGTTGTCTTCCCTGATATTAATTTTAATTTTACTTGTCTTTGGTTTACTTCTTTGTTCCTTAATCTGCTCATAAAATCATAACAGGCTATTCCTTCAACAGTACACAGTCTATCAACACCTCCTTTGTTCCTCACTCTGCTCAATAGAACAGGTTATTCCTTCAACTATACACAGTCTATCAACACCTAAGGCTGCCCTGGGAAAACTTCTACCACCCCTGAACAATTTTTCACACTTTAGACTCTTTCATAAATATATTTCCTGTATGTATATATTCACTGCCTCCTCTGGCTTACTGTCATTCACATCTCTTGAACTATTAGGCCTTGGGGTGTAGGACCTGGTACACAGAAATGGCTGGAAGGGAGGCTCTTGCGCATTGCCAATCCTCCTCCTTCCCAGTAATGGTTACAGTAATGGTTTTCTGGTTTAAAGGTTGCCAAGCTATGCAAGGCAGAAGACCCGCAGGTGCATAGACTTTATCAGAGATATATTAATTTCAATAGCATAAATTCTCGGCCTTGTGGCTGCTTTCACATCCTCACTAGCCCCTGCCAGCACATACCATCTATCCCTGATAGCACATTTTCACCAGCACATCACATACTAATCCCTGCCAGCACATACCCTACCAATCTCCACTAGCACATAACCTCTCTAGCCCCTGCCAGAATACCCTACCAATCTCCACTAGCACATAACCTTTCTAGCCCCTGCCAGAATATACCCCGATCCCTGATAGCATATCCTTGCTAGCCCCTGCCAGCAGCTACTGCTTCCCTCCATACTTGATCCATAACCTCACCTGTAGTTTGCCTCTTAGATTATTACCTTCCTGATTCCTTAATTGTTTTGGGGAGTGTATGTTTGCAACATCTTTAAATACAATTCTACAATGCCTTCCAGCTTCCTTATGTACAAAGCAAAAAGCACTACAATAACATTATCCTTGATTCAAACTGAGGAGAATTATTACTTGAAATAAATAATGCGAAATGCTTCTTGCTACCAGGATAGTTGGTAGTAAATGCATGCAGTTACTTGACATATATCAAAATGACACTATTATAAGTTTATAATATATCACCAATGTTTACTAACGTTATGCCAAGCCTGCTCAGAGAACATTGAACAAATACAACTTGTCCAAAGTAACTGATAGAACAATCCAGACTATATTCATGTGGTAGGTTCTTCTACATTGTTATTAAATCCAGCTGATTGAATATATGTTAAGAGCTAGAGCTCTGTGTAATTATAATATTTTACATAAGCAGTATTTGTATACAATGTATCATATATGCACGGAACACAACATATGCACGGAACACAACATATTCACGGAAGACATCATATGCATGGAATACATTATATGCACGGAAGACAACATATGCACGGAATACATTATATGCATGGAATACATTATATGCACGGAACACATCATATGCACGGAATACATTATTATGCACAAACGTTATCATATTCACGGAACACATCATATGCACGGAACACAACATATACACGGAAGACATCATATGCATGGAATACATTATATGCACGGAAGACAACATATGCACGGAATACATTATATGCACGGAACCCATCATAAGCACGGAATACATTATATGCACAAAAGATATCATATTCACGGAACACATCATATGCACGAAATACATCATTATGTACGGAATACATTATATGCATGGAACACATCATATGCACGAAATACATTATATGCACGGAACACATATGCATGGAACACATCATTATGCACAGAACACATCATATGCACGGAACAAATCATATGCATCATATGTACAGAACACATCATATGCATGGAACACATCATATGCACGGAATATATCATATGCACAGAACACCTCATATGCACGGAACACATCATATGCACAGAACACATCATACGTACAGAACACATCATATGCATGGAACACATCATATGCATGGAACACATCAAATGCATGGAACACATCATATGCATGGAACACATCAAATGCATGGAACACATCATATGCTCAGAACACATCAAATGCACAGTACACATCATATGCACGGAACACATATGCATGGAACACATCATTATGCACAGAACACATCATATGCACAGAACACATCATATGCACAGAACACATCATATGCATGGAACACATCATACACATGGAACACATCATATGCACAGAGCACATTATATGCACGGAATACGTTAGCTGTGAGAAAATGATGGCAACACATTCTCAATCAAGATGATGTTAGCAATGGAAAAAGTTGTAGAGAATTTTTTTTTTTTGGAACAAGAATTTAATCTATAACAAACTAAGGAGTTAAAGGCCCTGGAGTTGATCCATAATGGCCATTTTGGAGTATAATGGGATGAAATTACTTGCACATTCTACGACTCAATATTAAAAACTAGATGTAAGACTAACCAGAAGAAGTCCCTAAACTTAGCCAACTGCTCATACATGACACTTGAGCAACTTGCAGCAGATTTGAAATGGAATGTGCAATCGACTTTAAAAGAACTAACTATGACAGAAAAATTAACACCACCATGACTGATAGATGCACCGGTGTTCACAAAAACCAAAACAAAACAAAATAACAACAACAGCAATCCCAGATGTGGCATAAAAAGATCATACACACTTGATTATAGTACTTAGACTTTTAAACAACTGAAGACTCAAGTTAGAGCTGAACATCACGTTTACAAACTCCAAACTCTACTCACCTAAGGAATGATAAATAGGTATCGGAGCAGACAGGACATGTGTAATCACAGGCTCATGTAGTTGAAGGGTTATCAAGGAATAAAACTTAAAGCCTTGTGTCATAAGACAGCTATAGTGTTTCCAAGGTAGCCTATTTATTAGGTTTATTGCTAAGCACGAAAAGTGTGAACAATTATGTCCATACACAAGGAGATTAAAATTCAGGGACACCTGAGCAGCTGCACCCTTAGTATGGAGTGCAAGAAGATACAGTGAAGTACCTCAGTCAACTGAGACAGAACCATTGGAAGGTTTCAGACTCAAGCAGAGATTACACTGTGAACGCCAAGAACAATAGAAGAAGCTGTCATTGCAAAGACCACATTGCAAGAATACCAAATTTTGATGATAAAACATTCACTCAAGTATAAATACAAACTATACTAAAATATACTATAAACTCAGTTATGATGATGCAAATACAAAAATATTGTATGCATTCCAATAAGTCACACTCAATATTGCTATGTTGCTCTCTTTGCAATTTTAGCTGTCAAGAAGACTTTCTCTCAACTCGGTACAAGTTTCAAAATGGCAATCTCTTTCATCAGACTTGTTCTGATCTATAATATTTTGATTAGCCTTTTTGGTAAAAACATTGAGAAGAAGCTTTCGAAACCCAAGTGATAAAGAAAAATGTCTTTTAGCTTCAGAATAAATATGGTGACACAACAGTCCAATGAATAGTGTAAATGATAAGGAGGTGGAAGTAGTAAGTGCCCAACAATTGTCTTCTTTGAAAATTAAAATGAGTGCTACTCCTCCTAAATTGCTTAAAATGATAACCTCAACTAGATCTACAACTTTTTTCCCATATATCTTCCTTCCATAACACAGGCGAAACAAGAATAAAAGTCCAATTGAAACCACAATCCAAAATACATTGCTATTTATGCTGTAACTTGTACCAAATAGGGCAAAAAGGACACAGCGAAGTAGGAGACACAGTCCAGTCCAGAAACGAGTGTGTTTATTATATGGAGCGAAATAGGCATCTAGTATTGTAGAAATGATTGGACCATGAATAAAATTAAGACCTCGTTTCTTTGGAATTAATGGGAGACATTGCCCAAATAATAACAGCACAGTGTAGGGTATAAACAGAAGCAATAGACAGACTACTGCCACTATGAAAAGAGGTAGATGCTTAGAACTCAGGTAGTCAATGTGAGCATCATAGAGCCACACCCTGTGTGTGGTAAAAGAATCCGATACATAGCTGGCATTGGCTACTTTTAAATTTGTGAAACTTAAAACGGTTATAATAGTTTTAAGAAGTTTAGCATAGGAGAGTAAGAAGAGAGTAGCTAGGACTTCTATGTTTCTCATTCCCATCAGTTTCATCACTCTGGTGGAATAATGGCAGAACAGGATGATCACACCTACTAGGAACCAGATGTAGAAAGGAAAGATAAACTGAAGCCATGTCTTTTGATACACATCCATTCCTGAGTAGTAGCACACTTCTATACCTAGATCCAAGTTTATCCAAGACAAGAAGACACGAAGAACGGGATTTATAGAACAATTTCTCAAGTCTAATATTCCGCTAAAAGACAGAATGTTAGCATAAAGTATCAATCCATTAGTAGTACCACTAGATACTGTCATCTTGATCAGTAACAAGAACACAACCAAGACAACACCTGCCAGTGCTAAGAGAATAGTCAACCAGATAAAATTAAATGAATTGTATGGTCCAGTGCAATCTTCACACTTCCAACTGCCAATAACTATGCTATAATTAGCTATACACTGACCACATAGAATTCCTCTTCTGTTATTAGCACATGGAGAATGTGGATAAGACTCAGATGTGGTGTTTCCTTCTTGAGAGCAGTAGTTTAAGAGGCAATTACTGTGAATCCTCAAATACTCCTCATCATACCCAAACCATCCTTTTTCACCAATTGAGATCGAAACATAGTCAATGTCACATTTTATTGTTTCAAAAAATTTCTCTAAACGGCGATCACACTGGCAATGTGCAAAAACTTTTTGGAAGCCAATAGGACATTTTTTTATTGTGAGAGAAACCTTTAACATATTAAATTTATTTCCAATACAGAAAACGTCACTTGTCATCTCCAAAATTGCATTATTTCCTGTTCTTGCATATGCATGAAAAGTAAGGTTTTCATATTTCTCAATTTTATATGATTGCTCACCAGTGTGTAAATTTATTGACTTTTTATCAGTATATTCACTGCTTATTGTACATTCCTTGATTTGCATCGCCTGATCCAAGCAAGCAACAGTAACATTATATTTCTGTCCAGAGTACACAGTTTTGTACACTTTTCTTGATTTACATAATTTAACATTCAGTACATAGCAGAAATACATAGGTTTTGATGTTATAGTATTGTCAGTAGCTTTCTGTGTTATTATCGCCATATTCTGATTTAAAGAGTAGCACAAACTAATCATGCCACCAAATAATAAAGACCCCATATCTGCCACATTATTGGAATATGAAATCCTTGAATTGTTATACCACGAGAGGGGACATAAATTAGAATTACAATATTTATCATCATCATCTATGTACAGTCCTCCACCTTTTCCCGATAGCTTATTATTATTGCAATTTGTGGTTGTGATTGAAATGTTTTTCTCAGCAATTTTCTTACTTTTTATCGCTCTATTGCCATCAAAAATTATGCTGTGCAAGATAATTTTAGACTTTCTGGAATAAATGCCCCCTCCAGTGCATGCTAGATTTCTTTCTATAACACTTCTGGTTATACTCAATATAGAATCTTTTAAAAATACAGCTCCTCCTTTTAAAGCTTCATTTAATGATATAATAGTATCGATTATTGTGATATTGCTGAGTATAAATCTCAAAGCTCCACCAGACGATGCATTATTAGACTCAAATGTACTATTCTGGATGTAGGCAATGTATTGGGGGGTACTAATTGCAACAAAATACAGCGATCCTCCTAATGTTGCTTTATTGTTTATAAAGAAAACACTATGGATGAAAATTCTTGATCCAGAATTCTGAACAGTAAGTATTGCACCCCCTCTGGATTCCGTTTTATTGGAAAAGTTATTCTGGTTTCTTAAAAAATAACAGTATCTTACGGTTACATCAAGAACATCCTTCAAATATAAAGCACTTCCACTATGCCCTGAGTTTTGGTAAAAGTAGCTATCAGTTATTTTAATGTAACAAGGAATAAAAATTTCTGAACGAGTTGAGGAAAAATTACCAACTTGCACAGCGACAGCTCCACCATAATCAACGATTATGTTGTTAGTGAAGTTACTGGAATTTATGGTTAGATTAACCCATCTCTGATGGATGACTATTCCTTTTGGTAAAGGAAATTCATAAATAAAAATGGCACCACCTTTTCTTGTAGCACAATTTCTATCAAAATTTGAACTATCAATATGCATTTCCCGGATAGATGTTGCAGCAAGCGCACCACCATTCTCAGCAGTATTGTTTACAAATACACTATTACTTATCATCAATAAGCAGGACCTACTATTTTCAATGAGTAGTGCACTTCCACCAGAATTGTTTACGAACAAACAATTTTGTATCTTAACATTTAATGCAGAGTTTATGGTTATGGCAGATCCCTCAGTTTCAGTAATAGCCTCGTTATTAGCGAAGGTAGAGTTGATTATTGTGATGAAAGAATTGTCATTTGCAAAGGATGAAGGGGATAATATCAAAGAACTGTTGAAACAGTTACTAAACATTGTATCAGCAATTACCACAGTAAAGCCGTGTGAAACTATGTTAACTCCATAATCTTGAGTGCTTCTCTCAAATACGCAATCTACAATGTTTATTTCACTCACAGTTCCAGAGGTCTTGATAAAGTTGGAAGCACTTCCAGTGAATATGACATTTCTCACATTAACTTTGTCATACACATCTGCTACATTAATCACTGGCTTAGACTTTCCACAGTGATGGAATTCGGTTGAATTGATGGTGACTTCGCTGATATTGTAAAAATATAGTGATATGTCTCCGTCATTGCAATGAATTATTGAACGAGTTGTATTTTGCAATGAGACAAGAAGAACTACCATTTTGAAAGAAAAGTCAAAAGATAAATTCGTGTATATAGAGTAATTTAAAGGCAATAATATAAGACTGATATTTTTCTGGTTTAAACTGATTGCTGTTTCTCTTGCAACATCATCAAAGTGGCCACATGGTGTCAATGTTTTACCATCAAAAGTGCAGGAGCCATTTGTGACTTTGTTTTCATAATTGCTAATATAATAGTTATATGCTTTACAGATGCAAAACAAGCTAATCACCACTAGAATCTGTCGAACATACATATTGTTATATTGTCCATCTAGCTACTAACGTGTTTGTGTGAACTGTTTTAAACTCATCCCATGTTTACACAAAAGTTTGAGAAAACCCCCAAAAATTTTAATAACACCTTTCAATTTTTAATACACACCCTTTGAAATGAATCGATTTCTTCTAAACACAGTTGTCTTCTAAATCATCAACAACACTACCCAAGTAGCCTATAAACAATAACATATTATGTATAGTTAATTGTTTTGAAAGTGGTGATAAAAGTTGTAGCTGAAGAGGTGAAGGGGAACAATGTAGTTGTATTAAACATTCTTGATGTTGTTTTCTATAGCGGTACCAAAATTTATTAGTTTTAAATGCCCTAGTTAATCTAGGTAGCTTCTGGTATAAGAATCAAACATGACATTTCTTAATCAATTAGGCATTAGGCCCACACAACTGAACACATTGTACTACATTAAAGTAGTGTAATAAAATAGACCAATGAAAGGAAATAATGAAACCATGTTTACATACTGACTTGCTAAGCTACCTGGCATCCTCAAATATACCACACCACACACATAGTTTATGATAATTTCATACACTCACAATTGTCTAGTACATTAATCCTGTGTTTAAGGATGTCGCCTTGTATTAGGGAATCTACTCTACACATCATCACACAGTTGTGTGCAATTTTGATTGTATTTGACCACTGTTTGTAGATTTCTATATTTAACATGTAGCTTTATCATTTATAGACTTACTTAGACTCCTTGAGACTCCATTACACAGTAATGGCTCCAGCTCTTTAGTGAACGAGATAATTATAATGAGTGAAATTAATTGCTACCCTTCACATATAAAATGAATACAATGACTATGGTTTGAATTGCTTGTATTTCTATATAAGTATGTATTTCTTATACAAGTAATGTATAGTTGTGACTAAATATATTTTGGCAAAACTGGAAATTTACGATCTAACAAACTATGATGTATTTTGTAAGTTTACTGACTTACAAATTCCTAGTACTTTTATTAATCCATACAACATTTTAAGTTTATTCGAAAAATTTAAATGTTATCCGATACCATCGTAACCCCAAATTTTCATTTGATGATTTGTTTACAAACTCTGTTTAAGTGAAAGGCACATATAAATGACTTTGTTTTGTATTAACTATGTTCCTTCTTTCACAGTACTTTTCTTTTTTCAGACAATAGGAATTTTAAAAATGTTTTTCTAACTTACTGTAGCCAAAACTTTGGAACCCCCCCCCCCCAATTAATTTTCTGAAGAAAGATTAATTGCTCCATAATGATCTTACAACCCCCTAAATCACCTCCTCTTTCAATTTTAATTTAATTTTATATTGACAGCTACTTTAGTAGTCTTTGCTATACAAAACACACATTTCTAAGTAGTTTATGATCTGATATGGCCAGCATGAGCACAAGTGAGTTTATGATAATGAAACCAGTAGCTCAGATACTTCTTGAGTCTTCAGTCTATCACATTCAACACATTTCATGCAAAAATTAGCAGTGTATGCTGAAGACCTGATGAAATGATGGTTAGTTTTGATGTGCCTTTCATATGTTCTCTAACATTCCAATACCGATATGGCATCTGAAATCAGAGACAAGCTTCAGGAAGTTGAAAATCTAGACAACAGAACATGTCTATCTCCTGAGTGTATCACAGAATTACTAGAGCTTTGTCTTAGGTCAACTTACTTTAGGTACAACAGGAACTGTTACAAACTAGTGGATGGGAATCCACAGGTTCTCTTGTTTCTGCAGAAATGGCCATCTTGTATGTATAATATATAAGGCTTGAGCAACAAGTGAAAGACCATAAAATGCCCGTAAGTAAGGTGATGAGAAGGTAGCCACATCTGAACATACTAGGTAGCGGCATAATACCATTAAATGGGAACAAGTAAGAGTTGTGAGTTAAAGATCACAAAGCTATACACATAACTACAGAGGACATCAGAAAACAATAAGTTAACGGAGACATAAGTTTAGAACTTCTTGGATGCTGGGTATCTATGCTGCATGCTAGTCACACTTCAGAATATATTCAGAATGTTAGCATACCCATCACTTATTGCTGTTTTATTGGACATATCACCATGGTGAGTTCGACCTCATTGACCCCAGATGAGAACATGGGATGAAGTTTTGAAATGTCTGATTAAGTTTTATTAAATGTAATATTGGTTCTTAAATGTGAGAAAAATGCTATTATTACAATTAGTTCAGCTGAGAATGATGGAATTATTGCAATATCAAAAAAAAAAAAAAAATAATGACAACAGCACAGAAATACATTCCCAGACTATAGCTTGTATGTGAAAATGTTAATTCCATGGAAAAATTTAGCAAACACCATGAGGTAAGAAATAAAGATACAGTTTTTGGAATTGTTGGATTTGGTTAGAGAATTACTATAACAAAGTTAATGGATTTAAACAAGTCAATGTTGTCACAACTTAAAGATTCACTTTCACTTGTGAAGTCAACTCCATGTGGCAGTTACAGGTGGCCAGACCTGAGACAAACACTTCGTTTAACTTCTCTACAAAATCAAATCCACTAGTGATTTTCAATAACACTTACTTTTATAAGGACACACTTGAAAAGATGTTTATGCCTCCGCAGTTCAACATACATTGTAAACAAGACAAACCTAGCAGCTTTTCTAAAGTAACTGGAAGTACAAAATATTTTATTGTTGATGCTGTATTACTTGTATATGAAATGGACACAGCAAAGCAGAAGACAGAGTCTAGTCCAAAAATATGCTGGTTTTCAGTATGGTACCAAATAGGAATCTAGTATGTACTGAAGAAATCATTGGACTATTAATCCAATTAAGTTCCTTTTTCTTTGAAATTAATGGTAGAGAGTGCCCAAATAAAAAAAAAACATGCAAAAAAAACAAAAAAACAAAAACAAAAGAAACACAACAACAATGAGGTGTTACTAGGAAGAGAAGAGAAGCAGGTGCTCAAGTAGTTTAGCATTAGTTGTACATTCCCATTAGTTTCATGACATTGGAAGGAAAATGGCACAAGAAGATCATCACATTTATATGTAGAAAGGAAAAACAAGCTCCTGCCATGTCTCTTGATACATTTTTTCTGAGTAGTAACACACTTCTCTATGTAAATTCAAGCTTATCCTTGACCAGAACCAACACATAAAACTAGATGCATTAGAGCAACTATTATGTTAGCAAACAATTATTAATCCATTAATAGAACCACTAGAGACTGTTAGCTTGACCAGCAACAGAAAAACTACCAAGATTATACCAGCCAATTTAAACAGAATGGTCAACCAAATAACATATCCATACTTATTGTATGATAGTTCAATCCGTATATTTCCTACAGCTGATAACTATGCAATAGTTAGCTGCACATTTAGTTGCCCACATAAAATTCCTCCTCTTCCACCATTTTGAGGTGACATATCATTGGCAGCTGTTGTATTAGAAAAGTTGTAATGTTTGTCGGCTATTTTAACTATTGTTACGAACCGTCCAATTCAACACAGTAGAATAAAGTCCTTTTACTGTACGTTGTATACTAAGTTTCTTAAAAAATTAACTGTTTATACTTAATTTTTTCCACCTTGTTTGCATATTGTTTAAAACATTGGATAGATTACCCTATTTATGATCACATTATTATTAATTTTAAGGAAGTACAAAGCACATCTAAACCAATTGATGTACTGTCTACTTGCACTATAACATTCCATTTTGTTTTTCTAGCTTGTCCTAATTATGCAAAATCGAAATTCACGCATCTAACGTACATCTGCAGTAAGCAAATTTACTTGAAACTTCTGTGATATTATAACTATGTTTTTATTAGGAATAGAATAAAGTATGTCTGTCAACATGAAATAACTTAAAGTAGACACATTCATAGATGTATAATATAGAGGATAAGCACACAATGCTCCTGGTTTCATATAAAGAAGTGCTCATGGTAGTCTGGACAGCACCATCCATTGATTTTTGTTTCATGTTGGAAATCCAGGAATTTCCTTAAATTGTTCATTTTTTTTTGCCTTATTGGGTAATGTTTTGCAAATTTTGCTGCAGTGAGAGCTTTATGAGTAGTCATGGGTCCTTATGGTGCTAATAAACTAGACCATTTATAATGTTTATCCCTTAAAGAAATCCCAGTCTGAGAAAAGTGTTGAACACAAACATTAAGAAAGACATCAACGCTCATTCAGATTCTCTATCTCCAACAAACCCATCTCTGATCCTTTCTAGAAATTGTTCAATACTGGGATGTCTCGAACAGGCCACGAGTATGCACTCCAGCTCATTAAACAAATCATTGGGGAATATTATGCTTTACACTTAATAAAGAAAAAGAGCAACAAGACGATCAGAATAAGAGACTTAAGATGATTCAGCAAGTCCTAACCGTAATCAGCTTTCTTCATGTCAGTATCGAGTATCAGTATTATATTAGTAATTATGAACACAAAGTCATAAATGGCTCCTGCATTTTCAAAGAAGAAACATTTTTTCCATGTGGCTACATGGAGGATGCAGTGAGATTGAATACATCAATTTCTTTGCAAATCGATGCAATCAGCTTTGTACTATTGCCTTTGAATTACTGGATTAATATGAATGTGTCTTTTCATTTCCTTTCCAATACCGAAATAAAAATTTTCTCATTGAATAACGAGTCTCGAGCAAAAATATTCTGCCAAAATGGAGACATTTTATTGTATTTTAGAAATTTAAATACAATCAGAGTTGAATTGATTGAATTTCATCATTGTGGAAAATCCCAGCCTGTGATAACCGTTGAAGATGTGTACAGAGATGTTCATATTAGTAACACAGTGTTTAATGGGAGTTCCCATAACTTCATTAAAACTTCTGGAGTCATCAATGAATTGAACATAATACATTGTTTCTTTGCTGGTAGCACTCTAGATAATGGAGTCCATGTCAGTTCTCACAATGTCAACATCTTAATAACTGACACAACTTTTACAAGCTGTGCCAAGACTTCCCTACTGCTGTCATTTCCACAATCAATTATGAAAAATTCTTCTATTGTAATTATGAATTGTAATTTCACTAATAACGAGGCTACAAATGGAGCTAATGGATCAGTCATTGTAATTGATTCTGCAGTGAGTGTTAATATCTCCAACTGCTTGTTTTTTAACAATATTGGAGTGGGAGCTATAATGATTCGAGATAGTACTAATTTGTATGTTAATTATTGTCATTTCATAAACAACACTGCTAAGAATGATGGAGGTGCACTTACTGCTGTTTCAATTCATACACTTCATATATTTAAGTCTAATTTCAATGGTAATACTGCTTCAAATTCTGGTGGAGCTATTTTTGTAAAAGCACTTTGTGATACGTGCCAAAAAATAAGCCATCTCAGAATTGTTTCCAGTAATTTCACCAGTAATAAAGCTATAATAAACGGTGGAGCATTGGCAGTGATAGTTCTTAAGATTCGCAGATACATTTCATGGAACCGTCGTCGTTTCTTTATATCTTACTATTTGGCTGTTCAATATGAGATAACAATATTGAGTAGTTTCTTTTATCAAAATTCAGGACAAAATGGAGGAGCACTATTTTTGTTCAGAATTGAAAGCTTAATAATGAGAAATAGCCTTTTTTGGAATAATGATGCTAATATAACCAAAAGCTTTGGTGGTGCAATGTTTCTCTCACAGGTTACTCCGTCATCGAGTTTGATTATTGATGGCAATTCATTTGTAAACAACATGGCCAAATCAGGAGGGTCATTATATTTTAGGCAACAGAATAAGAAATTCCTCAATAATATAGAGTTAATAAACTGTTTATTTTCTAATAACAAAGCGATTTCATATGGAGGAGCTTTATATATTTCACACTATGCAATCAGACTGAATAGCACTACACTGTCATTTAATAAAGCTTCACAAGGTGGAGCTGTGTACTTGACAAATGCTAAATTAAATATAATTGGGGCCATTTTTCAAATTAACATAGCTTGCACTGGAGGCGCTATATATTCTAGTGAGTCCCAGATATTATTATATGAGATTAATCTGGATGGAAATCAGGCTATTAATGGTAGTGAAAACATTGCAAAACTCATTTCTGCACCAAGTATCCCCCATATTTTCAACCCTAACTGCAATGATATGTATACTGGAAAGGGTGGAGGCCTATACATCCACGACCAAGACAACAGCTGTAAATCAAACTTATGCCCACTCATTTGGAATAATAGCTCATACATTCATTATATTAACAATACAGCAAAAAGTGGTCCATTACTGTATGGTGGCATGATTAACACATGCTCCAAGGTCAGAGCAAGGCCAAAGTTGGCAGTATTGACAAAAACTGAGTGGAATACATCTTCTATGGACTATGCTATTACATCAGATGCTATGTACTTTTGTTTTGCATTTGACAAAAATTGTGAGTCAAGGATAATAAACAAGACCGTTTACTTGGGACAAACATTTTCAGTTTGTGTTGCTTGCTTGGATCAGGTGATGCAACTCAAAAAATGCAATGTAAGGGGTGAGTTCAAACAGTCAACTCAAGTTAGTTTGGATGCCGGGGAACAGTCACGTGACATTGATGGTTATACAAACCTCACATTTCATGCGTATTCTCAGACTAAGAATAATGCAACATTGATGATGAAAAGTGACATTTTCTGCACCACAGAATCAATGAATTCTTTAGAAGTACACCTCCTAATTAAAACATGTCCACTTGGCTTTGAGAAGAAAAATAAGCGTTGCCAGTGTGATAGCCGCTTAACGAATTTTTTTTTTGAAGCAATAAAATGTGACATTGACAATATTTCCATCTCCATTAGTGAAGGAGGATGGTTTGGTTATGATGAGGAGTTTCTGAGAGTTCACAGAAACTGTCCCTTGAACTACTGCACTGAGGAAGGGAACACCACATCTGAGTCATATCCACATTCTCCATGTGCTAATAATAGAGGAGGAATTCTATGTGGTCAGTGTATAGCTAATTATAGCATAGTTATTGGCAGTTGGAAGTGTAAAGATTGCAATAGACTACACAACACATATAATATCATTTTGTTGACTGTTCTGCTAGCTCTGGCAGGTGTGGTCTTGGTTGTGTTCCTGTTGCTGGTCAAAATAACAGTATCTAGTGGTACTACTAATGGATTGATACTTTATGCTAACATAATGTCTTTAAGCGGTTTGTTAGATCTAAGAAATTGCTCTATGCATTCTGTTCTTCGTGTCTTCTTGTCTTGGATAAACTTGGATCTAGGTATAGAAGTGTGCTACTACTCAGGAATGGATGTGTATCAAAAGACGTGGCTACAGTTTGTCTTTCCTTTTTACATCTGGTTCCTGGTCGGTGTGATCATCCTGTTCTGCCATTATTCCTCCAGAGTGATGAAGCTGATGGGAATGAGAAACATAGAAGTCCTAGCTACTCTCTTCTTACTCTCCTATGCTAAACTACTCAAGACAATTGTAGCTTCTCTAAGCTACACAGATTTAGAAGTAGCCAATGCTAGTGATGTATCAGAAAACTTTACTGAACATAGAGTATGGCTCTACAATGCTCACATTGACTATCTAAGTCCTCAACATCTCCCTCTCTTCATAGTGGCAGTTTTACTGCTGTTAATTTTGTTTACACCATTTACTGTGCTGCTCCTGCTTGGACAATACTTGCCATTTATCCCAAGAAAAAGAGGACTTCATTGGATTCACAGTCCTATACTTTCTACAATATTGGATGCTTATTTTGCTCCATATAAGAAAAACACTCGTTTTTGGACTGGACTAGGTCTTCTACTTCGTTGTATCCTCTTCACTTTGTTCGGTACAAGTTACAGCATCAGCAACAATTTATTTTGGATCGTTATTTTGATTGGATTTCTACTACTTCTTCGTTTGTGTTTTGGTGGATATGTTTACCAAAAGAAAGCTGTAGACTGGATTGAAATAATTTTTGCGACAAATTTGGTAGCGGTAGCTCTCATTTTACGTCATAACAGCGAATTTTGTGGAGCACTGACTGCCTCTGTTAGCTTGTCACTTATACTGTTCATTGGGCTCTTATTTTTCCATGTTTACTTAGAAGTGAAGCAATATGCTACCCGACAGAATTGGCTCAAGAAAAGATTCTCTCTGAACTCTATTTTCCATAGTTCTTCAACGAAAAGTAATGATGCTGACCTCTGTGACGATAATATAAATGAATGGCAGTTGGTCACCTATTCAGAGTTGAGGGAAACTCTTATTGAAAACTAAAACAAAAAAATGATAACAATATTATACTTTGCATGGATTAAATAATAACTAGTGAGAAGATCTTAACAATTGTAGAATCATGTATGCATAATTGTGTTTGCTATAAAATTATCACTGTCAGTGCCCATTTATTGACTTGTGTGCTCATCACCTAGATAAGAATATAACACATTCATTAAATACACAATATATACTTCTGTATTGTTAGAAAATCAATTTCAACAAGAATTGTTGTGATCCTTATTCAATCATATGAAGACAACATAATAATAACTTCAGCTATAAAATAAAATATTATACACTGTAAAAACTGTAGCGTGAAAATCCCCTAAATTTACACCAAGCTGGTGTAAATTGAATGCCCACCATCGATGTACAGTGTGTCTTTCACACTTTCTGCCTAGTGTGAATGTACACTTAGCGTGAAATTCACACTTAAGGGATTAACATAGACCCTTTACCAACCATTAAGTATATTCATGTGCAGGGTCTGACCTGGTTGGGCCAGGTATTCCAGAATTCTTGGAGCCTATACACTGTTAAAAATGAGGAGTTCCAGCAACTCTTTTGGGGAATAAATATGGGGAGTAACTTCATATCTGAGTTAGAGTAACTCCACGGGTGGGTTATTTTGACACTCACACTATTATATGAAACATCAGTATTATCTGAATTTTCAATTTTTTTTATACAGAAATTACAGATGCCAACTGTTTGGTGTGTTAATATTAGCTAACAACTATCACTGTTATCTGATTTTAAATTACTGTATATCATTTTTTTTGTATATTCTGACAGTTTCTTGGATTATTTCATTCTGAGTACAATTGTTTTCAATAATTGTGAACTCTTATATAGTTTGTTCACATTGTGTAAAAAAATGAAAGCAATTCATTTAATGTTGAAAAAATTATGGATGCATCTAAAAAATATGGAAATAAGGAATTTGTAATCCGAAGTGTTAATTCTAAAGATGAGCAGCACAAACTTGCCCAAATTGAGAATGGTGATTCTACACTTGCAATAAGTCTACCATCATAAATCAAGTAATGAGATATGCTCACCATACTCTGTATATTACAAGTAACGTTCAATTAGGTGGGGCGGGACCTGATTACCACAAATTAAATAGTATAATTAACATGTGCAACTTGTCCATCTTTAATGAAATGAAGAGGGGGGACATGGTTACCACACTCTAATGAGTAGAAATAACATGTGCAACAAGTCCATCTGAACGAAATGAAGAGACGGGACACGGGTTACAACATTCTAATTAGTAAAAACAACACTTGCAACTTGTCCATATTAATGAAATGAAGACGGGGGACATTGTTACAACACTCTAATTAGCAAAAAAAAAATCACTCTAATTTATAGAAATATAAAGCAGTGATACAACACTTCATATAATACAAGTGTGACAAGTGCACAAAAATTGTAAATAAACAAAGCAAACATTTTAATAACATGACTTGCTTTGTTTTTGTTTTTTGTTGTTTTATTTTTCAACTCAAACAGTTGTGGGAATGGTATGGCATTGTACCTCTTTACCGTATACTGTAATTAAAAAACCAGACCTTCTTTTAGTAGTGAGTGTTACAAGCTAAAATCAATCAATTAACAGTAGTGTAGTTTTAGGCTCAATTGCCATTTGTGCTCAAGCACATCACTAGTTTAAAAGACTACTACTATTGTACTCGGTAGTTGTACCTAAAGTTTTGAGAAAAAAAACAGGGGGGAGGGGCTGAACGTATAGGTTTACACAATGGAAATATTAATTTTATAGTCAAATTGTGCAGCTAGACAAGATGAATGTACTCAATTAAATTACAAATTATTTATAACCCCAAACTTACAGGCTCCACCTACTTATCCTTTGAGTTGAAGTTCAAGGCTGATTCACTATGATGTTCGTAGAAAGTGGACAATTTATCTATGACTCCAATCTGACTGTGGAAGTTTTATTACGAGTATTTTTTATCAGTTAAAGGAAAGAATTCTATCAATATAATGTAAAGTAATTCATAGTGGTGAAAAATATAAGCTGCAGGATGGACTACCAGAAGTGCTGTATAATCAGATGGGTAATACTTGGCGTGACAATAAAAACAAACTTCACTCATATTTGCTGCTAAATTGGTTGAATTGGGAGTGTTCAGAAAGGCATTTGGGATTTGATTTTGTACTGTTCCCAGGTTGCATTTATGTATGTAGGTGAAGTTTGGATTCCAACCAGTTGGACATACTCATGAGGATATAGACCAACCATTTTAGTGCATTTCTCGAAAACTGAAACATCACAATGCATTGACTATTCCAGGTCACTTAACCTAGCAAAGTTATAAGCTACATGTAAATATGCCCTTTTCCTTGTTTTGCTTTTTCCAGATCTTTCTCATCACCTCCTAAAGTTGTGGTTTTGGATTCTGTAACTGATGTCAACATCAATTCAAAAGGAGTACCAACCCATTCTGGTCACCTCAAAGTGAACTTACTTTTTTTCCCAATGGCAACACCATTTCCAACAAGTTGCCATTAATGATGACTCACTGTTATGATCCAGAAAAATCGAAATTATTGAAAAATACTTTGAAAAAGATAAGTGGATATTTAAATAAAGCAAGTATCAGTGCCTCTGCCTGTTAGACTAACTGGCTTGAACATACTCTGCTCAGTCAGGAGACAATTCTCAGCCCATAAAAGGTGAAAGTGCTTGAATCATTTCAGAATAATTATTATAAGATTATATTTGTACAAAATTATATTTATAGGTATCAACTATTTAGAACAGCTAACTGATGGGCATAAACTTCAAAACAAATTTCAGTTTTCTTTGACACAGCCTCACCTGCTTCCGGACTTGAAATTATACCCCCCCTAAATAAAATAGAATTAGTGTCAACACAACAACATAATTTACTTGTTAAATTGAGGAAATAGGTGAACTCAGGACATCATGGATAGGATACTGAGGAGTAAGTTATATCATAAATTTAAAAGAATAATAATCGGCAACAATTGTTTTTGTTTTAGGTATAAGTAATAGAACAATCAATTTCCCAACAGGATGCACTTAGTAAAGTAGAAGCATTAAAATGAGAACTCAATGATTTGGCTTCTCAATGCAGAAAATCTGTTTTTGTTTACAGGATTTAATGTAATGTTCCCAGCACATGTGACCATGTGAGGTAAATCCTATGTGCTATTAGGAACTGTGCACTCTTAAGTATTGGCACGAAAATGTATCAATTTCCCATCACTATCCATAATAGCTTAAAGTGTGCTTTGGATTTCAGCACCAATAGCTCTATTGCCGGCTGAAGTAATTAGATGTGAAAGACGCAGGTAAGACAACAGCTATTTCCAAAAACAACAACAACAACTAATGCATATTTGCTGTTACAATTAGTGCTTTAATTTATCTTGACTTATGCATTTTTAATGTCCTGCATTGTAAAAGCAGGCAATATTCCAGCTTTGCCACTTTATATACGATAATGACAATATGCACGAAATAATTCCTGCAATTGTAAATTGTTTCTGAATTTACTACAAGTCTGGCAATGTTCCTGCATTTACTACTTGTAAGAAATAATCCAGCATTTACTACATGTAGGAAATGCTCCTACATTTGTGAATGTAGGATATATTCTAGCTTGCACAAATCTGGAAACACAATTTAAAATGCTGACAATTTAAATGCTGACAATGTTCCAGCATTTGTAAAATGTAGGAAATATTTTTTACATTTTAAAGTGTAGAAATCATAGTTTTGACAATTAATGTAGATACACATTAGAAAAATGCTGGAAATATCTTTGCATTTTCAAAATGTAGGAAGTGTTTGATATTTTAAAGTAAACACTCCAGTATTGGCTTTGTCGGACACATTCAGGCTTCTGATTTAAAGAGCTAAATGTAGAGAATAATCCCATATGTGCAAAATGTTGGAAATAATTTTGCTACTATAAAAGTCTAAATTTGTTTAAAAAAATGTTTCAAATATTAATGCATTTGCAAAGTGTAACAAAAATTCCAATGTTTACATTAAAAAAAAATTTCAACTTTGTAAAATGTAGGAAAACTTCTGCACTGCTTAATTTTGTAGTAATTACTAGCTTTGACATATTTGAAGACGGCTGACAATATTCCTGTCTGTATTTCCAAAATGTAGGAAAGATTGAATAATTCTAGCTTTGACAACTGCAGAAACATAATGTGTACAATGCTGGAAACTTCTGAAATTATCCAATGGCTAGCCCATAAGAAAAAGATAGATTGTTTTACAACCTGAATTCCCGAATAATTTGTTTCTAATAGTGCATGTCACAATCCTTTACTAAAGAATTCATTTTAATGATTTGGAATGTTTCCAAGAAAATAGTGCTAATATTCAATGGAACTAGTGTACTTAGGAAACTTGAGAAGCTGTGGTATGGTATATATACTAGTCAGACAATCTCACTATTGGACTTGGCAAAACTACATTTAGCCAGATTACTGTTGTATAAAACTTAGAGAATATCTCTAAATTCTTACATTCCAGGTGTTTTATCCCAAGAATTGTGCTAAAGATGACCTGGGTGATCTTCCTATTTGCAATAATAATACACTTCAGTACTTGGATTGAAACTACATCCTTTAACCAGCCTCCAACATTGAGTATCCAATGGTATGAGTTTTCTTGCATTGGAGGCGACAATGCTTTATTGAGTACTGGACTATGGTTGAGCTACACTTCTAATTCCACTGATGAAACAGGCACTGATGACCAGACTTATTCTTGTCGTGTTTGGGTCAATTACAACTCTTCTTTACCAGGACTACAATATTATGAAGGAAATGATTCTAGAAATATAACTAGTTTGAGTTTTATCTTTGAACAACCTGAACATGGAGGAGGAAGTTGTCACTGCTTCAATGTTTCAACATCTTTCTTAACGAAAAGGTTGGCAAATTGAATATTGTAATTTAATAGCTAAAAATACTCTGTATTGAATTTTATTCTTTCTTTTATTCCATAGCTATTTTTCAAAGTCAATAAATAAGTTATTGACAAATAAACTTACAAATTTGGATATGACTTTACACACTTTAGAAAAAAGTACAGTCTACTCACTTGACAGAAATATCAATCTAATTTATTTAATTACAACTAAGCCGTACTAAAAATAAATGCACAGCATAAGCAATTTGGCACTATTGGTTGTAACAATGAAAGGTTAACGGGATCTGATCCTTTCTCCCTCAGGTTAACCTATATCATGGGGATTAAGTATAGATCATATAAATTCATTCTTAAAAAGTATGAAGTATCTAGCAGCAGTTAATTAAACAAATGAGAAGTTGTTCTAGAAATCATATATTAACTTGAATATGTATAATAAATTTTGACCAGTTAAGTCTGTTCGACATTGTGGGGGTGGGGGGGGGGGGTGGAAGTGAATGAATGACCTGTGTAGGGATCTGATCCTTTCTCCCTCACGACCGCGTACTCCTCCAAAGTTGTAGTGAGCTTGAAAACAAAGCTGTATTGCTAACTCTTCACCCCAGGTAATGATGCCACCAATGTCCTTTGTAGTGGTTAGCCGCTGTACACTCTAAGGTAATGCTTGCTTCAATAAGATTTAATAAATTAAGAACAAGCAAGAGTAAATGTAATGTACACACGAGTTGACAAAGTGAGAACTGAACAAATGATACAAAAATAAGAATATATAATTTGCCATCCAGGCTGGGATAATGTAACTGATAATCAGATAATGAAAATAATTATTAACCAAAGACCATTGACACAACAGTGCGTAATCCTATTGACAAAATTAACAAGTACGAGGTGTGTGCATGATAATGTCGTTCTTAAGTCATTCCATTCTTCTTTATTGTCCTATACAGGAGGAGGGTGGTCCCATAAGCATGATCATAAACTCTATTATAAATTTAATCTTACTGTATTTCTTAACTTTTGAGTGCTGATTGAGTTTGTAATTTCAAGTGTTATGAAGTATAAAAATATTTGTGTACATTGAAATTTTTAACTTAAATGAATATATCTTGTTATATTTTGTTTAGCCTCTGTGGTGGTAATCCTCAATATCCTAGAGCAGTTCACATAAAATGGACTACTACCGGTTCATTCCAAGAAACATCAATTCCCGAACTAACAAAGGATTTACCTTTTAGTATAAATTGTTCTCAAGCGAGCAACAAAATGTATGTTAATTGCCAATTGTGAAATATTTTTGAACTGCATGGGTAGTGGGTACAATATGAATCTAAATTCTATTTTAACTAGTAAAATGTGTTTACAACACAAAACTATATAAGTAAATATACAATATTGTAAGTATTTTTATAAACTGATGTTTGTAAAATTGTAGACTAATATCCTATACTATTTATTCTTCGCATGGCACATGTGGATTTAAACATTCTCTTGAAAAGGGTGATGTATTGGAATTCTCAATTAGATTATTATCTAATCCATCAGAATGGATTCCTCTTTCAATTACACACACTGTTCACCCTACAACATCTAATTGCAGACGTGGATATTGTGTGCAAGATACGGACATCTTAGGTACTACTCCTGGAAGTAGTAATTACAGTCCCTATAATAGGAACAATATTCAGATATGTGGATTTCCCTTCAATGACTCTATACAACTACGCTGGTTGATGTCTAGTGCGATTAAAGCAAGAAATAGTATATATGAAGATAAATGGAGTTTGGATGATGTACAAGTTTATTTGATCACTCAAAATAATTCCAAAATCTTATTAGCAGATGATTTTGACAATTCATTACTCAGGTAAATATAGGCTATAGTAAATATGATTTGCTCTGAGATAACAGACTTCCTTAAATTTATCAGTATTAGGTCAGAGGTAAACTACTCAGGTGAAACATTCAAATTCGTACATGTATTGTGCAGTGTATTAAGTGTACTAGCACATAGCTGAATCATGAAAGATTTAAAGTAGTCATGTATAATAAATTGAAATGGAGGGCAATTTATCTTTGTACATACCCTGATTCAATTAGGTTTATGCAACTAACTTATATGAGTTCATGCAAATACTCAGTAATTAGTTATGCATATATCAGTATAATAAGCTATAATGTATGTTTATATATATATATATATTTATTTATTTATTTATTTATTTATTTATTTATTTATTTATTTATTTATTTATTTATTTATTTATTTATTCTAAGCTAGATATCTTCACAATGTTATGTTTAGGTACCTACTAGTGAAATAATATTTCAGGCTATATCCACCAGCTCATTACCTGAGTAGTTGTAGCAACAAGCCTAGCTTACCAATGTTCCTAATTTTTTTGCAGGTACCTTCCTCTGGTATAGCCTACAAACTTGGTTAGAGCAGCTGCTAAAATATCAGCTGGGGGATGTATGGGGAACCCCAACAGCAACTTTTACACCTTGAGTTATCAGTCCAAGTACAAACTACAGCAGTGAAGATATCTAGCATAGAATAAATGACTCATTACAATACCACTTATTTCCTCTCAGGCTTTATTTTCACTCACCATTAAGTTTTTCTCCTGTAAGAATAAGTTTTTAGCAATCCTTTGTTGATACCTGGACATCATTTTCTCAAATGGAGGGAAACAAAGTTACATCTAATCGTAGGGTATCCTAAAAGAAGACCAAGAGAATAACATCAGTAATTTCATTCTTTGATCCTTATATAGTTGTTTTCTTTGATAAATTTTGCCGGTTTATTTTTCAGTTGTATCTAAAGTGTTTGTACAAGTTATATCAAACTTCCATATGTAGAATGAGCTATTAGTCATCCTTAATTCAATATTTTCTCTTAAGCTTCCTTGAATCTAAATTATAGTGAAGTTAAAGTGTACAGTGATGTCGACCTGTATATGCTCTGTAATGGTCGAATATGAAATATTAAATGGTGGTAGTGCTCAGTATCACTGAAGCTTCATTTACTATGTAAATTCATTAATACAAGTTTTAAGTTATTCAATATGCTATACTATGTGTGTTTGCTACAGTTGAAGAACCTTTATGTATTATTAAAATAATGATTGTATTTCAGCAACATATATTGGAATCCTTCCAACATTAGAAATGGAAATATTTCTACCATTTGTTCCAATGGAAGTAACAATCCAGCTCTAGTGTTTGGGGAAGGTATCAACTATCTTCCATATAACAATTTTATCACATGTCATTCTGCAGTAACTAATGTTATTACTCTAAGCAATGATACCAACAACATACCAGTTACATTACTACCTACTACAACAACAGTTTGTTCTTCTCCTCTTACTGAGCCAACAACAGTAAAACCAAACAATATCTTTAACACAACAACTACTGATTATATTCCAGTTACTACCAACTCAATTAATGAAGCAGTCATTCATCTTGAAACTCAAGTAATGGTGAGTTATAGAACTAACCTCATTGTTCTACATGTATAAATGTTACTAACACAGATTCTCACCTAGTGTGAAGATAAATTAAAATAGTGCATATAAACATTATAAAATTGGATAATACAAATAGGGATAATGCTGTCCAGAAAATATTTTGTATCTACTTGTAATTTGTTGTTTCAGAAACAATTTGAGCAGACTATACAAATTATTTTAAGTGGCATTGTAAGTTACTCATGTTTTATAGATGTATATAATTATAACCTCAATAATTTCATTCTATTATCAATAGAATGTCAATGAGCAGCTCTCACTATTGTCAAGTCTTTCCACGGACACAACTGAAGATGGTCTAGCAGTTGTCTATATTCTAGGACTAATACTGAACAATGTGACTTTCTTTAACTGTGACAATGAAACTATTCAGGTATCAGCAGTTATTAGAGTAATTATAATAACATTAAGCACAAAATTCAAGATTTTACTGAATGTAGCATAATAGTATACATAAACTACATATTTTAAATTACAGTATCACCTCTAATTAAACTTGTATGCATGTGAAAATAAGTAGTTTATTTGCATAGTAGAAGTTTGCAAATTAAAAGTGATGAATACTATTTTCCATATCCTAATTAGTGCATTTATGTGTATAAATTTATGAAAAACATTAGTATTACATATGTATTATTTCTGTCTATTAGAGTGCTGTAGATATTGGAAATGACGTGATTTCATATCAACAATCTGTAAGTATGTTATAAGCAGTAACAAAGGATATAGCTTAAATTTATACATTTAATTGAAAACCTGTGTTAAAATGAAGTGATATTTAACTTTTCAATGGCAAGAGAGAAAGGATAAAAATACCAGTTTTTCTTAGTTCTTTCTAAACTCGTCCGAAGAGGCCAATAAGATCAAATTCTTTGTTGTGATGTATATAGTTTCATATTCAGCCTGATAAATCTATATAATAAATAGAACATTAAACTATAATATTATAATATTTTATATATGCTATACTTATAGAATGAAACATTGAGAAATTCAGTAATAGGCAGTACTCTGTTGCAATCACTGGACAGTCTTGTGGTGTGTGTAGATGATACATTATACTCTGACAACAATATAGGCAAGTTACAGTGTCCATTTCACAGTTTAATCATAATAACAAATTATACAGGTATACAAATAGTGACACAAAGTGTGGCCAGCACTTTAACTACTATTGAGACATCTGAGATTGAGGACTGGACTCCTCCATTTATATCTGCCCACCTTCAATTAGACAACATGTCAGTATCTCCCAATGACACTTCCAGAGTTATTGTATCTGTCTACAGAAATGTATCCAACATTCTTCCCTCGGGCATCAAGTATGTTACATTTTGTGTGTCCTATTATTATTATTATTATTATTATTATTATTATTATTATCAATTATTATTATTATTATTACAATTACTATTACTATAATTGGTATTGCAATTATTATCACTGTTTCAACTACAGCACTAAGAGTGCACACTCTTAGCATTAGTTAAAAATGTAATAATTTGCAAAAGACGGCACCATTGTTGAACTACGAAGTTGTTAAATTTTCCGCTTATAACAATAATAGTTTTGTTCTATTTATGAATATAAATTTTAACTTATCTAGCTAGGGCATTTAAGATTGGTCTGCTTGGATACCTGGATTCTTCAGGAGTTCCAAGAGCTTTTTTACATGAGCATGAACTTTTAGAATCAGCCCTTATGTTGTCCTAGAACAAATCCACACTTTCTAAAGCTGTTTTACGTGCTTGGTACTCAGCCAAACAATTTTTTAAACTTTCTGAGGACTTCATGACATTCTCTGGCTTTAGTTTTGACCGTGGCTTGATAGGAAAAATAACCACAAGAACATTTGGACTTTCTGACATGCACGCTACACCAACAATTTGGGCACACTTTTGGAGAGCAGCATACTTACATTTGATGAAAAAAGCACACCCTCAGCAGCAGAGACTTCCCAACACCAGACAAAAAAGAAACTATAACAACAAGAACATTTCAGCTTTCTGACTTGCACGCTACACAAACACTTAGGGTACATTTGTTGGAGAGCAGGCATACTTACAGTTGATGAAAGAAGTGCACCTCCAGCAGCAGAGACTTCCCAACAACCAATAAATGAAGTTGAGCACTGGAACTACAGAACCTGAACAACAAATCTGAACCTGGCAAGTGGTAAAATTTGTATGCTCACATGAGCACGCGTCATTTTATATGGCAGCTAGCTAAACGATTGAATGGTTGTGGCCGTATACAAGCACTCGCCATAGTCTGCCTTTTCTCTTGCTTTCTCAAAAACAAAGCCGAAATTAAAAAAAGTGGAGAATTAAAGGGACTTAAATCGTCATCTAGTTGGAGTTCCTCTTCTCTCAAAGCAAAAATTTCACCATCTTTGAGATTGCTGTTGACAGAGTGAGTGAATAAATGACAGACTACTATAACGCTCTCCCACATGGGCACTAAAAGTTAATGAACCAGAGCACTAAGAGTGCAGACCCTCAGCGTTAGTTAAAAAATGAACTAATTTGCATAAAAAGTCACCATTGTTGAATAACCAATTCCAAAATTTTCAACTTATAACAGTAATAGTTTTGTTCTATTTAAATTTTAACTTGTCTAGCTAGCCAATTTTAAATTGGCAAAGGGTTTGGCCTGCGAGACTAGTCCACAGTCATGATCAAGGACAGAGAGACTAAAAAACAGGAGAGATAAACAAAAACAGGGAAGGGACTCCAGATTCCATGACTCAAGAAGAAAGCTGAAGAAAAGCAAGGAGGGAAATAAGAAAACAAGAAATAGTTCATGAAAAAAGAGAGCATGAGATCTGCATTCATACTTAGCAACACATCAAGCACCACTGTGTGGTGGGGTACTTGCTAGTTATTATAATAATAATAGTATAACAATTGTCGGGCCCTCTGCTTCTTTGGCTAGGTCCACCCAACAATGCTATAATAATTTCCTTGACAGTTCAAGTTTTAACTTAATTTTGATAAACCAAAATAAAGATAATGGAGAGAGAGAGTGTCTCAATCAGAGAGTCAGAGCTCGTGACTGTCCCTGGTCAGTCCTTTTATAGACTGCCAATGGGATCACAAGAAAACAGAAAAAATGTAAAACTGACTAATCACAAAGATGATAATGAACTATTAAACTAACCATCAAATGAGAGAACAAACATTCACACAAATTGTAAAAAGTAACCTAGGCAACATAAAAATTATACATAAAATACAGCTGCTACTACAACTATTGAAACTAACACACAATTAACATACAAACATACATACAGAATAAATGTCTGGCAATAAGTTAATAATACTGTTGTGGGGTGTGGTTCCCACAATAATAATTATCAAGTTAGTTAGGTGAGAAAGTGTCAATCTAATTATTATTATTATTATTATTATTATTATTATTATTAGTAGTAGTAGTAGTAGTAGTAGTAGTAGTAGTAGTAGTAAAAATTAAGTAATAGTAGTAGTAGTACTAGTACCAGCATTGGATACGTACTAGTTACTATAATAATAATAGTATAATAATAATAATTATTATTATTATTATTATTTCTATTGTTTTATTATTATTATTATTATTGGTACTAGTACCAGCATTGGATATAGTAACTCTCACATTGCATCAGATGTTATTGGAGTAACATTGATGTGTGATGACAATGAGGGTTCTACTATAAGCAACAAATGCAGAAGCAAAATCACAATCTCATTTAATCATACAGCCTCATTGATAGTAAGTTAACTGATGTCTATCTACTTGCTATTGAATATCCTTTCATGTGTGTTTATAAAGAATAAACTGAGAGCAAATGCTTCACTGTTTACACATTGTGTATTCTTGGACATTCCTTACAAGTAAGTTAAAGTGAGTGTATTGGCTTATCTAGCCAATATATACTATTAATGAGATTAATTATAATTATGAAAATTATTAGAGAATATGCTATGTGAGCTCATGTGATGCAGCAATTTAATGTGAGCTCATGTGATGCAGCAATTTAATGGATGAGGGGATTCCACAAATTGACCCTATATTATGCTTATTCAAAAAATTATCATTTGGTACAATGATAGCTTTGAATAATCAGTCAATAACCTAGCTTAACAAGCTGTTTATACTTTATAAAAGAAACTACATTGTTTTTGAATTCATTATCTCATAATTGCATGTCAAAATAATACAAATACACTAAATACAATAATAAACTGAAATTAATAAACTACAACATGATTTAAATCACACATGCAGTTATCATCTGACTTAATATTGTTAACAATATTGTTAATAATATTGTTAATAATATTGTTAACAATTAGAATAAATTGATACAATTTTTCTCTATTACTGCTATAGATCAACTATACTTCAACTTGGAGAATGGTCTACCAGAGGATGTATTAAAACCTATTCATCATTAACAACTACCACTTGTGAATGTAACCACTTGACTCATTTTGCAATTCTTCTCAGTCCAAAGCCAATTGACTCAAGTACAAGAATCAAATTATCTCTACAACTCATAGGAAATATTGGAGTATCCATTTCTATAGTTTCCAATGTAGCAACTATAACAATTTTTCTCGTGTTCAAGTAAGGTCGAATTATGCAAGGGCTAAATTTTTATTAGCCAGGGCTCAGATTACATTGTTTTAACTATTTGGTAATGCTGAGTATTGATTGTTTAATTAATTTAGATCTCTTCGAAGCCTCCGAGGATACATTCATATTAATCTCTGCTTAAGTTTGTCTATTGCACAAATTATTTTTGTGGCTGGCATAGACAAGACTGGAAGTGACACTGTCCCCATACACTGTCAGGTCGTAGCAGTTCTCCTCCACTACTTCTTCCTGGTCTCCTTCATGTGGATGCTAATGGAGGGTGTTTTTCTTTACCTTGCGCTTGTCAAAGTTTTTATAACAAACACAAAGAAATATTTGATTGTATTTACTATTACTAGCTATGGATTACCACTTCTCTATATGGGGTCTCTCCCATTACCTCTTGGATATGGATTTTCAGAAAAAGATTATGGCTACCATGCTGCGTAAGTGTAATCCTTGTTCTTTCTTTTCATCTATATTTTTTATACGATTACAGGTGCTTCTTACGAACTGATAATCATTTTATATGGGCCTTCATAGCTCCAGTGATTATTATTTTTGTATGTAATTTCATCTTCTTCATAATGGCAGCTATTATTATGTGGAAACAGCAAAGAAAGCGTGACGTTAAAACAGAATCTAACAAAATATTAAAATGGCTGAAGGCTGTGATATCTCTAACAGTAGTTATGGGACTGACTTGGATTATTGGAGTTTTGATAGTAGAAAGAGAGGAACTGTTGCCTTTGGCCTACATCTACACAATAATGGTGGCATTTCAAGGATTCTTCATTTTCTTGGTTCTAGTAGTCTTCACCAAACCAGTACGTGATGAAGTAAGCAAATGGACTGTGTCCAGGTGGCAAAAAATGAGAACAAAAAATTCAGAAGTAAGAAAATTTTCCTCTGATAATTCACACATACTTATTTACAATGTATGATATATTCCATAGACAAATACTATGGTATTTTCAAATTCCATGTCGGTGAAAGATATGAAAACTCAAGAATTCATGGATAATGAAGCAAATGTCAAAAACACTGCTATATAGAATGTACAAAAAATGTGGCTGTTTCCTGTGATATTTTTGTAATTATGTTCTTAATAATGTTAATGTGCCTTACTATATGTAGTTGTAGTTAGAATCCTATAATATTAACCACTATTTATGAACAAATTTGTAATATACATACATAGTATGCTTATCAGTATTGAATTTAGAGTTCCTAGTCTAGCTAAATTCCAATTGCATTACCCAACAAAACTAGTACCTACAGGAGCAGAATGCTTCCATTTTCTCAAAAATGAAAACAAAATTCCAGAAAGTGGGAAGATAAAAGGTGGTAAGCCATGATTCTGAGAAAGTTCATATCTAAATCAATGCCATGTATCTCCAAAATAGCAGACAGATAGCTAACAAGACCAACAGACGTGCACAGTGCAGAAAGTGGATTTTCCTGTCATCATGTATTTAGGAAAGTTCATTTTTTCACCACCTTTCCTGTAGATGTTACGACTAACTATACTAGCATGCACGGCATTTTGCTCTATCCTGTACAGGAAAAGGTGGTGAAAGTATGAAATTTTATAATTAGGTTACTATAGGAAATTTTACTTTTTGCCTTGTGACAGGACGACTAGCTGCCTTGACATTATATATGGGCGTGGGGGAAGGAAAGGGTCAGGTGAGATCTCCACTGCAGATTCGTACCGGAATTAGTGTAGTGGCCCCCAATCAGATCGCAGTATCTATAATTAGTGGCATTCCTTTGAAGTTGTACTAATGCGCGCAAATTTAAAGAGAACGTACATCTGTACTTTAGTGCAACCCAATTTATTTCAGTGAATTGCAAGGCATTGATCAAGACAAAAATCACTGAGATGAGTGCTTCAGGAGATGTGATGGCCACTAATCCTGAGCAGCATCATAATATTTTTGAAGCTATTAAAATATAAAGATTTTGTGGTTCATCCTAAGGAGAATAATAACTAGTGCACAATAAATTACACAAAAACATTCAACTAAAAAAGCAATATTATAACCGCTAATATTTGAATTTCAGTCAGACCAGCTGACAGCACTGGATATGCCAGCACAAGATTACATCATATTCTCTTCATGACTTGACTATTGGGCAATTATTTTTTAAATGTAGGCAATCAAATTTCTGAGATGGGTAAGGATCGCTAAACCAAAGGATTCTGTTTATCAAGCCACCTTTCTAAAATACGCTCCATTGAAAATGCTCTATTGTACCTGAGCTTTAGTTGTGTATTCTCTTAGTGACTTGACTATTCGAAAATGGATTTTCAAGTAAGAACAAATATGTTACACAAGGCATGTAGCTGGACAAACAGCGCATTAACCAAGGTAACTTACCATCGCCCATATAAAATAGAAAACGAACTCCCTAAGATTACAAGACCTAACTGTGAACATCTGCCCTTTTCTGTTTCCCCAGCTCTTTGTCTTTATTTTTTCTGGCAACAAGTATACCATAGAAGACTGGGGAGCTTCAAGGTTGGCTCTTGAACAACATCTCACAAAGAGGAAAGTAATTATTAGAATCTCTCCACATTGGTAAACCAATACCAGTAACCTGGACAATTGCTACAAATTGAGTCCTATCTGGAAGCCCTCGCTTTAACTACCAATTGTCACCTCATCCATCATCTAGTCACTAATTACCTAGGATAATCACCTCAATAAATCAACACATTTTCATCATCCAGCTATATATATTATGTAATCACCTTGTTGTGCTTCTCCATTGGCTGATGGAGGTCCACCACAGACCTAAACGTCTCAAAGAAAGGAATTTATTCTGCTACAAGAAAGTTAATTAATTTTCTATAGTTAAATAAGATTAAAAGGTCTTTAATCATCGTTCTAAAAAAGAAACTAACTAAATCAATGGTAATCTCCAAAATCCGAGCGTGACAGACAAACAGACAGGATGACAAAAACTAAAAACCATCTTAGTGCATGCACGCTGAGGAGATTACATAACGAGTGAGAGAATCGAGTGAGAATGCATTAGGAGTAGAATTAAAATTGGGAAAACTAATGATGTGTCCAGCGCAAATGGCAAGCAGCTATTGTGCACAAGTAATTTTTTTTTAAACCAGTATTTATTTACTTTGCAAGATACTGTTAATTCCTGTTCACCAAGGCATCATATAGCTTCCTTACTTTGATTTCCCGTAGTTGAAGGTTCTGTAAATTAAATGAACTATTCTGACTATCTAAATGGCCTGAAGTTTCTGACAAATTAGAAAAAATGGATTTAAAATTGGAATAGGTAAAGGGTTTTCAATGCCACAGTAACCACTCGCTGCAAATTCTAGCAATAATTCACTCTTCTTAAAAAGCACCACAGACATAAGTGAGCCATTGTGCACAGTAAATAAAGCTCTAAATCGAGTATAATTTTCACTATGAGTTGTAGCATAAATAAGTTATTCTGACTAATAAAAATGCCCAAGTTTTTTTCAAATAATGGTCAAAGGTTATCAATGAAATAGTAATCACTTGCCATAAACTTTTGACTCAGATAAAAAAAAAAACTTTCTAGGGAATTCTGCTGTTGAAACTGGGGAGGAACAGGAAAGAGTAGACTACATAGTTGCCAACTTTCTAAAATGAAAAATCGGGATAGGCCACGCCCACTAATTAACCATCATGAATATCATTAAGATAGCATGAATATTGCTGAAAGAAATTAAGAGCCCGAGTGTTCCAGTCTGTGATTATAGAAGATAATGCCAGGGCTACCAGAAAATCTGCTAAGTCGTTGCTAAGCTTCGGCACGCTACTTCGCGTTGCTTAGGTTCAGAAAGCTAGCTATGGTATTACCGTGAAAGACACCTACAGAGATGTCAGTAATGGTTGTGAGTCAAACAGGAATGGACATACATACACTATATTTTGACAAGCGGAAGTAAACAACAGAAACAACTGAATTTAGCTAATAATCTTGATCAGAAAGGAGTAATAAGTGAAGTTCTGTGTCATTTCTTTGTTCTATTTGATACTTTCCAGGTCTATTTTTCGCTTGAGAACACCACTGACGTCCAACAGTCTACCAAAACAGCCTGGCTATTTATAGCTACTTGTGTTCCAACTCTGGATCCTGAATATCACTGAATAATCACTAACCTCCTTGAGAAGACTTCAGCCATTCTTGATTCACTCACCTGTACCAAATGATGAACTTTTGCTGTTGTGCTATAATTTCATACAACAATATTTTATTCTTTGTTTCAGTGTTTTCAACCAAGTTTATATGAAAAATGTTTTATAGTAACCACCCTTGTAGATATGCTGTACAGATAGCTATACCACTACACAAACCACTGATATCAAGCAGACTAACTTGCAGACTATTGTGTGCAGCTGTTGGCTAATAGTTATTAACCCCCTTTGTTGTAGGAATCGAGTATTTGGCGTTACGTGGACCTTACTATCAGAATTCCGGGAAATCCTATTGCAAACCGGGGATTCGGGAAAGGCTAAAAAAACCGGGAAAGGCTAAAAAAAACCGGGAAACCGGGAAAGGCTAAAAAAATCGGGATAATCCCGGCAAAACCGGGATAGTTGGCAACTATGAGACTAGCCAGCCTCTTTTTTTTATCATGGGTGTATTTGTTGCTGAACTTTTAATCTTGTGAGAACGTCCATACATATGTGATTAAGTACCAGTATTTTCAACGCTCATCGTGTATGCGTAATAAGGTTATTTATCCCCTGTCTGTTTGTTTGTCTGTCTGTCTGTGTTTGTCTGTCTGTTTATATGTTTGTCTGCCTATCTTTCTATCTGTCTGTTTATCTGTCGGTCTGTCTGTCCATCATGCGCTGATTCGGAGAATACTGACTATTAACCGCCGATCTTAGATATGAAATTACTCAGAAGTATGACTTTATTAAACTACATTTTTTTCATTTCAGGATAATTGAGAAAAAATTATGCTGTCAGCTGTGTTTTATGGGTATCTGCCCCCCATCGTCATGTCGTAATCAATTATAAGACTTCACCAATATCTTTTGCGTGGACAAATAACATGACTGATACACTTTTAAGTATCCATTGAACACCATTTTACAATTCCTGTATTTACTTGCAGGCATTCTTTGTTGATGTGTCTTTGTATGCAGTTGGAGATTGTGTGACTGTAGAAATATCTTGAAAAACTTAATTGAACTTTTTGCTGCATAGTTAGCTAACCACTGTCCAATATTTCTCCTATTATTTGTTTTGTACATTATGTTTTGTTGTTGTCTTTTGATACTGATCATAAGGCCCTAACTTCAGCATTCCTGAATAACCAAAATTAGAAATGGCACCTTTGTTTGCCCAGCTACTACCAGGCAGAATAAATGTTACTACCAATGCAAAATCCCCATAGGAATAGATGAGGCATCTTTTAACCATAGGTATTTAACTAGTGATGTGATTGAGAACAAAGGGAGAGTGAGCCTGTGCACAAACAAAACACTTCAAAAGAATCTAGTGGTCCTTTTATAAAAGTAAAAGTACGCAGCCGTTGCGACCATTATAAACTTTAGCTAACAAATACTGAACTACTTTCTTACCTCAATTCCTTGAGTACTGGTATTTTTTGTAGTCTCTGGCTATCTGAATTACCAGTAGCTTTTTGACAACAAACACTCGCAGCTACAAATTACATCTGGTAAAGAGTTTCAATACCATACTAACCTTTCGCCATAACATTTTACGACTTGAAAAACACAAGAAGTTCTAAAGAATTATTACACAGTGTTAACAGTAAATTTTTAAGACCTAAGTGTGTCATGTGTCATTTAGAAACAACCTAATACGAAGGAGTTAACAGTAAATTTCCTTGAATAATACAGGATCGCTAAACCGAAAGATTCTGCTTAGTGGAGATAAGGGAAAGGTGGACCATGAAGCAGACACAAAATGGGAGGATCAAAGTACAAAATGACATACTACATCCACACATATATACAATAGAACCTCCATCATGCTGACCTCTAAGAGAGGGGCACCTCCCACTACTGGGAAGCTGTTAAGTTATCTTGGTAGAATAAAATCCATAATCACTGAACAGCTGCTTAATTAAGAATTGCTGGAACTCAGTCTTTACAGCCTAATTCAATATTAGAGCCTTAGCAAAAACTAATCTTGTAATTATATTCTACATACAGGTATTATAATGTATTTTTAATGTTTAAATACATGTTTTCACCTATTATTCTGAGATGTGGGCAGATGTAAGTCACGGGCACCCCCTAAAGACAAGGTGCCCTGATAAAAGAGGTTCTCCTGCATAAACTAGTGGTGTGCTTAAGTACATGTATCAAGTGAGCCTGCCTATTTAGGTTACATAAAACTAAAGGTGCGCTTGTGCACAAATGGCAAGCGAGCATGCCTTGATAGGTTACATAAAACTACAATTATTAAATGGTGTATTTTACCTGAAGAAGCTTACTCCATGGACAAAAGTGGATTCTATTTTAGCATTGACCATTAATTATTACAAATAAATACAGAATTAGCTACTATCTTACCTCAATTTTTTTAGCAGTAGTAAATTCTGTAGTATCAAATTTAAGCCATTCTGACTATCTGTTTTACCAGTAACTCTTGACAACAGCTTCTCTGCAACAAAAAAAGGACGGAGTTATTTATATAATATTTTACCTAATAAATACGAAATTACTTACTTACTTACCCCAGCTTCCCCCAAGCCTCTTTCGCATTAATATTAAGGCGTTTTGACTATCAATGGCTCTTGACAGCCAATAAGTAGCACTTACCAACCCCCCCCCCCCCCCCCCCCCAGAAAAGGCGAAGTTTTGAAAATACATCTGGAAAAGGGTTTTCAATGCCATAGTAACCAGTTGCAGTATCTTTATGTGACTTGAAAAGAAAAAAGAAGCGTTTGGCAGGAATTATCTCACAATTTGGAACTTAGTCTTTTAGAAGGAAAAGAGGGGATTCCACGTGCGCATTTAAGGGGCATACGTACCATCGATACATACATATAACATATACCCAATATTGCATTAACCACCACTAGTAGTGTATCGCTCGCTTTGCTCGCTCGCCTATTAAAAATAATAGCACACCGCACAGGTAACTAGCATGCATAATCAATTTAGATTGCTACGGAACATTAACTACTGCCATGATTTTTTATGGGTACATGTAACAAGCCTTAAATACAATCTGCCCAGAAGCGGAAAGAACTGAAAATGAGTGGACATAAGTCACCACTACCAGTGATAATGATGGTTCTCTTTTTAACATAGACTGTCAGAGTAAGTAATGAGCTTTCTGCTTACAATTTTACAAGATATCATTGATTTTTAATTTACTTTTCGGAATGTTAGCTAAAATTGTCATTCTTTATTGAACACATTAAAGAAATGAAACACAAATAGTTCTTTTGAAGATGATAAGTTATTATTAAACTATGTATAATGCTTGAAATAACTTAGAGCAAAATAACCCTAATGCTTTATTTGTAATGAATAATTTTTGTATTATTTGTACCAAAACAGTACATTTTAACAATCATTTGAATTTTATGACCTTCAAATTAAAGTAAGCTCATAGAATTGATAGTGTTTGGGAAAATAATAGGCAAAACTAGGCAGCATAAAACAATCAAGTATAACATTGGCGAGGCTTATTTTGCACGTTAGTAATACCATATAAAACAAAAATACAAGTCAGTATTTTGGATAAGTCTTAAGTATGTGTGTGTAACACTACCATATTATTATCCGATGTTTTCACTCTACACATACATTCATAAACCAACCTGTTGAGCTCTATTTGGAACTTTTAATGTTAAACTTACCATTCAATCATCACACATGCACACACTCACATAATATTGCACAGTCTTGTCATCTTTTAGTCAGTTCTGTTACACGTGCAGTATTTGCAAGCAGTATATTAAAATTCTGCGACCTTGTTGAATGGCCACAGAACTCTGGTGGCAGCGCTATCTGAGTGCTTTGTAATACCACAGTATGTATATACACACATATATATATATATATTATATATATATATATGTATATGAATATTTCTAATCATACAAAATTAGTACACTATTGCAAAAAACAAACAAAAAACCCTATGTGAAGGGTGTAATGGTTTCCGGAACAAAAAGGTTGCTCCCATGCATGATTTTATTACCACTCAGAAACTTCTCAGCTTTGAAGGAACACAACTATTGTCTACATCTATATATATGCACAATATCTTCACAATAGCATTGTATTGTACAGCAAGCTATGTATCCTCATATATATATAAATATTAGCTAACAACTACCCTGACCCAGTCCACCATTAATTAGCCATATCCTCTTAAGAATTAATTTCTGCACCTAGTTTCAAAATACTGTCACCACAGCTGCCAATGTCACAGAAGTGCAATCAGCATCCTTTCTCTACTGACTTACCGTAGGCATCAGTCTGGCTAATAAGTGATTATGTGTGGTATTTAAAATTGAGCTTGCAAATTTTAAATGGAAAACTTTCCATAACTGTTTAGCAGTTCACCATTAGCTACTATAATTAAGTTAATATTTTAGCTTAGATATGAAGAATGTAAATTTTGACAAACAAATTCCTGGAATTAATTATTTCCAATAATGCGTGTAATAATCCGTGTATTTTAACGTGATTAAGTAAGTTCTGGGAAAATAGTGCATGAACTCACCTGGAACTAATTTACTAAGAAATTTGAGGAGGTGTGATTGAAGTACAGTAGAACCTCAGTAATTAGAACTCAATCTACAGAAAAATTGGATAATGTGAGCAGCAGCTAGACTGAGCCACACCCCTCAAAGCAATGTATATTTCACCTTTTAGGTTGTAGTTTGGCTGCTTTACCCATGATATGCAGCTATCTCTGTGCTAATCTAGCTGTTTCCTTTTCTGTGCAATTTTTGCAATAACTAATTGTATTAAAAAAACTGCACACAAAAGTATAGTATAGAAATGCTACAGCATAAAGAACTGATATAATAATAAAACTTAAAAAGTTTTACTAGAAGTAAGTAACTAGACATGTATCCCAAAAATATTTCTGTACCTAAGTTGCTAAACGCTGTCACCAGAGCATCACTCTTTGCTAATAAATGATTATTGTGGTAAATAAATTGAGTTTGCAACTATTATAGTGCTTTACATAACTGTCCAGCATTTAATTATCTGCTAGAGTAATTAAATAGTATATTTAATTTAGCCATGAAGAAAGGTATAAATGGTCAGACAACATGCATTCCTAGAATACACTGTTTCCAATTAGGCATGATATGATCCATTAATTTTAATGAATTTAAGTGAGTTCTAAAAATACTGCATGAACTCACCTGGAAGTTGCTGAGAAACTTGAGAAGGATCAATAAAGTATAGGTAATGCATTCAAGAGTTAAACAAACTATATATAATATCTTCCCATTATCCAGAGACATTCCTGTCCAAAAACTCAGATTTTATGACTTTTCAGATTAGCTACTAATACCAAGAAAATAGCTAAATTCTTATTAATGTGAGTGGTTTTACCACAAGAACTAAAGTTAAAGATGAGCTTGGTGACTTTTCTATTTACTCTACTATTTTCAAGTTGTTGGGTCGAAACTACAGCAGATAACAAGCCTCCAACATTGAGTATCCAATGGTATGAGTTTTCTTGCATTGGTGGAGATAATGCTTTATTGAGTACTGGGCTATGGTTGAGCTACACTTCTGATGAAACAGGCACTGATGACCAGACTTATTCTTGCCGTGTTTGGGTCAATTACAACTCTTCTTTACCAGAACTGCAATATTATGAAGGAGCTGGTCCTAGAAATATAACTAGTGTGAGTTTTATCTTTGAACAACCAGAACATGGAGGAGGAAGTTGCCACTGCTTCAACATTTCAATAAATGATTCTTCTTTAAAAAAGAGGTTAGCAAGATGAATACTGCCATTTAGTAGATAAATACTTATATAATTTAATTCGTTTCCTTTCTTCTATGGCTCATATATAATAGATTAATAAGCGAATACCAAGTTAAGTTAGCATTTCTTAATAAAAAGGTAACTGGTGGAAATGTTGTCAATTTTATGCAGAATGAACTTACTATAATTATGTTATTGTTTCACATCATTTAGATATAAGTTGATTTGATCACACAAAAGTTTACTATTATAAGTGTCTTATCATGTATTACTTAATGTGTGTAAAGTGTACATACACTTCCTGTTAAGACTCATTATTTTTTGTCAAAACTAATACTTAACTACAACAAGATTAAATTAGACACTTTTGTTGGTAGCATATGAATATGCCTGTTGCTTCTGCCAACAAATACTACGAGATCAAAAATTAACTTTGCAATAATTATAAGTTGAGAGATACCACTATACAGAATAATTTTTAGGCTATAGCTAAGTGGACCATCTTTTATTGAGACAGCATAGCGAGTGAAACAAATACTTGGACAAGTTCTATTTGCAATACCGGCAATAATTGGGATGGTACTTGTGTGTACGATAATTATAGCCATTGATTAGCCATTCACTCTTATCCACAGCTAGTTGGTATAATAAGTATTGTTTACTGATATAGTACATTTTACTCTCCATTATAAGCATGTCAAAGTTGTGTTACATGTCTACCACCACACTAATTACTGCTTCAGGCTCATTTTGTTTTGACTTTATAGTCATATTACTTATTACAGATAAAGCTTACATATTACATTATTATACGCTTGTGTGTCAGTAACGACGACGACCGGTAGTGTGTGTATTCATGAAAACTTCATTAGCCTTGTAAGGTTTGGTAAAGCATCGTCATCTTATCGTAGGTAAAGTGTCGTCAAATTGGAAGGCAGGGTAGGTTTCAAAAAGGAAGTCGAAAGTACGGAAGAGAAAATAAAATGCGATTAATTGTAACTGAAAAGCGGATGGAATCGGCGAGGTAAGGCGGTGTGTGTTTAAATGGAAGGGAAGAGAAGGCAAAAAGGCGAGATTAATTAGCGGGTGGAATCAACGAGTAAAGGTGGGGGTTAGTTTTTCGAAAAAAAGGCTAAAGTTCGAAATAGAAGACAAAAGTTTCTCAAAGTGGGACAGAAATGCAGGAGAGATAGACAAAGGAAAAGGGGGCCTCATGACTGAAGAATAGCTGAAGATAGGAGAGGTAGGGTAAAAAAAAAGCTCAGATAGTTCAGAAAAAAGGGAGCAGGAGAGGGAAACTTATGTAACCTTAACCAATGGTAGAGAATGTAACTGGGAAAGATAACCTGTGCTACTGCATTCTTACTTTGCAATATGTCAAATGCCACTATGTGGCAGGGTACTTGCTAGTAAAATTATAGCTAGTGTATGTAAAAAAATAAGTACACTTTATTAGGATAATGAATTCTTATAACCCTATACTCTCCTCAACATCATATTAATCATAAACGCTTCTCTCTAGTACAAGAAAAAATGTTTGTGTTAACTTGACCCAACATCACCCCATCTGTCATTATCACATCATTTATGCCTAGTCATGCTCTCATTTATTGAGTTGTATATCAGCACCAGAAATCCCATTCACAATTTTTTAAGTTAAAATATTGATTTAAGTGGCTCTTCACCTGATAGAAAGTGTATAAATACTTTGGTTTGTAGCGATATTTAACTTAGAAACGTAATCTTGATCATACTTTAGTCTCTGTGGTGGAAATCCCCAATATCCCAGAAAATTACGACTCAACTGGAACAGCACAAATTCATTTCAAGAAGCATCATTTCTAGAACAGAGAAAAGATTTGCCTTTCATCGTAAACTGTTCAGAATCAAGCAACAGAATGTAAGTTAATGTACATTGTGAAATAAATGTGATAATATAGCTATGGCATTTAAGTTAAGGTGAACCTAAATTCAATATAATGTAACTCATAGATAATATTGTGACTTAACAACACCACTACAATTTTCACATATAGCCAGACCCTTTATCATTGTTTATTATTAATGTTTCATGGGAAAGGGTCTACCCGTCAACAAAATTAAGTTGTGCTGCTTTGGAAGCTAATTGGGCTGGATAGAAATCGGTGCAAAAAAGAAGTCGCCAAATATCTTCAGGGGTGTAGCCAGTATTTTTGATGGGAGTTAGGGGGGCTCGATTTGAGAATTATTGAGCTATTGCGAGTCATATCACGGATTTTGTTAAGCGAAGTTTTTGCCACAATATTCTTCACCACTTAAGTTCTCCGTGTGTCTTATCAATGGCTTATTGGTGATCAGCCCACCTTTTAAGTGACCAATCACCTTTCACCATTTAGATTTGTATTAATTTGTATGTTGAACATAGTATGAAGAACAAGGCACACTATTTTTAAGACTAGTTCCATTTCCATTTTTATGGCATGAAATGTTCATGATTGTGGATAATATGTCTAGTTTCTTAGAGTAATGAAGTTTATTACTATTTATGTCTATGATGTGATAGCTAGAGAGTTATCTACAAGAAAAGAACATATACTACACACAAAGGGCAGCCATTCAGTACAATAGGAGGTACTGACTCTACCAATACAAACAATGAACTATTCCAGTATTTGTTATAAAGATATCTTGACCTATAAATAATAAAGCTTGTTCCAAGTTAAACTCTGTTAAAATTCACGTGAGGGTCAGGGAGTAATTTCCTGCTCATTATTCGCATAGCCAGACCCTTTACCAAACCGCTACACAAGGAAATGTGTAGCAGTTTGGTAAAGGGTCTTGCTACACATAGATATGTGTACACGATCACTGCATTGGTCTAAGAAAGGGGTCGGCGGAGCAACAAAGGTGGTAAAAGGTGCTCCAAGCCAGTTCACCTCGAAAGACTGGGAATCCTCCCTTTACCAGTTTCTCAACCTTAAACGAGGAGATGGTATATAAAAGGGCATAGCTGGGTACATATTATGCACTAAATGGAAAATGGCAGCTGACACATTTTGTCACCAGCTTCCTGGAGACCATTTAGTATGCATTACAGCATTAAATGCACAATAAAAGGGGAAACTATGTCACATAAGTAAGAAATATATCATGAGCACATTAAAACAAAAGAAACAACAACTAATGGTGGGCTATAATTACAAAAAAGAAGTACTGTTTGTCATTGACGCAGCTAAATTCAGCTGCACAGGATATATAGCATAACGTCAGAGTGCTGCTACATACTATCCTGAAGGCTCATCTCCAATCAAGAAATACTTTTATACACACTTGGCATTGATAGAATGTATATATCATTATTATTATATGTAGCTATGTGTGAGTTGGGGCACTCCTTTTAAACGAGGTATGGATCGAATTGAATGAATAGGGAGCTATTTTCTGGAGGGTTTTCTTGAAGTGGCTACTTTTTTTTTTTATTTGAAGCTAGAGGTTTAAGGCGATGGAGGTACTACCCAAACTCCCAATCAATACTGTTGGGTCTATCATAAACTTGCATAACAACTACAGTATTTAAAAGAATGCTTGATGATACATTGTATTGGGTAACTGAACTCATGAATAACATTAAGATTGAATAGTTAAAGGGTAAAACAAAATAAATGTGTGTGAAAATGAATGTTCAAGTCTTCAATCCTTGCTGATAGTGGACGTGATTTGGAGGGGCCAGGCTGAGGAAGTTCTTGTTGTTGGAGTGTGGAGGCTCTGACAGTCTCACAGCCCAAGTTTATGTTTTCTTTAAACCGTCGATGATACTTTACCAGATGTGAGATGGAAAATACATTAGTAAGTTCGTTCTTCTACATATTTTTTCTCATTTCAATTTTGTGGGGGTGGTCTAACTGAACACCTCGACCCCTCCTCCCAACCTTTCTTGGCTAAACTACAGCCTTTATGAAAACCAACATAAGTGGAAATCTTACATAATCCTCTATTACTGATGCAACCACACAACTTTCTACCAAGAGTACATATTTACATAATTACATATCACAATTCTGTAAATACAGCCAACTCTCATGTAAAGAAACCCACAAGACAAACAGCAAATCTCTGAACTTGTTCGAGGTTTGATGTGGGTGTTATGGGAGTAGGCCCAAACACAAGAGCTATAACTCAAAATAGGTAAGACAATTGTTTTGTTTCCAGGCATTGAAGACTGCTGCGTCCAGTGCTCTTGTACAGAAACCTCAGAATGTGCTTTACCATACTAATTGTATGATTGATATGCTGTTTCCCTGTGAAGTCTGAGCTGATGGTAACTCCTAGGAGTTTGAAACTGGAGAATTTTTTGATTGACAGATTTCATTGAAATATGCTCTTTGGAAGATGTTGGGGAAAAACATACATGAATAAGATACTCACTTAAGACAAACCATTATTGAAAACTTTGAGAAGCAACATAAGCAAACTAAAACTGAGTCTATTGATATTAAAACTATCTAAATTTTCCACATGATACTGAAGTAATACTAAAAACTGGTCAGAAAGATTTTGTAATAGTTAGCTAGTGTATAGTAGCGCTGAGGGTTCACACCTTTATTTGCATGTACTATAGTCTAAAAAATGTTTAATTAATGGCACTTATCTTCATTAAATAATTACATGATTCACAGTGAACTGGTTACAATATAAATTGCATCATCCACTTTACCTAGTAGTCTTAGCTTTTAATGAAATTTGCTGTCTTCGAAATATTTAGTTTTATTACAGTTTAGCTTTAGCTATTCTTACAAAAGTAAATTACCCCATAACCAAAGGGTTTTGGCTTTAGATTTAGTTAGCCAAAACAATGAATAGCGATATTAAACAAGATGACTCTGGTATAGATTGTTATATGTCAGTGCAGATATCCTTGGAAACTCTTTTTGAATAGTTGCATGCTAAAACCCAAGAGGCTTCATTTTGCAAACAATCATATAATACAGTAACAATTCAAACATTTTAACCGTATTTTAAATGAACTAGTGAACTCCAATACTTGAATTCCAACAATTTAGAAAATAATGTTGCCTACTATCCGGCCTCAAGTTAGCATAAAGTACTCATTTGATCTGGATTTCCTAGCACCCAAATATAAAAGGACAAGCCCAAATTATAGACAATAGAACATTATCCCAAATTGTCCAATAGTCAGACAGTTTGCTGTATATTTTGTTTAATTAAAATTTGTTGTGATTTTTCAGATTCATATCCTATGCAATTTATTCTTCATATTACACATGTGGAGGCTTTGATTCATTAGAAAAAAATGATGTATTGGAATTCTCAATTAGATTGTTGTCTAATCCGTCTGAGTGGATCCCTCTTTCATTTACACACTTTAATCGAAGAACAACATCTAATTGCAGACGTGGATTTTGTGTGCAAGATGAGGCTGTCTTAAGTACTGCTCCAGATAGTACTTACGACCCCTATAGTTGGAGGAATATTCAGATATGTGGATTTCCACTCAATGACTCTATACAACTACGCTGGCTCATGTCGAGTTTCCATAGCTCAAGAATAAATGGAGATAAGTGGAGTTTGGATGATGTAAACATGTATTTGATCATTGATAATAACAATAAAAGCGTAATAGTGGACAATTTTGATGCATCTTTGCTGAAGTGAGTTATAGGCAAAGTAAATGTATTTTTATAGAAATTTCCCATATTGTCAACATAATAATAATATTGACCTTCACCATTCTGTCATGTCACTTTTTTATGTAATGCAATATAATAGGTTTACTCAAACGTAGCTGCATTATCTAATACTCAATAGACATATGTAGTTCAATTTGAGGATAGTGAATGTTCCAAGTATTCTATTAATAGAAATAACGATGCCAAGACTGTTAGTACATAGTTTAATCTAATTCATAATAAAGTTAAGTAAGTTCAGGCAGCTACACAGCCATTTTACTTAATTAACTATGTAAACAGCCAACGTAATATGTTAAAAAATTATAGCTAAAATAGCTACTATTACTCTGTTACAATAGTGTGCTTTAAATAACACCTACTCCATTTTATAGTACTTATTGTCTGTAAATACATCATATAAATAAACTATATATAATAGTTAGGCGCTACCTCGGAGGGAACTACCATTTTTAGGGTCCCAAAGTCCCTAGGTTGTAGAGTCCCCGAGCAGGGCGAGGGTGCTACTTAGGGTCTGAAGGACCCTAAAGATGGTAGTTTGCAACTGCTGTGCAGCACCTACCTAATTTAGTATGCAGCGACTGCTCCTAACAACATGACACTAAGTGCAATCGGAGGGACACAGAGGAACACTAAACTGCTTAGGTCCTTCAAAGAGGGACACTATTAATCTAGTGTCCATATCTTGAGGGCAGGGACATTCTGTCTTAATACAAAAACTACAGTAGCTATGTTCTAAGTAATCCTATAGCTCATATAATTTAATTAAACTCAAATGTGCTTAATAAATAACCATAAAAATTCCTGATTGTATGGTTTTGTTCACTTTGCTATTTGTGTTGACAAACTACTAACTACAGCTACATTATAGAATATGTAATATAAGTATGTGAAATTTATCAAACGTAAGTAAAAATTTTATCAACTACATGTATGTATTATCTAAATACACTTATATATCTATACACTAGTGATGTGCTTGAGCACAAATGGCGAGCGAGCCTAAAGACTATACTATTTTTATATGAATGATTTTGACTTCTAACACTGAAGCTACTGAAAATAAGGTCCATTTTTTTAATTTAGCATACAGGGTAAAGGGATTTCAGTGCCATAGTAACAACTCTCTGCAACTGCTTGAATTGAAGGAAAAAAACAACAACAAAACAATACACGTTATTTAAAAGTTTTCTTTGTGATATTCTTTAGCTAAGTAGTGGTTGTAACACACAATGCTTTGACACAACTGGACATGCACCTACACAGAACCTTCGCGGTAGTCTAGTGGACAATGTATTTTCAAGTAAATACTGTTGCGCACAACTTATAACCATGACAAAGAGCGCATTGACTTACTACCGCCACTAACTTGAATAGAAATGGAAGTCCCTTAAGTTTTCAAGTGCACCCGCAAAAGAATTCAAAACGGTAAACAATTCAATTTCTAGGGTGATACGGGTACTGATCGCTAAACCAGAGGATTCTGTTTAGTGCAATTTGGGACGGGGTCGACCACATAACTAACACAAAAACGCGAGGGTCAAAGTACAAAATGACATACATACGTCCATACATATATCTAAATAAACAAACATCCCCGATTTTCGATTGTGTTAC
>WLWD01000511.1_pt1 | contig 166796 bp, 77 predicted proteins | sample 6712731 | NCBI WGS metagenome assembly WLWD01 (sample SAMN12718690, study PRJNA576275) | sponge metagenome | isolation source: marine sponge | host: Mycale hentscheli | place: New Zealand: South Island, Marlborough, Capsize Point | collected 2014-11-01
TTTCTGGAAGGCCACTGTCTTTGAGATCTGTTGTTGTGTGACAGAAAGACTAATAGACAGACTAACAGACAAATTGAGTACTGCAACCCTACCATGCATGTGCGCCAAGGGTTAAAAACTAGATGGGATGAAATGAGTGCTAGACCAGTTTAGCAAACATGGGCATTATATATACTTACGTATGGGTGTGGCTATCCACATATAAGTTGTACAATGGAGGAAATGATACTTTTGTGATGAACACTGTCAAACACATGCACACACACCATCACCTATATCACTCCTATCTTCTTACACCATATCATTATTCACCTAGGTGATACAGGAAGCCCATTACAGCACAAAATGGGTATATACACGTTGACAGTATACTCATCACACATGTATGTGCAGATGTGTGTGTGCGTGTATATGTACACAAGATTTCATATTCTGAATGTGTAAAGAATTAGCGATAAAAATCCAATTTTTTAAACTAAGTTTCACTCTATATAACGTCAAGTGCATATATTGTGCACTAAATAGAATTGAACAGCCCGTAGTGCATAATTACTTAAAAATCTATTGCAATTACATCTTTACTAGAATGCATTGTACTAAACCATAATACTACAACAGTAATGAGTACCAACAGGTCGTGAATGCCAGCAGAGACTGACACGTTCAATTGGTTATAGAGTACGCATCACAAAGACACACATGGAGACAGTGTGTGGTGTTATCAGATAAAAGTGGGCAGAGACAAGTATACTCAGGGTGTAATATGTATGCACTCATAAAATGATTACAGGACTATAATATTAGCCAAATGATGGCGAGTTACTCGAGTCACATATCACAGGGGAGTCGGAACAGGTACGGCAATGGCCTCACCAATATTTTAACAAAAGGGGGCATGTCAGCCATTTTTCACTTATAGCGAAACATGTCCCCAGCTACGCCCCTTAATACACGACCTCCTCGTTTAAGACTTATAGTGACTCATAAGACATGGACAGCCACACTACTTCTAGACAAAAGTTAACTATAATGTACTTTGACCCTCTCATATTTTCGAGTTAACTCAGCGTTCGACCCCGTCCCAAACATCACTAAACAGTATCATCCGGTTTAACGATCATTACCCGTATCACCCTAGAAATTGAACTGTTTACTGACACTTTGAATTTCTTTGTGGGTGCAGTTTAAACTCAAAAACTTACTGGAGTTCCATTTCTATCGAGTTAGTGGCTGTGGTAAGTTAATACGCTATTTGTCATAGTTATAAGCCCTACGCAACAGTATTTACTTGAATATTCATTGTCAACTAGACTTACCATGAAGGTAAGTCTTGCGTACGTATGTTCAGTTATGTGAAAGTATTGTGCGTTACAACAATTACTAAGAATATTCCAAAGAAAAAGTTTAAAGAACGTGACTTGGTTTTTGTTTCAATTCAAATAGTTTCGGGGAGTGGTTACTATGGCATTGAATGCCTTTACCGTATACTACATGATTTAAAAACTCCACTTTTTTTTAGTAGTTAGAATATTAGAAGTTAAAACCTAACGTCTAACACTCCAGTGTAGTATTAGGCTCGCTCGCCATTTGTGCTCAAGCACATCACTAGTTACATTTTCATGTTACCGAACTGGTCATCATAAACTTGGCGGTGAAAAGGTTAATGAATCTTACATTATCTGGAAATCACAGGACCATAGAAATACTTGACTCCAGCCCCTGTGTAACAAATGACTAACTATCACGTGTACCATTACTTTTCTTCTTTCACTTTCATTTATTTCATTACTGTAGCTATGTGTGTGCGTGTGTGAGACCAGGTGATTGTGCATGGCTATCGTCAGGTGATTGACCAAATGATTCGGGAACTCTTCACCTTTCATTTGAATTCAGTACTTTACAAATGAAGAGTTGAATCAATATAATGTGTGTGTGTGTGTGTGTGTGTGTGTGTGTCCCCGGCCACACATACAAATGGTTTCAAAGGATTATTCTGTTTAGTAAATGAAGTGACAAGAGTTCTAAAAGTTCAGACTCTAAGTCGCTCCCTATATATTTCAGGTTGTCTAAGTGTGCATTAAATGGAAATATTCACAAGTCAATTAAAATGAGTAATAAATATAGTAAATAAAAAAATAATTTCACAAGGCCTCTTTCTTGTTAGTAGAGTTAAGAAGTCATTCCAGATTCCTCACCTCTAGTTGTATTGAAGTCCAGGAGTCATCACGTGTACACCAGTGGAGTAGTCACTGCACTATTACACCTGCCACTTCACACTCCTACATTGAAAGTGTATGTCTCAAGTAAAACTAGCTCAACATAATTCAAGATTCTCGGATTTGTGTTTTCGTGCTTGTATTTCTAACACTTGTAGACATTTTTTTTAGAGAAACAGGCTAGTTTAGTACAGTAGAAGTTGTTAAATTTACACCTTCCAAATTATATTATATTTATACTAGTGGTGCGCTCAAATAGCGCAAATGCATGGCGAGCGAGCAGACTCTTTTTACAGAAAAATAGGACAAATATTACATCTAACTGTAGTGCACAGTGTAACCCTTTCCATTCTCAGTTAGCATCAGAAAATCTAAAGTCTCTGATCCCAGACTAAGGAGTAACGATAACAGAATTACCTGAATAAACTTCGAAAGCAGTGGCAAAGAAGCGCAGCTTGACAGACTTCACAATTGTTTCAAGAAGAGAGTAGCTATAAACTTTTTGGTTAAACAAAGTTGCGTAAGGCAGTGCAGCAGGATTCTACGCGCTAGTTAATTGAAAAATACTGGAACTGTGAACGCTTTACCTAACTTACGTAATTAGAAGCGCGGGCGAAATATTTTGACGTACGTATACATACATATATATATATCTGAAATCTCAATTGAACACGACTGATAGTCAGCTTCGCTCGCTTCGCTCGCTCGCTGAATTAACTACCACAAAACTTTATGAAAAATTAAGGCAAATGTCTCCACGAAAGTCAAACTAATATCTGGGATGTGTGTGTGTGTGTGTGTGCATATGTGGATGATGGGAGGAGGGGAGCAAAGGGAAGCAAAGTACTTCCCTGTCTAACTCAAGTGCAGTGGAGCCTCCCTATTCCAAATAATCTTCCATGCCCCTGGACACAAAAAAAAAAAAAAAAAAAAAAAAAACCACAAAAGTTTATCAATTGATGAAATCATGCATTTTATCCAATAAGACTACATTTATCATTTCCTTAGCCCCAAGATATTACTGCTCAGTGTCATAATTTAGCAGCACAATAGATAACAAGCTAAGCATCCCCAATGCACTTGCCACAGCCTGCCTTACACTGCTCATTTGGAAAGTTGTTTATTACAAATGACGCTGATTAAATTAGACTAAGAATTAGGTTAGCCATTGTACATTGTTTTAAATTCACCAGAACAGTTATCTAATGATGACTAATTGACATTTTGGGGAAAAAAATCACATCTCAATGTATTCTATTTTTTTCCCTTGTAAATATTAATTTTAGGATGTCTTTAATCCCTAAGGGGTGGGGGAAGGGCGGCAAACTAGATTTAAGGAGATGTACAAGCCCCCCATCCCTCCGCTCCCTGAAGAAAAAAAAAAAGGTTTTACACAAGATAGAGAGCAATACCATATAGCTGTGGTTAGGAAGCAAACCGATGGGTCCAGCCACTAGTACTACGGCTTCAAGCCATGAAAGCCGAAACATCATCGCTAAAGTTAGTACAGCTAGCAACTGTCTTAGAGAGAATCATTCCTGGCATCACGTGATAAAATGCAGAGCAGTGGTAGAATATGAAAATGAAGTTAAAAGTCATGCAAACACACACACACATACGAAGCTCAACCGTGGTAATTATATATGCAATAATTGGCAGCGAGCGAGACACTGTCAGGGACAACACAAAAAATCAGGGATATATGATTGTATACATCATATATGCTTGGACGTATGTATGTAACTTTTGTACTTTGACTCTCACATTTTTTGTGTTCACTCGTTACCTTGGTTAACAACGCGCTGTTTGTCATCACTGTTCGTACTTGAAAATGCATTGCCCAACATGCCAAGCTACCAAGAGACTACAATGTTAATCTTGTGTTAGTATATCCAGTGAACGAGTGCATGTGAGAGTGTTGTGTGTTACATGTGCTGACTAGCTAAGAACAAACAATAAATATACATTTGCTGCTTTTTGTGTTAAGCTTCTTAGGTTCCTTCCTGTTTCTTTTGTTAGTAAGCAAGCCTTATATAGAGTTAGGATGTATACAGCGCAATAATTCCTTGGAAAAGCTTGTTTTGCTTGTACGCTAATTTAAAAAAGTTGGCCGTGTAAATTGTTCAAACAAATTGTGCATGATGATTTTATAAAGATGAATTTTACCCTTTGACCTTATATGTCAATTTTTTTTTACTGAAGCACATCACAAGTATAATGCCTTTTCCCCCAGCAGAAGGAAGGGTGTGTATGGTCTGTGAAATTACACCACCTCTTCACTACCGTACAAAAAACATTGTGTACTGGCTATAAATTATATAATACAGATAAGCTTTAAATAAGAATAAGAAACAAAACAAAAACAAAACAAATGAAGCAGCAAAGGTGTGAACCCTCAGTGCTATTAAACACTACCTAGCTATTATAATAATATAATCTCCTTCAAAAAGAACAAAGCAATCTGTTAGCTATTTTAATGAGGCATCAATATAGCTCAAGCAATGAAAACAGTACATGGAAATGCTGTCTTCATAAGAGAAGCTAAACTAGCCAGAAACACTCACTGCTATAATTTTTCAATGTGAACTTCACTTCATTCAAATCCATCGGTTAACTTCCCTGAGCATAAAGCAAACTACACTGCGGGCTGCAAGAAGTCAAGTAATTATGATGTGACGCTAGGGGGAGTTACCCAGCTGGTACCAATGTGGAGCTGAAAGCTTTACGTTTTATCAACAATGAGCCCCAAATTAAAAAAAAGTAGCACAATAAAAGGACCTAAATCTTCTTTCTGAATAAGTTCATACCTAAATCACAGTTAATTGTCAGTAATCTCCAAAATCAGAGCATGACAGACAGACTGACAGGGAAACTACTACAAACCTCTTGCGCATACGCGCTTAGGGTTAACAAACAAACAAACAAAAAAACAACAACCACTAACCAACATTGTCTGTTGAAAAAAATACTGTCTACCAGTCTCAAATCCACATCGTGACTTATAAGACCTGCAACTACCTCTATGAGGTCATAAAACTTGCATTTGGTAATGGTCATCAATACTATACTGTATCATGCCAAGTTGCTTATGACCTTAGTGGTTGTCATAGCTCCTATGACTTGTCCTAGTCTTATTCTATGAACTGCATGTGAAAAATGGCCATTTTTCTTCCATCACTGCACATCTGAATACTGGAAGCCAATATATTTGGCCAACGGAAGAAAATTCTTGTTCCCTATTCTCACAACATCAGCTGAAAAATGCACAAATGCTTCATAGTGACATTAGAAATTGGGGAAAGAACATACTCTTACTTCAGAAAAAGCATATGATGACTAAGCTATCAGGGTGTCATACTGGATTCTGCGCTGGGGGTGGGAAACACTGGTGTACTTGGCCAGTCTCATTTTGGAAACCCACACTGCTTTGATGGGCATGCCTATATGTGAAAGTGTACATACCTTATACTAACCTGTGCTTTGTCACATAATTAAAGCTTATAGCTATTGTAGCTACTTACTAAATTAAAATTCTAGGGGAACTAAGGCTTGGAAGAGATGGGGGATTTCAGGGTGCCCCTACCACCTTGGCACGAAACCTGGTTATACAAGCTAATATGACACTGTGCTTCTGAAGCTGTGATATTATCACTTGTACGCTTAGAGAACTGACAAATGTATTGACATTGCCTAGCAGAGATACATAATAAAAACGGATAATCACTTAATAAACTGTTTAAACCATAATTAAGCAATGGGCAATCTGAAAAAGTCCTTCAACAACAGCTCAATGAAGAATAAGCAGATAAGTAAAATGATTTCACTGAAGTTTATCAGAATTGCATGAACTAGAATGACAGGACTTCATTTCATACACGATTTACTGGGGGGGGGGGGAGGGGGGAGAGAGAGAGAGATAAGAGAAAGATTTGTAAAGTCACAAAAACCGTTTAGCCACATGAAAATGGTGAAGTCATGATCATGAAAACTTCGACAAACTACTACAAATTCCTACATTTTTTTCATAATTTACATTGAAATAAATTCAGAAGGGGTAAAAAAAAGTAGGGTGGAAATCCCAGGGCTCCCATAACCTGCATGAAACCATGGGCTTAAAACAAAGTAGAAAATATAACAATACGTTGAGTTGTATGCAATAATTATCTCCCCTTCATTGTCCAGGAGCACACTAAAGGATGTTAGGGTGGCCATGGGAAAAACTATGAGTGAGGATAATTTTGGTGGAGCATGTTTTGGAACAATTCAGTAACTAGAAACCATTCCAACATGCACCCACACTTTCTCACAAAGAAATGAAATTTTCAAGAGTACTATGGAACAAACAAACTGACGAGCCCTTGTCATAATATATAGCTAAAACTACCACAAAATATCACTATAATAATTCAGGCCACCCTTGCTCTTTACTTTCATTCATTAATTAATTCATACAGTAGCTATATAGCTTAGAAAAAATTGTTCAGGAAACACAACTTCACCAGGGGGAAAAAATGACCTGGGTGACCCCGTGCAGCTAAAATACTTAGAAACCCACTGACCGCTAGCCATAAAACTACTTACCCCAGAAGCATAAGCAGGGTAGACAGCGAAGCTTCCTTCAAGTTCACCAGGACACAGTACGTAGCCATATTACGAATCAGTAGACTATATAGCGCGCAACAATAGTTTAGACGACCACTTCCAGTCGAGAGTTTTACTTATGGTAAATACTAGTGATGTGCTTGAGCACAAATGGCGAGCGAGCCTAAAGACTATAATATTTTTATATGAATGATTTTGACTTCTAACACTAAAGCTACTGAAAATAAGGTCCAGTTTGTTTATTTAGCATACAGGGTAAAGGGATTTCAGTGCCATAGTAACAACTAACACTCTGCAACTGCTTGAATTGAAGGAAAAAACAACAACAACAAAACAATACACGTTATTTAAAAGTTTTCTTTGTGATATTCTTTAGCTAAGTAGTGGTTGTAACACACAATGCTTTGACACAACTGGACATGCACCTACACAGACTTACCTTCGCAGTAGTCTAGTGGACAATATATTTTCAAATAAATACTGTTGCGCACGGCTTATAACCATGACAAAGAGCGCATTGACTTACCATCGCCACTAACTCGAATAGAAATGGAAGTCCCTTAAGTTTTCAAGTTTGAACTGCACCCGCAAAAGAATTCAAAAAGGTAAACAATTCAATTTCTAGGGAGATACGGGTACTGATCGATAAACCAGAGGATTCTGTTTAGTGCAATTTGGGACGGGGTCGGCAACCGAACTAACACAAAAACGCGAGGGTCAAAGTACAAAAATGCCTTACGTACGTCCATACATAATATATACAAATAAATAAATAAACTAGTGGTGTGCTTGAGCACAAATGGCGAGCGAGCCTGATAGTCAGGTAACATAAAATGTTACTATTTTTAGCTTACTTCATGCAAACACTATAATAGCAGTTATGACATTTGATTTCAGCAAACAAATGCAAAATCACTCTCTTACCTGATTAATGGTAACTTTTGTAGTATCAAACATCAACCATTCTGATAATCTCAATCACCAGTAACTCTTGAACAAGCTCTCAGCTACGATAAAAAATAAACCAGTGTTATTATTTGTAATTTTTAGCCAACAAATATGGAATTACTACTTGCCTCATTCTTGAGTATTGATAACTTCTGTAATATCAAATTGAAGTTACTTTGACCATCTGAATTACCTCGAATTCTTGACAACAAGCTCTCAGCTACATAAACAAAAGACAATCAATTTTAGCACACAAATACAAAATTACTTTCTTACCTCATTTTCTTGAGCAGTAGTAACTTCCTAGTACCAAATTTGAGTCATTCTGACTATTTGAATTTACCAGTCACTGTTGACAACAAGCTCTTAGCTGAGTTAACAATAACAGAATTACCTGAATAAACTTAGAAAGCAGTGGCAAAGAAGCGCAGTTTGACAAAGACTTCACAATTGTTTCAAGAAGAGAGTAGCTATAGTATAAACGTTTTGGTTGAAACAGAGTTGCGTAAGGCAGTGCAGCAGGATTCTCCGCGCTCGTTAATTGAAAAATACTGGAACTGTGAACGCTTTACCTAACTTACGTAATTAGAAGCGCGGGCGAAAACAGAGGTCTCACGTACCCCATAAACAGATAAATAAATAAATATAGCGAAATCTCGATTGAGTTACCCCTGATAGTGTCTCGCTCGCTTCGCTCGCTCGCCAACTAGAAAATGCTCGTGTAGCATTGGTTGGGCGAGCGAGCGAAGTTCTGGGGAAATGTTGACACTTTCAATTGCATTGGGGTCGTTTGATTTGAATTTGCATTGGTTTTCTTCCTGCAGGTTGCCAAATCTGAATTCACATCTCATTATTAGTAGTAGAATATGTAATGACATGTAAAGGGGGAAATGATGATTGGTAAAGGGTAAAGAATGGTACTCCTCATGATAAAGTAACAATGATAACAAAATAATGTGTAAAGTACAGAAAAGGGGAAAAGGGGAAAAGGGGGGAAACGTGTAAAGGGGAAACATGTAAAGGGGGAACCGTGTAAAGGGGAAACATGTAAAGGGGGGAAACGTGTAAAGGGGGAAATGGGGATGGGGGATACTCTGAAGTGTCCACATGCTAAGCATGACAGTAATTCAAGTCTCAGTTTTACAGACGCATAATACTGGAAGCTGGCCATAGCTAATTGGCATAGAGATAGTACCCTAAAATTAGAGGACAGATTGCACGACCTGAAAATGAGATGGGATGTGCTTGATGTATAAAGCCGTGTTGCTGTCTTCTCCTGGCATCATATTTATGGTGTCTTCAATCCTGAGAGTGGGAGAGTACCTCTGCCAGGTAGTGTTGAGTTGTGAATATGACTGAATGTCAATCTGCAGCAAGTGGGCAAATGTGAAGATCTCCACATCAGTACCCCACACTGTGGACTGCTCCATTATCAATGATAGTTGAATGGTATATGATTAGCTACACTACCATTAGCTAGAGTAACGAGAGAAAATTAGAAAAAAGCATAATATGCGACCACGTATGTGCGCGTGCGTTTAAACGACCACGTATGTGCGCGAGCGTTTAAACGACGACGTATATGTGCGCGAGCGTTTAAACGACGACGTATTCAGGATTTCCATAGACTACATCTTAGAGTTGCTCGCTCGCTTCGCTCGCTCGCCAATAAATAAATAAATAAATAAACTAACATCCCCGATTTTCGATTGTGTTACCCCTGTAAGTGTCTCGCTCGCTACGCTCGCTCGCCAATAAAGCGTTTTAAACTTATTTAACCCGGCGATACTTACCTACACGTAATTGGAAAAGGGTTTTCCATGAGAAAATGCAGTATCTTTGCGAGGCTGCTGGGGAGGAAACAGCCTTATTTTAACGGTCCGGCGTCTCGCGCAGCGAAGTACTTAGGGCCTGAAGGCGGTAGTTCAAGATGCACAGAGCCGCCTATGTGATATACAACAACTCCAATGAGTCGATACACAACATTCTTTTCGACATGAAGATAGAGACCCTGTGTTTAAATCCTCGATCTTGAAGGAGAAAAATGGCACAATTATTTTCAGTAGCAAAATCTTCATTACTTACGAATTGGAATATTTAGTGAGATGTACAAACATCAGAGATGGCTGGGATGAAATTCTCATCTTGGATAAAAGTCCAAAACTCCCACAACTTCAATGAATAATAAACACAACACACTGACTATGCATACTTACTCATTAAAATTATAGTTCGAATTTTGTGGTACTATAATATTGCAAATAGTAAATGCGTAATCCTATTGTAGCTTAACCTGTTTAATTACAATTATTGTTAAAAATATATATAATTTATATATTATTATAGTGAACCAGATTGGCTCAAAAATATAATTCTCATACTATGCCAAGTATCACATTCAGTTAGCGTTTAAGCTAACATTGCCTTGAACACTTTCCACTTGGTATATGCTCATCATCTAAGGCCTTCCTAAAAAGATCAGAAACAGCTTCTACCTGAAAGTGAACAATGTGTTTAATACAGTGTGTGTAGGTCCCACATAAGTCTAATATAAATCATCTATTGATGATTTATTTTACTACAGCAGTAACAAATTCAAATTCTTAAATTGGTTTTATTAATTGGTGTACAGTAGACCCTTACGTATTTGAATCCCTTTTATTTATAAACTTCTGTCTGCTATGGTGAGCTTTGTCTTTTTTGTGTGTGTGTATGTACTCACATGATTTTGTACTCCTTTTGGTGCTGTAAGTTGTAAGTTTAAGTGAAACCCGTAAACACATACATACTTCATGCCAAATTAAACACATTTTCTGCGTGCTAAATGGCTAAAAATGTTACATTAAAGTACAACCCAATCAAATGTACCAGTAAACTTCACGTTTCAGCTCTGTTTCCAAACTGTAGTGGAAGAATATCTCGCAATAGTGTTAAATTAAACGGTTATCTTACTGTGGTGGCAGTTTTTTCGTGAGATAATCAAACATCAAAATGAAAAACTCCTGAGCATCAAACTGCTCTCCAGGTGTGATTGAAGGATGAATTGCTGCAGAAAATGGTTACAAGTTAAAAGTACAGCCAATTGCTATGATTTTAAAATACAGGAAAGACAAGTGAGAAGGTGATCACTGTTCAGAACTCTTTTCGAATGTCGAAGTAATAGCCTTTGTCCAGTTCTTTAATTGTAGCAATAACACACTTGCCTGGATCTGGACAACACAATTATCACTTACTGATGATTGTATTAATCTACTTAGCTATAGTTAGCTTTCTAGAATTACCACTACCTGCTTCACAAACTTCACAATTAGTGCGGAGGCTACTCAAACAGGAAAAATCGCTTAAAATATTGGTTGGTTCAGTAGAACCTGTAGAATGGCAGAGGCAAAGCATAAGCCAAAAGCCAACGTGACCTCAGTGCCTTAGCCGACGACCACTTACCGCAAAGAGCCGACCACATACACCTAATGGTTAGCGCTGGTAGTAACGTCGAGCGCCGGTGTCACGGAAATATGGGTAGGGTCTCATTTACTGACCGGACCGGACCCGATTACTGACCGACTTACCTTGCGTAGTTCTTGCGTAGTTAGAGCGTTACGCTGATGTTTGCGATACGGTTTTATAGGTATTATGTGATTTCCATGGCAGCAATGATTAATCACACTCCATAATGATGCTGTCAAAAGAAGCAGGTAAGGAAAAGACCTCTCTACAAGGACTACACTTGGGGGCTATCCTAAATTTTCTATGTGGTAAATTATTATGCTGGTTGTTGAGGAGAGTTAGTGTGGTATATTTCACTTCTTCCCTATCATTTATGTCCTTTGCCATGCTTAATCATCACATAGTTCTCATGATAGTGTGTGCAATAAATAATTAATCTTGAGTGTAACTGGAATTGCCTTTGACAGATGCTTTTATTGGTTTAGAGTCCATACTGAGAGTGGTTGGTAGTCTTTGTCAAGTTTGTCATCACAATGCAATGAACATCAAGCAACAACCTAATGCTTCTGAGTAAAAAAATAAAAGGATGCACTGTTCTAGGGTAATACAACTCCAAGAAAATAATTAGCAATAGCTATGTTTTAATATAATCTTTGAGAGTGAATAAATTGGTTAACTCAGAATCACTATTTGATAGTTGACATTCTATAGTCTGGCCTATCTTTCAGTGTCTAAGATCTGTATGGTGGCCATATAGTAACTCTAGGTTTAACCCAATCAATGCATTTGCACAGATCCTCTAATATTGTAACCTATTGGAGTTATCTTATTGCAGTAACTAAACAAAATTCACTTATTGAAAAGTTACAAACAATAAGCATACCCCACAGTAGTGTCATTTTAGTTAACTAAAACTTAAACCAAAGACCTGTAGAAGACAGCCAATCCCATTGAAACAATACCTACTGGTAGAATGAATAAACTAAAACTAAGCAACTTTAATTTTAACTTAATCTCCTTGAGTCATGCAATTATTAATTAGAGATATAAATTGCCATTTAATCAAACATCTATATCTGCATAGTAATTTGTTTATGCTTACACAATGAAGCTTTCAAGTGCTCCTTTATATTTCTGTAAAGGTCATTTGTATCATATCATCTGTGATCATTCTGAACATTTGTGCACTGCAGTGAAGTAAGAAGATGAAAATGTTGGGGTGGGGGGGGGGGCAATGTTAAGATCGTATTGTTAGGTGATTTGTTTCCCCCCACCCACCTGAAACTTAGTCTGGCACAGCCAGACGCGGAGAAAGGGTCTGGGGACAATCATGTACCTTGGCTGTTCAGGAATATGGTAGTGGTTGTCTAATTTACCGTTATGGCGCCCACGGTTTGCTGGATGAGCTGACATGAGTACAACCACAACTGCTGAAGTGTAAACAATTTATACTACTGATTATGAGGAGCTGTTGTTTGTTTGTTGTTGTTTTTTGTTCATGTAGTGTCTAGCATTACAGTAAAATCATTAATATTATTGTAGAATTTAAGGCCAAATATTTCAAAGTATTGTAGCAATAAAAAAGTCAATCATTAATAATAGAGTTTACGGCTTGAGAGGAAGAAGCAGTACTATTGTAAGGTACAGTCTTTGGAAGAGAACTATCCACTGCATTGATTACTACATCATAATGATTTCTGTTCACATGACATATTTCTACATGATCCAAATCATTAGAGTGGTATGAAAATCAGTTGAAAAAATTAAATATACTTCGCCCAATAATATTTGCGATTACTTCTCTCCATAGCAACAGACACAGGAATGAAAAAATAGAGAGCCGGTGCAAATACTTCTGCATGTGTCCCCCAAACATAATTATTTCTTGTCAATGTGACCTTCATAGATAATGGATGACATATGCTCGAAAAAGGCTACAGTTGAGGCCTATAAACTCCACCAGCAGTTTACGTATATCAAGATGAAATATAAGAGAAGCTTCGAAACAAACAATTTCCATCCCCAAGTATAGAACGCCTTGTACATGAATGCTGTTGTAAAAAATAATCTAAATTAATGCATCCATTACCTCCAAGAAAATAACTACTTTGGGCAGATTCCTAAGTCATATCACAATTATACATTATAATATTATTTGAAGATTGTTCTGATAGAATGTTACCAGTATAGTTTTAGTTTCAGTAGCAGTAGGTGGAATGTAATGAGATGATTTCAGAATTTTGGCTGTAGCAGTCTTCAAAAAGTGTTTTCTGTACACAATATGGTGTCAGAATAGCTAATATGGCTTATCATTGAGAAGCCATATTATCTATTCTGCACATCATCAGACATGCCAACTTACTTGTTCAGGTGGTATCTGCTATGTACAATACTTGAGTCAGAGTACATTAATAAGAGAACTACTCTACGAGCACTTTAAATATTTTCAAAATATTTTCATTAATCATTTCTAATACGATTTCAATAGATTTTACTCGCTACACGCGTGCTACATGGAGCATTCAATAATCAAATGATCTGCTTGCCACATTGTGTGAAGACATGGTTAATTAACATGTTAGAATTCCTTTAGAACTATTCATTATTAAAGGCAATTAGAGAATGCACGTAATATCATTGTCAATTCTCAGTTGCTTCATTTGCTCTTGTCTATTTTGAATTAAAAAAGATCAGGTTTTACATTTAGAATATACTGCATTTCAAACTTGTCTCACAATTATATTCATTCAGTGCAGCAATTATGTACATAAAGGGTGCGTGGTTAACCACATGGCTCAGCTACCTCACTGTACATAGTTGGATTGTGCAGAAAACAACAACAAAAGATCAAGCATCACAGGCATAACTAGCATGAGGACTGTATAGCCACAGGCACCAATGCACTCAATAATTTGTAAACACTCACGGAAATATTGGGGCTGTTACAAAGAGTAATTTAGTGGAAATAAAATGTGTAGATGTTTTACTATATTTTTTTAACTATCTAGTATACTGTTGACGTGTTAGAGATTTAATTATAGGTAATCTAAGCAATTTAGATCTTAAACGACTGTTTTTATTGTTGATGTTGCCATCTTCATTTTCTGCTATTACTATTCCTTTAGAAGTTACCACTTACGTACAGAGAACTAATATCTCGTCTTATCTTTTTGTTTGAATACTAGAAAGATAAACCTGGAATAAAGGTATGCATTCATATAAATATGATTTTTAGGGTGTATTTACATTAGTCAAAATCAGGTTTTGAATTTAAAATTCATCAGACTTAAAAGCAATGCTTAAATGATATGAAACATATCATTATAAGTAATGATATGCTTGTTAATTTAGCTAATGATGCAGGAGGATATGTTATCTTGATCAAGTTAACAGATTTCAAATATGTGCTATGAAAACTGAAAAAAAGGTATCTATGAATTAGAAATGCCACCGAAATTCTGTACTTGCACCAGTTACCATTACTGGACTACATGTGTGTATGGGTGTGTGTTTGCGCATGTGTGCATGCATGCTGCGTGCGTGCGTGTGTGCATGCATGCGTGCGTGTAAATATAGCCAAAGAATCAATTATTCTTTCAAAGTATTACCTATTCCCCTCTTTCCCCTCTCTCTTTTCCTTCCTTCTACTCTCGATACTTTATTCCCACTCACCTCCAACCCCCCACCTCCTCCCCCATATTATTATTATTGTTATTATTATTATTATTATTATTATTATTATTATTATTATTATTATTATTATTATTATTATTATTATTATTATTATTATTATTATTATTATTATTATTATTATTATTATTATGTGTATATCAACTGTGCATGGCTATTGGACAATATGACCCTGGAACACTCTTCCTTGTGGCTGTTTATACAAGTTTGCACTGCTTGGGATATGTACTTGGTCACACTTATGTCTGTTTTAAATCTGTGATCCTAGCTGTCTGTCTCCAAATTGTCCACAGGTTTCAAACATGTTTAAAAAAAAAACAAGTTAAACTTACTTGTAGTGGTATTTACTAGTCTCTCATTGGAGAATGTTGGCTGTAACTCAGGGGCGGATGCAGCATTATAGAGGGGGGGGGGGGGGGCGAAAGTTAAGTGGAAACTTGACCACACCCATATTATCACACCCACTAATTAATTTTTTTGGGTTTCTTTCTGAATATTTCAATTTGTTCATACACGAAAAAAAATTACACTCACTGACAACAATAAGGAATTAGTCAAGAATTTATTGAAGCAAGTTATATAGTCATAATACCATCCGTCTTGGATGGCGACGGGAGAATTCATCCACCACTTCCTCTGAAGTAATTTCAATGTTACGGTGGTAATATAGCATTTCCAATCCATTAAGACGGTCTTGTCCCATACTCCTCAGTGAAGTCTTGATCAATTTGAGCATGCTGATGGAACGTTCACATTCACAGCTTGTAACTGGCAATGTGCCCATTATACATAAAAGAGTGTGAATATTGGGAAAGAAATCACAATCTGCATGTACTATGCTTTTCTCTGGAGTACAAAGGCTTACAGCTAATTCAGAGTCAGCTTTCCATTTGTGCTGCCACAGATCGAGCTCTAAATTGGATCTTTAGACTGAACTCTCTTCGACATTTTCACATTACAAACTGGCAATCTTGCTATCATAAGGCAATGTTAGAATGCCAGCACAAGTAAGTGGTCATGGTGTAAACGAAGTACACTAACCACAGAAAGAAGTATTAAATGCTGGCTGTATCACATGTCGGTGTGTGTGGTGTGTGTGTAAGGGAGGGGTGGGGCCAGGGCCCCCTGGGCCCCCCCCCCCCTGGATCCGCCCCTGTAACTAGCCACAGGATTACATTACATTATAATGACATTCGATGTGTTCCAAAAGTATTTTATTGTGTATTGATAGTAGTATGCCGGGCATGTATTTTATTCCATGAACAAGAAGCAATATATATCATGTTATTTGCTCAATTTCATGTAATATAGCTAATATGTATATAATATTAAACTAATCTAGGTTTGCAACAGTTTGGACTATGGGGGTCCTTCATCAGTGAGTTTATTAAACATTAAAGACATCACATATAGCCTTGAGGTTAGAAAGGTTGGAATTAAAAAACAAACAAACAAACAAAAGAAAATATGTTCGAGTCCAAAATTATTAATTTACTATTTTGTATTCTATGTGAGATAAAAATATTATTATTCATGGACTAATGAATTGACTTTTCTTGTGATAATCATTATCTCATTCTTTGATATCCTGTAGGTTCAAGAGAACATTCAATATTTTTATCATGCTCATTCTTAAATACTTCATAGATTAGTTATATAGCTTTATAAAAGTGATGTTAGTATGAGTAATAGCACAGGTAACCGTGGTATTTGGGATAAATAGCATGAGTAAGCAATTGAAATAGCATAAGGCGAAGCCTCGTGCTATTTATTGCTTTATCCCTAATACTGCGGTTAGCCATGCTATCACTCGCCAATAGTATACCTCTATCCTTACAAACAAACTTTTCAGCAAAACTACAGTGTTACTAAGGGTTAATCACCCCATGCTTGTGCACTTACCCATATTATTTCACTTTGATAAGTGTACTGTTTCAACTCCAACAGTGCTATTTCACACTCCTCAGGCTATTTCAATCGAATGGCGATTTTACCCATACATTTTTGAATGGGCACTTTATGTGGTATATTATTATTCAAGTACTCTCTAGGCATAACACCAATCCTTTGCAAGGCAATGATATGAAAAAGTGCTACAAAAAATTGTTCATATGAAGTACTTAATCAGCTACATATAATGCAAGTACAACTGTGGTTGACCACTGACCACATAGCTGAGCTAGCTCAGCCAGTTGCAGCTGGCTGTATTTACAACCTGAAACTAAGGCAGTTTTTACCATGTCAGTAGAAATAACAACTAATACCTAAACTTTAAAATGTGTGCCATAGTATTTTTTTAATTTCATTTGTCAAAAATGTTGATGGGGGCCGCCTTGTGCTAGATTTTTCTGTAAATGGTCATAAAAAAATAGTTAGGCACTTCCACCAGGCACACTACTATACTTAGGCTCTACCAGGGCTGTGGTATTCTGAGTGTAGTGAGGGTGCTACCAAAGTCACCTGAGGAAACAAACTAGGAGTACTGCAAATGTTTGTATTCATGTACAAATGGTCATTGGCAACCTCAAGAAAAAATATTCAATTTTGAGTGCAACACAGCCAATAGACTTTCTCATTCACAGCGAAACAGTATTAACTCCGGACTAAATTGTGTTGTACCTTTTAATTAAATTTCATTTTTGACTTTTTAATAAGCTTACAACAAAATAATGACAACATACTGGAAAACCATTAATTTGACCCAGTTGCGATGGAATACACGTGCTAAGGGCCAGAAAAGATCAGGTCGGAAAAGACCTAGACAAGGTTTGAATAAATAATAAAAATCAATGTAGCTTTAGTTTAAAGTAAAGTGTAATAATTATCCAGGAGACTGCGATGCTGTAGCTGCACCAGATTCAATTTCTAGTTCACTCACTGATAATTTAACACAAGTATGTTATGGATGTCTGCAATTATTATTGTTATTATATTGATGATATTAATAATGATTTATTAGCTTTTTGAGAAGAGATAGTTTCCGATCCTCTTGTTAATATCAGTGTACAACAAACGAGTAATTCAAAGAAGGTATTCTTAACTGCTATTTCTTGACTGAGTGTAATTATAGTTAATTCCATTGCAGGAAGTTTTAGACAGGAGTGCAGTGAGAAACCTTGTGAGGAAAACATTACCCACACTAAAGGTAAGTCCTCACTAGTAATCAACATGATAGTGCTGTTTGTTCATTTGTTGTTTTGTCACAGACAAACTGTGTAGACAATGTGCAGGATGCTTGAAGGATAACTGTGGAGCTTGCGTGTACTGTAAGGACATGAAGAAATTTGGTGGACCAGGTAAATTGAAACAGAAGTGTATCCAAAGAAAGTGTATTAGTCAGCTACAGAAACCACCTGAACAAGTAAGTTGGCATTAAGCCATATTAGCTATTCTGACACCATATTGTGTACAGAAAACACTTTTGAAGACTGCTACAGCCAAAATTCTGAAATCGTCTCATTACATTCCACCTACTGCTACTGATAATATACTGGTAACATTCTATCAGAACAATCTTCAATATAATGTATATTGTGATATTTTGTGACTTAGGAATCTGCCCAAAGTAGTTATTTTCTTGGAGGTAATGGATGCATCAATTTAGATGATTTTTTACAACAGCATTCACGTGCAAGGCATTCTATACTTGGTGATGGAAATTGTTTGTTTCGAAGCTTCTCTTATATTCTGTTTAAAACAGAGACAAATCATCTTGATATACGTAAACTGCTGGTGGAGTTTATAGGCCTCAACTGTAGCCTTTTTCGATCATATTGCCATCCATTATCTGTGAAAGATCACATTGACAAGATGAAAAATAATTATGTTTGGGGGACACATGCAGAAGTATTTGCACTGGCTCTCTATTTTTCCATTCCTGTGTTTGTTGCTATGGAGAGAAGTAATCGCGAATATTATTGGGCGAAGTATGGCATGTCACAAACTCCAAGTGTAATTTTTCCAGCTGATTTTCATGCCACTCTACCTAATGATTTGGGTCATGTTGAAATATGTCATGTGAACAGAAATCATTATGATGTAGTAATCAATGCAGTGGATAGTTCTCTTCCAAAGACTGTACCTTACAATGGTACTGCTTCTTCCTCTGCTGTGAACTCTATTATAATTGATTGATTTTTTTTATTGCTACAATACTTTGAAATATTTGGCTTTGAATTCTACAATAATTTTAATGATTTTACTGTAATGCTAGACACTACATGAAAAAAAAAACGCTCCTCATAATCAGTGGTATAAATTGTTTACACTTCAGCGGCTACCTAACTTGATCTAGGGTTTGGAATTCAAATATCAAATTAACAATAATTTTAACCTAAGTTTTACAATAAGTACATAATAGCTATATATACACATTTCAGAAAATCGTGAGAGGTCGATCCAGAATGGTTGCCGAAACTGACCACATCCTTTTCATTGGTAGTGATATTTCTCTTGAGCAGCTAAAGCTACCAATTTCATTACAATGCAGTGGAGAAGGAAGTGGGGTGCCACTGGCCCCTCCGATAATTCTGAAGGGGGACCTGCCAACCAATATTTCCCCCTGCTCATATTAAATTAGACAATTTACACCCATGACAAGTAATCTTTATAGTTAAATTAGATATGATGCACAATGAAAGGTTGTATGTAATAGTTAGAGCATAAGCGCTTGGGTACTGGTGCATTTAGTGCACTGAAGCCCAAGGGCCGTAGGCCCGAGGGCTTTGTGCACTAAATCCACCAGTACCTAAGCGCATGCTATAACTATTTTAGATCCCGTTTACCCAGGCCTGCCCAGTTACCACTAGCAACTTTGTTTATCAGCATTTTCGGTGTCAAGCGAATTCTTCCGTGTTTCCGGCCCAAAATTAAAATTCAATTCAATTATTAGTTTAGCAAGTTTACTTTAACATTGTAGCTGCCAGCTGTTATCTCCAGGGCTGCTCTGCAGTAAGCAGTAAAGCAGCTAGCTATGGTAAATTCCTGGGTATGAGAGCGGCAGCAGGAGAGTTATATGATAGGGCTGGTCCCATATAGGTGGATATGAGAGAGTAGTAGACCCTCTCATATCCGGCCTCACATAACCTGCTCCCTGTTTTATCCGCCTATTCTATTAAACTAAAACTCAAAAATAGCAATACCCCAAGGGTGGTTAGTATGCACAGTTCATATACCTAAAGGCAAAAAATAGTGCACACTTACTAAGTTAGTACACCTAGTAACAATATAGCAACGGGATCTAAAGTGTGAAAGTTAGCAATTACTATATCAGCTACTAATACATCACCTTCATTTTAAGCAGCCTGTACAAAGTTTGGCTCAAAAGAAACCTTAGTGCAGCTGTCTTCTTTATTTTTTCCCTTCGAATTTGAAAGCACACTGCTTGAAGAGTGATGTTTTACTAAATTTGTAGATTATAAGTTTGCAACACTGTTTATAGTAAACTATCAGTATAATTCTGGTTTACCATGCTAGTGTTCCAGGTTAACATTGTCAGTACACCATCAGTATAGTAAACTGACTATGATCAAGCAGTGGGTGACTCCAAGCTGAATGCATAAGTACATTTTGGCCTCAGCAGCAACATCTTAATATAGTATACTTTGCACATTAAAACTGACAATCTAAATAACTGCTTAAATTCACAGCAAGCGGTGAGACTAGAGAGTTTAACATCACCAGCTAACATGTTTAAAACAGCTTTCAATATTTCCTCTCAACAGCATTGTTTGTACAGGGTATGGTTTCAGAACCACGGTTGAGAGTGTCACATTAACATTTTTTTTTATTTCAGGAGAAGTTTTCATTTCCTTAAAATTGGTGAAAGTTTTGTAGCAAATGTAACCATGAAGATCATAATAATTTCAGAGGTGCAAAACAAGTTGTTGTTTGTTGTTGTTGTTGTTGTTATTTTTTTTGGGGGGGGAGGGGGGGGGGGAACAAATCACCTAACAATGGCAATTTATATCTCCAATTAATAATTGCATGACTCAAGGAGATTAAGTTAAAATAAAAATTGCTTAGTTTTAGTTTATTCATTCTACTAGTAGGCATTGTTTCAATGGGATTGGCCGTCTTCTACAGGTCTTTGGTTTAAGTTTTAGTTTACTAAAACGACGCTACTGTGGGGTATGCTTATTGTTAAATTTTTTTAACAAAGTGGATTATTATTTAGTTACTCAGTAAGCTAACTCCAATAGTTTACAATATTAAGGATCTGTGCAAATGATTGATTGGGTTTAACCTAGAGAGTTACTGTGGCCACCATACAGATCTTAGACACTGAAAAATATGACAAACTTGACAAGACTACCAACCTTCTCAGATGGACTCTCAACTTATAAAAGCATAAATAATTTACCACAGTCATAGAAAATTTAGGATAGCCCCAAGTGTGGTCCTTGTAGAGGGGTTTCTTCCTTACCTGCTTCTTGTGACAGCATCATTATGGAGAGTGATTAATCATTGCTGCCATAGGACTCACATTTACCTTTAAACATCAGCGTAACGCTGCGCAAGATAAGGCGGTCAGTACGCTACGCAAGATAAGGCGGTCAGTACGCTACGCAAGATAAGGTGGTCAGTAATCGGGTCCGGTCCGGTCCGGTCAGTAAATGAGACCCTACCGGAAATATGGGTATCCCGTAAAATTGGGTATCCCGGCATACCCATATTTCCGGAAATATTGGTATCCTGCCGTAAATTTGGGTACCCTCGCTGCGGATTGAAATGGAAGTGTTGGTAACACTTGTGCGTTCCCTTTCTCGTGTGCTGACGCTTACCCTGAACATACAGGGGTTGGAAAAGAGTAGGAAGAGTGTCCTGAGATAGTGGGCAAAGTTTTTTTTTAAGTTGATCGAGGCGATTTATACTATTTGTATAGCTATATCGGAAAGGAGTATCGTTGCTTAAAAATTTTTTTTTGTAATAAAAGATTATGTATTTAACATGAACAATGAAGCTAACTGCTTTATGAAGATATCTTTCATGATAAGGTTTATGAAGTTGAGTAGCTAACATTAAATGAAGACTCAATCATCTAGATGACTGTATGTGTACTCCACAGGAGGGCGGACTCTCACCTCTGTAACACTCGCCTCACTTAAATAAGGGAATGGGGTTAATATACACACATACATTTACAGACACAGGTAATAAGATTGACAATTCTACATCTACAATTATGTACTTAACAGCAAGTTAACCTTGGATTCTGTCACAATTTATTGAAGACAAAAGCTTGAAATAATACTTCCATCGCCATAGCAATCTCCACATGATTATAGTTTAAATTACTCAGAGCATTATTAATTTCTTAATATTTTATTGATTGGCTAATGGATCAAAGTCCAAATCCAATAAGTCCAACATTAATTGTAGAAGATGTGGAAAAGCAAAGGAGAATTGTATGAAACACTCATGATCAGAGTCACTTTGGAGTAGCTACACAAAACAGAGGCATTGTGTCAAGAAAATACTACAGGCCTGGAATTTTTTTAGACATTAGATAATGTGAAAATAATATGCGAAGAATTTATTTAAGAAGCCGTATATTTAATTCAGTTGTGATAGGGAAACTTGGTGCCTTCAGTGAATGCCTACAATAATTTCTGCATTCTCACATACTCATAGGAGTCACTCTCTGTATTATTTAAAATAATAATTTAACATCATTACATTAAAGTATGGTTTATTATTTAAGTAAATAGAAACAGACTGTAATGATCTACATGAAAATATAGGAAGTATTGAATTATTCCTTGTTTTAGAAACAATCAACTTGGTAATTTTTTAAATTAAAAAAAAGTAAAATGTGTAGATGTAGATATAGCTAATAGTTCATTCTTGTCTTCTGATGGAGGTATAAGGAAGGTAGGCTGGGGTGGGGGAAGGTGGGTGGAGAACAGTATACAATTACAAATTAAACAAAGGTATCTAAGTTTTTTGCCTCAAGTAGATTCTGCTTCTTTAATTCCATGTTTTTCATAAGTGTCATATCTTTCAACTACTCAACTATTACAATAAACCCTCTCATAGCAAACTCAATGATAATTGGAACTACCATTCTTGTACCATTTGAAAGTGTACACTTTAAAGATGCCTACTTTTGAAGCAGAAGTGACATTTGTGTGATAGCCTTCCAACATGTGAGGAAGAAAATGGGGAGGAAGTGACGTAGAATGGGGTCATTGAATCTTTACTTTATCAAGAAATTTTGCAATGAGGTTGAAATCTAAAGCACAAGAAAAAAATTACCTATGATTGAAACATGAATTAGATAAGAATTAACATTAGGACAGAGGTACTTTTTAGGTGTGTGGGCAATGAGAGTGTGACTTTAGTGTGTTTAGGCAGCACTGCAGGTAGTTGTGGTAATTTATTAATACCCACCATTGATGTCTTGATTCAATATTATCACTGTAACTGACATGAATAGAGGTGTTTTACTGGAATGACAGCATCAACAGCGATTAGCAATGAGTTGAATTCAATATAACTAAAGCATAGGAAAACTTAAAATATACCTATTATCAAATCATGAATTCGATGTGAAGATACTGCTCAGAAGATGAAAAGTGTGGCAAGGTTTAGCCTGTAAGGCTATGACCATACATTATCAGCAGATGTGTGGTTAGGGCTTATATAAGTTTTCAAGAAATGACAAGATAATCAAGACCAAAGCTAATATTGCATGTCTCAATTTAATAATATATAATGGCACAGTTAAAGAAATTTGATTGTGCCCGCAATGCTTAGAAGTTTCAAAATTATGAGAGGAAAGTTCAGGCACTTAGCAAAGATAAATTTCTGTTCTAAAAATTTAAACGGTAAAAGTAATTATTTAATACTCCCATTGTTAGTGTATATTCATCGGGCATGTTAACCCTCAGTGTGCATAAGTGCAAGCAAATTTGGCAGCCTCTACACACATTGTTGCTTGACACAAAGTATGTTTGCCCTAATTTTGAATATTTTAAAGGCAATAGCTGCATTTATCCTTATTATGTGGTTGTTCACGTTACTCTGTATCTAGTTAGTTGCTCTAAGCAATATATTTTTTATTTATTCACCCATGCTATATAATAAATATAATATAATACGAACATGCTCCAATCAGTTAGTAGCTGTAATTTACTTATATCAACCATTGATGTCTTGATTCAATAGTGAAGTATCACTGTTGGCAAAGTTTTCGGAATAGAAATTGTGTATTTAGCGTGTGATTGATGCTTCATGATAAAGGACACAGTAGGCAAGGTAGAGTGGACTGGGAAGTGTATGCATACACAATACTCCGTATACATACATAATCTAGTTGCAGGAATAAGAGTGCTCTAGTTATGATGACTGTATTAAAAGTCAATACACAATTAATATTTAATTTATTAAAGCTTGGTATGTTACATATGCAACTCTTGAAAACAGCCCATTGGGTGTCTCTGCACTACCAAGTTTGTTAGGCTCTACATATAATAAACAGTAAGCGTGCCCTCCAGAAATCTTGCTGTTTACTTTGTGTTATTATATCACCATGGAGAGTTCGATATCAGTTTACCCCTGAAGAGCACTTCGGCAAGAAGTCGAAATGTCGGGTTAAGTTATAATTAAAAATATTGGCTGTTAAAAAGAGAAAAGTTCCTATTATTATAATTATTTCAGCCAAGAATGACTGAATCATTATCTTATGATAGATTGGAGTACTGGAAAAAAATGGTGAGGGTGCCAAAGTTGATCAACTATACTGCTATAGACAGCTGATGAAGGAAAGGTTTCTAAAGAAACAGGATCTACAAGACACCCTGTTCCTACAAAATTGTAATAATTCATGTCATCAGATATGATTGGCTCTATGTGTCCAACACGTTTTGGCCTCCAGGAACTGTGATGTACATGACTGCGCTCACCAGGCACTACTAGTGGATTTTCACCTGCTCAAGTGCAAAATAGCAGTTATATTGAAATGTAAATATTCTAACTTTACTACGAGACAGTTGAATTCCAGAGGATCTTTTTGCATACACACATTGTTGATGTTTAGGTCCACCTAATATTCAGTTTATAGAGCACTTTTGTTTTGTGTGTGGATAAGTAGGAAATAGATGAATCTAACATGTTGGTGACTAATTTAAAAAGCAGAATCAAGCTAGCTAAGATGGTGTCTATATATTATTACAAAATAAAGCTGATTCAGAAAAAAGTCCCTTGGTGTGTTTCCATCGTAAAGAATGATATCATTCAAAACAATGATTTGAAGTTGTATAAAAGTTGAAACAGTAGTCTGTAGCTAATTCATTCTGGTAGTTACTCAAAAGTGCTAGGCTCAAACTACATCCATTATGAAATTGCTACAATAGTAGAGACCTAAGTAAACATGGCTTTTTTTTTTTTGCTCAACAAAAACTGATGCAATGTGTGATTACCGAGCATACCTAACAATATTGTACAATAGCTGAAGCAGAAATGTATGTTTGTACTCTTTTTGTTACGTAGCTAAGGCGTTTACAGTAGTCACGGAAATATTGTTATCCCGTAAAATTGGGTATCCCCGCTTACCTATATTTCAGGAAATGCTGGTATCCCACCGTAAATTTGGGTACCCACATGGCAGACCAGAAAGGAAGCGGTGGCGACACTGGTAGTAGGTTCTCCTTCACGGAGATACATGCCTACCTGCAGAGTAAGAACTATCCGCTGGGGTTGGATAAGAGTGGGACGAGTGTCCTTAGACGGCGAGCGAAATATTTTGTAGATCCACACACAAAACAAAAGTGCTCTATAAACTGAATATTAGGTGGACCTAAACATCAACAATGTGTGTATGCAAAAAGATCCTCTGGAATTCAACCGTCTCGTAGTAAAGTTAGAATATTTACATTTCAATATAACTGCTATTTTGCACTTGAGCAGGTGAAATCCACTAGTAGTGCCTGGTGAGCGCAGTCATGTACATCACAGTTCCTGGAGGCCATACATAGGAATATACCTATGTTATCTGAATTACTTTTAAAACTTACAGCTTCCTTGTGAAGATTACCTCCTTGTACTTTATTCATTGCATAAGACTCAAACAATTTTCATCAACAAGAAAATTGTGTATACATAGCTAATTGATAATTCTGTATCTACAATTATGTAGGTGACAGCAAGTTCATGTTCATTATGTCAGAATTTATTGAATGCTCAATTACAGAGTAGTATATAAATACATTTGCACACGATATTACGATTTTAAATTGTTAGAATTCCTTTGGAAAGCAGTACTGATTCTAGTTCAATTATTCACAACATTAATGAACTTTATTCATTGATTAGCAAATTCATCAAAGCCTGTGACTCCAAGATTAGTTGTGGAGGATGTGGAAAAGCAAAGGAGAATTGTATCAAGCACACATGATCTGAGTCATTTTGGAGTACACAGAACAAATGACACTGTGTCAAGGAAGTACTACTGGCCTGGGCTTTTCAAGGATGTGAAAAGATATGTGAGTTTCTTTAGAAGCCTTTCAATTGTGATGGTGAGAACTTGAAAATCATTATAGCTACGGTCAATAGTCTTCTGGAATTCAGTAAAGGGTGGGAAATAGGGAAGAAGGGGTGAATTTGTGGAGAAATCAAGAAAGTTTAGATATAACAATATTGATGATTATATGATTATAGCATTTTATATTACGTTTGCAGTATTATTTAACAAGAATATCACTTATAATTTCAAGATTTTATATTACTCTATATCAAAATGTGTTTACTCTGTACAGTGGAACCTTCCATAGAAAACCCTCTAATTATACGATTGAAATTACCACTTGTACTATTGAATCTACATACCTTTTGTCCATGGCTGTAAAGCTATAAGCTATAATAATTTTCACTTTTTGAAGCAGAAAATCTCTTTTATGGTAACCTAGAATGTGAATTTTGTATACATTTTGCATTTTGGAGTATAAGAGATTTATTGTGCATGTATTTCTAAGTTTCGGCAACCTTTATATCAAATATTTATTAATTTACCTCAGATAAAAAATGAACAATAATATGGTCACTTAGGTGGTGTCATGTGATCGTTGTCAGCGCCAAAACAAGTTGAAGAAGTCAGTAGGTACACTCCATCCTATTCCAGTCACATCCAAATTATTCTACCAAATGGGAATGGATTTAATTGGCCCACTTCCTGAAACCACTAGGGGTAATAAATATATAGTTACTGTAACAGACTATTTTTCGAAGTGGGCAGAAGCAGCCCCTCTTCCATCGAAGCATGCAGTTGGAATCTCCAAATTCATTTATTCAGTAAATTTTTTTTTGCTATTCTTTAAATGTGATAATTAGCTACAGTTTTTTTCTTCTTCATATAGGTAATGTGTCGATTTGGTTGCCCTCATATTTTGATTACTGACCAGGGAAGGGAATTTATTAATAGATTGTCCAGTGAACTCTACTCCATCACCAAAACTAACCACCGAATTACAAGTGCTTACCACCCTCAGGTAAATCTAAATGCCGTAACTTGTAATTTAACAGCTGCATTTGTCATAATAAACACAGACTTCAAAATAATTTGCATTATCGGACTCCAAAACTTTACCAAACCAAAAAATAAGTATACTTTAATTTCAGATACATTTTAACAATCATTTTAGTTTCCATATAAAAAATCAATTTTCTTTTTATAGACCAACGGGCTAACTGAGCGCTTCAACCAAACTCTTTGTCAGTGTTTGGCAAAGCTAAGTAATGAAGAGCAAAGTGATTGGGATGACAAAATTGATTGCGTACTCATGGGGTATCGGGCATCGTTTCAAGGTTCAACAAAACATTCACCTTACTACATGCTTTTCCAGCAAGATATGAGGCTACCCATTGACAGTGAAAGCCTCCAAGCATGTAAGGAAGAAAATGGTGATGAAGAGAAGCTGGATGAGGTCATGAAATCCTTACTTGAATCAAGGAAGAAAGTATTCAATGAAGTTGAGATCAATATAACTAAAGCTCAGGAAAAACAAAAAAATACCTATGATCGAAAACATGAAGTGGCTACTATAAACATAGGGACAGAGGTACTTCTGGAGAATACTGCTCAGAAGCAGAGAAAAGGTGGCAAGCTTGAGCCTACATGGCTAGGACCATACATTGTCAATAGATGTATGGGTAAGGGGTTGTATGAGTTGTCAAGGAATGGCAAGATTGTCAAGACTAGGGCCAATATTGCACGTCTGAAAGTTTACAGAAAAAGAAGCTTAAAAGAGATGCACTTGCCTTCACAAGATGAAGTAGCCGAAAATCAATTATACGGAAGTGATATGTCTGATGGAGGAAAGATTGATAGTAGTACTCATGTGCCAGTAAATGTAGTACAGGAGACACCACAAAAGAAACAAAGATTGGGAATTGAAGAAAAAATAAAAATTCTCATCCTATCCAGTTGAATGGTTATAATAGTGATGAAAGCTTTTGCAATATGTCATCGTCACCATCACCTACAGATACAAGTTGCAGAGAGAATTCAGAATTGATACAAGAGTCACCAGAATCTAATACATGCCAGAAAAAGTCAATGGATTCATTGGGTTTACAAGTATCTGTTTCACCATCCGTGTCTTCTCAACTAAGGAAATCAGAGTGTACCAGCAAAGACCAGGAGTTTCAAAATTACGTAGAGACATTTCAGGCAATTACCAAAGAAAGTTTAATTTTGAAGTTAACTCCATTTATTTCCATACTAGAAAGAATTAAAATGGGAGAAGTAAGTTGGGTAATTTTGATTGGAGAATTCAAAACTGAGCCATTTAGTGCATAGGACCACTTACTGATCAGTATGTAAAGATGTGCATCAAAACATTGTAGGTTACAAAAGTGAGTGTGGCTAAGTACACTAAGACTCTCCCTCCCCGACAAAAATCCTCTATAAAGTTTGTGATAATGGACTTAGTCTGCATAAGCATGTATATATAGGGGTAGTAGCTATGTTGCTTCTCTTGTACATAAATGGACAGTGTTCTAATGATTGACCAGTTCCATTTTTCTCAAAATTTGCTCAATTTTATTTTACCTGTAGTGTATATTCAGAGGCATGAGTCAATTTTAGAAGTTACAAAATTATATACTTACCATTTTAAACTCTCAGTCTGTTTTATTTCTTCATTATGTATTTGGCTGTGGGTGTGCTTTTATATTTTCCACTTGTGATAGTTTGCTCAAACATTAGAGTTCAGTATAGTGAATGTGATAGCCAATCAGTGAGTTGTTAAATTTTTTATAGCAGTATTCAGTGTATGATAAATACTTCATGACAGGCGATGTAAAGCTATTGAGGTAGGGGACTGTGGAGTGAAGCATAATGTAGATACATGCATATTATATGTTTACACTTTAGTTGTAGTTTTTCTATCAAAAATACTTCAATTTTAGTTTTAGTTTTGGTTGCTTAAATTGATTATGGCACTTTTATTTTGTTTTATGTTGATTATACACGAGTATTCAATTTATTCAGTCACTTTTTTGTAACAATTTTTTGTATTGTATCTTCAGCACTAACTTAGCTATTTTGTGTTTCGAGTTTTATTAGTCTCCTGTTTTAATCCCTCTAATATCAGTTTTGGAAAACAAAACAAAACAAACTCAGTCAGCGGCAGTAAGTTTTTATTAACCTTATGATGGAGTCTTAATTGAGCAAGAATACTATGAGTAGTTGATCAATAGAGACTAGCAAGTCTTGACTAATTTAACTATACTTTAAGTATTCTCACTTGCATGAGTCACAGCCAAAATGTCGATAACACATAATAATTGTTTTAGCTATAGTTTAACAACAATAGGCTTAGATACACAACTAAAATGTTTTCACATCACTGTAATTAATTTTTGTTTTACGTTAAATAATCAAAACAGTGCTAGCATGTATACATTCATAAATACATACATATGTACATACATACATACATACATACATACACACATACATACATACATACATACATTTAAGAGGATACATACATACATGCATACATAAATAGATTAACAAGTATACATTCATGCGTATCTACTGTAGTGGCAGGAACATGAGTGCCCTAGCTATAATGACTTCATTAATACTTCATGCAAGAAACTTCGTAAGTTATACTCACTGAATATGCATAATGTTTTATACTGATTTACTTTTTTTTATACTTATAGAAATGTTGAAAAATAGAAGTCATTCAATTACATGTATAACACTATCTCAATTTGAAGAGGTAGTTGAATTTCTCCTTTCTAAATTTTGTTGCAATGACAAGTCAAGCTCGGTAATGATAGGCTATTTGTCAATTATTCCAATGGTAATGTCAATTTTGTCTTAAACAGATTTTTTCATACACAATGGATGTCTTGCTGCCAGAAGCCTTGTGTCTCATTATAATGGATTTATTCAGTGTTAGCAAGAGTGAGGTATTTGTTATTGGATCATTTATTGGGGTAAACAATAACTAATCATTTATTGTTTACTAGGCTAGAAGTATTATGTATACTTATGTGCGTAAGAATCAGTGTGTTCTACAAAATGTCTCTACAACAACAGGTTTGTTCTGCTCTCTAGCTATGTAAATTTACTATTAGCTACAACTGTATCTGCAGCATCTGCGCTTGGTCCAGAAAGCTGGAGATTATATGAAGATCTAAAGAAGAAGTTTGATGGTAGCTAGCTATGTTAATTCAAAATTTCATTTCCATTCTGTAATGTAATTTACTTTTGTAGCAAAGAAATGTGAAGGAAATGAGGGCAAACAAGTGAAAGTAGTAGCAAAAGTTACACCTCAAGGTACTCCTTTAAAATGTTATTTGCTAGATATTGAATAAAATGAATTAAAAGAATATCCCTTTGTATATAGCATGTATGTAGTGATAATATGTATTAAATTATAGAAAAACCTTGCTGTTCTACAAGTCTGCAGCCAAGTTGTTCTAACTCAAGTGACACATTGAATAGTTCCAGTATTGTGTTGAATGACTCACCAGTATCCAATGATGAATGGAATTATTGGAACAAGCGGCTGGGACTGTTAACAGTTGATCAAGAGATGTTAAAAAGAGGAGAATGGCTGACAGATAAGCATATTAATGCTGCAAGTGTGCTGATAAAGGAAGAGTTTCCCAAACAACATGGTCTACAGGACACCCTTCTCCTACAACATTTTGACCAATATGAATCAGAAGATTCTCAGTTTGTTCAAATAATTCATGTCAATGGCAACCATTGGCTGTGTGTGTCAAACAAGTTCTGTCCTGCAGGAACTGTAGACGTATATGACTGCTCACCTGGCACTGGATTTTCACCGTCTCTTAAGCGACAAATTGCAGTCGTATTGAAATGTAAATATTCTGATTTTACTGTAAGACTAGTTGATGTCCAGAGACAAATTGGATATGCAGATTGTGGTCTTTTTTCCATCGCTTTTGCGTATGCCCTTTGTTATGATTTAGATCCACATGGTATTCAGTTTAACCAGTCTGCCATGCGAGCACATTTTGATTTGTGTGTGGATAAAGAAAAAATAGATATGTTTCCAGTATCAACTCGTTGTCGGCGAAAAAACACGAAGAGTAGAATCAAGTCCGTGAAAATGGTGCCAGTGTTTTGTACTTGTCGCCTACCTTGGGATAAAGCTGATACAGTAAAGGGTCCATTAGTCAAGTGTTCCCTATGTAAAGAATGGTATCATTCACAATGTGACGACATCGATTTGGAGTTGTATGATGCCAAAAACTACTGTTGTAGCAGGTGTCTGTAATGCATTTTGAACTGAACCATTGATTTTGTAGCTCGTATAGGCATGAAACTTGTAAACGTTTGATTTTAATTATTACTACTAGTATTTTTGTGTCACTCAGCTAGTTAGCTATATTTTACATTACTACATCATTTTTCTGAGTCTATACATTTATATTGACGAGAAACTTGAAAAAAATATACATTAAATCTTGCTAAGCAATGCTTGTATCCTTAGTTATATAATATGCTATAAGATCATACTTTACATTTTAGTTTTAAAATAGTAAATGTCCTTAACATGTCAGTCTGCCTCATTCACCCTCACCCCAATATTTAGCATCATTAACTTCCGTGTAATCTGTTGTATGAATCTGAAATCACAATTACTGTGTGCTTTCTTTTAAGCTTTTGCTCATGCTATTCCTAAGATTGTTTCTCTCTTCGTGTGGACATATCAAATGAAAGTAGTCGTAAAAGTAGCAAATTACGTGAGGTCATTCATTAAAGTTCTCCCTAGCTACTGTGAGCTATTGGTTTTGATCAATTTTTACATTTTTGTATCAATTACTATTGCTATGACTATGTATCTAAAATATTCCACTCTAGTACTTTTAATTTTTATGCTGGTTATGTCACTTGTTGCTAGCTAGATGTATAAAATTGTGAGGATTTTAAAATTTGCACCATCACTGGCTATAATGGAATATGTCTACTTATTTGCTACACTTTTAACAACTTAATTGTGGCAAAATAAAGAAATAATTATGTTCATACTCATGATGAACAGCTTATGAAGTGTAGTTGTTCATCTGTATATTGTTATAGTAACAATATAGCTAAAACATTTATTTATACCTTTTATATGATTGAATACTCACATTCAGCAAAAGAGTGGTTTGTTTTCTATCACTGTCAAACTACTCCAATACAGTCAGGATTGAACATTTAAAAAACCACCTTCTGCTTCAGTTCAGACAAAAGGAATGAGAGAGTGGAAGACAAGCTAAGAGCTGAAGGTTTCATTTCAATAAGAGATCAACCTAAACAAGAGAGGGAAAAAAATAATTTTCAGGGAAAGGGAAAATAGGCTTCTTCACAATCTGCTTGCAGGGAAAAGAGGAAACTGGCTTTAAAAAAAAAAAAGAGCTGCAAAGTTTAAAATTGTATGCATTGTCTAGCAGCCAGAAAAGCTAATTCTACTAAATTAGTTTCCCTAACAGAATAAATTATATAGCTACACATAGCTAAGCTTGCTTATAAATAGTCAAGTTAGTGCCATCATAGAAGAACAAACTATATAAATACAAAAATAGCTAATTGAAACTAAGAGCTCACATACCATTTGTGCCATTTAGCACACCTCTAGTAGCTAGTGAGATTTTTTTTGTCAATTACAATATAATGGTAAATATTGGTACTTTATTAGAAAAATTAAAAGGTAAATTTTTGGGACAATGCATGAAGAAGTTTGGGTAAAACAATGCAAATAAAATGTAAATCATTTATGAGCATAATATTATTGGTAAAAATAAAAGGAACTGCCATAAGCACACTATATAGCTAACATAAGTAGCTAGCATATTTTATCTAGCTAGCTAATCTAGTTTTAGTATAAAATTAAAGATAATTGCCCTCATTTTAATTGCTGTTAGAAGGCTAACTCACTGGTTTAAGCTTTGACCATTCCTCCTCTGTATAGGTTTGCTTGTAGAAAGTAGCTTTAAAAAAACGCGAGAACCAACATACTACACAGTTTTAGTATAAAATTAAAGATAATTGCCCTCATTTAAGCGCTGTTAGAAGGCTAACTCACTGGTTTAAGCTTTACCCATTCCTCCTCTGCTCTGCCACTTCAACCCGCTCGCTCCACTCCTCAGTAACCAGTTTAATAAAAAGGGGATACCCATATTTCCGCAGGGATACCCATATTTCCCGTAAATATAGGTACGGGGGTACCTGGAAATACTGGTATGGGGGCACCCATTTTTTTCGTAAATATAGGTACCCGGGACACCCATATTTGGGGATACCCAAATTTACTTGACACCGGTAACGTAGACGATCTTTACCAATGCTAACTTACTCTCCCTAGTCGTTTTCTAATACTTCTCTTCGAGGCGGGTGTGCGTTCAAGTTTTGTGTCTGCGTCAGCGGGCACCTCCCTAATGTGGTGCTCAGGTACGCCCGGGGTACGCAAGTGGGTAGCTCTAGTTGTAAGTGCTTGGGTTCTCTGTTCAATTATAGTGATTCACACGCTGATTAATCAAAGAACTCTTTACAAGAAAACACCCAGAAGTTTTAGGTTTGTATTGTTGGACAGTTCCCTTGGTGCTACATATACATCGCCAAAGACATCAGTAGTAGTTACTACAGACTCATTGGAACCTATTGGAACCATGATGAAAACTGAAAGTTCTTTTTTGAAGTCTGAAATGTTACAAGCTATCAGTGATAGATTAATAGAGGCCAATTTTAATTACAGTAGCACTGCTACAGGCTTTATGAACCTGAAGACCAACTGCCAGAGTCTTTTTCATGGCAATGTAACTGAGACAAGTAAAGTAAGGGAGAATTTAAATTGGTATACTACTGGAGTTGCAGATGAATCCGTTTTGGAATTGACTAGCAATTGTTCTTGGGTTCGAGAATATCTAAAAAACAACTTGTATATTACAAAGCTGGAAAAGTCTTTTCCGATAGCTTTCACTTTCTTAATTCATAACAGTGCACTTCAAGTCATGAGACTTCTACGAGTGCTTTACAGGCCTCACAACCAGTACCTGATTGCTCCGGATTTGAAATCCGAGTCAGTCTTTATAAATATTTTCAGGAACATTGCATCCTGCTCGAACAACATTCACATCAAATCTGAGCTGATAGATGTGAGGTGGGGTCAAAAGTCGCTCATGGAATCCCAGATGCAAACCTATTCGGACCTGATGGATATAAGGGAAAGCCTGGCCACGGCTAACCGATGGAAGTATGTGATAAACCTGAGTGGCAAAGAACTGCCCATTGCTACTAACTACGAAATTGTTAAACAACTTGTGAAACGCAATGGCACCTCAGTTGTGAAAGTCCACAAAATAAAACACCATTACGAAGACCATTTGAAGCGATTGAGAAACCAAACAATTCCTTTTTCGCTACCTTTGTACAAAAGCTTGACTTTCATGGCATTGTCATTTAAATTTATCCGATTCCTTCTTAACAATGATACAGCTGTACATTTATACAATTTCTTTAAGACTGTGGTGATCCCTGAAGAACACTTTTTTGCGTCTGTCTATATGTTGCCTAATGCACCTGGAGGGTATGATCCTGATATGGGATTGAATCTGCACACAGTCCAAGTATTCTGGAAGGGGAGTGGCAGGAAATGCAGCGGCTTATATGTACATAAGATTTGTATTGTAAAAGCTGGAGATTTGAGGAGAATTCTGGAAGCATCAAACTATGGCAAGAAAGCTTTTTTTCATAACAAGTATTTTATGGAGAATGATTACACTGTCATGGATTGCATGGAAGAGAGAATTTTTTCAAAGAACAGGTTAGAATTTGTAGATCACCTTTAAATTTTTATGTTCAAAATAAAGAGACATTTTTAATTTTATGTTATACCAATTTGATTTTTTATACCAAACAATTCATTTTTAATGCCAACATGTTTCAGCAGACTGCTTCTGCCATCATCAGGGCTGATTTATAAACATCAAAAAACAAAAATGTTATAATTAGCCTTTTCGTATTCTTGGATAATCCATGGCTGGCAGTTATGCCTGATGGTCTGGTTACTGACCCAAGTAACACCACAGACCCCTCTAGGATTATTGGAAGTAAAAATTCCTTTTACAGTAAGAAAGCTATCATTGTTAGAAGCAGTAAAATCTTCCTTCTGCTTAAAAGTAGTCAAGAATTTTACTTCATTTCAACTAAAGCTATACCACGATTATTATCACCAAATACAATGTCAACTTTGTTGTACACAACGAAAATGGTGCGATTTTGTAGTAAGAACAGACAGTGATCTTAATGTGGAAATGATTTACTAAGATCTTGAATGGGAAACAAAAAACCTCTACAAACTGAAGGATTTTATTTTTCTGCACTATTGCCTGAATTAGCAATAGTGCAGAAAAATAAAATCCTTCAGTTTGTAGAGGTTTTTTGTTTCCCATTCAAGATCTTAGTAAATCATTTCCACATTAAGATCACTGTCCTTTATGCAATTAATTATTTTATTTAGTATGTTTACTCTTTACACCTCTATTTGATTTAGTCTCTCATATCTCTCATTGTTCACCATTGTGTCAATATAATCTGTCACAACTAATAAAGAATTTGACTATTTTACGATGCAATAATGTGCTTGTTTCTTAGTGTGGGACCCCTTCCCCACTTGTGGTCAGGGAAAGAAGAGAGAGAACAGATAAAGACATTTCAAGCTCTGGGGACGTTGCATAGAAACACTGCTATTCAGTAGTCAATTTATCCCATTATTCAGCTATGTGCAATCTGTTTCCTCTATGTGTGTCATTATGTCCGTGTGTGTCATTATGTCAGTGGTTGCCTGCAAAAGCTGCTGTTTTTTTTGTACTTCTGTTCTGACTTGGCTGATAGTGTTTAGTTTTGTGTCATTTTCATTTCTTACCATTAATCTTTAATTTAACTAACTTCACTGGTGATAGTGGGAGTTAGGCTAGTTGGGGATTTAGAGATCAGCCAATTCAGATCCTGGTGGCAGCATACTATAGAGCCGCTTCTGCCAGTGTGAGTGGGGTGACTAGTAGTAAAGTGAACTGTAAACTGGTTGCACCGGCACCACACTTCGCCTATTGAAATGTTCAAAGGTAGGACACTAAACCACATTGGGTTGCCTTAGTTGGCCCTCGTAGTCGACTGTGAGACCTATCATAAAACTGCACTACCATAATATTAGTGTCACTACACAATGAATACAGCTGGATCTCTAGTTCAAGGCAATGTTGTGCTATATATTTTATTGAACATCTTGTATTCTATCAAAGGTACCTATAATACTTTTAATCAAATTTGAATGCAATACAAAATGTTACATGAGACCTAACCAAAGACAGATACAGATATTTATTTGTACTTGTGCTGGCTGAAATTTGGATTGATGGCCTAATTAGGAGAAGAACTCGATAAGTATTGCTGCATTACACTGTCAACTTGTGGAGTATAATCTTTAAACCACAACCATCATGGTCTATAGTGATGTTCATTTGTTCTGTTGTTAATAAATGGCTCCCTGACCTGAATCTGTAGCTATATTAAACCTTCATGCTTACCTTTATCTCTCTTCTTGTGACCTTTCTTACACAGCTGCTATTTATACAATGTGGCAGGATCATATATGCATTAATATGTGAAATTTAGCACCTTCCCAGAAACTTCATGTTTGTATAACATAGTGTTAAATTTGCAGTACCCAAAATGAAACTTAAAATCAATTTTCTCTATCTCCAATAGCAATAATTGTGGAAGTACATGCCACACACTCCACGGAATGAATCTGCAATGTCCCTATAGCCAAAAATATTTTCAAGGAAATTTTCTATGTGCTAAATTTAATCATCAAAGGCACAATTCCAGTAAAATTCTGCACATGTGGACTATAAAGAACAAAATTATTTGCTCATGTGATTGCAACGTGACGATAGGGGCGTTACCCACAAAATCTTAGTACCTACATGGAGCTGACAGCTTGCTTTTTCTCAAATATCAGCCGGAAATTTGAAAAAGTAGCAGAATAAAGGTCTTAAATCTGAGTGTAGTTAGACTTCAATCAGCAGTTAGTTGTTAGTTATCTCCAAAATTAGAGCATGACAGACAGACAGGATGACTTCTATAACCCTTTTGTGCATGTTGTGAGAAAGTGACTGACACTTGAACTCTACTGGAAGCATGTGAGCGGAGAGTCACGAGCTTTGACTTTATCAACCATGTTGTTTGAGGTATTATGTATGCATATCTATGTATGTATGTATATATGTATGTATGTATGTATGTATATATCTATGTGAAATGTATGTGTGTATGTATGTATACAGCTGAGTGCTGCCTGTCTCTTTCCCCCGCTCCTCTAAATATGACATTACTGATACACAGTAACACATGGTACCAAGTTTAAACTTACATTTTACACAAGATTAATATTACAAATAGCTAGTAATTAATGAAAATATAAAATAAAAAAAAAGTATTTTTATTTAGAACATAAAATTTAAAGGTGATCTACAAATTCTAACCTGTTCTTTGAAAAAAATTCTTTCTTCCATGCAATCCATGACAGTGTAATCATTCTCCTTAAAATACTTATTATGAAAAAAAGCTTTCTTGCCATAGTTTGATGCTTCCAGAATTCTCCTCAAATCTCCAGCTTTTACAATACAAATCTTATGTACATATAAGCCGCTGCATTTCCTGCCACTCCCCTTCCAGAATACTTGGACTGTGTGCAGATTCAATCCCATATCAGGATCATACCCTCCAGGTGCATTAGGCAACATATAGACAGACGCAAAAAAGTGTTCTTCAGGGATCACCACAGTCTTAAAGAAAATGTATAAATGTACAGCTGTATCATTGTTAAGAAGGAATCGGATAAATTTAAATGACAATGTCATGAAAGTCAAGCTCTTGTACAAAGGTGAACTTTGGACACTGTCATGTATTGTTGTGTGTAGTCACATGATTGTTCTTGATATCTATCTATTGTTTACTGGATAAATCTGAATAGGGTGGTTTGTTGTATGCTAGCTAGATATCTCGCTAGCTGAGTCTAGTCGCTAGTCCGCCTCTGTCAGCGGTTCCTCCCTCACACACATGTGTGCTAAGGGTTAATAATAACTAGCTATATAAAATGCATAAATTTCTCTACAAGAGGTCTGAGGGGAAGAGGGGGGTTGGGGGCCAAGGAATGATCACCAGCGAAAAAAGAATTGTTTGGTTTCTCAATCGCTTCAAATGGTCTTCGTAATGGCGTTTTATTTTGTGGACTTTCACAACTGAGGTGCCATTGCATTCCACAAGTTGTTTCACAATTTCGTAGTTAGTAGCAATGGGAAGTTCTTTGCCACTCAGGTTTATCACATACTTCCATCGGCTAGCCGTGGCCAGGCTTTCCCTTATATCCATCAGGTCCGAATAGGTTTGCATCTGGGACTCCATGAGCGACTTGTGACCCCAACTCACACCTATTAGCTCAGATTTGATGTGAATGTTGTTCAAGCAGGATGCTGTGTTCCTGAAAATATTTATAAAGACTGACTCAGACTTCATATCTGGAGCAATCAGGTACTGGTTGTGAGGTCTATAAAGCACTCGTAAAAGTCTCATGACTTGAAGTGCACTGTTATGAATTAAGAAAGTGAAAGCTATCGGAAAAGACTAGTCAATTCCAAAATGGATTCTTCTGTAACTCCAGTATACCATTTAAATTCTCCCTTACTTTACTTGTCTCAGTTACATTGCCATTAAAAAGACTCTGGAAGTTGGTCTTCAGGTTCGTAAAGCCTGTAGCAGTGATACTGTAATTAAAATTGGCCTATATTAATCTTCTATCATTGATAGCTTTTAACAGTTCAGACTTCAAAAAAGAACTTTCAGTTCTCATTGTGGTTCCAATAGATTCCAATGTGTCTGTAGTAGCTATTACGTCTTTGGTGATGTATATGTAGCACTAATAGTCTGGCAGCATAGTTTGAAAAAGGGTTCAAATTGTGCATTTTGTGATAAAAGCGTGAATGGCTTAAGGTGATAAAAGCGTGAATGGCTTAAGGTATAAGTGTGATTTAAATTTTATATTGCTCTACAAAGCAAATGCTTTCTTTTGATACCCAACATGAGCACATTTGATCAACAAGACACCACTTCACTTTAGAAATCTGCCGGCAATTTCCTTAATTAGAGCCTAGAGGTCACCAATGGTCAAATCGTAGGTGCCTCCATATCCAGTTTTGTTCCTTATGCAATTTCGTCCATGTGTACCAAATTTCATGCTTTTATCGCAAAAAGCACAATCCTTCTGCTATACTGATCGCAAAATGCACAATCCTTCTGCTATACTGCCTAAATATAAGGGAACTGTCCAACAATCCAAACCTGAAACTTCTGGGTGTTTTCTTGTAAAGAGTTCTTTGATTAATATAATTGAACAGAGACTTACAACTAAAGGTACCCACTTGCGTACCCCGGCGAACCTGAGCACCACATTAGGGAGTGTCCGCTGACACAAACTAGAACGAACACCCACCACCCCGAAGAGAAGTATTATGACGACCATAGCCATTTGTTATTTAGATTGACCACGAAGCTCCTCCTTCTTTCACAGTAAAGCCCTTTTGTGAGCGGGAGGAAATTGTTGATATAAAGCTGCGGGCAAATGGTCCCTGTTGCGAGGCCTGGAAACAAAAAATCTGTTGCGAGGCTGGAGTCACGAATGAGACAAAAACTAATTTAGGGGCTCTCAAGCCCCAGCCCTCAGGAGTGTCAAAAACCATGTAACTATCACACACTCAATTTACTCTCCTAAAACCTTTTTTTTTATTTTTTATAAATCACCAGTTTTTATAAATCACCAGACAACAATGACAACGACAGTAACTTTATATTAATAGTTTAAAGTCATAGTCAAATTTGGATGGAAAATTAGATAATGAAAAGGCTTAGAATTCAAATTTAGCTACATTATAATTATTTGTTCCTTTCTATGTATTCCTTCGCAGTTCAATGTTATCTCTCTTGTCTCTCTGTGAATGTGCATCAAAGAGCATTCTTAAAAGTTTTGTACTTTTTATCAGGCACATCACATTTTCTCTTGTTTACCCAAGATGTACAAAAGACTAGCTAATAATTTTCCATAATGACACTGTCATTATGGCAATTATAATGTTGTTTTGTTGAACATTTATATTTTGGTTTTAGTTGTTGTTTTTTTGGCAAAAAAGATTTCAAGAATAATTCTTTCACTAGCAAAGATTAGCTACATACAGTTTTAGTTTTAGTTTGATTTTTCTAATGTATTAATTTCAATTCTAAGTTTTAGTTTTCAAATTTACTTCCATTTTTAGCTTTGGTTTTTTAATTCAAGTCATCAATTTTAGGGTTTAGCTTCCTAGGATTGGTTAGCTATATTTTTAGTATTGATTAAAAAATAATTTGTTTTAGTATTTTATTCATCAGCTCTATGACTTAGTTATTATCTTCCTACATGTGAAATTTAGTTCCGTTAGTTTACTAAAATGGTTTAAGTGTAGCTAACTAAAATTTATTTAGCTTTAGTTTTAGTTAACTGAAAAAACATTAAGATAGCTGTATTAAAACCCAACTGAGTTCTGTATTTATTGGTGCTGGTTATTGTGATAAGCAGCTTATTTGTATTGGTTTGCAATTTACAAAGTATTCATGAGCAAATTTACATTAAGGTGCTGTAATAGCTAAATATACATGCAATGTGAGGCCTGCAAAGCGATGTCTGGGCTGCTGTGCCCCTTGGGTCCCTCCCCCTTCCTCCCACGTTTATTACCCTTGGCCCTGTTACACATTTTATTCATCTAAAACTTGATTATTCTGACAAGACTTGTACCCAATTTGGAGATTATCTAATAGACAAGCCATGAGCTGCAATACACATATATTAGATAATGCATGTCATTAGTGATGATGGCAGATGTATACTTGTGAATATAAGTAGACCCTTATATTGTTTGCATATACAACACGGTGATTATAACACATCTGTGCATGATGACAAACTGAAAGGAAACATCGCATCAAATATAGCTATCAAGCAATACAGAGGAAAAGTGATGGCCTATAGACTGGTCAAACCATACAGCTATAGTGAATTTTCTGTCAGTCACGATCACTATTGTTATTATAGCACTATGGTATCAAAATATTGCTAAGGATGACCTGACTTGTAAGACAAACTTTCCACATTGTTTGAAGCAATGCTTTGATATGGCTAGCTACTACTTGTGTGTAAATGCATTAGTGTAGCTACTTCTCGATTCTTGATGTTCCTCATCTGATCACATTTTTTAATTATGATACTAATGCTGATTCACAAAGAAATATTTTGTGTCAGTGGGCAGTAAAACAGGTGAATTCTGCAGCCATTATTGGCTATGCTAACCTACACATTGATAAAATATTATTATAACTAATTAGTACTATTATAATAGCAATTGTAATAGCTTGATTTACTCAAGAATTCCTCGTGTATTACTGAGTGTACAGGGTCCAATTCTTCAGAGCTAATTAGTTAGCTACCTAGTATTGTTTTAGTTTCTTCTTGGTGCTCTTTCCTGTTTCTGGCTTGGATTTGTTCTTCCATGCAGTCCATAATGACATGGTCGTACTCCAAAAAATATTTATTATGAAAAAGTGCATCTTTGCCATTTCTTGTGCTTGCCAATATTCTAAGCAAGTCTCCAAAATCCACCACACAAATCTCGTGAATAATTATCCCACTGCACTGCCTTGGATTGGTTTTTAAATATTCATTTGTTCTCCAGAAATAGTTGTCCACTCTTAACTGATGGCCTTTAACATCAGGATTGTATCCACCAGGTACATGTGGTAGCATGTACACGGTGGCGTAATAGTGCTCTTCTGGCACTTTACATGTCCTGAAAAAATTGTAAAGAGTAATGGCTCTAGAATTTGTAAATAGATAATTAACGAAAGTATGTGATAGTGCCATGTATGTCATGCTTTTATACAATGGGATAGAAAAAGGAATCTGTTGGTTTCTTAATCGAACCAACTCAAAGGCGTCATGACCCATTTTGTGAGCATTAACAACTGAAGATCCATTCCGTTGCATGAGCTTGGTTACTATCTCGTGGTTAGTGTTTAGTGGTAGTTCTTTACCACATAGATTAATGACATACTTCCATTGCTGAGATCTTGCCTGTTTCTGTCTCAAATTCAGTAAATCCCGGTAGCATTGCATCTGTGTCTCCATGATAGACTTGTGACCCCATCTCACTTCTCGTAGTTCTGAAACAACTAAGATGTTGTTCAAGCACTCCGCCAAGTTATGAAAAATGCCAATGAAAGTCTTTCCTGACTTTTTATCAGGAGCAATACAGTACTGGTTATGTGGTCTGTACAGAAGTCTCAAGAGTCTTAGCACCTGGCTTGGCTTGTTGTGAATGAGAAATGAGAAAGCGATGGGAAAAGATTTCTCTAAATCTGTCACATAAAAACCATTATTGAAATATCTTTTTATCCAAGTACAATTACTAGTTTTTCTGAGCAAGTGGTTGTCTGCCGGTGCCATAGACCATCTCTTCATACTTCTAACTTTGGCAATTTCACTTGCATTTCCTGCAGTTATCCTGGAACAGTTAACTATGACTTCACTATCCAGTTTCTGCACAAGCAACAACTCACTCAGACGAAACAAACTTTCTTTGCTAGATATGGAATAGCCATACAGCATAATGCACAAGATAACTGCTGAACCCAGTGTTCCAAGTCCAAATTTAAGATATTTATTTTGAGATTTCATTCTCAAAGCTCAACCATTATATCTATGGCTCAACTCTGGCAGACTCGAAACTAGTCTGGCGTCGCCGACCCTTTTCCTTCTATTATTATTAACGTGGCGCCCAATAATAGAAGGAAAAGGGTCGGCGACGCCAGACTCACACTGCACTGTAGTGGTATGGTAAAGTGTCACGCTTCAAAAGTGAAGCAACACGCACCTCTCTCCGATCTACGTCCTTTCCACCCACGTAAAGTGAGCTCCTTTTTGCTTTCTGGTAGCCTTAGAGCTAGAGCACGGATAGCTGTTATCGGTGCGATGACGATCGGGCGATGTCCGAGGACGGGTAGAGGAGAGGGGGACAGCGTTTATTGTTGCTCAGACTTTCCATTTATATGCTCAATTTTCCAGGCAGGAAATGATGGCTGGTATTTCAGTGAAGGAATCATAGGCGTGTGTTTGCGCTGCTGATGATATTGTAGCTTAACTGTGCAACAAGTAATAGTAGCTAAGTTGTGAAGATATGGCTTAGTATAGAATGGCTTATTATTAATTTGGTGTAGGATTGTATGAAGAAAAAATAATACAAGATAAAGCATACAGAGAGCATTGGCTTGCTGTTGCAATTGAAACAATACAAATTTTGAGGTGTGTATGGAAAACTTCACACATACACATACATGTACAGGCTGCATACATGTCTGAGTTTGCCTATGTGATCCTTTATTCTTCCTAAACTATCCTCTATCCCACTTGGACTTGAAGGACTATCCCATCAAATCCTCATGTCCTATATTATTATAAAAAAGAAAAAAAAGAATCTACATCTGGCTCTTTAGTACACTCTATCTATGATGTGTCCTGTCCCATGTAGGACAGGTTATAGGATAGTCCTATGGAATCCCATGCATCCAACTGACATCACACTCTATCCTATGTGTTTGTCCTATCCCACTGTCCCATGTAGGACAGGTGGGATAGTCCTATGGAATCCCATGTGTCCCAATAACACACTCTATCGTGTCCATCCTATCCCACAGACACACACACACACATACAAGGTAGTGCTTCAATAAAAAGCTGGGACTCTTTGTATTACATTATCTAGTGGTGTGCTTCAGCACAAATAGTAAGTGGGATAGATCAGCTGTATTTTTTCCATAGATCAATTTAATAGGATAATTTTTTTTGTCTCTTGTTTCTAGTTTCTTGGGCCTAAGTGTAGTGTTTCGCATTCATGCTGAAGTTGCAGCACTCCAAGGTAAAAGTGAGTTTGTCATGTAGTAATAGTATTTTATCAGGAGCTCTATAGTCTACTACACTTTCAAAACAGCAAGTTGTAGTGATCCAACTGTTCTAGTTGTGTAATGACACTAATATGGTAGTGCTATCCAATGATAGGTCTCATAGTTGACTATGTGTTGTTGATGGACATAGTAAACTAAATTTCAAGTGCTTACGTCTACCCTAATGATAGCCAGCTTTTATTATTATTGTTGTTGTTGTTGTTGTTGTTATTAATATGCTTTCTCTTATTATTCTAATTAGCTAGAAATAAGTGAAATTGTGATGATTGCAGTATAGCTAGCTGTATAGAGTTGGTAGGTTATAAATGAATGAGTATAATTATCAGCTGCAGCTGAAAAAAGTTCAATTTTGAGAAACCTTACAAAACATTTGGGGAAAATGTGGATTACGGCATTAAAGAATTTTAATATGCTCAGTATGTTAAAATAGTTTATCAACAGTTGTGGTTTGAGCCAGTTAATCAGTAGTTTTGGTTTAGTCATACTGCTGACTCAATGTTGCAATTGCATCATCATAATCATGCATCCTATCTCAAAACTTTGTGTGTGTGTGCATGTGTATGATTCACTGTTCTGTAATTCATTTGACTAGCTCTGCTAACAGGTTATGGGCCCAGACTACATGGCTACTGTTTGATTGTAATTGAGCTAGGTGCATTGAGTAGCTAAGAATGGCAGTTTCAACTACTTGACGTAAAGAATTGGATGACGTGGAAATTTCAGATGCGTCATTTTTTGCTGGGGAAGGACCTCTGGAGTTTTGTGGATGGATAGGAAACCATTGCAGAGGATGCGTCACCCCAGGATCAGGTAGTCTTTGGAAAGAAATCCCAGAAGGCATTATCGGCCATTGTTATGGCGGTTAGTCCCTCCCAGCTCTACTTAATTACATGTTGCCATAGCCCTAAGAAGGCCTGGGATGCTCTTCAGAGTCATTTTGAGCGGGATACGTTGGCTAATAAACTACTCCTTAAGAAAAAGTATTTTCGCATGGAGATGAAGGAGACAACATCCGTTGAGAAACACCTGAAGGAAATGAAAGAACTTACCGACCAACTGGCAGCTGTGGGAGCACCTATTGAAGAAGATCAGGTAGTGACTCTTCTTGGGAGCATGCCGAAGAAGTTTTCCACATTAGTGACAGCGCTGGAGGCTGGAGATGATGCTCTGTCACTAAGTTACATTCAACAAGCTCTCGTTCATGAAGAAAACAAATTTAGTTGGAGTACAGTATTAACTGGAGGGCCGGGAGGGAGTGCTCTACTTGCAAAGCAACCGAGACTGATTAGGTGCTTTGGATGTGAAGAAGTTGGACATATTCGAAGATACTGTTCACAGAAGAAGGTCGCTCATAATGCTAGCACAGCAAGAGAGAATATGGTGGTGAAAGAGCGGGAGCATTCGCAGCATCTGTGGAGCTTCCTGCTGGAGTTGTGTGGCTTGTAGACTCTGGAGCATCCAGTCACATGACACGACAGAAGCAGTTCCTCATTGACTATAAGGAGTTTGAGGTCCCTCGAAAGGTCAGCCTCGGAAACGGTAGCTCAGTTAATGCTGTGGGAGTTGGAAACATGCATTTAAAGATGTTATTCCAAGTGAGTCAACCTAAAATTAATGTTATGTATGGAGTCCTATGTGTTCCTAAGTTGGCTTATAACTTATTCTCAGTGAAGGCAGCTACTGCCACAGGAAATACTGTGAACTTTGGGCAAGGCAAATGTTGGATTAGAGATAAACATGGAGATTTACGAGGTGTAGGTCTGATAAAGGATAAAGTGTACGAGTCAAAATGTTAGCGTGTGGTATTAGAGCATGTATCTGAGGGAGAAAAGTGTTTGGATTTGTGGCATTAGCGGCAGGGTCATGTGGGTGAACAGATGTTGCGAGATATGACCACAAAGGAAATGGTGGGTGGAGTAAACATTCCTATTATCTCGGTTACAGTTTTGTGAGGGATGTGTTGAGGGGAAAACGAAGCGGAAACCTTTTTACCCAGTTAAGGAAATTCGCTCAACTAGAAGGTTAGAATGTATTCACAGTGATGTTTGTGGACCAATGTCTGTAGCTAAGTCAATTAGCCGACAGAAATTTTTTGTAACGTTCATCAATGACTACTCCAGGACTTGTGCTGTCTATTTTCTGCGTCAGAAGTCTGAAGTTTTTTGACAAATTCAAGGAATTTGAAGCCATGGTCACCAATGATTTTAGGTAACAAAATTGTTATACTTTGCTCAGATAATGGTGGCGAATATATCTCTGGTGAGTTTAATAACTATCTGAAGTCAAAAGGTATTCGCCATGAATTGACCATTCCTCATACTCCACAGCAGAATGGAGTAGCGGAAAGAATGAACTGGACCCTGATAGAATGTGCACAATCAATGATGGCTCATGCATAGCTGTGTAATTACTACTGGGCTGAAGCAGTATTTGCAGCTGCATACTTAAAAAAGTGCACACCATACTGAAGCATTCCAGGAACTAATGACTCTGTATGAATGATGGTATGGGAATAAGCCAGATTGGAGTCATCTAAAGGTGTTTGGATGTGTGGCCTATGCACATGTGCCAGACAATCAGCGTGTAAAATTAGACAAGAAAGCTGAGAAGATGAGATTTGTGGGCTATAGCATTCATCCTAAAGGGTACAGGCTACTGAATGAGGAAACTTACAGTGTGGCAGTACGCCGTGATGATGAAAATGACTTTGGTCAGTCAAAATCAGACGTGCACAAAGAACTGATTAGTTTTGACTTGAGTGAAGAGCCTGCTTCTATGCGACAGGAAGAGTTGGATACTATTGAACCTGATGCTGAACCAGAAATACAGGAATACCCGACAAGATCGAGAGCAGCGCCAGATCGGTTCGGTTTTGATGAGTATGTGTACACAGCTGCTGGTGACCAGCACATTCTGGAACTAAGTACCTTAGAGGAAGCAGTAGCAAGTGAACACTCTAAGGAGTGGAAAGCAGTGGCAGATGCAGAGTATCAATCACTGATGGAAAACAATACATGGGAACTGGATGTAGTGACAGCATTTCTTAATGGCTTGCTGGAGGAGGATATCTATATGGAGCAACCTGAGGGTTATCTACAGCCAGGAAATGAACACCTGGTTTGTAAGCTGTGGCCTAAAGCAGTCTCCAAGATGTTGGAATAATATGCTGAGCAGCATAATTCTCAATATGACTTGCTGACTCTGAGCCTGAGCTCACAGCTCTACCAGTATTTCAAAACTTTCTTTTTTTTCATTTTGGAAATAATAACAGTGTCCAATACTAACCCAGCTGCTTTAATTAAGTAATGAAGATCTACCTTACAACAACATTTCTACACATGTCTATGTCCTTTGTTGTAAAAGAATAAGAGAGAAAAAAAGCACTATTGATTTTGATATATGGAATACTTTAATTGAGCAATTATTTAACGTAGTTGACTTTTGAAACAATAAGAGAACGTTTTGGACTCGAAGTCCTTCATCAGAATGTGAGCTGATGAAGGACTTCGATTCTGAAACGTTCTCTTATTGTTTCAAAGTCAACTACATTAAAGAATTGCTCAATAAAAGTGTAAGTATTCTATACAAGCATTCCTCAAAGTAGTAAAAAGCCTATACTCTATAACTACTGATTAGTTTTTAGTTTTCTTCCATATCAAGTAGAATATTTGGAGTTAGTAAGACTATCAATTGACTTAGTTTTGTTTAATTATGTTGTCTCTCAATTTCTTTAATTGTGAGACTCCTTAAAGAAAGTACAGGTAGTTTTCCCAAATAACCTCAAAAATAGCATATTTCTATGAAGTGTTAGGTATTACAAATGAAGTATGATATTTTTAAATAGTTTAGATAATTACTTGATGGCAATAATATATCATCATTTAAATTCTCCACCCAGTGAGAGGGAGAAGGTTGGGGGTCAAGGGTAGTTCAGCATTGCTCATGTCATAACTCTCAGTTCTCATCGTGTGTGCTTGTCTGTACTTACTTTCACAGGTGCACATGCAGCCTACTACCATTGGCAAGAGAGTTGTCAACCCTCTTTCCTAACCTATCACTTCTAACCTTGGGGGTCTCCGGTGATGCAGGACAATTAACACTAATTACCACTGACTTGCCAAGTCTCTCACCACACATGGGGGGGTGGGTCCAAGATCATACCACTGCCTCACTCAAGGAGCATGAGCGCACATGACCACGGGCTCACATCAGCTCAGACTGCCAAGTGTAGTTTAGGAAGATGACATCAGGTAACCATACCAATTAGGTGAATTGTAGTTAACAAGAATCTTAGAAAAGGAAGTCCCTTCTCGAAGGGCGGCACGTTCAAGCCTCACATTACTTATCAACGTTATCCACTTCTCACCTATTCACTACATATCCCTGCTCACACCACACCTGCTAGTCACCCCCTCCTGCAGCTAAATAAACTTATCCATTGACAGTCAGTCATCCCTACCCTCCATTTATTCTGTATCATTATGTGATTTATTTAATTTGTGGAACAGTTACAGTGCAACCAAGAGTAGTAGAATTTTGTTATTTTTGTCCATTTCTGAATGTTTTGTTATTAGCTTACAAAGTAGAGGTTCTACTGGTTCCAAACTTGGTACAGACATGAAGGCATCTCTACTCATCACAAATGTTGTTTTATAATTTTCCCACCACATTATGTACTTAATTTATAAGGTATGAATTAACATGTTCTTTTTTTCACTTGAGTGCCATATTGCTTAAGCTGGAACAGCCTTAATTTACATCTGGAATGTGAACCCTTACTATTTATTTATTTATTTCTATGTTTATTTCTGTTACTTTAATGTTATGTGTATCTTAGCTAAGTTTAAGCTACTGAGGCATACCACGTAGCTCATCTGCCTTTAAAGTTTATTATAGACGTGACCACTGTCATGCATAAATTCCCCAGTATCGCACTTCCCATATATTGCAATTGTGTGCAGTTTGGACCAGTGAGAGCGGACTTATCTAAGCTTGGGGTAATGATGGATCTCACTAAACATGCTTGATTGAGTTATGACAGTCATTTTGTCTTCTCTTTATCTGTAAAGCATTTCTATTAAGGGAGACTGCATAGTTTTGTGTGTGCTCGGGGTTTGCATCATATTATAGCTATATGCTGTCACGATCAAGAGCCTATGAGGAGATACATAGTAAAGAAGCTATACAATGAGCCTAAATAGCCCTAAGTTGTGCTAAAAATCAAACCAAGAATGATTTTGTTTAGCGAAAACTGATGGTCACTTGAAAGAAACAAGACTAAAACATTAAAAATTTGTATATGCTTTAAGATATCAATTAAAAATACAAGTGTGACTTGAGCTTACATAATTTCATTTCTCTCTGTCAATTATTTTTTGTATTTTCGGAGTCCGCTGTGGTAGGAGTAACGCACTGATAGCGCTGCCACTAGAGTTCTGGGCAGAAGTTGACAAGGTAGGGTCTAATCTACTGGTTATCAAATCTACACGTGTTCAGAACTGACAAAAATGAAGGGTAGTTTATTGGCGAGCGAGCGAAGCGAGCGAGACACTATCAGGGGTAACTCAATTGAAAATCGGGGATATTTGCTTAATGTGGGGACGTACACATGTCATTGTACGTAGTGTCCCGCCGTTAGGAACAGTCACTACATTCGAAACTAGTTAGACGCTGCGCAGCCTTCGTGAACCCCGTTTTTAGGGTCCTTCAGGCCCTAAGTAGTGCCCTCGCTGCGCTCGGGACACTACAACCACCTAGGGCCTTCGGGACCCTAAAATCGGTAGATCCCTCTGAGGCAGCGCCTAACTACTATTATGTAGGAACGATCGCTATATTCAAAATTCGTCTGGTGCGCTTCACTAACGGCTGCCTCGTTACGAACAGTCGCTATATTCTAGATTAGTTAGTCGTCGCGAACTACCGTGGTTAGGTCCCTCGGCCCAGGTGTATACAGCACTCGCTGCGCTCTGGACGCTACAGCTTTAAGACCACTCTTGCGGACCCTAAAAGCGGTAGCTCGTCTAGGCAGGATGAGACGAGATTTAGTTATTACACCATAAATCCACATTCATTTCGGAAGTGAATGAGGTTTTATGGTGACTCAGCGCCGTCGTGCGTGGAAGTCAATCGGGCGGTATAAAAAGGAGTTGGGTGGGTTGGTGAGGGTAGGGTGCCTCTGGCTATTCTTACTGTCTTAGCTACTGGACATTCATGGGGGAATTAAATGGTCCCATCAGAGCTTTAGTGCTCTGCCCAAACCAATGTGAAGTTCTAATTGAACCTAGCAAAGAAATGGAGCATAGGCTTGTTTGTCCTGATGAAGTCCTTGCGTGTAAGTATTTGAGTATTGGTTGTACTGATACGTTTAAAAGAGCAGATGAAGAAAGTCATTATGAAAATTGCAGCATTCTGCACAATGGAATGGTAACCAAACTAAGTCAGAGCATATTCCAGGATCTGGACATGACAAGAAAGAATATACGTGCAGATTTGGAAATGGAACAAAAGAAATTAATGGAACAAAATGAGATGATTAGACAACTACGAGAAGACTTGAGAGTAAAATTGAACGAAAAGGAAGAATTGATTAAACTAAGTGAAAATTTTGATAAAGAGAAGGAAAGATCTGACAAACAAGATGAAACAATAAGAAAACTGGAACAAGAAAATAAGCAGTGTAAGGAAGACATTAAACGATTAAATGAACGCATTCAACAGTTACAAATCAGACTTTCCGAACATGAGAAGAAACGGGCTCAAAAGAATACATACATACCCTTCAGCTTGAATGATTATACTGGAAGAAAACGTACCCCCAGACTATGGAGTGAAAATTTTACTTCCAAAGGATATCGTTTTTGCATTCAAATCCATGCCAATGGCTTCTCAGAATCTCGCAATAAAGCAATTAGTGTGGGAGTAGTAGCTTTGAAAGGAGATGATGATGCAACTGTAAAATGGCCATTGGAAGCTTCTCTTGTTCTCACCTTATGCAAGGCTTTGCCAGAAGGGGAGGACAAGACTGTCATTGAATCTGTGACTTGGCAGAGACCAGAAGAAGCTGAAGTAAAGGATCCTGAGTGCTTCACATATTTTACCCCAGAGCCTCTCAGTCAATACCCACATGCTTTCATTCCACATTCAAAAGTCAAGTCATTTCTCAACAATGACAAGCTTGAGTTCAAATTATCTGTGTCCCCTAATCATTAACCAGTATTGCTATTTAATATAATCCTGTTTGCAAACTTTTTTTACATTTGTGTGATAAATGTAGCCATACTGTATTTTTTTTTTTTAATGAACATCTATGATAGAAATAGCTAAAAGTTTGTGACAGATATCATTTCTGTATTAAATATCTATTGGAGTGCTATACCACAAATGTTGGAATATTATAGGAATATTATAATACATTCATAATTTGAGCATTTACATGTACTTTTGAGCTAAAAGAAGCGCTTACTTACAGTAACTAAGCAGCTAAACAAAGAATAGATTTGTTTACAATACAATCAGAATGCACTGAATTCTATTAGCAGCTATGTACTTTTTTGAAGCACAAGTAGTCTCTGGCAGCACAAGTGAAATTAACTGCCTTTGCCTTTTGAGGGCACATTATAGTCATTATATTCTCTGTGACACCATGCATAGCATGTAGAAAATATGCAGACAAAAAAAGAAATAAAACAAACTCGAACTTCTCAGTTTTTATAATTCTAATTAATGCAGCATTGCTAATAGTATAAACTGGCTACACATAGCTGGCTCGTTTTCAATATTAAATGGTAATTAATTAAGATTAAGATACCTTAGCTGAAGGAGCATCACATACCATTTAATATTACATCATTTTAAGAGTGAGATGTTTAGGCAATGAATTATTATTTATTACTGTATTGCGAACATATACAGAGTGTCTTTTGCATGAGCAAACATCAACCTATATATGAAGTGTGTTGCTCATGCTCACAAAACTTAAAAATGGCATGATTCACAAATAATGAGTTTAATGGGTTTCCATTAGCTAATGCAAAATGAATTAAGTTACTTGTTTGTCATGACAATGTTCTTTGTTGTGGAGTGCCACTGCTGTTGAGATGGTGGTACTCCACATCAGAATGCAAAAATGAATTAAGTTACTTGTTTGTCATGACAATGTTCTTTGTTGTGGAGTGTCACTGCTGTTGAGATGGTAGTACTCCACAGGGGGGCACTACTGATTTTCTTTTATAATTATATTTATGGGTTATATGAACCCATGGGTTATTATATAGTTTTCCCTTTATTTTTCTTTTAAATACTTATATTATTCCACAATGTTATTTCATGTCTATTATTCCAGAAAAAATACTAGCATAATCTTGCAGGGCCTAGAGTACATGTGGTGGGGAAGATTACACTGGAGTCTTTCCCACAGCTGGTGTGTATTAATTACACTTCTCATGATGAAAGTCGATGGGAAAGATTGATGGACCACATAATCAACAAACACCCTATAGCTATATTACGGTAATTTTGGAGTTGAATTACTGTTGACATGACAATATTTGAAGTACCAAATACAAAGTGCCAGCAAAGGAACTTGATCTTAGGATTACCTCATAACATTTGAGCTAACTTGACAAACTTCACAAGGTTATAGGAAACAAATTCTACAAAAACACAGCACATAATATTAATACTTTGCCAATAGCAATGTTAAGTCGTTGGTAGTAGGGATTAGCATTAAAAGTTGCAATGCTTTAAAGGGAAGCAACCAAAATTCTTCAATTTAGAGGTTTTCGGAGTATGAAAATAGTGACATGGTTTCGCTGTCACAAGATATACTTATACAGTTACTGAAACACACTCTTTTTACATGTACATGAAAATTACCTCTATGGCTAATGCCATTGTAGGAGTCTTACTATTTAATTTTGGTCTTCTTTTATTAAAATCTTCTCTGTGGAATAGGAGTCAATAATTATTCTAGCATATTTTAGGAACACTGAAGCATTATGAGCATTTTAGGTGTACTAAAGCATTTTTCTAGCATTTTAGGTGAACTTTAGAAATTACACATAATAGTGCAGTGAGCAGGCCAAGGCAATAATGCAGTTTGCCTCCAAGATGACTATTTGGTAGCCGCCTGCCTCAGCTCATGAGACTGTGGGAGAGAGTGGTTTGACTTGGGAGGATCAGAGATGATGACCATTTACCCAGCAGAGGAGAGGCATAGTCTGGGCTGACACATTGTTAGTAGATCAAGTTCCATAGATGGTATGACAGCTTTACAGCCAACTGTAAAATTATCCAGTCACTGCTCCATTGCAGGCTGGCACTCACTGTACACATAATACAGCGGACCTGGATTTTGCCATAGTCAAGGATCTGAACACAGAATTCCATACCTGGCTAATTAAAAAAATATAAGATTAGTGACCAATGTTCCATTACCGCAGCTTAGATTATAAGCATGCACAGATTTGGTGAGCTAGTTAAATTAGGTCAGCTTATAAGAATGTTGGAATGTAGCTGTATACTGAAGTCCAACTTATACTTTGCTTAATGTTATTTTGGTGAATTTATGTGGAATACTATTTGTTTTCCTCCGATATGATTTTGCAGCTGCACTGAGTTTCATGTTATCAACTATAAGTATTGCATTTTCTTTCCCAAAGCAAACCAAAGTTGTTTTTTATTGTTTTGTTTTTGTATTTATAACTTAAACACACTGTACGTATAATTAATTATGTTTACTCAAGTCCTTCTGCTCCCAAACAAATATAACATACTAATTAACTTTAGGTCATGAGATAGCTAACTACAGCTGTTGATATTTGTTTCAACATATTGTGTTTTTGGTAGTCTATGTCCACTTGCGTCCACACATCACCAGGAAGCAAAACACCAGGTTACTAATAATAGGTATAGTTAAAAATTTTTGATTACATTATACAGTGGCATAAGAAGGGTGAGGGGCTTCGAGACTAGAACCCATAATTTTGGGGCACAATCTAACGAGGTGATTTCTCACATGAACAATTTTAAACCACAAAAAAACATGCCCTTGGAGCCCCTCCATATTAAAACATCATCCTACACCACTGCTATAGTTAATGTCTTTAAACTTTAAATATATATTTGAAACAACTACATTGATTAGCTTATTTAGCATAGCATTGTTTAATTCTTAGATTAAGGTTTTGGTCAGTCACCTTTGATGTGACTGTTAATGTGGTTGTTTTGTGAGAATATTATATTATAAAAAATAATGCGCCACATGGCAATATCTGTCACTAATTTTCAGTTGTTATTTTTTAATTGTATAAGCAATTTACTCCTGAGATTGCGGAAGTCCCTTGATTAGTTAGTCCAGGAAGGCTAGCTGATAATAACTACAGTGTTTTTATGTAGCCAGAATGAGGATTCAAGGGTAGTAGCAGGTGTGTAGCCATCACCAACAAAGTGGTCAGGTTGAATTTGCTGATTTAGCATAATTAAATTGTAGAAATTAGTTGTTATTACTATTTTATATAATATTATCATGATACTATGTTGCATGTTAATTGTACTTGCTTAAATCAAATAATGATGACACTATCAAATCATGAAATATAATTAAGTAACTTGCAAAGTATATACCTTCACAAACATATAGCTATAATATATATAGCTATATGGACAATAAATTGTTATATTTTTTATAATTATATGGGTGGTGGTGTAAAATAATCAAGTAATTCAGCCTGGTCATTGTGTACTTTGTGAATATTACTTGATGTACTGAACCTTTTAATTGTGGCAGTAGTAGAGAAAGTTGTACAAGCATCAAAGCTCTTGCAGCAGCATCTTCAAGCATTTGTTGGTGTGATGGTTATGCAAGTCTGATGTGTTCACTGATTATCAGTTGCAGGGGATTGAAAAATAATAGCTAATTTCTAATTCCAATAATTGCAAACTACCCCGTATAGTCTCAGCACAGCATTTATCAACTTACCAAAAAACTTTTCTTTATTATTTGAAGTGTAAATGCTGGTTTGACTTTCCCGAAGATCAGGAGGTTTGCACTCTTACTTTTTACTTTTGTAAGGCTGATTTCTTGGCTATTACACTGCTAACCAACTGTACGGAAACATTACGGTTGTCATAAAAAGGTAAAAATCAATTAGTTGACAAAGCCCCACCCCTCACTTCCCCATTGCTAAAAAAAAATTCTTACACTTAGCTAAATTGATGATATCCACAGTGTTCAGATTGCTACCTCAACACAGGATAATGTAGATAAGGCCTGACAAATGCTGAAGTCATTTATGTGTAAATGGCATTTAAACTGAATTAAACCACTTTCAGCTGGATGAAATATTAAACCTTCAGCAACTATTGTTCGATTCTGTGAGTCTATCCCACTGCATACATTATTCTGATCGTTACCTTGACAAAAAGTGTTACACAGTATCAGTGTGATTTGCTTTAACACGTTGTTTCAATTGGTTGCAATTTCTTCCTTTCAAAGAAACCAATCTCAGTTCCTCCTCCTCCCCACCCACCTCCCATAGTAAGATATTTCACTATAGGGCTGTATTTTCAAATTCATCTGGCTTGTGAAAACAAATTAGGGCCAGCTAGTGAAAAATCTGGCCATTTCACACTAAACTCAAAATTATCATATAGCAATAGCTCCTGAATGTTAGCCCGTTGCAACGGTTCACATGTATTAGCTGGAGTATACATTTAGCCTAACATAAATTGGCAAACCATTGATGTGAACTTAGCTAAAGAACATTTTTTGATCGTGTTGTTAGCAAGCTATGTATGGTTACATGTGCAATATATGACACACTAAAGTAATAAGTGATGTATATCATTATCATTCTGAGCAATCAACAGGTTACTCTGTAGTTCACTACTTAAACTTAGCTAAACGGCATGAGAGTAGCAATTGCTATATTCTATGCATTATGCCATATATGGCTATCATCTACTACTCTAAGTTGTAATTGTGACTTGAATGAACATTAGCTAGCTACTTCCAAAAATGAATAAATGCACAAAAAAACAAAAAAAAATGTTTGACTTTGTTATTTGATTGCTTCATCGTTTAGGTAGGTTGAAAAAGCTATTAATTGAAATTTGTCTGTCCTACACAACTTATAGCTACTAGTGGTGCGCTCGAATAGCGCAAATGCATGGCGAGCGAGCAGACTCTTTTTACAGAAAAATAGGACAGAAATTACATCTAACTGTAGTGCACAGTATAACCCTTTCCATTCTCAGTTAGCATCAGAGAATCTAAAGTCTCTGATCCCAGACTAAGGAAGTGGAACCCATGTGTAGTAACAATAACAGAATTACCTGAATAAACATCGAAAGCAGTGGCAAAGAAGTGCAGCTTGACAAAGACTTCACAATTGTTTCAAGAAGAGAGTAGCTATAAACGTTTTGGTTTGAAACGTTGCGTAAGGCAGTGCAGCAGGATCCTCCGCGCTAGTTAATTGAAAAATACTGGAACTGTGAACGCTTTACCTAACTTACGTAATTAGAAGCGCGGGCGAAATATTTTGACGTACATATACATACTTACTAGTGGTGCGCTCGAATAGCGCAAAATAGCGAAGCGAGCGATGCATGTTCCCTGTAATTGCAGCTATAGATACAGTTATTTATTTTGATGTTGTTAATGTTATGTCTGTCTGTTGTTTCATATAGATTCATTGGTGCTTCTATTCTATACCACTGTATGATGAAGGTTATAAAATTTAGGCTATGTATAATAAAGTTTAAATGTTATACTTTTTGTGGTAAAACAAGAGTAATGAATTATTTTATTATTTATTTTATTAATGTAATTCGTAATCAGCTACATAATATTGCTTTATATAATAAAGTTTAAATGTTATATTATTTGTGATAATATAAGAATAATGAATTATTTTACCAGCAAAGTTATTGGCTGGTGTTTTAGACAGAATATACCGCTATTTAATTAAAAATGTCATACATCATTACAGTTATAGCTGATGTAAACTTTGTGGTTTAATAAAAATAAAAAATACAAGAGTTTGTTTGGGTACTATGACATATTCAGAGGGAGAGCAGAGTATGTTAAATGGATGTAGATCTTAGACTACATAGTTTGATAATAGAGTTAGGCTAATTTTTATAGTTTTACATTAAATTTAACCTGCAATTGTGGAGGAATGTTTCCAGGATGCATGTTATTTTGAGCTGAATAGAGCTTAGGGATATGTTTATCCCGGCTACATCGACAACATTCCAATGACTTAAATTTCATTTTGGTGCCTGGAAACTTCTCCATACACGTTATGCAGACTGGGATAGTAATCGATGAGATTTTAGCATGAAAATTACGCATTGCTGTGTGAACTTGAGGATCATCAAATGCTGGAATAATATGGTGCAATGGAACCTGGGGATGTTGCCTTGACCTGTTCCCCCTAACTTGAGACAATCTAGTCTCCCGTTGAAGTGGTGTACGTTGCTCTCTGCATAATGGTTTCCTAAACGATAATATGTCTCGTATTAACTTATTGAAGTATATATTTTATTTTATATTTACCTCCTAAATGGCTGCATCAATGAATCCAGCACAGTGTCTGGCTCTTCCTGTCTTTCATGCTTTTACCGGATGTGATACTGTATCTGCATTCGCTGGCAGAGGAAAGAAAACTGCCTGGGCAACTTGGAAATCTTTTCCAGAAGTGACTGATGCTTTCATTGAACTACTAGGCATGTCAAATGAGTTGAGTGAAGAATCAATGCTATTGCTGGAACGGTTTGTAGTGTTGATGTACAACAGGACAAGTGAAGTCACTGAAGTAAACGAGGCTAGAAAACAGCTCTTCACTCAAAAATCTAGAACTCTAGAGAACATCCCTCCAACAAAGGCAGCATCTTGTGCAGCACATTAGGCGCACTTATTTCCAGGCCAACATTTGGAACCAGTCATTGCTTACTATAGTCCTGAGAGTGGTCCAGAGTGGTTGCCATCAATTTGATTCTTTCACCCAGCCCCAGTCAGATGGATCTGGAATTTTTGAAAAGCACCAAAAAACAATGGGCACCCCTATAATTGTTGGAAATGGCACATAAGCACATTAATATTAAGCACATTTGAACTTTGACCTCTTACGGTCCTCAGACGCGAGATTCAATTTCCCTCCACATCTGAAAATAAACCTTACGGTATCTGCTAGCCATGCTAGAAATTTCATGCTTTCTTCATAAAGTGCACAATTTTTTTGCTTATCTGCTGTACTACTCCAAGATGTTGGAATAATATGCTGAGCAGCATAATTCTCCATATGACTTGCTGACTCTGAGCCTGAGCTCACAGCTCTACCAGTATTTCAAAACTTTCTTTTTTTTCATTTTGGAAATAATAACAGTGTCCAATACTAACCCAGCTGCTTTAATTAAGTAATGAAGATCTACCTTATAACCACATTTCTACACATGTCTATGTCCTTTGTTGTAAAAGAATAAGAGGAAAAAAAAAGCACTATTGATTTTGATATATGGAATACTTTTATTGAGCAATTATTTAACGTAGTTGACTTTTGAAACAATAAGAGAACGTTTTGAACTCGAAGTCCTTCATCAGAATGTGAGCTGATGCAGGACTTCGATTCTGAAACGTTCTCTTATTGTTTCAAAGTCAACTACATTAAAGAATTGCTCAATAAAAGTGTAAGTATTCTATACAAGCATTCCTCAAAGTAGTAAAGAGCCTATACTGTATAACTACTGATTTTCTTTTAAAATTACGGATAATATTGACTGATTATACTCATTTTCCCTTTATTATTCTCCAAAATACCCTTATTATTCTAGAATTATTCCACTGTGCTAATACATGTCTATTATTCCAGAAAAATGCTATAAACTTTTAACAACACCTCGTTTTGCATGAATAGGATGATGTAACCCAAGTTCAGGTATTCTGTGTTGGTTGGCTTCCTATATCTGATATTGATATGGTGTTCAGTGTTTTTTTTTTTGGTTTAGAGATTCCAGACTTTCTAAGTTTTAGTACTAAAAAAATATTTTGAATGCTTAGGTTTGGTTTCCCCCCCCCCCCCCAAATTGTCCCTGACGATTCAGTTAGTTTTTAGTTTTCTTCCATATCAAGTAGAATATTTGGAGTTCGTAAGACTATCAATTGACTTAGTTTTGTTTAATTATGTTGTCTCTCAATTGCTTTAATTATGAGACTCCTTAAAGAAAGTACAGGTAGTTTTCCCAAATAACCTCAAAAATAGCATATTTCTATGAAGTGTTAGGTATTACAAATGAAGTATGATATTTTTATAATAGTTTAGATAATAATTACTTTGATGGCAATAATAATATCATCATTTAAATTCTCCACCCAGTGGGGGTTTGCCAGTCAGACAGATCACCTTGAAACAGGGCAGGCTGCACTTCACTCAACATCGAATACTACTGCATAGCTACTGCCCCTATCTGCTGCTAGGGCAAGCAGCCCTTCAGCTAATCACTAACTGCAATACGTAACTCTGCCCTTGTTCAGATCTTCCTACCTGGACATGTGGTACCTCACTGATTAACCACTATTGGGGGCACTCCACCCTCACTCAACAGCTACTACCCAGGTGGATTTCCTGGAGTCTACTTAGACTTCAGCGTGCAGCGAAAGCAGGTGCGATAAGAGTATACAGGGCTCATCAGTCCTGGTTTACTGAAGCTGTTCCCATTCGGGTTACCTGAGATGGTGGCTGGAGTCATCCAGGTACTAGGCACTGACCAAGGCTTCAAAAGTCAGTGGCACCACTCCGTTCTCCAAGGACTACATCACAAGCCTGTGAGAGGGAGAAGGTTGGGGGTCAAGGGTAGTTCAGCATTGCTCATGTCATAACTCTCAGTTCTCACCGTGTGTGCTTGTCTGTACTTACTTTCACAGGTGCACATGCAGCCTACTACCATTGGCAAGAGAGTTGTCAACCCTCTTTCCTAACCTATCACTTCTAACCTTGGGGGTCTCCGGTGATGCAGGACAATTAACACTAATTGCCACTGACATGCCGAGTCTCTCACCCCCAAGGCCACACAGGAGGAATGGGTCCAAGGTCATACTGCTGCCTCACTCAAGAAGCATGAATGCACATGACCACGGGCTCACATCAGCTCAGACTGCCAAGTGTAGTTTAGGACATCAGGTAACCATACCAATTAGGTGAATTGTAGTTAACAAGAATCTTAGAAAAGGAAGTCCCTTCTCAAAGGGCGGCACGTTCAAGCCTCACATTACTTATCAACGTTATCCACTTCTCACCTATTCACTACATATCTCTGCTCACATCACACCTGCTAGTCACCCCCTCCTGCAGCTAAATAAACTTATCCATTGACAGTCAGTCATCCCTACCCTCCATTTATTCTGTATCATTATGTGATTTATTTAATTTGTGGAACAGTTACAGTGCAACCAAGAGTAGTAGAATTTTGTTATTCTTGTCCATTTCTGAATGTTTTGTTATTCGCTTACAAAGTAGAGGTTCTACTGGTTCCAAACTTGGTACAGACACGAAGGCATCTCTACTCATCACAAACCATGGAGTTGTAAAGGTAGTAGGCAGATCTTAATTACCCACGCAGAGATAAGAGCTGCTAGGCAGCCCGTGGTAAATTCGCGTGGTTACTGTAGTGTAACAAATTGGCGGTAACAGCTGTTTATTCAATAAAGAAGCTAGTTAGGAAGCCATTTAGCAGCCATCATGGGCAGGAGGCCTACAAGAGGTACTATATTAGCTAATCAGGTTCCACAATTTATTCTTTGTTATTCTTGTGCTGAGAATTATCGAACAAAATGTACCAGGTGTCAACACCAATGCTCCTGAGGTACAGAGTTTCCTTTTGCCTGAGCCAACAATACACTCAGTGGAAGCTGGAACTGGTAATAAATGCAATATAACATGAAACTGAAACAATCAACACACAAATCAGTCCTGAAAAAGAAATAAATATTAAAAAAAACACAATAAATATATAGGTCCTATTAGTATGGACGTCACTGCTGTGGACTCTCATCCAGTCAGGAACCCTGATCCAGCTAGTGACATCACTCGTCCAGTCAGTGATGGGAGTCCTAGTCCAGTCTGGAGTACCCCTGCACTCAGCTTGGCAGTTCCCAGCACCGAGCCGGAAGGTATAACTAGGGAAATTAGCCGAGAAATGATCAATACCAATTAATGGATAATTTCAATAGTGTATGTACATTGTAATTTGGTATTATGTACTTAGGTACTATAGATTATAGGGTGCTAATTTTAGAGTTCAAATTTTTTGAATTTCCTATGATTAAAAATACTTTGGTAGAGATTGTCAACTTAATGAAGAGTCCAGGTAAAATTATATGTTAAGATTTTTTTCCTATCCGATAAAATTATAAACATTGCGGCATAAACAGCTTGTATTTATATTACCAGAATTGATTGTGATTGATATATACTACTTACATAGTGGATTGCCATATGTACTCTAGATTATATTTGGCAAGGATATTGGTAAGGCCATACCTACTTGATTTTATGTTTCGCGGGCAAACTGACCCTTAAAATAGGGTCAGGTAGGCAGGCTTAAAAATGAAAATGACAGTAACGTGATGTAGTTACTGATTGATTTAAAGCAACAAAACAAATTATCATTTAAAAAACTCGAGAAAATAATGAATACTAAACAAAAGCGACTTCTAGAATGTCTGTCTTGCTTAGCCATATTGTTATGCAGTCTAGGGGCAGGTCTTTTGCCATTGGATCGGCATAAAAAACAAGGGGCGAACTGACTTAGCAATAATTGATAGGTCAGAGGTCTTTTTTTTTTAAATCGAAAATTTAGGGTTGGTCGGGCCGCGAAACAAAATCAAATTGGTATGACCTAATCAATAAGTTAATAACAAATAAACTTATACAGTATGTAGTGGCAAAATAAAGATATGACTTTGAGTTATTTACACAAGTATATTAAAAATCACCAATTTACTCAATTAAAAACATCAAAGTCACGGCATTACGGGTTTTTTAATTACATAAAAATAATTTCTTTCTACAATTATTTTGAAAAAAATGTGCAATTTAAAAAAAAAATCAGGTTATGCATGTGAGGAAGAAACTAACCTCCTCAGTGAGGATTGGGACATAGACGAGGAATCCGGCAGCACAGTCTTAGATGACATTATGGACAGAGTGTCCACTGTTGCTGAGGAACTCGGAGTGCCACTTGAGTCTGACTCCCTCAGATCATGCGTATCCAGTGGGGCAGTGCACTTTCAGCATGCCGACAAACTTTGTATGCATGAGTCACGTTGCTCATGGCATCAGTGGTACCCAGTGATTTCTTTTTTAATCTGCGGCCACCTGCATGCAGATTATAACCGACTCAGTGGCCTATTACGACTACCTTCCTGTTCAAGTACCCAGTGGGGTAGGATGGTAAAGAGGCTAGAGGAGCATGTTACTCACCTTGCGGAGTGGTCCTGTGGTCAGGTAAGACGAGAAATCGCTGACCGCGGAGATGCAGACCAGTGGATGGCATCGCTTGATGGTTTCTACCTGACCCGGGGCCACTACTCCAACAACTCCAACAACAGGTTGGGCTACCATTATGTAATCATCCAGGTAGTGGTATAGGTGAGTAATGCCTGACTGAACTAAGTGCCAGTGAAGGGCCTCTGCAACTGCATTAAAAATCTTAGGAGATGACCTCAGGCCAAACGGGAGCATGGGATCAACATAAATCGCACCCTCCCACCGCATACCCTGCAGGACGCAGTCCTGTGGGTGAACTGGTATTAAGCGATAGGCAGATTCAATATCCACCTTGGCTAGTAGAGCTCCTGCGCCCAATGACACAGCACATGCCGCAACTTCATCCACCGTCGTGTATTCCAGAGAACAGATGTCTGAGTCAATGCCATCATGAACACTCTGGCCCGGAGGAAATGACAGATCAGTGATGAGGCGATATTTGCCTGTGTTGTGACCTTTGGAAATCACTCCAAACCGGTTAATTTGGAGCTGTGGTAGGTGTGTTGCTGGCTTAAAAGGACCAAGCATACGACCCAGCCGACACTCTCTATCTAAGTATTCCGTTACGATATCAGGGTGTTCCATGGCTGACTTCATGTTAGCCTGAGCTGGCTTCAGTGCTGAGCAAGGCCGATATCCTATTCTAAAACCCTCCCGATACCCGGCGCACGTAGCGGGAGTAAGCCTTGTCTGGGTGACCAATTTCCCACTCCGCCAACTTAAGTGGTGTTGAGACGACCATGAGTGCCTGGCAGTGATGGTCATGACTTGGTCGGCAGAAGTCCAGACACAGCAGATCGGAAGTGTCTCGGTGTAGTGAGGACCAGCCTGCAAATGAGCAGGTGGAAATAGTTATTTTACAGCTGGCTGTTAAGCCATCACACCATATACCATGGTGGAGCCCCTACTAATATACCTTTAACTACCAACCCCACCCCTAACTACCTGCTACTGCGACTACTGCTATAAACCCCCGATCCCAATGATTAATAAATACCAGACCAGAAGAGATATCTTTATTGATATATATACGCACATGTATACTAGCTTGGGACAGTACAGTTATGCTATAAGAAGTCAGCGACGACCGAATGGTGGGAGAGGAGAGCGGCTCCTGTGACCTCTACCAGAGGACTGTCTCTTACGTGGACACGCGTTGGAAGCCATTGCCTCACTTGTTGGGAAGAAAAATCAACTTTAGTGAGATCTCCAAAAATACGCGGAATGTAGCGGTTTTGACGTCGTTAAGGCTTGTGGAGGACTTGAGTTTCCCCGCAGGTGGGGACTCCCCATTGAAAGCAGTTGACTAACAGCCTTAAGGATCGTCATAAAGCGAGAAATATATATATGAAAAGGACAGTAGTGAACCCTCACTATTTATTTATTTTATTTCTATGTTTATTTCTGTTACTTTAATGTTATGTGTATCTTAGCTAAGTTTAAGCTACTGAGGCATACCACGTAGCTCATCTGCCTTTAAAGTTTATTATAGACGTGACCACTGTCATGCATAAATTCCCCAGTATCGCACTTCCCATAATATATTGCAATTGTGTGCAGTTTGGACCAGTGAGAGTGGACTTATCTAAGCTTGGGTTAATGATGGATCTCACTAAACATGCTTGATTGAGTTAGGAACAGTCACTACATTCTAAATTAGTTAGATGCTGCACAGCCGTCGTGAACTCCGTTTTTAGGGTCCTTCATAGTCAGGTGGCTTAGTGAAATTATCGTTACAGAGCAAACAAAAGCATGGAATTTTGCATGAAGATATCTTATAACCTGTTAAGTAATAATAGGCTAGGAGCCCACCTCAAAATTTTAGCGTTCACGCCCAAGAACAAAATGGCTGCCATTATTTATTAGTCATGTCAAGTAATTTTACAAACTGAGAAAGTTGGATGCAAGATTGATTATTAAATGTCAAAATGATTAGATAGTGGTGATAAGTGACTATGATGATCATTTAGGTACTAACAGAGTCATTACACTTGCATTTGCAAAGTGGTGAGCATTGAAGATTGGATCTGACACACTTGCATCTGGTACAGTCTCCTTTGCAGGAGCATTTTACAAGTTCGCTACATGCTCTGGAAACTTCTGGGATTGTAATCCACATTGGGATCCACAGTCCTGATGCAGAATCCTTGGTCCATGAAAATTCCTGTGGTGATGGAATTATTTGCTGAGTTTGCATACAGGTAGTCCAAATTCCAGCTTGGTACAATGCCCTCTGAGTATGCTGAAGTAGAGCATCCTGTGTGGGTGGTATTCTGTCTACAGATCTAGACTTTCGGCAGAACAGTTCTTCCCTTGCGTCATTGACTGAGGTCAAGGGGCTGGTTTTGTCATACATTATAACAGTAAATCTCTCAATTCTTTGAAAATGAACGCAGTGTATGCTTAGGTGTTCAAAAGTATGACAGGCAAGGTATTGGAATGTATCCGTGACATCTCCGTAGGCCTGCCAGGCTTGCCATGCAGTTTTTTTGCCCTTTCCCTTGAAGGATGACGTAGTGTCACAGCCGGTCAGTGCATGAAATACTGGTAGACCTCGGGATCCTGGCTCTCCGAGGACTGAACAGATGGAGTTTATATAGTAATAGCAGTAGTTCCTTCCCATCCCGAAGGCAACCCAGATGTCTGCTTGAGGTTGAATCTCAGTAAGTTCATGAAAAGCACCAACAAGGATTGTGACAACATCTGTGTCTACACTGCGTACTTTTATGGACTTCATACCATTTTGCAGTGCATATGAAATGTGCACAACAACAATTGTGTCAGCTTCCTCATGGTTGCAGTCTGCCATCTGGTAACTAGAGCCTTTGCACAGAACTGACTTTCCTGATGTGACAAATACACTCTTACTAGGTGGAAAATCATACTCAGCAACCTTGGTTGAAAGAAAAGAAAACAGTTCCTCTTTGTTCTTTGAGTCACGAAGGAAATCAGTCCAGTTTCCAGGGAGTTTAGTTGAGCCAGATACTTTCATTCGTACACCTTTCCCTCTTTTGTTCCTAGTCGATTCTTTTAAACTATCTGAAAGATATGTATCCCACACAAGATCCAACCGTGTTGTATTTTCTAGCTGTTTCACTAAGTGAGGTATAAACAACTTATCTGCATATTCATTGAAGCAGCCAACTCCAGAGGTTGGTAAGCTATGGACAGTGACAGGACCATCCAGCACTATGCAGTCAAACGTGGTAGGTGGCTCATTCTCTCCAGGTTGCTGAATACATTGCAGCAATTCAGATTTGGCACTTGGTAAGTTGAGGTTACCTAGATCTGACAGAGATGGTGGGAAAAACTGCATCTCATGAGCAAAAAACTCTTTTAGGTCACCATCACGGCTTTGCATCGATATATACAACTGTCCAAAAAGAGCCACATTGCTTTCAAGAAGCTTCACCTTTTTGTTCTGCTTTGATGTTGCTTTAGGTAGAGGTCGCTTCAAGATAGGAAGATAATTTTTCTTGATTGGGGTATGGATTGAGCAGGAGCAATCTTCAAGTACATTAGTATAGTACTCTTTGTACTGTTTGGTGCCAGTATCTTCCAAGGAGTATAGAGCAACCATCACAGATTGATGTGCACAATCACGACTATCAAGAGTGATCAGCTCTGGAAAATCATCTAGAAAAGGGTTGCCCATTCTCTGTATGGTTTTGTAGAGGTTACTAACCTGCACATGAAATTTCTTCTGTGCTGCAAATCCTTCTTCGTGATGTTGAAAATTCTGGAAGTGTTCTGAGTCACCATTATCAGGAAAATACTCATCCTCAAATTGTTGCTTCAGTCTGACCAGTTCTGGCCCTGTTAGCATCCAGCACCTTAAGGCAACTGGATTTTCAGTAAGACCTATGCAACTACCAGAGCCTTTCACATAGGCAATATTTTCTTGCTCGTGAGCTTGATCTACTGGTATTGTAGAAAATCTGTTGTTAGTCTTTGAAACAACCCAATGACATCTTTTTTCAAACTCATCCTTGATGTACTCTGGTAATGTTCTCATGTCTCGATGTGAACAGGTAGCCACCTTGAGTAGTTTATATAGTCCAGGGCAAAAAATAATGGTACAAGTTTCTCTAAAACTTCCACATACAAAGGAAAGTTACTCTCTCTGTGGGCACGGACAAATATAAGAATAAGGGATTCATTATTTAAAAGAGATTTTTTAAGCAGCTGCATTTGGTAAAGTGTGAAGGTTTCATAGTTTCGGTTTTTTAAATGGCGGCCATTTTGTTCTAGGTGATAATCATCTTGGGCTCCTAGGCTAAAATCAATCAGTATGTTGTAAAGTATCATGAAAAAAAATTTGGTGCTTTTGTCCGCTTCGTAACAATAATGTCAAAAAGCTACACTAAGCTACCTGACTATCAGGCCCTAAGTAGTGCCCTCGCTGCGCTCGGGACACTAGCTACAACCTAGGGCCTTCGGGACCCTAAAATCGGTAGGTCCCTCTGAGGCAGCGCCTAACTATTATGCATGAACGATCGCTATATTCAAAATTCGTCTGGTGCGCTTCACTAACGGCTGCCTCTAGATTAAGTCGTCGCGAACTACCGTGTTTAGGTCCCCCTCGGGGCCCAGGTGTATACAACACTCGCTGCGCTCTGGACGCTACAGCTTTAAGACCACTCTTGCAGCTCGTCTAGGCAGGATGAGACGAGATTTAGTTATTACACCATAAATCCACATTCATTTCGGAAGTGAATGAGGTTTTATGGTGACTCAGCGCCGTCGTGCGTGGAAGTCAATCGGGCGGTATAAAAAGGAGTTGGGTGGGTTGGTGAGGGTAGGGTGCCTCTGGCTATTCTTACTGTCTTAGCTACTGGACATTCATGGGGGAATTAAATGGTCCCATCAGAGCTTTAGTGCTCTGCCCAAACCAATGTGAAGTTCTAATTGAACCTAGCAAAGAAATGGAGCATAGGCTTGTTTGTCCTGATGAAGTCCTTGCGTGTAAGTATTTGAGTATTGGTTGTACTGATACGTTTAAAAGAGCAGATGAAGAAAGTCATTATGAAAATTGCAGCATTCTGCACAATGGAATGGTAACCAAACTAAGTCAGAGCATATTCCAGGATCTGGACATGACAAGAAAGAATATACGTGCAGATTTGGAAATGGAACAAAAGAAATTAATGGAACAAAATGAGATGATTAGACAACTACGAGAAGACTTGAGAGTAAAATTGAACGAAAAGGAAGAATTGATTAATAAACTAAGTGAAAATTTTGATAAAGAGAAGGAAAGATCTGACAAACAAGATGAAACAATAAGAAAACTGGAACAAGAAAATAAGCAGTGCAAGGAAGACATTAAACGATTAAATGAACGCATTCAACAGTTACAAATCAGACTTTCCGAACATGAGAAGAAACGGGCTCAAAAGAATACATACATACCCTTCAGCTTGAATGATTATACTGGAAGAAAACGTACCCCCAGACTATGGAGTGAAAATTTTACTTCCAAAGGATATCGTTTTTGCATTCAAATCCATGCCAATGGCTTCTCAGAATCTCGCAATAAAGCAATTAGTGTGGGAGTAGTAGCTTTGAAAGGAGATGATGATGCAACTGTAAAATGGCCATTGGAAGCTTCTCTTGTTCTCACCTTATGCAAGGCTTTGCCAGAAGGGGAGGACAAGACTGTCATTGAATCTGTGACTTGGCAGAGACCAGAAGAAGCTGAAGTAAAGGATCCTGAGTGCTTCACATATTTTACCCCAGAGCCTCTCAGTCAATACCCACATGCTTTCATTCCACATTCAAAAGTCAAGTCATTTCTCAACAATGACAAGCTTGAGTTCAAATTATCTGTGTCCCCTAATCATTAACCAGTATTGCTATTTAATATAATCCTGTTTGCAAACTTTTTTTACATTTGTGAGATAAATGTAGCCATACTGTATTTTTTTTTTTTTAATGAACATCTATGATAGTAATAGCTAAAAGTTTGTGACAGATATCATTTCTGTATTAAATATCTATTGGAGTGCTATACCACAAATGTTGGAATATTATAGGAATATTATAATACATTCATAATTTGAGCATTTACATGTACTTTTGAGCTAAAAGAAGCGCTTACTTACAGTAACTAAGCAGCTAAACAAAGAATAGATTTGTTTACAATACAATCAGAATGCACTGAATTCTATAAGCAGCTATGTACTTTTTGAAACACAAGTAGTCTCTGGCAGCACAAGTGAAATTAACTGCCTTTGCCTTTTGAGGGCACATTATAGTCATAATATATTCTCTGTGTGTGACACCATGCATAGCATGTAGAAAATATGCAGAAAAAAAGAAAGAAATAAAACAAACTCGAACTTCTCAGTTTTTATAATTCTAATTAATGCAGCAATGCTAATAGTATAAACTGGCTACACATAGCTGGCTCATTCAATATTAAATGGTAATTAATTAAGATTAAGATACCTTAGCTGAAGGAGCATCACATACCATTTAATATTACATCATTTTAAGAGTGAGATGTTTAGGCAATGAATTAATATTTATTACTGTATTAAGCAATCCTTACTCACGTTCCTGCTGAGGTGGCTTAGCTATAAGGGTTTGTTTTTTTCTAGTGCAGGAATGGTGCTCTGAGGTAAAGAGGATACCACCAAATATATAACATCTAGCTAATACTATTGCATTGCCTACTGTATTTTTCAGGCATTAGTTTATCCTTCTTGAACCTAAAAAACAGCAAACAAACTACATAAACCATAGCAATATAGGTTAGGTAAAGATAAATTGCACAAACATGTTTTCCAGCCAGGCATTGGTTTATCCTTAAAAAAGCAAACAAACAACATAAACCATAGCAATATAGGTTAGATAAAGATAAATTGCACAAACATGTTTTCCAACCAACTGAAATTACTTTAGAGACATTTGATAAGTATGTACAAGTCAAATGTTGCTTTAAATATCACACACACACGATGATAAGGATCTGAACACAGAATTCCATACCTGGCTAATTCAAGAAATAAAAGATTAGTGACCAATGTTCCATTACAGCTGCTTAGCTATAATATAAGCACAGATTTGGTGAGCTAGTTAAATTAGGTCAGCTTATAAGAATGTTGGAATGTAGCTGTATACTGAGGTCCAATTTATACTTTACTTAATGTTATTTTGGTGAATTTATGTGGAATACTATTTGTTTTCCTCCGATATGATTTTGCAGCTGCACTGAGTTTCATGTTATCAACTATATGTATTGTGTTTTCTTCCCCAAAGCAAACCAAAGTTGTTTTGTTTTTGTTTTTTGTATTTATAACTTAAACACACTGTACATATAATTAATTATGTTTACTTAAGTCCTTCTGCTCCCAAACAAATATAACATACTAATTAACTTTAGGTCATGAGATAGCTAACTACAGCTGTTGATATTTGTTTCAACATGTGTTTTTGGTAGTCAATGTCCACTTGTGTCCACACATCACCATAGCAATTTGTTGAAAGTAAGAAAACAAGCAACTGTAGGTTTGGTACACAATTCGATACTGAAAGACTTACTTCATGATTTAGTTGTGTTTATTACAGCCATAATGCATGAGCTGTAATAATTTGTAATGGCGAAACCCAACCTGATTGTAATGACTCTACCAAGCATAGACAAAGTCAAGATTAAAAACAAATAAAGACGGACTTCATTTGTTAATCATGCTTCTTTGTCTTTTCAAATACAATTTAGAAGATGTCCTTGAAGTTTGTCTGTCCTACACACCTTTATAGCCATGGCTGATATTTTGTGAACATACCAGCTACTGATAAACATCAGTAGCTAGTAATGCATTGTATATTGTATACTGTCTTGTTCAATGACTGGGCTGTAGCAACTCAATTATACCTAATCTCAATTGAGTTCCATACTATTTCAAAACACAGACACTTGTGTGTTTGCTCAGAATAATTTTTTTAGTGGGATAACTAGTTGGCATTTAGTTGTGAGATCCGATATCGTTTTTATTTTATTTTAATGTACATTATAAAGAAATACATGTCACCAACTTATCTCATACATTGTGAATTACAAACAATATGACCAACAATGCATTTATGATTCAACTAGAAGTTCAAAATTCAGTTTGTCTTGTTCAAGAAATGCTAGAAGCTTTTTATGTGCGATGAAGGCATTTGGTAATTGATTTACATTGCTTTCAGCTGAAAATAATGTTAAACACTTAGTGCTGTTGGATTCTGAGGGTCTATCCCACTGCACACACTCTGACACAGTTTGGTCAATACCTTGACCAAAAGTGTTTCGTAGTGTCAGTGTGAAGTTTGCCTTGAGAGGCCATTTCAATTGGTCGTCATTGTTTCCCTCCAGAGCGACCAGCCCCACACTTACTGCTGCACCGCTTGCTTCCGAAACACCATTGGCAAAAACATCTATGCAAAAACTGAATCCATTCTGAAATGAAAATACATCACTTGTCCATTTACTTGAATTTTCTCTTTTGTCGGAATAGTTCTCGAAAACAAATGAAAAATTTTTAACGTCAGACTTACTTTTTTTCTGTTTTTCCCCTTTTAAATAGGCAGATTTCCACCACTCACGTTCTTTCTCTAATTCAGCAATTTTAGTCCATAACGAAGCTATTTTAGCATTCAAATTGGCAACTTCGTTATTCAACTTGGCAACATCGTTCTTCATACTTTCTAATGATTCCTTTAATTCCTCTATAAACTCATCCTTACTGCAAGATTTTTCTTTCTCTTTTTCGAACTTCACCCTGCTTTCTTGAATGGCTTCCTCGTACTCTGCAAATCTCTTTTTAGTTAATTTCACTACCAATTCCGAGTGATAGGAGCTGTACGTTGCATAATGGTCGTCTTCATTTCCTCTATCGAATGAAACAGTGCAACCTATATTAGAATATCTGCAAGAGCTCTTAGCTGCACAACCACTAGGACTTGTTTCGGAGTCTGAAGTAATGCATACGAAATCTACCAGGTAAGACATATTAATTAGGCGGCAATCAGTATGACTCCAGGGACTGAGTTACACTTTTTTATAGTCTTGTGCGGGAAGCATCCTTAAATAGCTGGCTAACTTATTGCATTTCCGGACAATTAACGGAGCACATTGCTGCGCGCGTTTGTAGCGGCGTGGAAGACTCGACCTCAGTCAAATAATTGTAACACTTTTTGTGGCAACTTCTATTTTTATCTACTAAATTCCAAGTATAACAAATTGATTACTCAATAAATAAAAAATCTAGCTGCAAATATTTGCCTGTGATGAGACTTAGAGGGCACACAATCGATGGGAAATTTGAAGTGGATACTAAATGGTAACTTAAAGTGGGACACAACAGCACTAGAGACTGTTTCAGTAGTGTTACTGACTATCATAATATGAAATAGTAAAATCAAACATTCAGCAAGTGTATAGCTATCAGCATGGTAACAGTCTGTAGTATTTAGAAGGTTGTCCTGGGATAATAATGAAGGGAAAAAATTATTAACCAGCACTTGAGGCATGTACAAGTCCTTGTATCATTTCAGAACACTATTAATTATTGAGCCACTCTTAAGTAAGATGTTATACAAGGACTTGTACATGCCTCAAGTGCTGGTTAATAATTTTTTCCCTTCATAATTAGCAAGTGGCTTGAAACATGAAAACTGGTGAAGAAACTTAGTAATTTCTTTTATCTTTCACACCAATACATTTTAACAACATTTGCATATGTAATTGATAGCTTATAGACTCGAGTTAGTTCAACAGAGTATCTTTTAGATATGACTGACTAGCTGTACATTATAGTATTAAGGCCTAAACTGCAGGGTCTCGAAGCATCATCTACTAGTTTACTTCACTAAGTTACCCAAACAACCCGTTACTAACAATTAGGAAAGAATTAAGAGATAATGCAACTCTGGGGCCCTGGAGTGATCATCGTTGACCTATAAGAAAACCATTTGTAGTAAATTATCTGAAATGGACAGAGTAACTATATATTACTTGCCACACTGGACAGTATCATAAACACCTCGCCTAAATCAATACTGAAAGAGAAGATTACATCAAAAGGGTATCTGACATGGAGAATGTAAGAGAAGAATGTAATGTAGCCAAGTGTATGAGTTACTAAGTTTGGCCATCGGACACGTACGTATATTGCATGACATGTTAGAAATGTGTTAGTGCAAACCATCTGCAATTCAGATATAATTTTTATCTCAGCTAATGAGTTTGTAAAGATGATATGCATAAAGAACACTATTTACCCCAGTATAGAACTCCTGAATAGATGTTTCAGCATCTGGTTTAGGATTGAGTTGATTGTCACACCACATGTACAAGATGAAACACAATGATCCTCCATGGTGGTACGAACAGTGAACCATTTATTACATTCAGTGCAGGAAAACTTGGCAAATGGTGCTTGATAAGGATCATTAGGGTTTACATGACAGGGACAGAGAGAAGGAGAGAAACCTGAGGATGCTGTGAGGGGCCGGAATGATCCTGATATGTGTAGCTATTCTTCACCTTACACTTCTAGGTACAATAAAAGGTTTTAATGATTTTATACAAAAATGATTTGATACAGAATAATTACAATCATCGGATTGTTGCGTGCCCCATGGCGCGCTAAGCCGTGGGTTAATTTGGTAATCAAATAGTAATGAATAAATAGAATAGAAACAACAGCTAAATAAATATAGAGTTCTATAGGGCCTGCTAGATTATGCTCAAAATTTTTAGAATTGTTCTTTTTTTATTTTTAAAAATTGTGTTATTAGCTATTAGAAAAGAATAGTATTTTATTCCATAAATTTTCTCATTATTCTCTCATTATTCCAATTAGAAATAAGTGAAATAGTGACGATTTGCAGTAGTTTTAGTACCTATGAAATGAATGAGTAAAACTAGCAGTCTCACTCTAATACTGAATTACTCAATACAGAGGATTCAATATAGCTAGCTAATCTTTTAGTGAAAACAGTCAACGTAAAATGAAGGAAAAAATGCTCTGCTGCAGCAGTTCAAAGTTCAGATGTGAGAACCCTGTAGATCATGGTATTAAAGTATTGTAATATACTCAGCAGTGAATGCACCTTCACTTCCCTTCAAATGCGTAGGTCGGCTGGTAATAATTTACATTTTTTTCTCAATTCTGATGCTGCATGATAGTCGAGTTGCTCAAAAAGAGTAGCATTGAGCTGACAGTGCTCCCAGTAGCTATTTCAAACTTTTTTTAATTTCTAATAACAGAGTGACCAACACAAACCCAGCTACTTTAAAGCCTGGTACACTGCCACCAGAATTGGTCTATAGGGTAGCTTGGCGCTCTTCTATCAGCAACCTATAGCTATCCTATCACTTCCTATCTAAAGTATTCAAGGAAGTTATAATGAAAGTTAATTAGATATTAAGCTAATAAAGTATAATGGGATAAAAAGAAAGACAGAAACCAACTGAAACTGGGTGGAGTGACTTCAGTGATTTTATAGCCATCTACCCACATAGTGTGACATAAAAAGAAAGAGGTATGTGTGCATGCTCAAAGGTAATACCCTAAAGTTAGTTCTGAATTTTTAGTTCCAAAACTGTGAAATCAGTGTGGTAGCTGATGATGTAGCAGCTGACCACAATTACATGGCACAGTCACGCACACCCAGCTCCTCCCCCTGCTATGTCCTTCAGTTGTAAAAGAAAGAAAAAAGGGGGGGTGGGGGGGCGGTGTGGAAAATCTGCTTCTGTCTAAGATTGGCAGGGCAAATCTCTCTCACACCTCCTGGCACAGCAGTTAAGCAGTAGCTGCCACCTGACTTCTGTAGCAATGTGTTTTGCTGTAAATGCCGACCAATAGCTACCCTTCACTGTAATCTCTCAAGAATCAGACGAAGTGCAGATTTTGGAGTAAATAATATACAGTAGCAAATACAGACACAAGGGTTGCACGAACATATACAGAGTGTCTTTTGCATGAGCAAACATCAACCTATATATGAAGTGTGTTGCTCATGCTCACAAAACTTAAAAATGGCATGATTCACAAATAATGAGTTTAATGGGTTTCCATTAGCTAATGCAAAATGAATTAAGTTACTTGTTTGTCATGACAATGTTCTTTGTTGTGGAGTGTCACTGCCGTTGAGATGGTGGTACTCCACAGGGGGGCACTACTGATTTTCTTTTATAATTATATTTATGGGTTATATGGACCCATGGGTTATTATATCGTTTTCCCTTTATTTTTCTTTTAAATACTTATATTATTCCACAATGTTATTTCATGTCTATTATTCCAGAAAAAATACTAGCATAATCTTGCAGGGCCTAGAGTACATGTGGTGGGGAAGATTACACTGGAGTCTTTCCCACAGCTGGTGTGTATTAATTACACTTCTCATGATGAAAGTCCATGGGAAAGATTGAAGGGCCACAATCAACAAACACCCTATAGCTATATTACGGTAATTTGGAGTTGAATTACTGTTGACACAACAATATTTGAAGTACCGAATACAAAGTGCCAGCAAAGGAACTTGATCTTAGGATTACCACATAAACATTTGAGCTAACTTGACAAACTTCAAAAGGTTATGGAAAACAAATTCTACAAAAACACAGCACATAATATTAATACTTTGCCAATAGCAATGTTAAGTCGTCAGTAGTAGGGATTAGCACCAAAATTCTTCAATTTAGAGTTTTTCGGAGTATGAAAATAGTGACATGGTTTCGCTGTCACAAGATATACTTATACAGTTACTGAAACACACTCTTTTTACATGTACATGAAAATTACCTCTATAGCTGATGCCATTGTAGGGGTCTTACTATTTAATTTTGGTCTTCTTTTATTAAAATCTTCGTAATAATCTCTGTGGAATAGGAGTCAATAAATTATTCTAGCATTTTTTTTTTTGCATTATAGGAACACTGAAGCATTATGAGTATTTTAGGTGTACTAAAGCATTTTTCTAGCATTTTAGGTGAACTTTAGATATTACACATATAGTGCAGTTTAGTGTATCAGTGTAGGTGTGACTGTATGGGTCAGTGGTGTGAGCTTCATCAAGCAGCTTGATAAAACAACTTGCAACCACTAGCTATTCTATGTCAGCAGTTGGTGAAAAATGTCTGACTGTGTGTTGTACTACTCCATATGAAATCAATCAAACAAGTCAATGATAAAAAGCTAGTAGCTATAGCATTCCTCTACAGCTGAAGTGCAAGTTTTTTTTAATTTTACTGGCAAACCCTATTTTTCAGAACAGCAAACTTCCGCAATGGAAGATTGTAATAAAACTTCAATTACGATCCAATACAATTCTAGACATCAAGTGATTAACATTATTTTATTGAAAATATTATGTTGAATTTCAAGCATTTTAGGCAGAATCCAAAGCATTAGCTATGGGCTGATTTATGAGAATTGGGGAATAGCACTAGCTATAGGGAAAATTTGAAGAATAATTTTATTGATCCCTATGTAGGGATGCTAACTTAGTGTCATTATAGACTAAGTACATGTGTATGCTATCGTTATTATAGCTAACTGCAAACGTGAGTGCCACTTCAGTAACTGGTCCCTTGTAACCAGATACCTACTCTCAATATCACAATGACAGTCTGTGTGCCTTAGCACCTACTCCCAAGCCTTCACTGAGCAGGCCAAGGCAATAATGCAGTTTGCCTCCAAGATGACTATTTTTGGTAGCTGCCTGCCTCAGCTCAGACTGTGGGAGAGAGTGGTTTGACTTGGGAGGATCAGAGATGATGACCATTTACCCAGCAGAGGAGAGGCATAGCCTGGGCTGACACATTGTTAGTAGATCAAGTTCCATTAGATGGTGTGACAGCTTTACAGCCAACTGTAAAATTATCCAGTCACTGCTCCATTGCAGGCTGGCACTCACTGTACACATAATACAGCGAACCTGGATTTTGCCATAGTCAAGGATCTGAACACAGAATTCCATACCTGGCTAATTAAAAAAATATAAGATTAGTGACCAATGTTCCATTACCGCAGCTTAGCTATATAAGCACAGATTTGGTGAGCTAGTTAAATTAGGTCAGCTTATAAAAATATTGGAATGTAGCTGTATACAGAAGTCCAACTTATACTTTGCTTAATGTTATTTTGGTGAATTTATGTGGAATACTATTTGTTTTCCTCCGATATGATTTTGCAGCTGCACTGAGTTTCATGTTATCAACTATAAGTATTGCATTTTCTTTCCCAAAGCAAACCAAAGTTGTTGTTTATTGTTTTATTTTTGTATTTATAACTTAAACACACTGTACGTATAATTAATTATGTTTACTCAAGTCCTTCTGCTCCCAAACAAATATAACATACTAATTAACTTTAGGTCATGAGATAGCTAACTACAGCTGTTGATATTTGTTTCAACATATTGTGTTTTTGGTAGTCAATGTCCACTTGCGTCCACACATCACCAGCAAGCAAAACACCAGGTTACAAATAATAGGTATAGTTAAAATGTTTGATTACATTATACAGTGGCGTAAGAAGGGGAGGGGCTCCGAGACTAGAACCCCCCATAATTTTGGGGCACAATCTAACGACGTGATTTCTCACATGAACAATTTTAAACCATAAAAAAAAACATGCCATTGGAGCCCCTCCATATTGAAACATTACCCTACACCACTGCTATAGTTAATGTCTTTAAACTTTAAATATATATTTGAAACAACTACATTGATTAGCTTATTTAGCATAGCATTGTTTAATTCTTAGATTAAGGTTTCGGTCAGTCACCTTTTTCAGCTGAAGAAGTCTGCACCAACCAAAACTTTCTAAGAATTAAACAGTGCTATGGTAAGCTAATCTATTCATTTAAAAAGTTTATATTTCAAATACATAGTAGCTAATATAAACCTCTATGGCATAATAGAGACAGTGAGAATTCAGTAGGCTTATTTCATTGAAAGTGTCATGGTGTGCCCGTTAATGTGGTTGCTTTGTGAGAATATTGTTATTATAAAAAATCATGTGCCTCATGGCAATATCCGTCACTAATTTTCAGTTGTTATTTTTTAATTGTGTAAGCAATTTACTCCTGAGATTGCGGAAGTCCCTTGATTAGTTAGTCCAGGAAGGCTAGCTGATAAAGTGTTTTTATGTAGCCAGAATGAGGATTCAAGGGTAGTAGCAGGTGTGTAGCCATCACCAACAAAGTGGTCAGGTTGAATTTGCTGATTTAGCATAATTAAATTGTAGAATTTAGTTGTTATTACTATTTTATATAATTATCATGATACTATGTTGCATGTTAATTGTACTTGCTAAAATCAAATAATGATGACACTATCAAATCATGAAATAGAATTAAGTAACTTGCAAAGTACCTTAACAACATACAGCTATAATATAATATAGCTATATGGACAATAAATTGTTATAATTTTTATAATTATATGGGTGGTGGTGTAAAATAATCAAGTAATTCAGCCTGGTTATTTTGTACTTTGTGAATATTACTTGATGTACTGAACCTTTTAATTGTGGCAGTAGTAGAGAAAGTTGTACAAGCATCAAAGCTCTTGCAGCAGCATCTTGGAGCATTTGTTGGTGATGGTTATGCAAGTCTGATGTGTTCACTGATTATCAGTTGCAGGGGGTTGAAAAAAATAATAGCTAATTTCTAATTCCAATAATTGCAAACTACCCCGTATAGTCTCAGCACAGCATTTATCAACTTACCGAAAAAACTTTTCTTTATTATTTGAAGTGTAAATGCTGGTTTGACTTTCCCGAAGATCAGGAGGTTTGCACTCTTACCTTTTGCTTTTGTAAGGCTGATTTCTTGGCTATTACACTGCTAACCAACTGTACGGAAACAATACGGTTGTCATAAAAAAAGTAAGAATCAATTAGTTGACAAAGCCCCACCCCTCACTTCCCCATTGCTAATAAAAAATTTCTTACACTTAGCTAAATGATGACATCCACAGTGTTCAGATTGCTACCTTAACACAGGATAATATAGCTAGAGACCTGACTAATGCTAAAGTTATTTATGTGTAAATGGCATTTAAACTGAATTAAACCACTTTCAGCTGGATGAAATATTAAACCTTCAGTAACTATTGTTAGATTCTGTGAGTCTATCCCACTGCATACATTATTCTGATCGTTACCTTGACAAAAAGTGTTACACAGTATCAGTGTGATTTGCTTTAACACGTTGTTTCAATTGGTTGCAATTTCTTCCTTTCAAAGAAACCAATCTCAGTTCCTCCTCCTCCCCACCCACCTCCCATAGTAAGATTTTCACTATAAGGCTGTATTTTCAAATTCTTCTGGCTTGTGAAAACAAATTAGCCAGCTAGTAAAAAATCTGGCCATTTCACACTAAACTCAAAATTATCATATAGCTATAGCTCCTGAATGTTAGCCCGTTGCAACGGTTCATATGTATTAGCTGGAGTATACATTTAGCCTAACATAAATTGGCAAACCATTGATGTGAACTTAAGCTAAAGAACATTTTTTTGATCATGTTAGCAAGCTATGTATGGTTACATGTGCAATATATGACACACTAAAGTAATAAGTGATGTATATCATTATCACCCTGAGCAATCAACAGGTCACTCTGTATTATAGTTCACTACTTAAACTTAGCTAATCATCATGAGAGTAGCAATTGCTATATTCTATGCATTATGCCATATATGGCTATCAGCTACTACTCTAAGTTGTAATTGCTATATCCCAAGTGACTTGAATGAACATTAGCTAGCTACTTCCAAAAAAGAAGAAATGCAAAAAAAAAAAAAAAAATTTGACGTTGTTACTTGTGCTTCCTCAATGGATTTGATTGCTTCATCTTTTAGGTAGGTTGGAAAAGCTATTAATTGAAATTTGTCTGTCCTACACAACTTATAGCTATAATGACTAAGTTTTATGCACTTATTAGCTGTTGCTGCTAGCTATTACAAATGGTGAGTGGTCAGCTGTAATGATTGATTTTTGTGAACTTACTAGATGTTACTGCTATTACAAGTTGGTCTGAGATACCATCTTATAATTATCACAATGGTGATATAGCTAAAATATCAGTATCTGACTCTATTTATCACAATGTGATATAGCTAAAATATCAGTATCTGACTCTATCTAGCTACATTTGATTGAGACTGTATACATGTGGATGATAGGTTCGACTTCTGTTCGGCCATGAGAATGAAATGGCTATCTTCAGATGTAGGGTTATTACATATTAATACAAGATGAAAAATTTGTTTTTAAAAAATCTGAGTTTTCAAAGGCTCAGGGAAGACTTAATGCAGCACGCACACTTTGTGAACTTCATCTGTCCAAAACTAACAAACTGCTTTGTTATATATCTTAAAGCTACCCATGCACCCTTTGCAATTTGTTGAAAGTAAGAAAACAAGCAACTGTAGGTTTGGTACACAATTCAATACTGAATGACTTACTTTATGATTTAGTTGTGTTTATTGCAGCCACAATGCATGAGCTGTAATAATTTGTAATGACGAAACCCAACCTGTTTTAATGATTCTACCAAGCATAGACAAAGTCAAGATTAAAAACAAATAAAGACGTATTTCATTTGTTAATCATGCTTCTTTGTCTTTTCAAGTACCATTTAGAAGATGTCCTTGAAGTTTGTCTGTCCTACACACCTTTATAGCCATGGCTGATGTGGGGGAATGGAATTGCGAGACAGTAGTTCACTGCCACCAGAGTTAGGCTCTCCAGGCTAATTACTTAGCAAGGCACACCAACCTCAGGGATATAATGAACTGTTGTACAACCCCCAACAACTAAGTTGAACTGATAGTTTTGTTAAAGTTCAAGTATGCGAGCTAACTGACTGAAAAGGTTCGGCCGTAATTTATATAACCGAACAATGATAAAATAAAAAATGCAGAACATCTGTTTACAAAGAAGATTACACTAATCAGTTTTTACTGTGATGGTGACTCTACCTAACAACGGCTACTGTCAGCAAGCTGACAAGACACACAGTTATGTTTTTAGACTAATGTGGGGGTCGTCCCACCACAGCTGATATTTTGTGAACATACCTGCTACTGATAAACATCAGTAGCTAGTAATGCATTGTATAATGTATACTAGCTGTAAGCTCAGTGTTCAATGTCTTGTTCAATGACTGGGCTGTAGCAACTCAATTATACCTAATCTCAATTGAGTTCCATACTATTTCAATCAGACACTTGTGTCAGAATAATTTTTTTAGTGGGATAACTAGTTGGCATTTAGTTGTGAGATCCGATATCGTTTTTTTTGTTTTAATGAACATTACAAAGTTCTTTAAAAATAAATACACGTCACCAACTTATCTCATACATTGTGAATTACAAACAATAATAATATGACTAACAATGCATTTATGATTCAACTAGAAGTTCAAAATTCAGTTTGTCTTGTTCAAGAAATGCTAGAAGCTTTTTATGTGCAATGAAGGCATTTGGTAATTGATTTACATTGCTTTCAGCTGAAAATAATGTTAAACACTTAGTGCTGTTGGATTCTGAGGGTCTATCCCACTGCACACACTCTGACACAGTTTGGTCAATACCTTGACCAAAAGTGTTTCGTAGTATCAGTGTGAAGTTTGCCTTGAGAGGCCATTTCAATTGGTCGTCATTGTTTCCCTCCAGAGCGACCAGCCCCACACTTACTGCTGCACCACTTGCTTCCGAACACCATTGGCATAAACATCTATGCAAAAACTGAATCCATTCTGAAATGAAAATACATCACTTGTCCATTTACTTGAATTTTTTCTTTTATGGGAATAGTTCTCGAAAACAAATGAAAAATTTTTAACGTCAGACTTACTTTTTTTCTGTTTTTCCCCTTTTAAATAGGCAGATTTCCACCACTCACGTTCTTTCTCTAATTCAGCAATTTTAGTCAATAACGAAGCTATTTTAGCATTCAAATTGGCAACTTCGTTATTCAACTTGGCAACATCGTTCTTCATACTTTCTAATGATTCCTTTAATTCCTCTATAAACTCATCCTTACTGCAAGATTTTTCTTTCTCTTTTTCGAACTTCACCCTGCTTTCTTGAATGGCTTCCTCGTACTCTGCAAATCTCTTTTTAGTTAATTTCACTACCAATTCCGAGTGATAGGAGCTGTACGTTGCATAATGGTCGTCTTCATTTCCTCTATCAAATGAAACAGTGCAACCTATATTAGAATATCTGCAAGAGCTCTTAGCTGCACCACCACTAGGACTTGTTTCGGAGTCTGAAGTAATGCATACGAAATCTACCAGGTAAGACATATTAATTAGGCGGCAATCAGTATGACTCCGGGGACTGAGTTACACTTTTTTATAGTCTTGTGCGGGAAGCATCCTTAATAGCTGGCTAACTTATTGCATTTCCGGACAATTAACGGAGCACATTGCTGCGCGTTTGTAGCGGCGTGGAAGACTCGACCTCAGTCAAATAATTGTAACACTTTTTGTGGCAACTTCTATTTTTATCTACTAAATTCCAAGTATAACAAATTGATTACTCAATAAATAAAAAATCTAGCTGCAAATATTTGCCTGTGATGAGACTTAGAGGGCACACAATCGATGGGAAATTTGAAGTGGATACTAAATGGTAACTTAAAGTGGGACACAACAGCACTAGAGACTGTTTCAGTAGTGTTACTGACTATCATAATATGAAATAGTAAAATCAAACATTCAGCAAGTGTATAGCTATCAGCATGGTAACAGTCTGTAGTATTTAGAAGGTTGTCCTGGGATGCTCCATATAGCTAATAATGAAGGGAAAAAATTATTAACCAGCACTTGAGGCATGTACAAGTCCTTGTATCATTTCAGAACACTATTAATTATTGAGCCACTCTTAAGTAAGATGTTATACAAGGACTTGTACATGCCTCAAGTGCTGGTTAATAATTTTTTCCCTTCATTATTAGCAAGTGGCTTGAAACATGAAAACTGGTGAAGAAACTTAGTAATTTCTTTTATCTTTCACACCAATACATTTTAACCACATTTGCATATGAAATTGATAGCTTATAGACTAGAGTTAGTTCAACAGAGTATCTTTTAGATATGACTGACTAGCTGTACATTATAGTATTAAGGCCTCAACTGCAGGGTCTCGAAGCATCATCTACTAGTTTACTTTACTAAGATACCCAAACAACCCGTTACTAACAATTAGGAAAGAATTAAGAGATAATGCAACTCTGGGGCCCTGGAGTGTTCATCGTTGATCTATAAGATCATAATGTTGTAGTGAACTATCTGAAATGGACAGAGTAACTATATATTACTTGCCACACTAGACAGTATCATAAACACCTCGCCTAAATCAATACTGAAGGAGAAGATTACATCAAAGGGTATCTGACATGGAGAATGTAAGAGAAGAATGTAATGTAGCCAAGTGTATGAGTTACTAAGTTTGGCCATCGGACACGTACGTATATTGCATAACATGTTAGAAATACATAAAAATGTGTTAGTGCAAACCATCTGCAATTCAGATGATTGTATTTATTCTGTATCAAATCATTTTTGTATAAAATCATTAAAACCTTTTATTGTACCTAGCAGTGTAAGGTGAAGAATAGCTACACATATCAGGATCATTCCGACCCCTCACAGCATCCTCAGGTTTCTCTCTTTCTCTCTGTCCCTGTCATGTAAACCCTAATGATCCTTATCAAGCACCATTTGCCAAGTTTTCCTGCACTGAATGTAATAAATGGTTCACTGTTCGTACCACCATGGAGGATCATTGTGTTTCATCTTGTACATGTGGTGTGACAATCAACTCAATCCTAAACCAGATGCTGAAACATCTATTCAGGAGTTCTATACTGGGGTAAATAGTGTTCTTTATGCATATCATCTTTACAAACTCGTTAGCTGAGATAAAAATTATATCTGATTGTTGCGTGCCCTATGGCGCGCTAAGCCGTGGGTTAATTTGGTAATCAAATAGTAATGAATAAATGGAATAGAAACAACAGCTAAATAAATATAGAGTTCTATAGGGCCTGCTAGATTATGCTCAAAATTTTTTGAATTATTCTTTTTTTATTTTTTAAAATTGTGTTATTAGCTATTAGAAAAGAATAGTATTTTATTCCATAAATTTTCTCATTATTCTCTCATTATTCCAATTAGAAATAAGTGAAATAGTGACGATTTGCAGTAGTTTTAGTACCTATGAAATGAATGAGTAAAACTAGCAGTCTCACTCTAATACTGAATTACTCAATACAGAGGATTCAATATAGCTAGCTAATCTTTTAGTGAAAACAGTCAACGTAAAATGAAGGAAAAAATGCTCTGCTGCAGCAGTTCAAAGTTCAGATGTGAGAACCCTGTGGATCATGGCATTAAAGTATTGTAATATACTCAGCAGTGAATGCACCTTCACTTCCCTTCAAATGCGTAGGTCGGCTGGTAATAATTTACATTTTTTTCTCAATTCTGATGCTGCATGATAGTCGAGTTGCTCAAAAAGAGAAGCATTGAGCTGACAGTGCTCCCAGTAGCTATTTCAAACTTTTTTTAATTTCTAATAACAGAGTGACCAACACAAACCCAGCTACTTTAAATCGAGTAACGAAGATCTACCTTATAACCACTGTGGGGGGCATTGAACCAAGTCCTTGCACAATTACTAAGCAGCTGGAGTGTAAATCCCAAGTTCCAGCCTGGTACACTGCCACCAGAATTGGTCTATAGGGTAGCTTGGCGCTCTTCTATCAGCAACCTATAGCTATCCTATCACTTCCTATCTAAAGTATTCAAGGAAGTTATAATGAAAGTTAATTAGATATTAAGCTAATAAAGTATAATGGGATAAAAAGAAAGACAGAAACCAACTGAAACTGGGTGGAGTGACTTCAGTGATTTTATAGCCATCTACCCACATAGTGTGACATAAAAAGAAAGAGGTATGTGTGCATGCTCAAAGGTAATACCACGTGAGTCTAAAGTTAGTTCTGAATTTTTAGTTCCAAAACTGTGAAATCAGTGTGGTAGCTGATGATGTAGCAGCTGACCACAATTACATGGCACAGTCACGCACACCCAGCTCCTCCCCCTGCTATTCCCGCTACAGTTCTATGGGTGGCTCCACAACCCCATTTCTATGTTTATGCCCTTCAGTTGTAAAAGGGGAAAAAAAGGAGGGGGGGGGGTATGGAGGTGTGGAGAATCTGCTTCTGTCTAAGATTGGCAGGGCAAATCTCTCTCACACCTCCTGGCACAGCAGTTAAGCAGTCGCTGCCACCTGACTCCTGTAGCAATGTGTTTTGCTGTAAATGCCGACCTATAGCTACCCTTCACTGTAATCTCTCAAGAATCAGACCAAGTGCAGATTTTGGAGTAAATAATATACAGTAGCAAATACAGACACAAGGGTTGCACGAACATATACAGAGTGTCTTTTGCATGAGCAAACATCAACCTATATATGAAGTGTGTTGCTCATGCTCACAAAACTTAAAAATGGCATGATTCACAAAAAATGAGTTTAATGGGTTTCCATTAGCTAATGCAAAATGAATTAAGTTACTTGTTTGTCATGACAATGTTCTTTGTTATGGAGTGTCACTACTGTTGAGATGGTGGTACTCCACATCAGAATGCAAAAATGAATTAAGTTACTTGTTTGTCATGACAATGTTCTTTGTTGTGGAGTGTCACTGCCGTTGAGATGGTGGTACTCCACAGGGGGGCACTACTGATTTTCTTTTATAATTATATTTATGGGTTATATGAACCCATGGGTTATTATATAGTTTTCCCTTTATTTTTCTTTTAAATACTTATTATTATTCCACAATGTTATTTCATGTCTATACTAGCATAATCTTGCAGGGCCTAGAGTACATGTGGTGGGGAAGATTACACTGGAGTCTTTCCCACAGCTGGTGTGTATTAATTACACTTCTCCATGATGAAAGTCCATGGGAAAGATTGAAGGGCCACAATCAACAAACACCCTATAGCTATATCACGGTAATTTGGAATTGAATTACTGTCAACACAACAATATTTGAAGTACCGAATACAAAGTGCCAGCAAAGGAACTTGATCTTAGGATTACCTCATAAACATTTGAGCTAACTTGACAAACTTCAAAAGGTTATGGAAAACAAATTCTACAAAAACACGGCACATAATATTAATACTTTGCCAATAGCAATGTTAAGTCGTCAGTAGTAGGGATTAGCATTAAAAGTTGCAATGCTTTAAAGGGAAGCAACCAAAATTCTTCAATTTAGAGTTTTTCGGAGTATGAAAATAGTGACATGGTTTCGCTGTCACAAGATATACTTATACAGTTACTGAAACACACTCTTTTTACATGTACATGAAAATTACCTCTATAGCTAATGCCATTGTAGGGGTCTTACTATTTAATTTTGGTCTTCTTTTATTAAAATCTTCGTAATAATCTCTGTGGAATAGGAGTCAATAAATTATTCTAGCATTTTTTTTTGCATTATAGGAACACTGAAGCATTATGAGTATTTTAGGTGTACTAAAGCATTTTTCTAGCATTTTAGGTGAACTTTAGATATTACACATAAAATTCAGTTTAGTGTATCAGTGTAGGTGTGACTGTATGGGTCAGTGGTGTGAGCTTCATCAAGCAGCTTGATAAAACAACTCGCAACCACTAGCTATTCTATGTCAGCAGTTGGTGAAAAATGTCTGACTGTGTGTTGTACTACTCCATATGAAATCAATCAAACAAGTCAATGATAAAAAGCTAGTAGCTATAGCATTCCTCTACAGCTGAAGTGCAAGTTTTTTTTAATTTTACTGGCAAACCCTATTTTTCAGAACAGCAAACCTCCGCAATGGAAGATTGTAATAAACTTCAATTACGATCCAATACAATTCTAGACATCAAGTGATTAACATTATTTTATTGAGAATATTATGTTGAATTTCAAGCATTTTAGGCAGAATCCAAAGCATTAGCTATGGGCTGATTTATGAGAATTGGGGAATAGCACTAGCTATAGGGAAAATTTGAAGAATAATTTTATTGATCCCTATGTAGGGATGCTAACTTAGTGTCATTATAGACTAAGTACATGTGTATGCTATCGTTATTATAGCTAACTGCAAACGTGAGTGCCACTTCAGTAACTGGTCCCAGGTAACCAACCAGACACCTACTCTCATTATCACAATGACAGTCTGTGTGCCTTAGCACCTACTCCCAAGCATTCACTGAGCAGGCCAGGGCAATAATGCAGTTTGCCTCCAAGATGACTATTTGGCTGCCTCAGCTCAGACTGTGGGAGAGAGTGGTTTGACTTGGGAGGATCAGAGATGATGACCATTTACCCAGCAGAGGAGAGGCGTAGCCTGGGCTGACACATTGTTAGTAGATCAAGTTCCATAGATGGTGTGACAGCTATCCAGTCACTGTTCCATTGCAGGCCGGCACTCACTGTACACATAATACAGCGGACCTAGATTTTGCCATAGTCACGCGGGCCAGACCCTTTACCTAATCACTCGGCGATTGGGTAAAGGGTCTGGCCCACGAGACTAGATTTTGCCAGACAGCCACAGACTCATCACTGTGGGGATCTCGTGTGGGTTACAACACCGCTGGACCTTAAGGAATGGGAACACGTGTTTGCCACCAGACTTACGCATGATACATCTGTCACGACCTCCACAAAGACTCTTTCACCACAGGGTGTACCTCTGAAATCGGCAAGATGGACTCAGTGTTGAAGCACCCTGCAGAAGTCATGGCAGTGTACTTAAAAAAAGAGTAAGTTGCCTGGTAATGATGCTGGGTCTATTCACATTATCGGCATGCACATCAAATTCTAAGCCAGAACTTTCAAAATAAAAGTAACTAAAACTTCAAAAAAAAAAAAAATCGCTTTTCAAAAAGTTGCATTTACCATTCCGTCATCTCCATATTCTTCTCCGTATTCTTTGTGAGCTTGGCTAGAGCAAAATTGGTAGCACTTGCCTGGCTAAAATTATGATAATATAATTTCATTCCATATAGATATATATAACCCTTTAGTTTTACTGCACTTGAACACTGACAAACTGTCCCAAGGTCGTCTTCACTATGTTTACATCACCACCATGTTTTGGGTATCCTGCATTAATTGAAACATTAGGTGAAACAACCTTGCACATCAAATAACTAACTTATTCAGCCATGTTGTGCAATAAACGGAACTACTCAAAAGTTTGAAAAAACTGGAAATTGGTGTAGCTGCTCCAGTTCAAGCATTGTAAGACTACACCAAGTTTAATTTTGTTGCAACAATTAATTTCCTATATGCAGATAATTCCTGTGTCTTGTTTGTTTTGGTGAAATTGTGGTTGGAACAGTGGATGAGGTCAGCAGATGCCTCTCTGGTGGCAGCATCTGTCAACTCTCCAGTTTATGTGTGTCTTAATTGACTAGTTTCAGTCACCACCTCTTAACCCAGTTAAAATAATTAATTATTATCAGACAAATCCTCAGAGATAGCTAACCACATTTTATATGCAGTCTGACTTCAGAACATCAACAATTTCACCAATTCAATGCACGTACTGATTCAAGATCAGTAGCTACAGGCTTAATCCGTGTACTTTCAAATGTGAAATTGAGCTGCTCTATAATTTTTTTAGAGTATGTGTTGAGTCCAATACATTATTATTCGTATCAAATTTAACTTGAAAGTGACTATAAGCAGCTGGTTCAACACTGCGATTAGATCACTTCCAGAGTTACACAGCAATTGTGTAAAATTTGTCAATCTTTTGGTCACCTATTATTCTAAAAATTATTCCAGAATAATTTATCAAGGCCTACTTTTGAGGTCTCTTTCTTATAACCCTCTTTCTTCATTAATTAATCTCACGATCTTTGCATGGATGCTAATTGTGTGTTAGTACAAATCACTTATAGATTTATAGCGAAGTTCTATCAAATTGTTTTAAAACTGCTCACAGCAACTGCGAGAGTGCAGAATTTGAGTAGCTAGCTTGGTCCTGCCATAGCATTACCTTGAGTAAAAAACAAAAAAAACAAAAAAAAAAACTGAAGCTATTAACTAACTAGACAATAGACTGTCTAGTTAATAGCTTCTGTTGTTGTTGTTTGTTTGTCTTTAAATTAGTCTATTAACTAGACATCATTTTGTAAAAGCAAAACATGGAGACATTTAGCTAATAACCATTTTTTAACCTTCTTTTATAGTATTAGTTTATGGTAGTCCAAATGAAGTGTTGGACTGTAGCTAGCATATTCATTTACGTCTAAAATAGCTAATAGACTTATTTTTATTAAACATTATTATTCATATGTTCTAGAAAGTAATAACTACCTAAAAACCCAATTATGACCATTGACATTTCCACCACGTACACCATTGCCAGTGAAGGAAGAACCACAGGAATCATGTTAGCACCCAAAAAAAATGTCACAAAAATAAAAATCATGAAGAGAATTATCTTGAACTGGATTGGAATAGAGATTTGAAAGCCCTACAAATAACAGCATTCCTTTAAAATAAATTGTAATATAACATACAGAACAACAACTTACTTGGTTTTTATCCGGCATCTATTAAACAGCAAAGAGATAACATTAATCAAACTAAACGAAGAATTCTTTTTTTTGCTTTTTTTTTAGTTGTTGTCGTTGTTGTTTTTTTTGTAAAAAAAAGTGTACAGTGCAGCAAATCAACAAAAGAACTTAACTAAATTCAAATTGAATGTATTCTGTAAACAAAATTCTGACTGTAAACACCAAAAATAACTACCTAAGAAAAAACAATATGGATTTATAATCAATGACTCTCCTAGCTACACAGACCTTATCCTGCCAAGATGGCAGGTGAAATCTCTCTTGATATAGTTGAGGTCCTATTTTAGGAAGTCCCACCAAACTACTAGCTAGGGCATCTCTGAGCACCTCCATGGTAGGAATGTCTGGGTGGTCTCTGGTGGGGCGTTCACACCATAGAACCAAAACTTCTTTCAATAGCAGAGTCGCGGGCTGACGACTATACCGGAGGTTCTTAAGTGCCCCGGGATGAAAGTTAAGAGCCGTGCCTATTTCCTCCCAGAGGTAAGCATAGTTCCTTAGTCTTTCCAATAGAAAATTGACATCCTCCAGTTTAACCGGTCTATCTCTAACTGTGGCCCGCATTTATACTCATTAATTGGACATAATATGCCCTCAGTGCCATATATGCACGCCACGGACACCATACACAAACGAGCCACCTGGAAAGTTACATTACATTATTTCTATATTCAACTATTCTGTATATTAATGGCATGTGTGTCAGCTAATTTTAATGCCTACACAGACATACCTCATAGTTCATCAGGCGCCAAAGCTGATTTAGACACCACCTCTGTCATGCATTTAGTATTTAGTAGCCTATCAGAAGTCCCCACATTGCACTTTGCATATTTGAGCTCGGTTTGGTTCAGTGGGAGAGGGATATTATAAGCTGGAGTTAATGATGCATGGTATTGAATTATGACAGTCACTTTGCGTTCTTATATGTATCTGTAAATCATTTCCTTAATACGGACTCTGCATAGTATTGTGCGTGCTCAGGGATTGCACCAAAGTGCTTGATATTGAACCCTGTAACCTATAGGTACAGAAGAACAATCCAGGAGCTTGCCAAGAATGAATTGTGTGTGTTTATATATCAATTAAAAAAATACAAGTGTTTACTTAATGTACATAATTCTGTCTAATTTTTATTGTATTTCTGGAGTCCATATAATTGAGATTGAAAGGGGTGGAGAAAATTTAAAAAAAAAGTTGCACAGAAAACTTCAGCTAGCGGCACGTAGCTATACAAAAATTGTAATGTTCAGTTATGAAACACAATAATGGGTTGCAGAGGGTGAAGGAGGTAGGAGGAAAGACCAGAACTTTCTATTTATTAAGGCAGCTTGCACCATTCCTTCACTTAAACAGATAAAGGGTCACTTTTCCTCAGGTTAAATTTCTTGACGATCTACTTTACGTAACTAATTATGGTGATTTATCTTGAGAATGTCACTACGCGTTTTAAGTAGTCAGTTAAACAAGTGCGCCAAATTTTAAGTCCCTCCAATTGTGTAGGAACGGTCGCTACGTTCAGAATTCGTCGAGCGATGCGCTTCACCGTCGACTGCGTTGTTAGGAATTGTCGCTACCTAAATTAGTTAGCCCTTGTAGACTACTTTATTTAGGTCCCTCAGGTGGTTCCAAATGTAAAGCCCAAACCAATGTGAAATTCTAATTGAACCTAGCAAAGAAATGGAGCATAGGCTTGTTTGTCCGAATGAAGTCCTCGCATGCAAGTATTTGAGTATTGGTTGCACTGATACGTTTAAAAGAGCAGATGAAGAAAGTCATTATGAAAATTGCAGCATTCTGCACAATGAAATGGTAACCAAACTAAGTCAGAGCATATTCCAGGATCTGGACATGACAAGAAAGAATATACGTGCAGGTTTGGAAATGGAACAAAAGAAATTAATGGAACAAAATGAGATGATTAGACAACTACGAGAAGACTTGAGAGTAAAATTGAACGAAAAGGAAGAGTTGATTAATAAACTAAGTGAAAACTTAGTCATAGAGAGGAAAAGATCTGACAAACAAGATGAAACAATTAGAAAACTGGAACAAGAAAAGAAGCAGTATAATGAAGACATTAAACGATTAAATGAACGCATTCAACAGTTAGAAATCAGACTTTCCAAGCTTGAGAAGAAACGGGCTCAAAAGTACATCTCCTTCAGTTTGGATAATTATACTGAAAGAAAACGTACCGACAGACCATGGAGTGAAAGATTTACTTCTAAAGGATATCATTTTTGCATTCAAATCCATACCAATGGTTTCTCAGAATCCCACAATAAAGCAATTAGTGTGGGAGTCATAGTTTTGAAAGAAGATAATGATGCAACTTTAAAATGGCCATTGGAAGCTTCTTTTGTTCTCACCTTATGCAAGGCTTTGCCCGAAGGAGAAGACAAGACTGTTATTGAATCCGTGGCATGGCAGAGACCTGAAGAAGCCGAAGTGAAGGATTCAGAGTACCTGACGTATTTTACCCATGAGCCTCTCAGTCAATACCCTCATGCTTCCATTTCACACTCAAAAGTCAAGTCATTTCTCGACAACGACAAGCTTAACTTTAAATTATCTGTGTCCCCAGATCACTAATCAGTATTTTTATATAATAATCATTTTTGCAAACTTTTTTTTATATTTCTGTCATAAATATAACAATAGCCATAATGTATTTTTTTTATTTATATGAACAGAAGCTATAAGTAACTAATAGCTAAAGGTATTGCATTTCTGATATTAACAGAAGTACTATTGGCATGCTTTAGCTCAAATGTTAATGAACTAGTAGCTAGCTCCAATCTGACTGAAGGAGAATTCACTATTATTCTGCAGCATTTTGACAACCTAGCTTTCTCATGATTTGTTATAAACTAGTTATATACTAGACGAAAAATATAAGATAAATTGAGAAATAAATTCAATAAGTTGTATTTTTTCGTTGAAACAGCAGTTCCAGATTTCTGGTTTTAAAGTATGTATTTGATACCTGTTCATCCAGGTTCTCTTGGTTCCAGTAACCCAAGTGGTGGTAGCTACTTAAAAACATAGCAAAACTTAAGTAGCTAGCTTAGCTACCAGCAGACTGTACTTATATAGCACTGACAAATGGCAAACATTGGGACCATAGCATGAATTTTCAAGTATGTACTGATGGAAATATTGCACATTCAAGGCTTCTGCGCCATTATCATTGGCCTATATTCTGCAGCATTATGACAACCTAGCTTTCTCATGGTTTGTAATAAACTAGTTGTATACTAGATGAATAAAATTCAATAACAGTCGTAAAATAATTTATTTTTTTATTGAAATATATAGTTCCAGATTTTTGGTTAAAGTGTGCATTTGATACGTGTTCATCCAGGTCCTCTTGGTTTCAGTAACCCACTACACTAGGTGAGCTGATAGATGTGAGGTGGGGTCAAAAGTCGCTTATGGAATCCCAGATGCAAACCTATTCGGACTGAAAGCCTGGCCACGGCTAGCCGATGGAAGTATGTGATAAACCTGAGTGGCAAAGAAAGAACTGCCCATTGCTACTAACTACGAAATTGTTAAACAACTTGTGAAATGCAATGGCACCTCAGTTGTGAAAGTCCACAAAATAAAACGCCATTACGAAGACCATTTGAAGCGATTGAGAAACCAAACAATTCCTTTTTCGCTACCTTTGTACAAAAGCTTGACTTTCATGGCATTGTCATTTAAATTTATCCGATTCCTTCTTAACAATGATACAGCTGTACATTTATACAATTTCTTTAAGACTGTGGTGATCCCTGAAGAACACTTTTTTGCGTCTGTCTATATGTTGCCGAATGTACCTGGAGGGTATGATCCTGATATGGGATTGAATCTGCACACAGTCCAAGTATTCTGGAAGGGGAGTGGCAGGAAATGCAGCGGCTTATATGTACATAAGATTTGTATTGTAAAAGCTGGAGATTTGAGGAGAATTCTGGAAGCATCAAACTATGGCAAGAAAGCTTTTTTTCATAACAAGTATTTTATGGAGAATGATTACACTGTCATGGATTGCATGGAAGAAAGAATTTTTTTCAAAGAACAGGTTAGAATTTGTAGATCACCTTTAAATTTTTATGTTCAAAATAAAGAGACATTTTTTATTTTATGTTATACCAATTTGATTTTTTATACCAAACAATTCATTTTTAATGCCAACATGTTTCAGCAGACTGCTTCTGCCATCATCAGGGCTGATTTATAAAAATCAAAAAACAAAAATGTTATAATTAGCCTTTTCGTATTCTTGGATAATCCATGGCTGGCAGCTATGCCTGATGGTCTGGTTACTGACCCAAGTAACACCACAGACCCCTCTAGGATTATTGGAAGTAAAAAATCCTTTTACAGTAAGAAAGCTATCATTGTTAGAAGCAGTAAAATCTTCCTTCTGCTTAAAAGTAGTCAAGAATTTTACTTCATTTCAACTAAAGCTATACCACGATTATTATCACCAAATACAATGTCAACTTTTGTTGTACACAACGAAAATGGTGCGATTTTGTAGTAAGAACAGACAGTGATCTTAATGTGGAAATGATTTACTAAGATCTTGAATGGGAAACAAAAAACCTCTACAAACTGAAGGATTTTATTTTTCTGCACTATTGCCTGAATTAGCAATAGTGCAGAAAAATAAAATCCTTCAGTTTGTAGAGGTTTTTTGTTTCCCATTCAAGATCTTAGTAAATCATTTCCACATTAAGATCACTGTCCTTTATGCAATTAATTATTTTATTTAGTATGTTTACTCTTTACACCTCTATTTGATTTAGTCTCTCATATCTCTCATTGTTCACCATTGTGTCAATATAATCTGTCACAACTAATAAAGAATTTGACTATTTTACGATGCAATAATGTGCTTGTTTCTTAGTGTGGGACCCCTTCCCCACTTGTGGTCAGGGAAAGAAGAGAGAGAACAGATAAAGACATTTCAAGCTCTGGGGATGTTGCATAGAAACACTGCTATTCAGTAGTCAATTTATCCCATTATTCAGCTATGTGCAATCTGTTTCCTCTATGTGTGTCATTATGTCCGTGTGTGTCATTATGTCCGTGTGTGTCATTATGTCAGTGGTTGCCTGCAAAAGCTGCTGTTTTTTTTGTACTTCTGTTCTGACTTGGCTGATAGTGTTTAGTTTTGTGTCATTTTCATTTCTTACCATTAATCTTTAATTTAACTAACTTCACCGGTGATAGTGGGAGTTAGGCTAGTTGGGGATTTAGAGATCAGCCAATTCAGATCCTGGTGGCAGCGTACTATAGAGCCGCTTCTGCCAGTGTGAGTGGGGTGACTAGTAGTAAAGTGAACTGTAAACTGGTTGCACCGGCACCACACTTCGCCTATTGAAATGTTCAAAGGTAGGACACTAAACCACATTGGGTTGCTTTAGTTGGCCCTCGTAGTCGACTGTGAGACCTATCATAAAACTGCACTATTAGTGTCATTACACAATGAATACAGCTGGATTTCTAGTTCAAGGCAATGAAATAATAAAAGCTTTATGTTGTGCTATATATTTTATTGAACATCTTGTATTCTATCAAAGGTACCTATAGCTAATACTTTTAATCAAATTTGAATGCAATACAAAATGTTACATGAGACCTAACCAAAGACAGATACAGATATTTATTTGTACTTGTGCTGGCTGAAATTTGGATTGATGGCCTAATTAGGAGAAGAACTCGATAAGTATTGCTGCATTACACTGTCAACTTGTGGAGTACAATCTTTAAACCACAACCATCATGGTCTATAGTGATGTTCATTTGTTCTGTTGTTAATAAATGGCTCCCTGACCTGAATCTGTAGCTATACTAAACCTTCATGCTTACCTTTATCTCTCTTCTTGTGACCTTTCTTACACAGCTGCTATTTATACAATGTGGCAGGATCATATATGCATTAATATGTGAAATTTAGCACCTTCCCAGAACTTCATGTTTGTATAACATAGTGTTAAATTTGCAGTACCCAAAATGAAACTTAAAATCAAATTTCTCTATCTCCAATAGCAATAATTGTGGAAGTACATGCCACACACTCCACGGAATGAATCTGCAATGTCTCTATAGCCAAAAATATTTTCAAGGAAATTTTCTATGTGCTAAATTTAATCATCAAAGGCACAATTCCAGTAAAATTCTGCACATGTGGACTATAAAGAACAAAATTATTTGCTCATGTGATTGCAACGTGATGATAGGGGCGTTACCCACAAAATCTTAGTACCTACATGGAGCTGACAGCTTGCTTTTTCTCAAATATCTGCCGGAAATTTGAAAAAGTAGCAGAATAAAGGTCTTAAATCTGAGTGTAGTTAGACTTCAATCAGCAGTTAGTTGTTAGTTATCTCCAAAATTAGAGCATGACAGACAGACAGGATGACTACTATAACCCTTTTGTGCATGTTGTGAGAAAGTGACTGACACTTGAACTCAGAACTTTGGACACTGTCATGTATTGTTGTGTGTAGTCACATGATTGTTCTTGATATCTATCTATTGTTTACTGGATAAATCTGAATAGGGTGGTTTGTTGTATGCTAGCTAGATATCTCGCTAGCTGAGTCTAGTCGCTAGTCCGCCTCTGTCAGCGGTTCCTCCCTCACACACATGTGTGCTAAGGGTTAATAATAACTAGCTATATAAAATGCATAAATTTCTCTACAAGAGGTCTGGGGGGAAGAGGGGGGTTGGGGGCCAAGGAATGATCACCTCTCTTTCCCCCGCTCCTCTAAATATGACATTACTGATACACAGTAACACATGGTACCAAGCTTAAACTTACATTTTACACAAGATTAATATTACAAATAGTAATTAAATGAAAATATAAAATTTAAAAAAAGTATTTTTATTTAGAACATAAAATTTAAAGGTGATCTACAAATTCTAACCTGTTCTTTGAAAAAAATTCTTTCTTCCATGCAATCCATGACAGTGTAATCATTCTCCTTAAAATACTTATTATGAAAAAAAGCTTTCTTGCCATAGTTTGATGCTTCCAGAATTCTCCTCAAATCTCCAGCTTTTACAATACAAATCTTATGTACATATAAGCCGTTGCACTTCCTGCCACTCCCCTTCCAGAATACTTGGACTGTGTGCAGATTCAATCCCATATCAGGATCATACCCTCCAGGTACATTCGGCAACATATAGACAGATGCAAAAAAGTGTTCTTCAGGGATCACCACAGTCTTAAAGAAAATGTATAAATGTACAGCTGTATCATTGTTAAGAAGGAATCGGATAAATTTAAATGACAATGTCATGAAAGTCAAGCTCTTGTACAAAGGTAGCGAAAAAGGAATTGTTTGGTTTCTCAATCGCTTCAAATGGTCTTCGTAATGGCGTTTTATTTTGTGGACTTTCACAACTGAGGTGCCATTGCATTCCACAAGTTGTTTCACAATTTCGTAGTTAGTAGCAATGGGAAGTTCTTTGCCACTCAGGTTTATCACATACTTCCATTGGCTAGCCGTGGCCAGGCTTTCCCTTATATCCATCAGGTCCGAATAGGTTTGCATCTGGGACTCCATGAGCGACTTGTGACCCCAACTCACACCTATTAGCTCAGATTTGATGTGAATGTTGTTCAAGCAGGATGCTGTGTTCCTGAAAATATTTATAAAGACTGACTCAGACTTCATATCTGGAGCAATCAGGTACTGGTTGTGAGGTCTATAAAGCACTCGTAAAAGTCTCATGACTTGAAGTGCACTGTTATGAATTAAGAAAGTGAAAGCTATCGGAAAAGACTAGTCAATTCCAAAATGGATTCTTCTGTAACTCCAGTATACCAATTTAAATTCTCCCTTACTTTACTTGTCTCAGTTACATTGCCATTAAAAAGACTCTGGAAGTTGGTCTTCAGGTTCGTAAAGCCTGTAGCAGTGATACTGTAATTAAAATTGGCCTATATTAATCTTCTATCATTGATAGCTTTTAACAGTTCAGACTTCAAAAAAGAACTTTCAGTTCTCATTGTGGTTCCAATAGATTCCAATGTGTCTGTAGTAGCTATTACGTCTTTGGTGATGTATATGTAGCACTAATAGTCTGGCAGCATAGTTTGAAAAAGGGTTCAAATTGTGCATTTTGTGATAAAAGCGTGAATGGCTTAAGGTGATAAAAGCGTGAATGGCTTAAGGTATAAGTGTGATTTAAATTTTATATTGCTCTACAAAGCAAATGCTTTCTTTTGATACCCAACATGAGCACATTTGATCAACAAGACACCACTTCACTTTAGAAATCTGCCGGCAATTTCCTTAATTAGAGCCTAGAGGTCACCAATGGTCAAATCGTAGGTGCCTCCATATCCAGTTTTGTTCCTTATGCAATTTCGTCCATGTGTACCAAATTTCATGCTTTTATCGCAAAAAGCACAATCCTACTGCTATACTGATCGCAAAATGCACAATCCTTCTGCTATACTGCCTAAATATAAGGGAACTGTCCAACAATCCAAACCTGAAACTTCTGGGTGTTTTCTTGTAAAGAGTTCTTTGATTAATATAATTGAACAGAGACTTACAACTAAAGGTACCCACTTGCGTACCCCGGCGAACCTGAGCACCACATTAGGGAGTGTCCGCTGACACAAACTAGAACGAACACCCACCACCCCGAAGAGAAGTATTATGACGACCATAGCCATTTGTTATTTAGATTGACCACGAAGCTCCTCCTTCTTTCACAGTAAAGCCCTTTTGTGAGCGGGAGGAAATTGTTGATATAAAGCTGCGGGCAAATGGTCCCTGTTGCGAGGCCTGGAAACAAAAAATCTGTTGCGAGGCTGGAGTCACGAATGAGACAAAAACTAATTTAGGGGCTCTCAAGCCCCAGCCCTCAGGAGTGTCAAAAACCATGTAACTATCACACACTCAATTTACTCTCCTAAAACCTTTTTTTTTTTTTTTATAAATCACCAGTTTTTATAAATCACCAGACAACAATGACAACGACAGTAACTTTATATTAATAGTTTAAAGTCATAGTCAAATTTGGATGGAAAATTAGATAATGAAAAGGCTTAGAATTCAAATTTAGCTACATTATAATTATTTGTTCCTTTCTATGTATTCCTTCGCAGTTCAATGTTATCTCTCTTGTCTCTCTGTGAATGTGCATCAAAGAGCATTCTTAAAAGTTTTGTACTTTTTATCAGGCACATCACATTTTCTCTTGTTTACCCAAGACGTACTAAAGACTAGCTAATAATTTTCCATAATGACACTGTCATTATGGCAATTATAATGTTGTTTTGTTGAACATTTATATTTTGGTTTTAGTTGTTGTTTTTTTGGCAAAAAAGATTTCAAGAATAATTCTTTCACTAGCAAAGATTAGCTACATACAGTTTTAGTTTTAGTTTGATTTTTCTAATGTATTAATTTCAATTCTAAGTTTTAGTTTTCAAATTTACTTCCATTTTTAGCTTTGGTTTTTTAATTCAAGTCATCAATTTTAGGGTTTAGCTTCCTAGGATTGGTTAGCTATATTTTTAGTATTGATTAAAAAATAATTTGTTTTAGTATTTTATTCATCAGCTCTATGACTTAGTTATTATCTTCCTACATGTGAAATTTAGTTCCGTTAGTTTACTAAAATGGTTTAAGTGTAGCTAACTAAAATTTATTTAGCTTTAGTTTTAGTTAACTGAAAAAACATTAAGATAGCTGTATTAAAACCCAACTGAGTTCTGTATTTATTGGTGCTGGTTATTGTGATAAGCAGCTTATTTGTATTGGTTTGCAATTTACAAAGTATTCATGAGCAAATTTACATTAAGGTTGCTGTAATAGCTAAATATACATGCAATGTGAGGCCTGCAAAGCGATGTCTGGGCTGCTGTGCCCCTTGGGTCCCTCCCCCTTCTTCCCACGTTTATTACCCTTGGCCCTGTTACACATTTTATTCATCTAAAACTTGATTATTCTGACAAGACTTGTACCCAATTTGGAGATTATCTAATAGACAAGCCATGAGCTGCAATACACATATATTAGATAATGCATGTCATTAGTGATGATGGCAGATGTATACTTGTGAATATAAGTAGACCCTTTTATTGTTTGCATATACAACACGGTGATTATAACACATCTGTGCATGATGACAAACTGAAAGGAAACATCGCATCAAATATAGCTATCAAGCAATACAGAGGAAAAGTGATGGCCTATAGACTGGTCAAACCATACAGCTATAGTGAACTTTCTGTCAGTCACGATCACTATTGTTATTATAGCACTATGGTATCAAAATATTGCTAAGGATGACTTGACTTGTAAGACAAACTTTCCACATTGTTTGAAGCAATGCTTTGATATGGCTAGCTACTACTTGTGTGTAAATGCATTAGTGTAGCTACTTCTCGATTCTTGATGTTCCTCATCTGATCACATTTTTTAATTATGATACTAATGCTGATTCACAAAGAAATATTTTGTGTCAGTGGGCAGTAAAACAGGTGAATTCTGCAGCCATTATTGGCTATGCTAACCTACACATTGATAAAATATTATTATAACTAATTAGTACTATTATAATAGCAATTGTAATAGCGTGATTTACTCAAGAATTCCTCGTGTATTACTGAGTGTACAGGGTCCAATTCTTCAGAGCTAATTAGTTAGCTACCTAGTATTGTTTTAGTTTCTTCTTGGTGCTCTTTCCTGTTTCTGGCTTGGATTTGTTCTTCCATGCAGTCCATAATGACATGGTCGTACTCCAAAAAATATTTATTATGAAAAAGTGCATCTTTGCCATTTCTTGTGCTTGCCAATATTCTAAGCAAGTCTCCAAAATCCACCACACAAATCTCGTGAATAATTATCCCACTGCACTGCCTTGGATTGGTTTTTAAATATTCATTTGTTCTCCAGAAATAGTTGTCCACTCTTAACTGATGGCCTTTAACATCAGGATTGTATCCACCAGGTACATGTGGTAGCATGTACACGGTGGCGTAATAGTGCTCTTCTGGCACTTTACATGTCCTGAAAAAATTGTAAAGAGTAATGGCTCTAGAATTTGTAAATAGATAATTAACGAAAGTATGTGATAGTGCCATGTATGTCATGCTTTTATACAATGGGATAGAAAAAGGAATCTGTTGGTTTCTTAATCGAACCAACTCAAAGGCGTCATGACCCATTTTGTGAGCATTAACAACTGAAGATCCATTCCGTTGCATGAGCTTGGTTACTATCTCGTGGTTAGTGTTTAGTGGTAGTTCTTTACCACATAGATTAATGACATACTTCCATTGCTGAGATCTTGCCTGTTTCTGTCTCAAATTCAGTAAATCCCGGTAGCATTGCATCTGTGTCTCCATGATAGACTTGTGACCCCATCTCACTTCTCGTAGTTCTGAAACAACTAAGATGTTGTTCAAGCACTCCGCCAAGTTATGAAAAATGCCAATGAAAGTCTTTCCTGACTTTTTATCAGGAGCAATACAGTACTGGTTATGTGGTCTGTACAGAAGTCTCAAGAGTCTTAGCACCTGGCTTGGCTTGTTGTGAATGAGAAATGAGAAAGCGATGGGAAAAGATTTCTCTAAATCTGTCACATAAAAACCATTATTGAAATATCTTTTTATCCAAGTACAATTACTAGTTTTTCTGAGCAAGTGGTTGTCTGCTGGTGCCATAGACCATCTCTTCATACTTCTAACTTTGGCAATTTCACTTGCATTTCCTGCAGTTATCCTGGAACAGTTAACTATGACTTCACTATCCAGTTTCCACACAAGCAACAACTGACTCAGACGAAACAAACTTTCTTTGCTAGATATGGAATAGCCATACAGCATAATGCACAAGATAACTGCTGAACCCAGTGTTCCAAGTCCAAATTTAAGATATTTATTTGGAGATTTCATTCTCAAAGCTCAACTCGTCTAAACCACACTGCACAGTAGTGGTATGGTAAAGTGTCACGCTTCAAAAGTGAAGCCACCCTCTAGTGACCTAGTCTCGCGGGCCAGACCCTTTACCCAATATGAAGAGAAAGAAAGGGTCTGGTCAAGTTCACGTATGCGTTTGGTCTCACTGGTCCTGGAATTTCTCGGACCGGTAATTGGTTTTAAGTGACAGTGACCTCACTATATAAACAGAGACGTTCGCGCGCAAATTTAGCTTGGTTTCTATGGAACTGTAGGAATGAATTGCTGCTTATGCCAGAAACGTCTTGCAACGGACTTTCCATAGCCTGTTGTTGATAATGTATCCCGATTGCTTCCAACTTCAGTGTAAGTCCGAATACTCGAGCACTCCGCCACCGCTGCAGTTACATCCATGTCGACAGTAATTTCAGCGCGCTAAAACCACCTGAACCATGATTACCGCGTAATCAAAGCTATATTACCGCAGTGGTTACACTTGTGCTGACAGTGCAAGACCAAACGCATACGTGAACTTGACCAGACCCTTTCTTTCTCTTCTTATTGGGTAAAGGGTCTGGCCCGCGAGACTACTAGTGACCCTACCCAGCCAGTGACCCCTACCCAGTCGGTGACCCCTACCTAGCCAGTGACCCCTACCCAGACACGAGCCCCGATCTACGTCCTTTCTACCCACGTAAAGTGAGCTCCTTTTTGCTTTCTGGTAGCCTTAGACGAATGGATAGGGACAGGAACGTTGCTAGAGCGACCTTTGAACTTTCACTTCTCGCGCTGAGTCAGGATGAGTTGGTCGCCTGTTCGATCTATACCAGCCAGTCTGCCTCGTGAGGTTTTGTGGTCTTTGGTTTGCTTTTGGAGCTGGAATATTGTTGGTTAGTTTGTTACTATTAGTGGTTTCCTCCTGGCTAAGCTTTTGGATCAGCCCTTAGCTTGTGGTTTCCTCCTGGCTAAGCTTTTGGATTCCCGTTTTTCAGCCCTTAGCTTGTGGTTTCCTCCTGGCTAAGCTTTTGGATTCCCGTTTTTCAGCCCTTAGCTTGTGGTTTCCTCCTGGCTAAGCTTTTGGATTCCCGTTTTTCAGCCCTTAGCTTGTGGTTTCCTCCTGGCTAAGCTTTTGGATTCCCGTTTTTCAGCTGTTAGCTTTTCTCCAAATGAATAAATTATTTGGAGGCATTTATAGGGAGCATTCACCTTTGCCTCCAGGATTTGTTAACAAGCACAATTGTTGTTATGCAAACAGTACCATTCAGTGTGTTATGAACACACCTTCAATCACATGGTTATGCAAATGTTTGGATGCTGTGCATGCCAATTGCAAGGAATGCTTGATTGAAGGTATAACATGTAGCTATAATAATATACTTTTTAATGCTGGAATTGCTATAGGATATAAATGTCTAGTACATGAAATTAAACATCTGAGAATCCAATATCAGTATTCTAGGCGTCATAAAACTCTCGATTTGGCACCTATGCTTCAGAATCTGGGAGGTAAGAGAAAAATATTAAGGGGAAAATTACGAAAAAGTAGTTAATTCCTAAATGTAGCAAACATTTGGCCATCTATACGTTATGGTGAACAAGAGGATGCTAATGCCTTTTACATAGGACTTATAACACACTTGGTTGAGAGACTGCCAGCTAGGTAACCAACACAAAACCTTCATGCTGCAGCAAATAATTGTTACACTTATTGTTTCTATCCAGCAGTTACAGGCAGAATTTTACATCTGCATTATACATGGAGTGTTCTCAGTCAGGTATATTTCCCATATTTTTTTATGTTATGGTTGCATTGTTTATGTATGTTATAATCTTAGTGACATGCACTATTTGTGGAAATGTGTCCTCTCATCATATCAATGCTGAGACTGTGTTATACCTTCAGGTTTGTTTTAAAAAAAACCCGCATAATAATTGTCCTAAACTATTATACAATGGCATAGGCAACAACTCCAATGAGCACAGTTCAGGAACTTGTTGATGCATACTTCCAGACTGAAGAAGTATCAAGTTCCTGTACTATAGTTATAGGTAAACCAGATTTTCAGTAACTATTATACAGCATATATTAGATCAAAATATTCTATATAGATGCCAGAGAATTACTACAAAGAAAAAACGATTATATTTGAATAACTTACCAAATTTGCTTTCTTTATGTATTCAGAAATCATCGTAAGTTTTGTAATTTCACAATTTTATTGTTTTACTGTGCTATTGATTAACAGAACTTCTAATATAGTCCAGCTTCAGGTAAGTTAGTAAGATATTTTTAGTGATAGGTTTTGTAATTATATTATCACTTGTACATTGGTCGATTTTTGATATTAAAATTCTTGTAGAATACTACTATCTCCTGCAAGGTGAACACCAACAGGAAGACTTATAAATTAACTGGGATAATAGTTCACAGGTCACTCTATAGCACTTGCGGACACTATACAACTTTTTTAAGATCAAGCTTGAGTGACACACAATGGCTATATATGGATGATGCTGAGGTATGCAAAATTATATTTCAAAGTGACTCATTTCTTGCCTTTCATATTAGTTTTAGTATTGAATTCAATGTTGATCTTATGGATAAAGATGATGTCGGTTAGTGCTGCCACTGTGCTGCAACAGCAACCCTATCAATTATTTTATGAGCTGGATAGAGGTAAGAATTGTTGGAACTAACATTTGCTTCCAAACCACCCAACCATAATGGCATAAGGTGTCTATTTAGCACTGTTTTAGCTCATTAAAATTGTATGTGTAATGATTCAAATAGAATCTTCAAGGTCAGTTTTACCGCTAGAAGTGTGCTCTCCTATATTGGGACCTATCTATTTAAATGATGAGGTTAGTTTACAAAAGGTTAGCTAGCTAAATAGAAATCATTGTTGTTGTTTATACATGTATTTTATAGATTATTTTTCACTATGCCACTTTGGTGGCCAGAGAAACTTCTAAGGTATTTTGAGGAACTTATATTACTTAATAGCATTGCTAAATGTATCTACAGCAATTTGGTACCAGCATATTGCCATTTAGTACCCATTTCTTACCGAAGTTTATTCAAAATGGGTACAAAGGAGTTGAAAGATGGTACAAAGAGGTAAACAGTTTGCTTCTAATCTTAAATATAAAATACATAACTGTCGGTATAAATAGGTAGACATTAATAAGCAAGACCTCCTACTGTTCCCAATTCATGACAATGGAAATCACTGGACTCTACTGGTACGAATGTAGTTATATCCATATTATATGATTGATGTTGTTTTTACTGGTATGTTATAGATCATTGATATTAAAGCAAAGACGGCTGAATATTTTGACTCTATACAGACAGACAATCCGACGTACTGGCAGCATATAAAGTATTTCATTTCATTTTGTTTAATGTGCTGCTATTACTGTTGCTGTCACTGCAGATCTTATATGAGTTATAAGTGTAACCAATTACATGTGGATGATTGGAAGTACTTGCAGAGAAAGGTACTAATAATCATTACAGCTAAAACATTGTGAAGTTGACAATCTCATTTCATCTGCCCCACATGTTTAATAAGATAATCCAAAACAAAAAAATGGAATTGATTGTGGAGTTTTTATTTGTCAGGTTAGTAGATATAATCTATTAAAAAAAATTTGCTGTGTGTATAAACATATTGTACAATTTATTTTATAGTATATCTTTTATCGATGTTTTGATAAGCCATTCAGTTTCCAACAGGTATGAATAATATAGCTAATCATGTTGCCATAATATTATTGTAATTAATTTTATGGTTATTGTTTTAATTGTTATAATTATTTATATAGCTATTATGGTTCGATATTGGTGTGTTCAGTTAAATATATTGGCAGCTATTTCTGACAATTTAGCACTTTTATGTTTTCAATTAATATTGTATTTTATTTTATGTTAGAAACACATGGGAATTTAGGTGTTCGGAATCATGCCAAGTTCCTTGCTTATTGTATTTCTTTAAGCTAAAACAACATATGCAATATGTTTATGTAGCGATATAAAACTTCTTGTTATTCCATTGAAAGTAATATAACACTAGTTGCCTTACAATCTTCATCTCACTCGGTTCCTTCTGCCCCACGACATTCATCTGCTTCTATTTCTTCTCCAGTCTCAGTTTCAAACTTGTCCATCGATCTGACTTCGTCTGCCCAGCAATGTTCGTCTGCCCCACAATGTTTGTCTGGTTCTCTTTCTTCTCCTGTCTCAGCTTCAAACTTGTCCATCGATCTGACTTCGTCTGCCCAGCAATGTTTGTCTGCCCCACAATGTTTGTCTGGTTCTCTTTCTTCTCCTGTCTCAGCTTCAAACTTGTCCATCGATCTGACTTCATCTGCCCCACAATGTTTGTCGGGTTCTATTTCTTCTCCAGTCTCAGCTTCAAACTTGTCCATTCTCACTTCGTCTGCTCCGCAATGTACATCTTCCTCCATTTATTCTGCTGTCTTAGTTTCAAATTTGTCCATTAGTCTCCCTTCACCTGCCCTGCAAGGTTTTCATGGCTGTGTTCAATCTGCTTCATCTACAGCAATGTCACGTAAGTCAAATATGTTTGATCTATAAGCGATTTCAAAGCACATCATAATGTTTTTCCAATAGTTCAGCCAGTTTTGTCAGTAAACTCTTCTTGTTCTATTCAATGTGATTCATCCCTTCAATCTGCTTCTCCTTCTCCGCCAACTCAGCTTATTTCTCATCCTCCTGTGTCTTCTGCTATTGCAAGTGGTTAATGTGATAATTCAGCTGTCCAACACATGTGCAAATTATGTACTATGAAGTTTGCTCACCGAGCAAGCTTGTTCAAGCATATGAAGAAGGAACACCCCAATGAGCAGATTTATTTTGGATGGAAGAATCTTGCAATTTTACATGCAGATATATTGATAGGCTTAGAAGCCATTTGGAAAATGTCCACTCAATTCTGATGGAGACAGAAGAACTAAAGTTTGTCTCTTTTGAAGGTATATAATTTTATATAGTTGTTGGCAATATAAAGGTATTTGCTATATTCTGTTTCTGCAGAGTTTCAAGTCTGGAAAGAAGAGTATGAAAAAGATAATGACTGTTGGTTTATTAAAGACACTGGGAAAAAAGCTACAGGTCTGTATTTTTATTGCAATAGAAGTGGATATTTTCACAGCAAAAGCAAAGGGAAGCAGCATTTAAAGAGCCAAGGTACATCTAAAATAAACACATATTGTACTGCTGCACTAACTGTCCGGAGTAGCATAGTGGAAGAGGTCAAAGTTATGTTTTATAAAACTCACTAGGGGCATGAAATATCCCTAGGGCATCTACGAATTCCTGAATGTGATCGACTCGCAATAGCTGGAAAACTAGCCAATGGAGTGGATTTTCAACATATTTTAGTTGAAGTAAGAGACAAGCTTGGAGAATCATACCAACGTATTCATCTAATATCACGAAAGGATATTAACAATATAAAGAAATCCTACAACATTTCCAATGATCGGAGACACAAAGATGATTCCACAAGTGTGCACCTTTGGGTTGAAGAAATGAAATCCCAAGATATTAACCCTGTCTTATTATACAAACCTCAAGGTCAATCACCACCTAAAGGTTTGGAACTACTATCTGACAGTGATTTTGTCATTGCAATACAAACCACTCTGCAAGCTGATATGCTCAAGCAGTTTAGCTGTGACAGAGTAGTGTGTGTCGATAGCACCCATGGAACAAATGGTTATGATTTTTTACTTATAACTGTAGTGGTAATTGATGATTATGGTGAAGGATTTCCTGTTGCCTGGTGCATATCTAATAGAGAAGACCAGAATATTATGTTGAGTTTCTTCCAAGAAATCAAGAAGAGGGTTGGAACGCTCACTCCAAAGTGGTTTATGTCAGACTTGGCAGAACAATTTTATACTGCTTGGGTTGCAACATTTACTACTGTTGAGCCACCTAATAAACTCCTTTGCATTTGGCATGTAGACAGGGCATGGAGAGAAAATCTAAAGCAATTTTCTAACGATCAGTTGAAAGTTACTCTGTACCACAATTTAAGGATACTTCTTGAAGAAGTTGACACCCATAAATTTGAACTATTACTTGAGCAGACTATAAAAAGTCTAAGAAAGTCTTCAGTCACTTGCAGTTTTGCTGACTATTTTGATAGTTATTATGTGAAAAGAAAAATGCAGTGGGCTGCATACTACCGAAAGAAGTCATTTATTACCACAAACATGTATGTAGAAGCATTCCACAAGGTACTGAAATATGTCTACTTAAAGGGGAAAGTAAATAAACGATTAGACGTATGTATTGGAACTTTATTGAAGCTTGCAAGAGATAAGGGATTTGAAAGGCTTATTAAGTTAGAGAAGGGGAAAACAGTGAAAGAATTAAGATGATCAATGTGAGGCACCAGAGTAGTATAAAGTTGCCACTGCATCTTGTCCAAAAAAACAGATGAATTTTTGACATGGGAGGTGAAGTCTGCTGATGGAAATAATTCCTATCACGTTGTTCAGCAAAATGATATTTTGTCCTTACAACTGTTATGTCAAGTGCACAGACTGCAATATTTGCATACACATGTATTCATGTGATTGTCCAGATTCGTTAATTCGGGCTACTATATGCTAACATGTTCACCTTTTAGTACAATCATTTTCAAGTAGCATATCTATTGAAACCTTAAATGAAGCCGTTCATTCCCCAATTTTGCCACAAAATAAGATATTGCAGAGAATAAGAGAATCATCACAAGCCACAGATGATCCTAAACAGTGTCAGGAAAATATCCATAACAACCTAATGGTGTTGTCAGGACATGTCAAGACAATATTAAATATACAGCTTCTACAACAAATAAATACAATGGTAAAGTCAGCTTTAAATCTAATTAAGGCTAAGGAAGTAAATATAAATATGCCCCAAGTGAAATATCAGCCCTCAACACTCTTATTCAGCCACAAAGGAGATTTTTCTCTACAAAGAAAAAGAGGAGCAGAGCTAATGTCCGACTTGCAAAGCCCACAGACAAAGAAAAATTAGTAATCACGGAATTATTAGTGAAGAAAAGTCAAAACAAATTTATTCCTATGCAACAAAATATATATTGTGAGTTAATTTTTTTGTATTTATAAATATTAGTCTTAGTTTAATTGGCGAGCGAGCGTAGCGAGCGAGACACTTACAGGGGTAACACAATCGAAAATCGGGGATGTTTATTTTGGCGAGCGAGCGAAGCGAGCGAGACAGTATTAGGGGTGGATAATGCAAAATCGGGTATATGTTATATGTATTTATTAGGTACTGAACAGAGCCTGATAACTGTTGCCACATAGAAAATGCATTTAACTAAACAGGATGTGGCTTAGGGCAATATTTTCCCATATCACCTGTGTTCATAGTTATTACGTTGGGTTATTACGTCCCCCTAGGTAAATTTCTTGTTACCAAGGTATTGCCATGAGCAGTACCTAATAAATTTATTATCCATTGGATACCCGAGAATATCACTCGTCTGATTGGCGGTATTTACGCTCGTGCCTGCGGCACTCGCGTAAATACTAAGCCAACAGACACGTGATATTCTCCTGTATCAAATGAATAATATAATATATATGTATGTATGTATGGATTGTACGTATGCCCTTTAAACGCGCGCGCGGGGAACTTTTTTCTACAAAAAACACACGGCTTTTTAGGCTTGACCCCAGTTTATTCTGAAACTACAGCATTTAGCAAGCCTTACTTTATACTTAAGCTCCAAAGTGTGAGAAAATTCCTGCGAAAACGTTTGCTTTTCAAGAGCAAAAAGTTGATTAGACCGGTTACTATGGCATTGAAGACCCTTTACCAGATTTAAATTCAAAACTTCGCCTTATTTCCGGCTAAGTGCGGCTTGTTAGTTGTCAAGAGCCACCTGTAGTCAGTACTAAGACTAGCTATCACTACTTCTGAAAAGCGTATGTAAGCACATAAGTATTAATGCTAAGGAAGCTACTACTACTCGAGGGATGCTGAGGTAAGTACGTAATTCCATTGTCAGCTAAATATGCAAAAATAACTCTGGCCTTTCATTTTTATAGCTAAGAGCTTGTTGTCAACAGTGACTGGTAAATTCAAATAGTCAGAATGACTCAAATTTGGTACTACAAAAGTTACCACTGCTCAAGAAAATGAGGTAAGAAAGTAATTTTGTATTTGTGTGCTATAATTGATTGTCTTGTTGTTAAGAATTCAAGGTAACTCAGATGGTCAAAGTAACTTCAATTTGATACTACAGAAGTTATCAATACTCAAGAATGAGGTAAGTAGTAATTCCATATTTGTTGGCTAAAATTACAAATAATAACACTGGTTTATTTTTTATCGTAGCTGAGAGCTTGTTCAAGAGTTACTGGTGATTGAGATTATCACAATGGCAGATGTTTGATACTACAAAAGTTACCATTAATCAGGTAAGAGAGTGATTTTGTATTTGTTTGCTGAAATTAAAGGTCATAACTGCTATTATAGTGTTTGCATGAACTAAGCTAAAACATAGTAACAATACTTAATTTTATGTTACCTAACTATCAGGCTCGCTCGCCATTTGTGCTCAAGCACACCACTAGTTGTATATATGTTTGGACGTACGTATGTCATTTTGTACTTTGACCCTCGCATTTTTGTGTTAGTTATGTGGTCGACCCCGTCCCAAATTGCACTAAACAGAATCCTCTGGTTTAACGATCAGTACCCGTATCACCCTAGAAATTGAATTGTTTTACCGTTTTGAATTCTTTTGCGGGTGCAGTTAAAACTTGAAAACTTAGGGGACTTCCATTTCTATTCGAGTTAGTGGCGGTGGTAAGTCAATGCGCTCTTTGTCATGGTTATAAGCCATGCGCAACAGTATTTACTTGAAAATACATTGTCCACTAGACCACCCCGAAGGTAAGTCTGTGTAGGTGCATCTCCAGTTGTGTCAAAGCATTGTGTGTTACAACCACTACTTAGCTAAAGAATATCACAAAGAAAACTTTTAAATAACGTGTATTGTTTTGTTGTTGTTTTCCTTCCAAGCAGTTGCAGAGAGTTGTTACTATGACACTGAAATCCCTTTATCCTGTATGCTAAATTTAAATATACTGGACCTTATTTTCAGTAACTTCAATGTTAGAAGTCAAAATATAAATAGTATAGTCTTTAGGCTCGCTCGCCATTTGTGCTCAAGCACATCACTAGTATATATGTATGTATTTATGGATGGTATGTATGTATGGATGGTACGTATGCCCTTTAAACGCGCGCGCGGGTTACTTCTTTCTCCAAAAAACACGGCTTTTTAGGCTTGACCCCAGTTTATTCTGAAACTACTGCATTAAGCAAGCCTTACTTTATACTTAAGCTCAGAAGTGTGAGAAAATTCCTGCAAAAATGCTTCCTTTTCAAGAAACAAAAAGTTGATTCAACCGATTACTATGGCATTGAAGACCCTTTTCCAGACTTAATTTCAAAACTTGGCCATTTTATGGGGGATACGGAGTGCCGGATTGTTGGTTGTCAAGAGCCATTGGTAGTCAGAATGCCGTAGTATTAATGCTAACGAAGCTACTACTTCTCGAGGGAAGCTGAGGTAAGTACGTAATTCCATATTTTGTTACCTAAATATGCAAAATTAACTCTGGCATTTCTTTTTTGTAGCTAAGAGCTTGTCAACAGTGACTGGTAAATTCAAATAGTCAGATTGGCTCAAATTTGGTACTACAAAAGTTACCACTGCTCAAGAAAATGAGGTAAGAAAGTAATTTTGTATTTGTGTGCTAAAATTGATTGTCTTTTGTTTTTGTAGGTGAGAGCTTGTCAAGAATTCAAGGTAATTCAGATGGTCAAAGTAACTTCAATTTGATACTACAGAAGTTATCAATACTCAAGAATGAGGTAAGTAGTAATTCCATATTTGTTGGCTAAAATTACAAATAATAACACTGGTTTATTTTTTATCGTAGCTGAGAGCTTGTTCAAGAGTTACTGGGTGATTGAGATTATCACAATGGTTGATGTTTGATACTACAAAAGTTACCATTAATAAGGTAAGAGAGTGATTTTGTATTTGTTTGCTGAAATCAAATTTCATAATTGCTATTATAGTGTTTACATGAAGTAAGTTAAAAATAGTAAATTTTATGTTACCTAACTATCAGGCTCGCTCGCCATTTGTGCTCAAGCACACCACTAGTATATATGTATGTATGTATGGATGGTACTTATGCCTTTAAACGCGCGCGCGGGGAACTTTTTTTTGTTGCTAAAATTGAGTGTCTTTTGTTTTATTGTAGCTGAGAGCTTGTTGTCAAGAATTCGAGGTAATTCAGATAGTCAAAGTAACTTCATTTTGATACTACAGAAGTTACCAATACTCAGGAAATTGAGGTAAGTAGTAATTTCATATTAATTGGCTAAAATTACACTGGTTTATTTTTTTTATCGTAGCTGAGAGCTTGTTCATCAATTACTGGTAGCTAATTGAGATTATCAGAACGGCAGATGTTTGATACTACAGAAGTTACCATTAATCAGGAGAGTGATTTTGTATTTGTTTGCTGAAATAAAAGGTCATAACTGCTATAATAGTGTTTGCATGAACTAAGCTAAAACATAGTAACAATACCGTTACCTAACTATCAGGCTCGCTCGCCATTTGTGCTCAAGCACACCACTAGTATGTAGGTGTTCTCATGCTGCTAAGTGAAAAGACTGCGGTTCAGGATCTTATAGTGAAGCAGAAGTTGATTGGTCCGGCTGGAATAAGGAGTCCAATTAATGAAACAATTTTGGATTGTAAACAACCATTAGAAGATTTTCAGCAGTACTTTACTATTTATGCCTGGGCTGCTGTAAAAAAAGAAGGTAGTGTGTAGCAGTTCTAAACATAACAGTATTTCCATTGTTCTTCCTTTTTACTACAGTGGAATCATTGAAGGAGAACTGGGCTTGTAATTTGTGCAAAATCATCACTACTACAGTGAATATGGTACAGTGTGATTCCTGTGATAAATGGAGCCATTGGTGAGTACCATATCATTCTTTAGTTTCTTGTCAACTGTAGTGATGTATTTGTAACAATTTTTGCAGGAATTGTGCAAAGCTGGATAAGGAGCCAGAAGATAATTGGTACTGCCCAATATGTTGTGGTATAAAACAAATAAAGTTGTCATGATTTTATTTGTATCATGGTCATATTTTTACTTAATCAACACCATTTTTTAAAAATAGAATTCCTAATGACCCTAAGCACCCACCATTTGTAAACTTCTTTCAACATAATTGTACCAAATTTTAATATTATTCCATTGTCAACTTCATGCTTTACAGTGGTGTAGGAAGATGTTTCAGTATGGGGGGGCTCCATAATAAAAAAATTCAGGACGTGTGTATTGGGGTGTTGCTATGAACGCAATTTAATTAGGGAGGAGAGAGAAATTTGAACAGATAGAGGTTGGGAAAGGAGAGGGGAGAGAAAGATATGAACATTAACCTAACCCTACAAATGTGGAACATGCCCCAATACACCTTCACACCGGGTGAATTACCTACATCTTCCAATATCTAATACAAGCAACATCACAAAGCCACTCATTTATATGAATAATCCATTTTCGCAACTATATCTCTCTAGTATTTTCTATCCAAGTTCCCTTTCTCATCCATTCTGGTCCACTCACCTCTTTTTCCGTGGTAATTAAATTGCATTGACTGAAATTCTTTCCCTCTCTATTTCCCTAGCTAAATTAAAGGCAATAATAACTCACTGCTACACTGACACCCTAGGCAATTTCTCACATGAACTCCCTTAAACCACTCAGTGTCTCCCCTCAGTGTCTCCAACTAAAAATATACACAAACTGAAATATTAATACTCATAGCAATAATTTCAACTCCATTTTCATTCATATTCATAATGCTTTCCGAGCTACACTCCTTCCTCCTTCATTGTCGGACATGTCCACTGGTCAAAAATGGAAGGAATGAATTGCTGTGACCACATGTAATTAGCATATTTATAGTCTGACATGTTCACTGGGCAAGAAAGTATTACATTTTTACTAATTTTAAAATAAAAAATAAAAAATAATACATTATTAAAGGTTCTAGTGATGTCTCTGAGTCCGAGTCTATTCCTCCTCTTTTTGAGGATGAATTCAACTTATATGATCCCCTGGATCCCTCAGACTCTGACGTCGAGGCTTCAGACCCCTCAACACCAGAACACTTCCAGCCATACTTCAAAAGGGGAGCCTTTGATGGCATGATTTTCTCCTCAGGTACACCAGGCAAAGTTGGTTGTGAAGATGCGATGTGATGCTGAGAAGACGCTCACCCTCCTCACGAAGAACCACCAAGACTGGAAGCCCCGTACAGGAGAGGCAGAAGTACCTGCATGATAAAATCCAGGACTTTGAAAAACATTGTCTATCCTCCACTTCATACTCAGACACCTCATAACCATGACTCCACACTTTTACCATCCACATCTCCTTCTCCCTCTCCACCATCGTCACCCCCACCCAAAAGAAGCCGAAAAAGTAGAGCCAACTAATCTTTTTATTAAAGTTCCTATTAACTAATCATAATTACGTCATGATACATACAATTGCAACTTACCTGTAGTTACTATGCCAACAGTATCAAGATTCAAGCTAGAATATCCTTGTATAGCAGCAAGAACCCCAATAACAGGCTGGTCCCGGGCATTCATTGCCTAGAATAACACGAAAGAGAAGAAACAGAGAAAAAGGAGTTATAATGCAGAAAGCTATTATGAACTAACACTAGTACGAACAAACACTAGTATGAACAAACATTAGAACGAGCAAACACTAGTACGAACAAACACTAGAACGAACACACACTAGTACGAACAAACACTAGTACGAACAAATACTACTACGAACAAACACTAGTACGAACAAACACTAGTACGAACAAACACTGTGTGCACATGGAAATACCAGTATGTGTGTGCACACAGTGGTAATTCTAGTGCGTGTGTGTACACAGTGGTAATACTAGTGCGTGTACACAGTGGTATTACTAGTATGTGTGTGCACACAGTGGTATTACTAGTCCGTGTGTGCACACAGTGGTAATACTAGTGTGTGCACACAGTGGTAATACTAGTGCATGTACACAGTGATATTACTAGTATGTGTGTGTACACAGTGGTAATACTAGTGCGTGTACACAGTGATATTACTAGTCCGTGTGTGCACACAGTGGTAATACTAGTGCGTGCACACAGTGGTAATACTAGTGCGTGTACACAGTGATATTACTATGTGTGTGTGTACACAGTGGTAATACAAGTGCGTGTACACAGTGGTATTACTAGTACGTGTGCACACAGTGGTAATACTAGTGCGTGCACACAGTGGTAATACTAGTGCATGTACACAGTGATATTACTAGTGCATGTGAGCACACAGTGGTATTACTAGTATGTGTGCACACAGTGGTAATACTAGTGCGTGCACACTGTGGTATTACTAGTATGTGTGTGTGTACACAGTGGTAATACTAGTGCGTGTACACAGTGGTATTAGCCGACAGAAATATTCTTTGTAACGTTCATCAATGACTACTCCAGGACTTGTGCTGTCTACTTTCTGCGTCAGAAGTCTGAAGTTTTTGGACAAATTCAAGGAATTTGAAGCCATGGTCACCAATGATTTAGGTGACAAAATTGTTATACATATCTCTGGTGAGTTTAATAGCTATCTGAAGTCAAAAGGTATTCGCCATGAATTGACCATTCCTCATACTCCACAGCAGAATGGAGTAGCGGAAAGAATGAAAGAACTGGACCCTGATTGAATGTGCACGATCAATGATGGCTCATGCGTAGCTGTCTAATTACTACTGGGCTGAAGCAGTATTTGCAGCTGCATACTTAAAAAAAATTGCACACCTACTGAAGCATTCCAGGAACTAATGACTCTGTATGAATGATGGTGGTATGGGAAAAAGCCAGATTGGAGTCATCTAAAGGTGTTTGGATGTGTGGCCTATGCACATGTGCCAGACAATCAGCGTGTAAAATTAGACAAGAAAGCTGAGAAGATGATATTTGTGGGCTATAGCATTCATCCTAAAGGGTACAGGCTACTGAATGAGGAAACTCACAGTGTGGCAGTATGCCGTGATGATGAGAATGACTTTGGTCAGTCAAAATCAGAGGTGCACAAAGAACTGATTAAATTTGACTTGAGTGAAGAGCCTGCTTCTATGCGACAGGAAGAGTTGGATACTATGGAACCTGATGCTGAATCAGAAATACAGGTATACCCGACAAGATTGAGAGCAGCGCCAGTTCGGTTCGGTTTTGATGAGTATGTGTACACAGCTGCTGGTGACCAGCACATTCTGGAACTAAGTACCTTAGAGGAAGCAGTAGCAAGTGAACACTCTATGGAGTGGAAAGCAATTACTGGTGGAAAACAATACATGGGAACTTGTTGAACTACCAGCAGATCGAACTGCAATTGGATGTAGTAAGTGGGTCTTTAAGACCAAGATGGGTAGCGATGGCTCAGTTAATTATTACAAGGGACGACTAGTGGCTAAGGGATATGCACAGAAATATGGTGTGGATTATGAACAGACCTTTGCTCCAGTGGTGCGATCATCCTCCATACGAACTCTTCTAGCCTTTGCTGTACAGAATGACATGATAGTCCACCAGATAGATGTAGTGACAGCATTTCTTAATGGCTTGCTGGAGGAGGATATTTATATGGAGCAACCTGAGGGTTATATACAGCCAGGAAATAAACACGTGGTTTATAAGCTCAAGAAGTTCCTCTGCAGCCTAAAGCAGTCTCCAAGATGTTGGAATACTATGCTGAGCAGCATAATTCTCAATATGACTTGCTGACTCTGAGCCTGAGCTGACAGCTCTACCAGTATTTCAAACTTTCTTTTTTTCATTTTGGAAATAATAACAGAGTGTCCAATACTAACCCAGCTGCTTTAATTAAGTAATGAAGATCTACCACATTTCTACACATGTCTATGTCCTTTGTTGTAAAAGAATAAGAGGAAAAAAAAGCACTATTGATTTTTGATATATGGAATACTTTTATTGAGCAATTATTTAACGTAGTTGACTTTTGAAACAATAAGAGAACGTTTTGGACTCGAAGTCCTTCATCAGAATGTGAGCTGATGAAGGACTTCGATTCTGAAACGTTCTCTTGTTGTTTCAAAGTCAACTACATTAAAGAATTGCTCAATAAAAGTGGAAGTATTCTATACATGCATTCCTCAAAGTAGTAAAGAGCCTATACTCTATAACTACTGATTTTCTTTTAAAATTAAGGATAATATTGCATGGACTGATTATTCTCATTTTCCCTTTATTATTCTCCAAAATACCCTTATTATTCTAGAATTATTCCACTATGCTAATACATGTCTATTATTCCAGATAAATGCTATGAACTTTTAACAACACCTCATTTTGCATGAATAGGATGATGTAACCCAAGTTCAGGTATTCTGTGTTGGTTGGCTTCCTATATCTGATATTGATATGGTGTTCAGTGTTTTTTTTTTAGAGATTCCAGACTTTCTAAGTTTAGGTTATTCATACTAAAAAAATATTTTGAATGCTTAGGTTTAGTTCCCCCCCCCCCCCCCCCCCCCCCAAATTATCCCTGAAGATTCAGTTAGTTTTTAGTTTTCTTCCATATCAAGTAGAATATTTGGAGTTAGTAAGACTATCAATTGACTTAGTTTTGTTTAATTATGTTGTCTCTCAATTTCTTTAATTATGAGACTCCTTAAAGAAAGTACAGGTAGTTTTCCCAAATAACCTAAAAAATAGCATATTTCTATGAAGTGTTAGGTATTACAAATGAAGTATGATATTTTTATATAGTTTAGATAATTACTTGATGGCAATAATATATCATCATTTAAATTCTCCACCCAGTGGGGGTTTGCCAGTCAGACAGATCACCTTGAAACAGGGCAGGCTGCACTTCACTCAACATGTAATACTACTGCATGGCTACTGCCCCTATCTGCTGCTAGGGCAAGCAGCCCTTCAGCTAATCACTAACTGCAATACGTAACTCTGCCCTTGTTCAGATCTTCCTACCTGGACATGTGGTCCCTTACTGATTAACCACTATTGGGGGCACTCCACCCTCACTCAACAGCTACTACCCAGGTGGATTTCCTGGAGTCTACTTAGACTTCAGCGTGCAGTGAAAGCAGGTGCGATAAGAGTATACAGGGCTCATCAGTCCTGGTTTAATGAAGCTGTTCCCATTCGGGTTACCTGAGATAGTGGCTGGAGTCATCCAGGTACTAGGCACTGACCAAGGCTTCAAAAGTCAGTGGCACCACTCCCTTCTCCAAGGACTACATCACAAGCCTGTGAGAGGGAGAAGGTTGAGGGTCAAGGGTAGTTCAGCATTGCTCATGTCATAACTCTCAGTTCTCACCGTGTGTGCTTGTCTGTACTTACTTTCACAGGTGCACATGCAGCCTACTACCATTGGCAAGAGAGTTGTCAACCCTCTTTCCTAACCTATCACTTCTAACCTTGGGGGTCTCCGGTGATGCAGGACAATTAACACTAATTACCACTGACATGCCAAGTCTCTCACCACACATGGGGGGGGGGGGTGGGTCCAAGATCATACCACTGCCTCACTCAAGGAGCATGAGCGCACATGACCACGGGCTCACATCAGCTCAGACTGCCAAGTGTAGTTTAGGAAGATGACATCAGGTAACCATACCAATTAGGTGAATTGTAGTTAACAAGAATCTTAGAAAAGGAAGTCCCTTCTCGAAGGGCGGCACGTTCAAGCCTCACATTACTTATCAACGTTATCCACTTCTCACCTATTCACTACATATCCCTGCTCACACCACACCTGCTAGTCACCCCCTCCTGCAGCTAAATAAACTTATCCATTGACAGTCAGTCATCCCTACCCTCCATTTATTCTGTATCATTATGTGATTTATTTAATTTGTGGAACAGTTACTGCAACCAAGAGTAGTAGAATTTTGTTATTTTTGTCCATTTCTGAATGTTTTGTTATTAGCTTACAAAGTAGAGGTTCTACTGGTTCCAAACTTGGTACAGACATGAAGGCATCTCTACTCATCACAAATGTTGTTTTATAATTTTCCCACCACATTATGTACTTAATTTATAAGGTATGAATTAACATGTTGTTTTTTTCACTTGAGTGCCATATTGTTTAAGCTGGAACAGCCTTATTTTACATCTGGAATGTGAACCCTTACTATTTATTTATTTATTTCTATGTTTATTTCTGTTACTTTAATGTTTTGTGTATCTTAGCTAAGTTTGAGCTACTGAGGCATACCACGTAGCTCATCTGCCTTTAAAGTTTTTATAGACGTGACCACTGTCATGCATAAATTCCCCAGTATCGCACTTCCCATAATATATTGCAATTGTGTGCAGTTTGGACCAGTGAGAGCGGACTTATCTAAGCTTGGGGTAATGATGGATCTCACTAAACATGCTTGATTGAGTTATGACAGTCATTTTGTCTTCTCTTTATCTGTAAAGCATTTCTATTAAGGGAGACTGCATAGTTTTGTGTGTGCTCGGGGTTTGCATCATATTATAGCTATATGCTGTCACGATCAAGAGCCTATGAGGAGATACATAGTAAGGAAGCTATACAATGAGCCTAAATAGCCCTAAGTTGTGCTGAAAATCAAACCAAGAATGATTTTGTTTAGCGAAAACTGATGGTCACTTGAAAGAAACAAGACTAAAACATTAAAATTTTGTATATGCTTTGAGATATCAATTAAAAATACAAGTGTGACTCGAGCTTACATAATTCCATTTCTCTCTGTCAATTTTTTTTTTGTATTTTCGGAGTCCACTGTGGTAGGAGTAACGCACTGATAGCGCTGCCACCAGAGTTCTGGGCAGAAGTTGACAAGGTAGGGTCCAATCTACTGGTTATCAAAATCTACACGTGTTCAGAACTGACAAAAATGAAGGGTAGTTTATTGGCGAGCGAGCGAGCGAGCGAGACACTATCAGGGGCAACTCAATTGAAAATCGGGGATATTTGCTTAATGTGGGGACGTACACATGTCATTGTACGTAGTGTCCCGCCGTTAGGAACAGTCACTACATTCTAAACTAGTGATGTGCTTGAGCACAAATGGCGAGCGAGCCTAAAGAATATACTATTTTTATATGAATGATTTTGACTTCTAACACTGAAGCTACTGAAATAAGGTCCAGTTTTTAAATTTCGCATACACGGTAAAGGGATTTCAGTGCCATAGTAACAACTCTCTGCAACTGCTTGAATTGAAGGAAAAAAACAACAACAAAACAATACACGTTATTTAAAAGTTTTCTTTGTGGTATTCTTTAGCTAAATAGTGGTTGTAACACACAATGCTTTGACACAACTGGACATGCACCTACACAGATTTACCTTCGCGGTAGTCTAGTGGACAATGTATTTTCAAGTAAGTACTGTTGCGTACGGCTTATAACCATGACAAGGAGCGCATTGACTTACCACCGCCACTAGCTCGAATAGAAATGGAAGTCCCTCAAGTTTTCAAGTTTTAACTGCACCCGCAAAAGAATTCAAAACTGTAAACAATTCAATTTCTAGGGTGATACGGGTACTGATAGATAAACCAGAGGATTCTGTTTAGTGCAATTTGGGACGGGGTCCAACGCCGAGCGAACACAAAAATACGGAGGGTCAAAGTACAAAATGACATACGTACGTCCATATATATAAATAAATAAATAAACTAGTGGTGTGCTTGAGCACAAATGGCGAGCGAGCCTGATAGTTAGGTAACATAAAATGTTACTATTTTTAGCTTACTTCATGCAAACACTATAATAGCAGTTATGACATTTGATTTCAGCAAACAAATACAAAATCACTCTCTCACCTGATTAATGGTAACTTCTGTAGTATCAAACATCAACCATTCTGATAAATCTCAATCACCAGTAACTCTTGAACAAGCTCTCCGCTACGATAAAAAAATAAACCAGTGTTATTAATTTTTTAGCCAACAAATATGGAATTACTACTTAGCTACCTCATTCTTGAGTATTGATAACTTCTGTAGTATAAAATTGAAGTCACTTTGACCATCTGAATTACCTTTAACTCTTGACAACATGCTCTCACCTACAAAAACAAAAGACAATCAATTTTAGCACACAAATACAAAATTACTTTCTTACCTCATTATCTTGAGCAGTGGCAACTTTTGTAGTACCAAATTTGAGCCATTCTGACTATTTGAATTTACCAGTCACTGTTGACAACAAGCTCTTAGCTATAAAAAAGAAAGGCCAGAGTTATTTTGCATATAAATATGGAATTGCGTACTTACCTCAGCATCCCTCGAGTAGTAGTAGCTTCCTTAGCATTAATACCTTATGTGCTTACATACGCTTTTCAGAAGTAGTGATAGCTCTCTTAGTACTGACTACAGGTGGCTCTTGACAAGTAGTAACAAGCCACGCTTAGCCGGAAAAAAGGCGAAGTTTTGAATTTAAATCTGGTAAGGGTCTTCAATGTCATAGTAACCGATCGAATCAACTTTTTGTTTCTTGAAAAGCAAGCGTTTTCGCAGGAATTTTCTCACACTTTGGAGCTTAAGTATAAAGTAAGGCTTGCTTAATGCTGTAGTTTCAGAATAAACTGGGGTCAAGCCTAAAAAGCCGTGTTTTTTGAAGAAATAAGTTCCCCGCGCGCGTTTAAAGGGCATACGTACAATCCATACATACATACATATATATATACTAGTGGTGTGCTTGAGCACAAATGGCGAGCGAGCCTGATAGTTAGGTAACATAAAATGTTACTATTTTTAGCTTACTTCATGCAAACACTACAATAGCAGTTATGACATTTGATTTCAGCAAACAAATACAATATCACTCTCTTACCTGATTAATGGTAACTTTTGTAGTATCAAACATCAACCATTCTGATAATCTCAATCACCCAGTAACTCTTGAACAAGCTCTCAGCTACGATAAAAATTAAATCAGTGTTATTATTTGTAATTTTAGCCAACAAATATGGAATTACTACTTACCTCATTCTTGAGTATTGATAACTTCTGTAGTATCAAATTGAAGTTACTTTGACTATCTGAATTACCTTGAATTCTTGACAACAAGCTCTCACCTACAAAAATAAAAGACAATCAATTTTAGCACACAAATACAAAATTACTTTCTTACCTCATTTCCTTGAGCAGTGGTAACTTTTGTAGTACCAAATTTGAGCCAATCTGACTATTTGAATTTACCAGTCACTGTTGACAAGCTCTTAGCTACAAAAAAGAAAGGCCAGAGTTAATTTTGCATATTTAGCTAACAAATATGGAATTGCGTACTTATCTCAGCTTCCATCGAGAAGTAGTAGCTTCCATAGCATTAATACTACGGCATTCTGACTACCAACGGCTCTTGACAACCAACAACCGGCACTCCGTATCCCCCCCCATAAAACGGCGAAGTTTTGAAATTAAGTCTGGAAAAGGGTCTTCAATGCCATAGTAACCGGTCGAATCAACTTTTTGTTTCTTGAAAAGCAAGCATTTTTGCAGGAATTTTCTCACACTTTGGAGCTTAAGTATAAAGTAAGGCTTGCTTAATCCTGTAGTTTCAGAATAAACTGGGGTCAAGCCTAAAAAGCCGTGTTTTTTGGAGAAAAAAGTTCCGCGCGAGCGCGTTTAAAGGGCATACGTACCATCCCACATACATTATATACATTTATACCATGGTTGCTGCGGTAACACCCATGGATTAAAAGTGATATTTTCCCGGTGATTTTTCCTGGGGCTATGATATTTTCCCGGTGCGGTGTCAAGCGAATTCTTCCGTGTTTCCGGCCCAAAATTAAAATTCAATTAAAATTCAATTGAAGCACGCCAGAAAGTTTACTTTAGCAAGTTTACTTTAGCAAGTTGACTTTAGCATTGTAGCTGCCAGCTGTTATCTCCAGATCTAACTCTACCTGGGCTGCTCAGCAGTAAGCAGTAAAGCAGCTAGCTGTGGTAAATTCCTGTGGTATGAGAGCGGCAGGAGAGTTATATGTGGTAGGGCTGGTCCCATATAGGTGGATATGAGAGAGTAGTAGTAGCAGCAACTATGGTATAAAACAGTTATGCCATGGCAACATCAGGGTTATGGAATATCACCGCCCTTATCCCTCGGGCTTCGCCCTCGGGATCGGGACGGTTATATTTCATAACCCCTCGTTGGCCATGGCATAACTATTACATAACATATACCCGATTTTGCATTATCCACCCCTAATACTGTCTCGCTCGCTTCGCTCGCTCGCCAATTATTCATTTGATACAGGAGAATATCACTCGTCTGATTGGCGGTATTTAAGCTCGTGCCTGCGGCACTCGCGTAAATACTAAGCCAACAGACTCGTGATATTATCGGGTATCCAATGGATAATAAATTTATTAGGTACTGCTCATGGCAATACCTTGGTAACAAGAAATTTACCTAGGGGGACGTAATAACCCAACGTAATAACTATGAACACAGGTGATATGGAAAAATATTGCCCTAAGCCACATCCTGTTTAGTTTAATGCATTTTCTATGTGGCAACAGTTATCAGGCTCTGTTCAGTACCTAATAAATACATATATACATATAACATATACTCCGATTTTGCATTATCCACCCCTAATACTGTCTCGCTCGCTTCGCTCGCTCGCCAAAAATAAATAAACAAACATCCCCGATTTTCGATTGTGTTACCCCTCTGTAAGTGTCTCGCTCGCTACGCTCGCTCGCCAACTAGTTAGACGCTGCGCAGCCGTCGTGAACTCCGTTTTTAGGGTCCTTCAAGCCCTAAGTAGTGCCCTCGCTGCGCTCGGGACACTACAACTACATTTCAGATTGAGAAGGGGGGGGGGGGGTGGGGGGTGCTTGCCTTCTTCTTGCAGTAAACATTTCCAATAAACAATATTTCTATACAGTCCCTAAAATTCATATACTGCCCCCCCCTCCCCCCCACCTTCAATCAGAAACAATTGAATAGTAAATGAGCAATTTAGTTGAAGCTAAGTGCCATTGGAGTTTATTTCATTTTCATTGGAATGCCAACAAGAAAAAAAAATCATGACGTACAAAAAAATGGAAAGATCAAATGCTACGAATCAAAGTTCAGAGTTCAACATATGGGACAAAGTTTATTTTCACCATTGGGGTTTGGTACGACACAGTCTTCGTGAATCCACCTTGAACAGATGCACTGAAGCCATTCTCTGCCCACCGTTCCTTCGTCCTCTTCAAAAGAACTGAAGCAGACACAACATAAATCTGTGAATATGCTACTGTCCATTGTAGCTTTTGATCTCTTGTGCAGAGTACGTCCACTTGTAATCTTGCTCCCACCTTCAACTAAATTCAAATGTCCTTCATTTGTTGAAGTTGCAGTAGTAACCTCTCGAGAGCGTTTCTTGCCTGTCACAGCTTTGTGTTGTAAAATTTTCTTAGCTTTCTCCTCCTCTGCCTGCTTACGCTTCTTTTCTTTCTCCTCCTCTGCCTGCTTTCGCTTCTTTTCCTTTTCCTCAGTTCGTCGAATTCTTTCCTCAGCCTTTCTTCTTTGTTCTATTTTTTTCCCTTTTTTTCCTTTCTCTTTCCTGTTTTCGCTTTTCCTTCTCCTCAGCTTCACACTTCTTTTTCTCTTCCTTCACTTTATAAAGTGACCAACACTCATCGCTAGTGAGAACACGTACTGAACCCGTCTTTGCTGATATCGTAGTAACATCCCTTACCACAGGTAAATTCAATAGATTGGTGAATGGTGAACGTAAATTTGAGGAAGCAACAGGAGGTGTAACTTGGGTGAGTGATACAGTACTCGAATTTGCAACTGAAGGAGACCATGGAACCGGCATGGTAACCGCAACTCCAGTACATGTGGTGACTGCACCAGGAATCAATAATCCATGTTAAGGTGATCCAGTGGGTGTGCTACCTAGAAAGTTAAACAATACAGGTATGTAACATCACAAATACAAATTAGGCATGTAAAGTGAAATTCCCCCCCTCCCCCCCCAAAAATATTACTACCACAAATATTGAAGGATATTTTAGTAGAATGGAAGGAGTCAAACTGAAATGGAGGCGTAACTTGAAAAGTTTAAACCCTGAAATATCAGTTACAAAGACAAATGAGTGAATTTTGTTTCCTGTTGTTGTTTATAGTCAGTCCATAGATTTGAAGTTCTATTGTTCATTAGACAGCACTTAGTTTGGGGACAGTTGGGACAAACTTTTTTCTATATGAAACCATTTACAGGAAAATAGGGCACAACATTTTTTTCCATAAAAAAATAAACTGTTTTTGAACTAACACATTTTATCAGCATCGAGTTTGATTGCCTTAGCCGTTCACAATATATGAACTAATCAAATTCCCCTTGGTAGGCTTATTGGATTCAATTGATTATTATTCCCCAACATTCACGTGTGCTGCATTGAGCTCAATTTTATCGTAGACAGTCTCACATGATAACATAGGTAACATTGTATGCAAATGAAAAATCATAGCTCTGCCTAAGTTACTATAGCTACTTATATCTTTCTCTCGAATTATCTGGGATTAACAAAAAATGCGATCTGCCAAAAAATCATTTAAAAATTACATTTACAGACTTCATGCTACCAAAACAAAAGTTTTCTGAACAAAATTTTGGTCTTCAGAAAAAAATGTATGGAGAGTTCTTATCACTTAATGAAAAAATATGTTACTGCAAAACACCATTAATTCTTACCTGAAACCTGAGTAGTGGATCCAGAGGCCATAGGGACTGTGATGTGAGAAAGGGATCCAAGGGGCTTGGTACCTGCTACGACATCTTCTGTGACGAGCAAACTTGATCCCAGGGGTGTGGTACCTGCTGTATCTGTTGTGATGTACGAACTAGATCCCAAGGGTGTGGTACATGCTACGACATCTGTTGTGACTTGATCCCAGGGGTGTGGTACCTGCTAAGACATCTGTTGTGACGTGTGAACTTGATCCCAGGAGTGTGGTACCTGCTACGACATCTGTTGTGTTGTGTGAACTTGATTCCAGGGATGTGGTACCTGCTACATCTGCGTGACATGCAAACTTGATCCCAGGGGTGTGGTACCTGCTAAGACATCTGCTGTGACATGAGAAGTGGATTCTGAATGTGTGGTGACTGCGATTTGAGTAGGCAATTCAGTGAGTGTTGTAACAGCCAGGGAATTGTAGTATTCTGGAACATTGTATTTGAGCCATTCTGTGTACTTAGGATCAACCAAACGTTGAGCAAAAAGAAGTTCCTCTTCAAGGGTGAAGGTTGTTGAGGTACCAGCTGACTGATCAGCAACGAAATCTTCTTCACAATGTCCAGTAATGCTCCTTTGATCATTACTATGGTCATTTGCCTCACATTTGATAGACACACTGGTAGTAAGTGGTCCATCACCTAAGGAAAAAATATAATCAATTTAACAGCATACTGATCAAATCCACTTCTCCAGTAGACTAGGTCAAAACATTTAGTTATGAGTACCATAATATTCAACAAGTACACTGTGTACAAACTTTAGTTGTCCTTAACTAGTACCAAATAATAAAACCCTACATAAGGTAAAGCCAACTACCCATGAGCTAATGCTATGGCAGCCTGAAAAAGAGTGACACAAAATAAAGCATGATTAAAAAAGGAAATATCGCAGTAGCAACACGAATTTAAATTGACCTTATCCTTGAAACCAATTAGGAAGTATATTGACAATTTGTTATGGAGTATTAGACAGGTATATATTTTAGCGTTTCAGGTTAAGGTACAAGCTTCCTTTGCCCTTTGCCTTTTGAGTATTATGAGCAGAATTGTGACAATCTTGAATCAATGTCCATTTACAAAATACGTACATGTAGCATTCCTATAAGTTTAGTACTGCAAGGGAAGACTTACATGGTCAAGCATGAATTGCAGTGGTAACTTTCAGCTAAAAGGGTGAAGTATATACTGGTCAATCGGTATAGTTCAATAAAACCTTTTGTTATCTAATTTCTGACATTACTAATTTAAGTATATAACGATAGAAATTTTATGGGGTCCCCAGCCTCTCCAGACCTGCCCTCAGTCTCTTGTGTCATGCAGTGGTGGATCTAGAGACTTCAATGTGAATTTAAGATTTTTTATCTACAAATGTTTATTTTGCTTTAAATATAAGAAACTTCTTGTGGAGTGACTTGTGCCAAAAGCAATCTCCTAGGCTTAAAATTACCTACTAGTATGTCACAAACCTAGATAATGCTCTAGTAATTCTGAGCAATTTTACTTATTCTTTAATTGTGCATTAATTTGTTTGTAAAGTTGTGGTATTTGGAATCCTACTACAAACCAACATTTAAATAAATGTTTTATACCGAAATGATAACACTGAAAAGCTACTTTCTTCTTTTTCATCATAAATGCCCTGAAACAAAAGCTGTGCTATATCTGTTGTAAAATGAGTCACGAATGAGACAAATAACTAATTTAACAGGGGCCTAGTAGTGATTTTATCATGGGTGAGGCGAAAATCAACACCAGTTATAACCGAAAAGTATCACTACGTGTTTCTTGATGAGAAAAGCTATGAACAGGCCCTGTTACACATTTTATTCATCTAAAACTTGATTATTATTGTCTATATTCTATAGACTTGTGCTCAATTGCAGATTATGTAATAGATATGCCATGCACTAGAACATGAGCTGCAATACACATAGCTATATAGATAATGCATGTCATTTAGTGATGATGGCAGATGTATACTTGTGTATATAAGTAGACCCGTGTATTGTATGTATATACAACACAGTGATTATAACACATCTGTGCATGATGGTCAACTGAAAGGAAACATCGCATCAGACATATCATTGCAGAGGAAAAGCGATGGCCTAAAGACTGGTCAAACCATACAGCTATAGTGAACTTCCTGTCAGTCACGATCACTATTGTTATTACAGCACTATGGTCTCATGCTAAGGATGACTTGACTTTGTAAGACAAACTTTCCACATTGTTTGAAGCAATGCTTTGATAATATGGCTAGCTACTACTTGTGTGTAGCTACTTCTTGATTCTTGATGTCCCTCATCTGATCACATTTTTTAATTATGATACTAATGCTGATTCACAAAGAAATATTTTGTGTCAGTGGGCAGTAAAACAGGTGAATTCTGCAGCCACTATTGGCTATGCTAACCCACACATTGCGGATAAAATATTATAACTAATTAGTACTATATTATAATAGCAATTGCAATAGCTATGATTTACTCAAGAATTCATCGTGTATTACTGAGTGTACAGGGTCCAATTCTTCAGAGCTAATTAGTTAGCTACCTAGTATTGTTTTAGTTTTTTCTTGGTGCTCTTTCTTGTTTCTGGCTTGGATTTGTTCTTCCATGCAGTCCATAATGACATGGTCGTACTCCAAAAAATATTTATTATGAAAAAGTGCATCTTTGCCATTTCTTGTGCTTGCCAATATTCTAAGCAAGTCTCCAAAATCCACCACACAAATCTCGTGAATAATTATCCCACTGCACTGCCTTGGATTGGTTTTTAAATATTCTTTTGTTCTCCAGAAATAGTTGTCCACTCTTAACTGATGGCCTTTAACATCAGGATTGTATCCACCAGGTACATGTGGTAGCATGTACACGGTGGCGTAATAGTGCTCTTCTGGCACTTCACATGTCCTGAAAAAATTGTAAAGAGTAATGGCTCTAGAATTTGTAAATAGATAATTAACGAAAGTATGTGATAGTGCCATGTATGTCATGCTTTTATACAATGGGATAGAAAAAGGAATCTGTTGGTTTCTTAATCGAACCAACTCAAAGGCGTCATGACCCATTTTGTGAGCATTAACAACTGAAGATCCATTCCGTTGCATGAGCTTGGTTACTATCTCGTGGTTAGTGTTTAGTGGTAGTTCTTTACCACATAGATTAATGACATACTTCCATTGCTGAGATCTTGCCTGTTTCTGTCTCAAATTCAGTAAATCCCGATAGCACTGCATCTGTGTCTCCATGATGGACTTGTGACCCCATCTCACTTCTCGAAGTTCTGAAACAACTAAGATGTTGTTCAAGCACTCTGCCAAGTTATGAAAAATGCCAATGAAAGTCTTTCCTGACTTTTTATCAGGAGCAATACAGTACTGGTTATGTGGTCTGTACAGAAGTCTCAAGAGTCTTAGCACCTGGCTTGGCCTGTTGTGAATGAGAAATGAGAAAGCGATGGGAAAAGATTTCTCTAATTCTGTCACATAAAAACCATTATTGAAATATCTTATTATCCAAGTACAATTATTAGTTTTTCTGAGCAAGTGGTTGTCTGCTGGTGCCATAGACCATCTCTTCATACTTCTAACTTTGGCAATTTCACTTGCATTTCCTGCAGTTATCCTGGAACAGTTAACTATGACTTCACTATCCAGTTTCCACACAAGCAACAACTCACTCAGATGAAACAAACTTTCCTTGCTAGATATGGAATAGCCATAAAGCATAATGCACAAGACAATTGCTGAACCCACTGTTCCAAGTCCAAATTTAAGATATTTATTTTGAGATTTCATTCTCAATGCTCAACTCTGGCAGACTCGAAACCCCGTCGAAACCACACTACTGCACTGTAGTGGTTTGGTCGTCTGGTGGACTAGTAGTGGTATGGTAAAGTGTTCCGCTTCAAAGTGAAGCCACACGCGCCTGGTTTCTACGTCCTTTCCACCCACGTAAAGTGAGCTCCTTTTTGCTTTCTGGTAGCCTTAGAGCTAGAGCACGGATAGCTGTTATCGGTGCGATGGCGATCGGGCTTCAGATGTCCCAGGACGGGTAGAGGAGAGGGGGACAGCATTTATTGTTGCTCAGACTTTCCATTTATATGCTCAGTTCCAAGCAGAACATGATGGCTGGTATTTCAGTGAAGGAATCATAGGCGTGTGTTTGCGCTGCTGATGATATTGTAGCTTAACTGTACAACAAGTAATAGTAGCTAAGTTGTGAAGATATGGCTTAGTATAGAATGGCTTATTATTAGGATTGTATGAAGAAAAAATAATACAAGATAAAGCATACAGAGAGTATTGGCTTGCTGTCGCAATTGAAACAATACACATTTTGAGGTGTGTATGGAAAACTTCATACATACACATACATGTACAGGCTACATACATGTCTGAGTTTGCCTATGAAATCCTTTATTCTTCCTAAACTGTCCTCTATCCCACTTGGACTTCAAGGAGTATCCCATCAAATCCTCATGTCCTATATTATAAAAAATAAAAAAAAGAATCTACATCTGGCTCTTTAGTACACTCTATCTATGATGTGTCCTGTCCCATGTAGGACAGGTTATAGGATAGTCCTATGGAATCCCATGCGTCCAACTGACATCACACTCTATCCTATGTGTTTGTCCTATCCCACTGTCCCATGTAGGACGGGTGGGATAGTCCTATGGAATCCCATGTGTCCCAATAACACACTCTATCGTGTCCATCCTATCCCACAGACACACACACACACATACAAGGTAGTGCTTCAATAAAAAGCTGGGACTCTTTGTATTACATTATCTAGTGGTGTGCTTCAGCACAAATAGTAAGTGGGATAGATCAGCTGTATTTTTTCCATAGATCAATTTAATAGGATAATTTTTTTTGTCTCTTGTTTCTAGTTTCTTGGGCCTAAGTGTAGTGTTTCGCATTCATGCTGAAGTTGCAGAGCTCCAAGGTAAAAGTGAGTTTGTCATGTAGTAATAGTATTTTATCAGGAGCTCTATAGTCTACTACACTTTCAAAACAGCAAGTTGTAGTGATCCAACTGTTCTAGTTGTGTAATGACACTAATATGGTAGTGCTATCCAATGATAGGTCTCATAGTTGACTATGTGTTGTTGATGGACATAGTAAACTAAATTTCAAGTGCTCACGTCTATACCCTAAGGATAGCCAGCTTTTATTATTATTATTGTTGTTGTTGTTGTTGTTGTTGTTGTTATTAATATGCTTTCTCTTATTATTCTAATTAGCTAGAAATAAGTGAAATTGTGATGATTGCAGTATAACTAGCTGTATAGAGTTGGTAGGTTATAAATGAATGAGTATAATTATCAGCTGCAGCTGAAAAAAGTTCAATTTTGAGAAACCTTACAAAACATTTGGGGAAAATGTGGATTACGGCATTAAAGAATTTTAATATGCTCAGTATGTTAAAATAGTTTATCAACAGTTGTGGTTTGAGCCAGTTAATCAGTAGTTTGGGTTTAGTCATACTGCTGACTCAATGTTGCAATTGCATCATCATAATCATGCATCCTATCTCAAAACTTTGTGTGTGCATGTGTATGATTCACAGTTCTGTAATTCATTAAAAAGGATTTGATTGTTATTGACTAGCTCTGCTAACAGGTTATGGGCCCAGACTACATGGCTACTGTTTGATTGTAATTGAGCTAGGTGCATTGAGTAGCTAAGAATGGCAGTTTCAACTACTTGACGTAAAGAATTGGATGACGTGGAAATTTCAGATGCGTCATTTTTTGCTGGGGAAGGACCTCTGGAGTTTTGTGGATGGATCGGAAACCATTGCAGAGGATGCGTCACCCCAGGATCAGGTAGTCTTTGGAAAGAAATCCCAGAAGGCATTATCGGCCATTGTTATGGCGGTTAGTCCCTCCCAGCTCTACTTGATTACATGTTGCCATAGCCCTAAGAAGGCCTGGGATGCTCTTAAGAGTCATTTTGAGCGGGATACGTTGGCTAATAAACTACTCCTTAAGAAAAAGTATTTTCGCATGGAGATGAAGGAGACAACATCCGTTGAGAAACACCTGAAGGAAATGAAAGAACTTACCGACCAACTGGCAGCTGTGGGAGCACCTATTGAAGAAGATCAGGTAGTGACTCTTCTTGGGAGCATGCCGAAGAAGTTTTCCACATTAGTGACAGCGCTGGAGGCTTGAGGAGATGATGCTCTGTCACTAAGTTACATTCAACAAGCTCTCGTTCATGAAGAAAACAAATTTAATTGGAGTACAGTATTAACTGGAGGGCCGGGAGGGAGTGCTCTACTTGCAAAGCAACCGAGACTGATTAGGTGCTATGGATGTGAAGTAGTTGGACATATTCGAAGATACTGTTCACAGAAGAAGGTCGCTCATAATGCTAGCACAGCAAGAGAGAATATGGTGGTGAAAGAGTGGGAGCATTCGCAGCATTTGTGGAGCTTCCTGCTGGAGTTGTGTGGCTTGTAGACTCTGGAGCATCCAGTCACATGACGCGACAGAAGCAATTCCTCATTGACTATATAAGGAGTTTGAGGTATCTCAAAAGGTCAGCCTCGGATAAAAGATGTTATTCCAAGGGAGTCAACCTAAAATTAATGTTATGTATGGAGTCCTATGTGTTCCTAAGTCGGCTTGTAACTTATTCTCAGTGAAGGCAGCTACTGCCACAGGAAATACTGTGAACTTTGGGCAAGGCAAATGTTGGATTAGAGATAAACATGGAGATTTACGAGGTGTAGGTCTGATAAAGGATAAAGTGTACGAGTCAAAATGTTAGCGTGTGGTATTAGAGCATGTATCTGAGGGAGAAAAGTGTTTGGATTTGTGGCATTAGCGGCTGGGTCATGTGGGTGAACAGATGTTGCGAGATATGACCACAAAGGAAATGGTGGGTGGAGTAAACATTCCTATTATCTCGGTTCCAGTTTTGTGAGGGATGTGTTGAGGGGAAAACGAAGCGCAAACCTTTTTACCCAGTTAAGGAAATTCGAAACTAGAAGGTTAGAATGTATTCACAGTGATGTTTGTGGACCAATGTCTGTAAGTCAATTAGCCGACAGAAATTTTTTGTAACGTTCATCAATGACTACTCCAGGACTTGTGCTGTCTACTTTCTGCGTCAGAAGTCTGAAGTTTTTTGACAAATTCAAGGAATTTGAAGGATATGGTCACCAATGATTTTAGGTAACAAAATTGTTATACTTTGCTCATATAATGGTGGCGAATATATATCTGGTGAGTTTAATAGCTATCTGAAGTCAAAAGGTATTCGCCATGAATTGACCATTCCTCATACTCCACAGCAGAATGGAGTAGCGGAAAGAATGAACTGGACCCTGATAGAATGTGCACGATCAATGATGGCTTATGCGTAGCTGTGCAATTACTACTGGGCTGAAGCAGTATTTGCAGCTGCATACTTAAAAAAGTGCACACCATACTGAAGCATTCCAGGAACTAATGACTCTGTATGAATGATGGTATGGGAAAAAGCCAGATTGGAGTCATCTAAAGGTGTTTGGACGTGTGGCCTATGCACATGTGCCAGACAATCAGCGTGTAAAATTAGACAAGAAAGCTGAGAAGATGAGATTTGTGGGCTATAGCATTCATCCTAAAGGGTACAGGCTACTGAATGAGGAAACTTACAGTGTGGCAGTACGCCGTGATGATGAGAATGACTTTGGTCAGTCAAAATCAGACGTGCACAAAGAACTGATTAGTTTTGACTTGAGTGAAGAGCCTGCTTCTATGCGACAGGAAGAGTTGGATACTATTGAACCTGATGCTAAACCAGAAATACAGGAATACCCGACAAGATAGAGAGCAGCGCCAGTTCGGTTCGGTTTTGATGAGTATGTGTACACAGCTGCTGGTGACCAGCACATTCTGGAACTAAGTACCTTAGAGGAAGCAGTAGCAAGTGAACACTCTAAGGAGTGGAAAGCAGTGGCAGATGCAGAGTATCAATCACTGATGGAAAACAATACATGGGAACTTGTTGAACTACTACCAGCAGATCGAACTGCAATTGGATGTAGTAAGTGGGTCTTTAAGACCAAGATGGGTAGCGATGGCTCAGTTAATCATTACAAGGGACAACTAGTGGCTAAGGGATATGCACAGAAATATGGTGTGGATTATGAACAGACCTTTGCTCCAGTGGTGCGATCATCCTCGCATACGAACTCTTCTAGCCTTTGCTGTACAGAATGACATGATAGTCCACCAGATGGATGTAGTGACAGCATTTCTTAATGGCTTGCTGGAGGAGGATATCTATATGGAGCAACCTGAGGGTTATCTCTACAGCCAGGAAATGAACACCTGGTTTGTAAGCTGTGGCCTAAAGCAGTCTCCAAGATGTTGGAATAATATGCTGAGCAGCATAATTCTCAATATGACTTGCTGACTCTGAACCTGAGCTCACAGCTCTACCAGTATTTCAAAACTTTCTTTTTTTTCATTTTGGAAATAATAACAGTGTCCAATACTAACCCAGCTGCTTTAATTAAGTAATGAAGATCTACCTTATTGGCGAGCGAGCGAAGCGAGCGAGCAACTTTAAGATGTAGTCTATGGAATTCCTGAATACGTCGTCCGTCGTCGTTTAAACGCGCGCGCATTCCAGAAGGAGTACCATTCTTTACCCTTTACCAATTGTTACTTTATCATGAGGAGTACCATTCTTTACCCTTTACCAATCATCATTTCCCCCTTTACATGTCATTACATATTCTACTACTAATAATGAGATGTGAATTCAGATTTGGCAACCTGCAGGAAGAAAACCAATGCAAATTCAAATCAAACTACCCCAATGCAATTGAAAGTGTCAACATTTCCCCAGAACCTCGCTCGCCCAACCAATGCTACACGAGCATTTTCTAGTAACCACATTTCTACACATGTCTATGTCCTTTGTTGTAAAAAAATAAGAGGAAAAAAAAAGCACTATTGATTTTGATATATGGAATACTTTTATGAGCAATTATTTAACGTAGTTGACTTTTGAAACAATAAGAGAACGTTTTGAACTCGAAGTCCTTCATCAGAATGTGAGCTGATGAAGGACTTCGATTCTGAAATGTTCTCTTATTGTTTCAAAGTCAACTACATTAAAGAATTGCTCAATAAAAGTGTAAGTATTCTATACAAGCATTCCTCAAAGTAGTAAAGAGCCTATACTGTATAACTACTGATTTTCTTTTAAAATTACGGATAATATGGACTGATTATACTCATTTTCCCTTTATTATTCTCCAAAATACCCTTATTATTCTAGAATTATTCCACTGTGCTAATACATGTCTATTATTCCAGAAAAATGCTATAAACTTTTAACAACACCTCGTTATGCATGAATAGGATGATGTAACCCAAGTTCAGGTATTCTGTGTTGGTTGGCTTCCTATATCTGATATTGATATGGTGTTCAGTGTTTTTTTTTGGTTTAGAGATTCCAGACTTTCTAAGTTTTAGTTATTCATACTAAAAAAATATTTTGAATGCTTAGGTTTAGTTTCCCCCCCCCCCCCCCAAATTATCCCTGACGATTCAGTTAGTTTTTAGTTTTCTTCCATATCAAGTAGAATATTTGGACTATCAATTGACTTAGTTTTGTTTAATTATGTTGTCTCTCAATTTCTTTAATTATGAGACTCCTTAAAGAAAGTACAGGTAGTTTTCCCAAATAACCTCAAAAATAGCATATTTCTATGAAGTGTTAGGTATTACAAATGAAGTATGATATTTTTATATAGTTTAGATAATAATTACTTTGATGGCAATAATATATCATCATTTAAATTCTCCACCCAGTGGGGGTTTGCCAGTCAGACAGATCACCTTGAAACAGGGCAGGCTGCACTTCACTCAACATCTAATACTACTGCATAGCTACTGCCCCTATCTGCTGCTAGGGCAAGCAGCCCTTCAGCTAATCACTAACTGCAATACGTAACTCTGCCCTTGTTCAGATCTTCCTACCTGGACATGTGGTCCCTCACTGATTAACCACTATTGGGGGCACTCCACCCTCACTCAACAGCTACTACCCAGGTGGATTTCCTGGAGTCTACTTAGACTTCAGCGTGCAGCGAAAGCAGGTGCGATAAGAGTATACAGGGCTCATCAGTCCTGGTTTAATGAAGCTGTTCCCATTCGGGTTACCTGAGATAGTGGCTGGAGTCATCCAGGTACTAGGCACTGACCAAGGCTTCAAAAGTCAGTGGCACCACTCCCTTCTCCAAGGACTACATCACAAGCCTGTGAGAGGGAGAAGGTTGGGGGGTCAAGGGTAGTTCAGCATTGCTCATGTCATAACTCTCAGTTCTCACCGTGTGTGCTTGTCTGTACTTACTTTTACAGGTGCACATGCAGCCTACTACCATTGGCAAGAGAGTTGTCAACCCTCTTTCCTAACCTATCACTTCTAACCTTGGGGGTCTCCGGTGATGCAGGACAATTAACACTAATTGCCACTGACATGCCGAGTCTCTCACCCCCAAGGCCACACAGGAGGGATGGGTCCAAGGTCATACTGCTGCCTCACTCAAGAAGCATGAGCGCACATGACCACGGGCTCACATCAGCTCAGACTGCCAAGTGTAGTTTAGGACATCAGGTAACCATACCAATTAGGTGAATTGTAGTTAACAAGAATCTTAGAAAAGGAAGTCCCTTCTCGAAGGGCGGCACGTTCAAGCCTCACATTACTTATCAACGTTATCCACTTCTCACCTATTCACTACATATCCCTGCTCACACCACACCTGCTAGTCACCCCCTCCTGCAGCTAAATAAACTTATCCATTGACAGTCAGTCATCCCTACCCTCCATTTATTCTGTATCATTATGTGATTTATTTAATTTGTGGAACAGTTACAGTGCAACCAAGAGTAGTAGAATTTTGTTATTTTTATTTTTGTCCATTTCTGAATGTTTTGTTATTAGCTTACAAAGTAGAGGTTCTACTGGTTCCAAACTTGGTACAGACATGAAGGCATCTCTACTCATCACAAATGTTGTTTTATAATTTTTCCCCCACCACATTATGTACTTAATTTATAAGGTATGAATTAACATGTATTTTTTTTCACTTGAGTGCCATATTGAAATTTTGGAATGGAGGGCTCTGCATATGGATTAACATCTTATAATTTGCTCAGTAGTGTGATATATCACCAATTTTGGACAAATTTGATGAGTATCATAGATTGGGGACTGTATTTATACATGTGAAGTATTTAATGTTGAAAACTTATTTAATATTTCTTATCTATGTCTGCACTAACTTGGTGCAAAGGTTGGAAGCCATTGCCTCACTTGTTGCGAAGAAAAATCAACTTTAGTGAGATCTCCAAAAATACGTGTTGCTGTACAAGGAATGTAGCGGTTTTGACGTCGTGAAGGCTTGTGGAGGACTTGAGTTTCCCCGCAGGTGGGGACTCCCCATTGAATGCGGTTGACTAACAGCCTTAACCCTCTCGTTCCCAAATTGTTTGGACGCGCGCGGAAAAATCTAATCTTCCACCGCGGAATAGTGCATTACCGTTTTAATTTTTTAACTCGATGCTGGCTGGGAAAACCCCATAGCAACCATATATCACTAAATAGACCAAGAGTTTGGGATTCCCCTCATTTTTTGATTGAGAAAATTGAATAATATTTAAGCCATCTACTAATATTTCAAAAAAAAATTTTTTTTCCCCCCAAAAAATCCACTTTTCCCATCAATAAAAAAATAAAATAAAATAGAAATAATATTGTTTGATGCATTATATACCAATATTATATTAGTTCAACAATAAAATATGTTGTTTGTTGTGTGTGGTGCTGATTGTGATCATGTAAAAGACATCTATGAGTGTCCACAAGGAACGTATGCCATCGGACGTCGAGCTCCACTACAAAACAATTTCATACACACAAAAACACAAACAACAAAGATATTTGTAATACAAACAACAAATTATTCATGATCCTATATAATTGCAACTTTATGATGTATTGTATGCGGTTTCATACAGGATTTTTGTTTGGGGTGGGGCTCCGAGTGTACTTCGCCACACCCATTTTTTTGAACCTACACTACTTTGATGCACATCTTTGCATACGAGTCTATACTTCACACTGATGATCAGTGTTCGGTCCTATGCACTAAATGGCTCAGTTATGATAGGAACATAATGGGATACAATATCAGACTAAAAATAAATGCTTCCTAAATGTTCATTTCTATTCAACTCCCAAAATTCTAGGGGGGAACCCAACGCTAGCCTCCCACTGTATGAACCCTGGTATGTATACTCCACACTATACATGAGAGAAACAATCGTTGTATTGAGAAAGTGTAATTTGAAAATGAAAAGCAGTACAAGCACACACGTGGAATTCAACTTACCCGGCATGGATGGTGGCACAGACTGAACGATCCCTCCCATAGGATCCGGAACCTCCATACAATACCAAAAAAAAACACAAGACAACAATGATATTTGTAACATAACAGCTGGCCTCGCTGAATTGCCCCCCCCCTCCCCCGTCATTACTTTTCACTGACATTCTTGTACCATAACCCCCCCTCCCCCGTCATTACTTTTCACTGACATTCTTGTACCATAACCCCCCCCTCCCCCGTCATTACTTTTCACTGACATTCTTGTACCATAACCCCCCCCCCAGCCCTAGCTGGACACCCAAATATCAGTAAGTTGAAAAAATGAAATTCAACTTACCAGGCATGGATGATGTCACAGACCGAAAAAGACCACCGAGTTCGTTCTCTCTCAGGTTGGATCCGGAAGTGCCACATACTGTTTGTTCATGGTTGCTCTCTCTCTCTTTCCACAAATGCACGCACACAAATGCACGCACACACATACACACACACACACACAAGAAAAAAGAAGCTACAGGTGAATACAGATCATAAAAATAAATGTATAATTTATTGTACATAAATTGACTGGTGTACACACACACACACACACACATGAAATTCAACTTACATGGGATAGTAGTCACGATCCAAAAAGATCCAGAGTTCCCTCCCAGGTTGTATACGGAAGTGCCACATACTGTTTGTCCACGGGAAGTGCCACATACTGTTTGTCCACGGTTGCTCTCTCTCATTCCACAAATGCACACACACACATACACACACACACACACACTAGAAAAAAGAAGATACAGGTGAATACAGATCATAAAAATAAATGTATAATATAAATTGACTGGTGTACACACACACACATACATGAAATTCAACTTACATGGGCATAGTAGCCCCGATCTTTCCCTACCTCATCCACCCGACTCTTGTTCTTCGATTCCCGCCTTCTCCAACCGCGAGGATGTTCAGAACTCGGAGCAGGAGGAGCCACTTCCTCTTCTTCATCACTGGAACCTGCTGCCTATTCGTGTTTCATCATTGGAAGACTCAGGTCCGGTATCCTCTCCTTCATGACTGGAAGACTCTGCTCCTGTCGCCTCATCTGCGTAATCGGGGTCAGTGACTGCATTCACATCTGGTCCTAGTAGTATATGTGGTAAAAAAAAATTTTAAATTTTTTTGAAAATTTGAATTTGTTCAAAAAACCACAAGCCACTTTCAAATCTCAAAACTCAATGAAATATATATATATTATAGCTAAACAGCTTACTCTATCTCAATATAGCTATAAATAAGTCCTTTCCACAACAGAAGCTAGCTATTTTTCAAGAGAAAGACAAGAGAAAGACAAGCTTACCTCGATCATCTTCTTGACTCCCATTTTCAGTATCAGAGTTGACGGGGTCTGGTCCACCAGCCCTGATACAGGGCCTCCTATAGCCCTAGATGTCGTCTCCCTTCTCTCCGCTTGATCCTGAGTCGCTAGAGTCAGCATCAAGCAAGTCTAAAACTTGCACCGCATTGTAATTTCTAGACGCCATCTTCAAAAAAATGACTTTGAAAAAAAATTTTTTTGCATAGTTACCGGGGTCACACGACACGCTCACTTTTATCCTATGATGTAATAAGCATTACCTAAGACTGTACGTAATAGGGAGGTCCCCAGTTGAACTGGCGATTTTATAAAAAATGGAGAAGACAGTAAGTCAAACCGCAAAGTCTTGGTCGGCAAAGAAGCGGTTGTTTCAATGTGTTACGGAAGGCTACTGGGCTCAAGCAATTTTTTGCTGCTTCTACAAAGCTCTGGAGATGACTGGATCCATAAATGAAGCTGCTGTGAAAAAGGTAACTTTTTTTAAAATTCGACGGAGAACCGATGTTTTTTTTTTTTGCCGAGGAAGAAATAAAAGCAACTGCTGTGAGGTACTGTCGAAGCAGTCCTGGCTGAAAGCTATTTTAGATGCTTCTCCAATGCATTGGGCACCTGTGTATGCAATCTGAAGGTTCTAGCTATAATGTAACTATTTTTAAAAATTCGGAGAAGCCAACCGGTCTTCACCCGCTTTAAAGCGGGATTGGGAACGAAAGGGTTAATTTACATCTGGAATGTGAACCCTTACTATTTATTTATTTATTTTACATCTGGAATGTGAACCCTTACTATTTATTTATTTATTTCTATGTTTATTTCTGTTACTTTAATGTTATGTGTATCTTAGCTAAGTTTAAGCTACTGAGGCATACCACGTAGCTCATCTGCCTTTAAAGTTTATTATAGACGTGACCACTGTCATGCATAAATTCCCCAGTATCGCACTTCCCATAATATATTGCAATTGTGTGCAGTTTGGACCAGTGAGAGTGGACTTATCTAAGCTTGGGTTAATGATGGATCTCACTAAACATGCTTGATTGAGTTATGACAGTCATTTTGTCTTCTCTTTATCTGTAAAGCATTTCTATTAAGGGAGACTGCATAGTTTTGTGTGTGCTCGGGGTTTGCATCATATTATAGCTATATGCTGTCACGATCAAGAGCCTATGAGGAGATACATAGTAAGGAAGCTATACAATGAGCCTAAATAGCCCTAAGTTGTGCTGAAAATCAAACCAAGAATGATTTTGTTTAGCGAAAACTGATGGTCACTTGAAAGAAACAAGACTAAAACATTAAAATTTTGTATATGCTTTAAGATATCAATTAAAAATACAAGTGTGACTTGAGCTTACATAATTTCATTTCTCTCTGTCAATTATTTTTTGTATTTTCGGAGTCCACTGTGGTAGGAGTAACGCACTGATAGCGCTTCCACCAGAGTTCTGGGCAGAAGTTGACAAGGTAGGGTCCAATCTACTGGTTATCAAAATCTACGTGTTCAGAACTGACAAAAATGAAGGGTAGTTTATTGGCGAGCGAGCGAAGCGAGCGAGACACTATCAGGGGTAACTCAATTGAAAATCGGGGATATTTGCTTAATGTGGGGAAGTACACATGTCATTGTACTTAGTGTCCCGCCGTTAGGAACAGTCACTACATTCGAAACTAGTTAGACGCTGCAGCCGTCGTGAACTCCGTTTTTAGGGTCCTTCAGGCCCTAAGTAGTGCCCTCGCTGCCCTCCGGACACTACAACCTAGGCCTTCGGGACCCTAAAATCGGTAGGTCCCTCTGAGGCAGCGCCTAACTATTATGTAGGAACGATCGCTATATTCAAAATTCGTCTGGTGCGCTTCACTAACGGCTGCCTCGTTACGAACAGTCGCTATATTCTGGATTAGTTAGTCGTCGCGAACTACCGTGTTTAGGTCCCTCGGGGCCCAGGTGTATACAACACTCGCTGCGCTCTGGACGCTACAGCTTTAAGACCACTCTTGCGGACCCTAAAAGCGGTAGCTCGTCTAGGTAGGATGAGACGAGATTTAGTTATTACACCATAAATCCACATTCATTTCGGAAGTGAACGAGGTTTTATGGTGACTCAGCACCGTCGTGCGTGGAAGTCAATCTGGCGGTATAAAAAGGAGTTGGGTGGGTTGGTGAGGCTAGGGTAAGAGGGTAGGGTGCCTCTGGCTATTCTTACTGTCTTAGCTACTGGACATTCATGGGGGAATTAAATGGTGCCATCAGAGCTTTAGTGCTCTGCCCAAACCAATGTGAAGTTCTAATTGAACCTAGCAAAGAAATGGAGCATAGGCTTGTTTGTCCTGATGAAGTCCTTGCGTGTAAGTATTTGAGTATTGGTTGTACTGATACGTTTAAAAGAGCAGATGAAGAAAGTCATTATGAAAATTGCAGCATTCTGCACTATGGAATGGCAACCAAACTAAGTCAGAGCATATTCCAGGATCTGGACATGACAAGAAAGAATATACGTGCAGATTTGGAAATGGAACAAAAGAAATTAATGGAACAAAATGAGATGATTAGACAACTACGAGAAGACTTGAGAGTAAAATTGAACGAAAAGGAAGAATTGATTAATAAACTAAGTGAAAATTTTGATAAAGAGAAGGAAAGATCTGACAAACAAGATGAAACAATAAGAAAACTGGAACAAGAAAATAAGCAGTGTAAGGAAGACATTAAACGATTAAATGAACGCATTCAACAGTTACAAATCAGACTTTCCGAACATGAGAAGAAACGGGCTCAAAAGAATACATACATACCCTTCAGCTTGAATGATTATACTGGAAGAAAACGTACCCCCAGACTATGGAGTGAAAATTTTACTTCCAAAGGATATCGTTTTTGCATTCAAATCCATGCCAATGGCTTCTCAGAATCTCGCAATAAAGCAATTAGTGTGGGAGTAGTAGCTTTGAAAGGAGATGATGATGCAACTGTAAAATGGCCATTGGAAGCTTCTCTTGTTCTCACCTTATGCAAGGCTTTGCCAGAAGGGGAGGACAAGACTGTCATTGAATCTGTGACTTGGCAGAGACCAGAAGAAGCTGAAGTAAAGGATCCTGAGTGCTTCACATATTTTACCCCAGAGCCTCTCAGTCAATACCCACATGCTTTTATTCCACATTCAAAAGTCAAGTCATTTCTCGACAATGACAAGCTTGAGTTCAAATTATCTGTGTCCCCTGATCATTAACCAGTATTGCTATTTAATATAATCCTGTTTGCAAACTTTTTTTACATTTGTGTGATAAATGCAGCCATACTGTTGTTTTTTTTAATGAACATCTATGATAGTAATAGCTAAAAGTTTGTGACAGATATCATTTCTGATATTAAATAACTATTGGAGTGCTATACCACAAATGTTGGAATATTATAGGAATATTATAATACATTCATAATTTGAGCATTTACATGTACTTTGCTAAAAGGAGCGCTTACTTACAGTAACTAAGCAGCTAAACAAAGAATAGATTTGTTTACAATACAATCAGAATGCACTGAATTCTATAAGCAGCTATGTACTTTTTGAAACACAAGTAGTCTCTGGCAGCACAAGTGAAATTAACTGCCTTTGCCTTTTGAGGGCACATTATAGTCATAATATATTCTCTGTGTGTGACACCATGCATAGCATGTAGAAAATATGCAGACAAAAAAAAAGAAATAAAACAAACTCGAACTTCTCAGTTTTTATAATTCTAATTAATGCAGCATTGCTAATAGTATAAACTGGCTACACATAGCTGGCTCATTCAATATTAAATGGTAATTAATTAAGATTAAGATACCTTAGCTGAAGGAGCATCACATGCCATTTAATATTACATCATTTTAAGAGTGAGATGTTTAGGCAATGAATTAACGTTTATTACTGTATTAAGCAATTCGTACTCACGTTCCTGCTGAGGTGGTTTAGCTATAAGGGTTTTTTTTTTCTAGTGGGAATGGTGCTCCGAGGTAAAGAGGATACCACCAAATATATTATAACATCTAGCTAATACTATTGCATTGCCTACTGTATTTCAGGCATTAGTCTATCCTTCTTGAACCTAAAAAAACAGCAAACAAACAACATAAACCATAGCGATATAGGTTAGGTAAAGATAAATTGCACAAACATGTTTTCCAGCAAACTGAAATTACTTTAGAGACATTCGATAAGTATGTACAAGTCAAATGTTGCTTTAAATATCACACACAAGATGATAAGGATCTGAACACAGAATTCCATACCTGGCTAATTCAAGAAATATAAGATTAGTGACCAATGTTCCATTACAGCTGCTTAGCTACAAGCACAGATTTGGTGAGCTAGTTAAATTAGGTCAGATTATAAGTTTGTTGGAATGTAGCTGTATACTGACGTCTAACTTATACTTTGAATGTTATTTTGGTGTATATGCTGAATACTATTTATTTTCCTCAGATATGATTTTGCAGCTGCACATAATTATTAACTATATGTACTGTATTCTCTTCCCCAAATTAATTTAGGTTTGTTTATTTTATTTGTATTTATAGCTTGAACAACATTGTAGGTATACTTTATATATCCAAATTATGTTTACTGGTGGTCCTTCTGCTCCCAAACCAACTTTAGGTCATGAGATTGCTAGCTACAGCTGTTGATATTTATTACTGATATTTGTTGTTGCTAATGCCAGTCATCAGTGAGATCACCGAACTCTGTCATGGTTACTGTAATAAACACAGGAAATGAGTGTTATTCAAAATCACCTGTGTTGTTTAGTGATCAAAGTTCATTACCATCCACACATGGCCAGCATAGCAAACACCAGGTTACACACATGGGTATAGATTAAAGTTGACTTCAAAAATTGATCTATATGTGACCGCTCCCAGAAAATCGACCATTTGCTTAAAAAAAATGAAAATTCATTTTTTAGCATCAGTAAGCCCAAAATTTATCAAGAAGTACGATGAGCCCTTAAGCGTTTTTCTCCAACGCTTCTCCGCAATGATACTAACCAAAAAAAATTTTTTCCCCTTTTAGAAACAAAAACACTACACGCGTTTTCACCACTTAACCATTCGTTTTTACGAGAAAAATCACTTTAAAGCGAGACGCCTAAAGTCTGTAAATTTCTCCGCGTCACGGTTACGCCCACATTTACCGGGAAAAGAATGGCCGTTTGTTTACTCAAACCACGTTCTCCATAGATTTCTAGCCTTTTGGCCTTCTTGTTCACTAACTGGATATGCTGTAGCGCTTTGAAAAGCCATGGTCGTCATTTTTACAGTACTTATCATTATTTAGTTGTGACTAACTATGGAGCCACACCGTAAAAATTGTAGCGTGAAAACCCACCAAATTCACACCAAACTGGTGGTGTGAATGCCCACCATCTATGCATAGTGTGTCCTTCACATTTTCTGCCTAGTGTGAATGCACACTTAGTGTGAAATTCACACTCAAGGGAATAGCATGGACCATGTGCAGGCAAAAACCAATGCTATTATCATTGTAATCTACCTTATAAATGTTTTGTACACTTGTATGCTAGATAAGAGAGTTGACTAAGATTATAGTCCTCTGATTAATGAGATCTGGGATTACACATCTCTTAATTCTGAATAATTTGCCTGCTCTTGTGGCATGAGCTGAGCTATGGCGACCTTCGCCTCCAGGATAAGGACTGAAGTGAGCAGTATGGTAATTTGTAGAAGGAATAACACTTTAGACTACAGGTCTCTATCTAGAAACTTTAGTTTGTGTGGGTTTCAAGGCAAAATATTATTTTGCTTTGAATTAGAAGGGAGTAATGGGCATGAAATTATTTAGTGCCAACTGCTGTCATTTTGGTTCATCCTAAATGCATAATGCAGGGACAGCTGGAAAGTTTTGGAGAAGAGCTTTTGTTCTCCCCTCCCCCCCCCCCACCCATATTATATAGAACTGGGACAATGAATAAGTGTGCAGTCTGCAGCTGGTATATGTAGTTTCATTAGTATTTCATCTTGAAAACTGAAGGAACTCATAATGTAAAACATTATAAACTATAATTGAATAAGTCTAAACTTTATGAGTTATAACAAGTTGATTTCTGCTGATTTCTTACTCAACATTTAATAATGAATTTTGTTATCTAGCTAAATAAATTAATTCCAAAAAAAAAACACTACAGCTTTCAATATTGTGTTTGGACTCCAATTCTTGTGCAGTATTACAGTATGCAAACAACAACTAAAGTTAGGTCAATAAACCAGAAATTTAAGGAACCCAGCTGTGTTCAAGAAAATGTTAAATTGAAAGTATCTAAAATCATTTGTAGTGGATAGTAGAGTAGTGAATAGTTGAGTACAGGAATGGTGCTCTGAGCAGGCAGTCTAAGATCAAGAAGCGCCGGGACCCTATGGAAACCCTGGCCAGACGGGTTTCCAGGAAGATTGATGCGGGTGATTTGAGAGGTACGATACATTAGGCAAGCTCCAATGAGACTCTGGCTGATTATGATGACAGTACCTTTTCCGCTCTACAATCCAAGCATCCATCCCCCCATCCTGACTCTACAATCCCCCCCTCAGTCACCCCACGTGCAACCTTTGATGCCCCGGCCAGCGTTCACAATGGCTATCCGATCCTTTCCAAATGGCTCGGCCGGAGGTCTAGACAAACTACAGCCTCAACACCTCAAGGATCTCCTTGCCTCGGTAGATGATATAGAAGAGTCACCCTTTGTTTCTGCCCTGGTAGCTTTCGCTACTCTAGTGCTTGATGGCCGCACTCCTGAGAAAGTCAGACCCTTCTTTTTTGGGGCCTCCTTAGTGGCTCTTCAAAAGAAATGTGGGGGCATCAGGCCAATTGCTGTAGGATGCACCCTGAGACGTTTGGTTGCTAAAGTTGCTGAGTTTTCAGTTGCGGATGATATGGCTGCTTTGCTGGCTCCCCACCAACTTGGATATGGTGTAAGAAGGGGTGCAGAGGCTGCAGCGCATGCTTCTAGGAAGTTCCTTTCTAACTTAGACCCGGAGCACGCCATAGTGAAACTGGATTTCAGCAATGCGTTCAACTCAATCCACCGGGATAGTATGTTGGAAGCTATCTGTTCCCATGCTCCTTCTATCTATCCGCTAGTTCACACAGCATACTCTGCTCCTTCAGTGCTTCGTTGGGGTGATAGAACCATCTCGTCAGCAGAAGGAGTCCAACAGGGAGACCCTTTGGGCCCTCTCCTTTTCTGTCTCACTCTCCACAGCCATTGCCTACAGCTGAAGTCTATGCTGAATATTATGTACTTGGATGACATCTCATTGGGTGGTTCCTGTGAGGACATCCTGCATGACCTGGATGTGATCAAGGATGCTGAGAAGCTAGGTTTATTTCTAAACAACAGCAAGTCAGAGATTATCTGTCATGAATACTCCATACGAGGCACAATCATCACACAGATTCCAGGTGCTAAAGTGGTTGATCCCGCCCATGCCACCTTGTTGGGGTCCCCACTAGGAGGAGTGGAGTCTATATCAGCGGCCCTAGATGACAAGGTTGAGGCTCTGGTGAGGATGGGGGAGTACCTGACATCACACGATGCGTTGGTTCTGTTACACAACTCTTTTGCCATCACGAAGTTGCAATACCTGCTACGAAGCGCTCCTTGCTTTAAGTCACCTAGCCTTCAGGTTTATGACAACTCCCTCCGTTCGATTCTGTGTGCGGTCATCAATGTCACGTTAGGGCCTCATGACCCAGCATGGCACCAAGCCACCCTTCCAGTGAGACTGGGGTGGCTGGGCATACAGAGTGCAGTCAAAGTTACTCCATCAGCTTTCCTGGCATCCAGTAATGCAACTGCCGTTCTGGTTAACGACATCTTACCAGCCGATACATCTCCAGTCACGTCAACATTGTTGGAGGAAGCTCTAACCGTTTGGTTGTCAGGCCACAATTCTCAATCTCCAGAAGGCGCAGGTGCGATGAGACAGAAGTCATGGGATGAGGCAGGCTATGGAGTGTTGACCAGTCAGCTACTAGAAGAGGTGAGGGATGGGGCTTGTCGTGCCAGATTGCTGGCTTCGGCCTCTAAAAAGTCAGGTGCTTGGCTGCATGCCCTGCCAGTTACTTCCCTAGGCCTCAGACTCGATGAAGACAGTGTGAGGATTGCTGTAGGTCTACGTCTGGGTGTCCCTGTTTGCGGACCTCACTCATGTCACCATTGTGGAGCAGACGTGGATGCCATGGGTCGACATGGGCTCAGCTGCAGGATGAGTGAAGGGAGACATCAACGTCATGGGGCAGTAAACGAGATCATTCAGAGGATGCTAACCTCTTATACCCATGTGCCCTCTAGACGAGAACCTCTAGGCCTGCGCAGATCAGACGGGAAGAGACCAGATGGAGTCACTACTGTGCCATGGAAGTGTGGGAAGCTTCTTGCATGGATGCCACGTGCCCTGACACCTTTGCTCCCTCCTATGACAGCCAGGCGACCACAGCAGCTGGTGAGGTGGCAGCCCACGCAGAGGAGAGGAAAATACTCAAATACAGAGGTCTTCCTGTCACCCACTCATTCGTCCCGGTGGCAATTGAGACTACTGGCGTAATTGGGGCACGACCACTTCAGTTTCTGAAGGAGTTGGGAAGGAGAGTTCGTAGGCAAACGGGTGACCCAAATTCAACCCCATACCTGCTACAGCGCCTCTCAATTGCCATCCAGAGAGGAAACTCAGCTTCATTCATGGAGGGTCTCCGGGGTAGTGTTTAAATCTTTTCCTCCACAATTGCCTTTCCTTTATTATTTTTATTATTTTTATTATTTAATTAATTACATTCACTTTATTTATTTATTTATTATTTACTTGTTTTGTTTGACTATTTTATTATTATTATTATTATTATCATTATCATTATTATTATTATTATTATTATTGTTGTTGTTACTGATGTTATTATTTATTTATTTAATTATTTATTTTTGTAATTGCATGATCTTTTTCCTTGCCAGCACTTTATTTTTGCATTGTTTATCACATGTATTTTGTTTTATTACAACATTAAAAATTACAACAAACAACATAAACCATAGCAATATAGGTTAGGTAAAGATAAATTGCACAAACATGTTTTCCACCAACTGAAATTACTTTAGAGACATTCGATATGTATGTACAAGTCAAATGTTGCTTTAAATATCACACACACGATGATAAGGATCTGAACACAGAATTCCATACCTGGCTAATTCAAGAAATATAAGATTAGTGACCAATGTTCCATTACCGCTGCTTAGCTATAATTATGATTTTGCAGCTGCACTGAGTTTCATGTTATCAACTATATGTATTGTGTTTTCTTCCCCAAAGCAAACCAAAGTTGTTGTTTTTTATTTTGTTTTTGTATTTATAACTTAAACACACTGTACGTTTAATTAATTATGTTTACTCAAGTCCTTCTGCTCCCAAACAAATATAACATACTAATAAACTTTTGTCATGAGATAGCTAACTACAGCTGTTGATATTTGTTTCAACATGTGTTTTTGGTAGTCAATGTCCACTTGCGTCCACACATGACAAGGAAGCAAAACACCAGGTTACAAATAATAGGTATAGTTAAATTTTTTGATTACATTATACAGTGGCGTAAGAAGGGTGAGGGGCTCCGAGACTAGAACCCCCCATAATTTTGGGGCACAATCTAACGAGGTGATTTCTCACATGAACAATTTTAAACCACAAAAAAACATGCTTTTGCAGCCCCTCCATATTAAAACATCATCCTACACCACTGCTATAGTTAATGTCTTTAAAGTTTAAATATATATTTGAAACAACTACATTGATTAGCTTATTTAGCATAGCATTGTTTAATTCTTAGATTAAGGTTTCGGTCAGTCACCTTTATCAGCTGAAAAAGTCTGCACCAACCAAAACTTTCTAAGAATTAAACAGTGTTATGGTAAGCTATAATCTATTCATTTAAAAAGTTTATAATTCAAATACATGGTAGCTAATGAACCTCTATGGCATAATAGAGACAATGAGAATTCAGTAGGCTTATTTCATTGAAAGTGTCATGGTGTGCTTGATTGAAAAAAAAAGGGAGAGCATTTAACACACTAAGTTAGCAATTCATTAAAATTGATGTCATTTTTATATTATCTCAAACATTATTTTACTTTACTTTATACCTCACTTTAAAAATGTGATTATGGTAGAATTTCAATAAATCTAACAATACAAGTCACCTGTGATGTGTCTGTTAATGTGGTTGTTTTGTGAGAATATTATATTATATAAAAAATCATGCGCCACATGGCAAGCAGCGTGTGTACAAAGCTTTAGGCTCTTCTTTTAATACTTTAGCAACTACTCCAGCATTTTTACCTGACATCGTAGCAAAAACGATCTTTTTACAACATTTTTCTTCCCAAATTCTCTCCTTGGGAACTTGAATGGAGGAGAGAATGGCTGGTGTGGCTCTGTTCCAACTACTGGCACTTGCAGCTTTCTAGGCTTCATGGATGATTGAATGCAGCCAAAACTTTAGTAGCTAGTTGACTGTATTTTAGCTCTGGCTACACTCACAATGGTGGTTAGCTAGGTAGTGGTATAAGGTTAGTTCACGAGGTTCTTCAATATAATGTAATCACAACGACTAGAACAAGAACAACAACTAAAAAATGACTGAATGACTGGTAGTTTTATAGGCATGCTCAAGGTGGGGTGGTGAAAGTAAAGTACACAGGAAAAAAGAAAAAACATTGTATGCAGGTAGACTTCCATAAGTTTATATTAAAGTGTGAATGAATTGAATAGAATACTAATTTGAGTTTAGTAAACAAAGTCAATGGTGTGGAAAATTAAGTAATCATAGTTCACCTTTGGACTCCAACATTGATGCCATTTTACCTAAGCTAAAAAGCAACGTGATAATAAGCGCTCGCGCAAACAAAACCACGCCCACTTCGGCAAAAAAGTGGTGAGGCCGAAACCTCACCAGCCTCAGCGGTTCCGACGGCCTTGACTCTTACTTTTTACTTTTGTAAGGCTGATTTCTCGGCTATTACACTGCCATAGTTGCCAACTTTCTAAAATGAAAAATCGGGATAGGCCACACCCACTAATTAACCATCATGAATATCATTAATATAGTATGAATAATGGTTATTGGATGATGAGTTTGTGTGTGTAGCAGATTGTGGTGATTTGAATGATCAATTATTGAGATGATGAGTCAGCAGCAGATGATGAGCCAGTAGCAGATGATGCCTGATGCAAAGATTTGAATGTTGCCTTCTTGCAGTCTGAAAGGAGCTCAGTAGTAAGCTTAGTGTCGTAGCAGCAACTGTCACAGTTGAATTTCAAGGACATCAGACTAACAACTGTTGAGTGGTCAAGATTTGACCTTTGGTCAGTATGTATCTTCCTCAACATGGAGAAGCCTCTCTCACTGTCAGCATTGGAGGAAAGGATGGAAAGAAGCCCAGCCATGAGTTTAGAGAGGAGAGGAAACCTTGGTTCACCATCAAAGGATCTCATCTGAGCAATCTGGTGCCAAAATGCTCCAGGACGAGGTTTTTCCACCTTCTCTGCAGCTCTGTATGCATTGAAACTAGGGTCCCAAGCACTGTAAAAAGTAATAAGGGGTTGAATTTCTGAAGGAGACAAAAGATAGTCACTAAACTCTTCCTTTAATTGGTCAAGACGCTCAGGTGTATCCAATTCTAGCTGAGGAAACTTCTTTGCCAGCCTTAAGACTGTGTTCGCTTCATATGTAGACGCTTTATTTGGCTGTAGAATGCCCAAATCATTGAGTAATGAATCACCGAATGGGAATTTCTTTAGCATCTTCTTGATGGATGAGAGGTAAAACCTTCTGATGGAAGCAAAGAAAGACTTTGTATCATGCTCCTGTTCAACTACAGCTAATGTTACCCATGTATTATTCCCAATCCCCAAGTTTTCATCAGGTAGCTGGTTAGTAGCATCAAAATTTAGAAGTCTCATGGCTTCCAAAATAGCATCATTGGTCATAAGATTTGCTGCATATAGCCGCACAAGCCTATTCATCTCAACATAGAGTTCACATGTTGTATTCTCTGACGATTTCTGGAACAGCCTGTTAAACCGATCCATACAGGGCAGCACGTAAATCAAAAAATGAAGTATGGGTTTAGTAAAGGGATTTTCGAGCCTCTCCGTGATGCTAATTACTTTAGCTGTTTGTTCATTGCAGGAAAGAAAGTAAGAGACTAAGCCATCTATCTGCTTCAAGTATCTATCTACACATCGAAGGAGGCTAAGCCAGCGAGTCGGGCAATGTTTGAGAATTACACCCGGCTCAGAAGTGAACATGGAGTACCAATTATCAACAAACTCCTGGTTTCTCTTGCTGCTATGCTGAAAGTAATAGAAAATGTCTACAAACAGCTGGTCTATGTCTATTGGCAGTTCCTGTAAGCCAGCTTTAATGGTGAGGTTTGCAAGATGGCAAATGCATCCCACATCGTACAACATTGGGATCTCGTCCTTGATGAGCTTTTGAACCCCAGAGCGTGCCCCCTTCATAACATTTGTTGTGTCGCTCATGAAAGCCATGGCTTTAGATAAATCAAGCCCATGTTTCTCCAAAGAATCCTTTAAGGCTCTAAGGAGATTCGGTGCATTGCCTACATTTACAACAGGCATGTCAAGAAATCGAGTCTTGACATCTCCTACAGCACTATCCATAACCCTCACCAGAATTATGCACGACTTGTCAATCTTGTCATTTGATTCGTCAGTAAGAATAGATGACAGCCTTGTAGATGGGGATAGGGCTTCCTTTACAATGGCTGTTGCTTTGGTGCGACCACATGCAAAATTTTTGGCTATCTCTGAATCAGGGAACATCTCCCTGAATAGCTTGTTTGCATGGTCACTGGACAAGAAAGCCATATTATGCTTAGTATGAACATGGTCCACAAAGACTCAGCATTGATGGTGCTGCTGCTGATGTCTCGCCTAAAGAAAGACGACACTGACTTGGTAGCTGCTATTGCCTTTCCTGCTTCTTTGTGTCGCTTGGTGCTGATATGAGTCACCACATCGTTCTTCCCTCCGTGGGCAACACTAAAGTCGGAGCAGCAGAACGTGCACCTTGCATATGATTCACCTATTATCATTTATATGTTGTTTGTATGACATGTAGTAATGTGCCAGTCTACATTTTCATTGTTACCTTTAGAGCTCTTCCCAATTCCTGGATAATCCACTATCCATTTGCTCAAAAAATGACATTGAGACTTGACTTTTTTTTGTGGAGGAGGAGTAGCCATTTTTATATGAAAAATGTTTTATAGTAACCACCCTTGTAGATATGCTGTACAGATAGCTATACCACTACACAAACCACTGATATCAAGCAGACTAACTTGCAGACTATTGTGTGCAGCTGTTGGCTAATAACTATTAACCCCCTTTGTTGAACCCGGAATCGAGTATTTGGCGTTACGCGACCTAATAATGGGTACTCGATTTCGAGTATTTGGCCGATAATCGGTGGTTTTAACTCAATCCAGACTTGCTGACTGTGCATGACTGTGCAGCTCTCTGTTGTGGTGTGGTGGTCAGGTGTGTGGCTAACTTATGTAACAATTCCTGGAAAAAGTTATGTGGGCTTATGTAAGAATTCCGGGAAATCCTATTGCAAGTACATAAGTAAACCTGGCGGGATCCGGGAAAGGCTAAAAAAACCGGGATAATCCCGGCAAAACCGGGATAGTTGGCAACTATGCACTGCTAACCAACTGTACAGAAACATTAAAAAAATGTTAGTTAAGGGTTGTCATAAAAAAGGTAAGAATCAATTAGTTGACAAAGCCCCACCCCTCACTTCCCCATTGCTAAAAAAAAATTCTTACACTTAGCTAAATTGATGATATCCACAGTGTTCAGATTGCTACCTCAACACAGGATAATGTAGCTAGAGACCTGACTAATGCTAAAGTCATTTATGTGTAAGTGGCATTTAAACTGAATTAACGACTTTCAGCTGGATGAAATATTAGACCGTCAGTAACTATTGTTAGATTCTGTGAGTCTATCCCACTGCATACATTATTCTGATCGTTACCTTGACAAAAAGTGTTACACAGTATCAGTGTGATTTGCTTTAACACGTTTCAATTGGTTGCAATTTCTTCCTTTCAAAGAAACCAATCTCAGTTTCTCCTCCTCCCCACCCACCTCCCATAGTAAGATATTTCACTATAGGGCTGTATTTTCAAATTCTTCTGGCTTGTGAAAACAAATTAGGGCCAGCTAGTGAAAAATCTGGCCATTTCACACTAAACTCAAAATTATCATATAGCAATAGCTCCTGAATGTTAGCCCGTTGCAACGGTTCACATGTATTAGCTGGAGTATACATTTAGCCTAACATAAATTGGCAAACCATTGATGTGAACTTAGCTAAAGAACATTTTTTGATCGTGTTGTTAGCAAGCTATGTATGGTTACATGTGCAATATATGACACACTAAAGTAATAAGTGATGTATATCATTATCATTCTGAGCAATCAACAGGTTACTCTGTAGTTCACTACTTAAACTTAGCTAAACGGCATGAGAGTAGCAATTGCTATATTCTATGCATTATGCCATATATGGCTATCATCTACTACTCTAAGTTGTAATTGTGACTTGAATGAACATTAGCTAGCTACTTCCAAAAATGAATAAATGCACAAAAAAACAAAAAAAAATGTTTGACTTTGTTATTTGATTGCTTCATCGTTTAGGTAGGTTGAAAAAGCTATTAATTGAAATTTGTCTGTCCTACACAACTTATAGCTACTAGTGGTGCGCTCGAATAGCGCAAATGCATGGCGAGCGAGCAGACTCTTTTTACAGAAAAATAGGACAGAAATTACATCTAACTGTAGTGCACAGTATAACCCTTTCCATTCTCAGTTAGCATCAGAGAATCTAAAGTCTCTGATCCCAGACTAAGGAAGTGGAACCCATGTGTAGTAACAATAACAGAATTACCTGAATAAACATCGAAAGCAGTGGCAAAGAAGTGCAGCTTGACAAAGACTTCACAATTGTTTCAAGAAGAGAGTAGCTATAAACGTTTTGGTTTGAAACGTTGCGTAAGGCAGTGCAGCAGGATCCTCCGCGCTAGTTAATTGAAAAATACTGGAACTGTGAACGCTTTACCTAACTTACGTAATTAGAAGCGCGGGCGAAATATTTTGACGTACATATACATACTTACTAGTGGTGCGCTCGAATAGCGCAAAATAGCGAAGCGAGCGATGCATGTTCCCTGTAATTGCAGCTATAGATACAGTTATTTATTTTGATGTTGTTAATGTTATGTCTGTCTGTTGTTTCATATAGATTCATTGGTGCTTCTATTCTATACCACTGTATGATGAAGGTTATAAAATTTAGGCTATGTATAATAAAGTTTAAATGTTATACTTTTTGTGGTAAAACAAGAGTAATGAATTATTTTATTATTTATTTTATTAATGTAATTCGTAATCAGCTACATAATATTGCTTTATATAATAAAGTTTAAATGTTATATTATTTGTGATAATATAAGAATAATGAATTATTTTACCAGCAAAGTTATTGGCTGGTGTTTTAGACAGAATATACCGCTATTTAATTAAAAATGTCATACATCATTACAGTTATAGCTGATGTAAACTTTGTGGTTTAATAAAAATAAAAAATACAAGAGTTTGTTTGGGTACTATGACATATTCAGAGGGAGAGCAGAGTATGTTAAATGGATGTAGATCTTAGACTACATAGTTTGATAATAGAGTTAGGTTAATTTTTATAGTTTTACATTAAATTTAACCTGCAAGTGGAGGAATGTTTCCAGGATGCATGTTATTTTGAGCTGAATAGAGCTTAGGGATATGTTTATCCCGGCTACATCGACAACATTCCAATGACTTAAATTTCATTTTGGTGCCTGGAAACTTCTCCATACACGTTATGCAGACTGGGATAGTAATCGATGAGATTTTAGCATGAAAATTACGCATTGCTGTGTGAACTTGAGGATCATCAAATGCTGGAATAATATGGTGCAATGGAACCTGGGGATGTTGCCTTGACCTGTTCCCCCTAACTTGAGACAATCTAGTCTCCCGTTGAAGTGGTGTACGTTGCTCTCTGCATAATGGTTTCCTAAACGATAATATGTCTCGTATTAACTTATTGAAGTATATATTTTATTTTATATTTACCTCCTAAATGGCTGCATCAATGAATCCAGCACAGTGTCTGGCTCTTCCTGTCTTTCATGCTTTTACCGGATGTGATACTGTATCTGCATTCGCTGGCAGAGGAAAGAAAACTGCCTGGGCAACTTGGAAATCTTTTCCAGAAGTGACTGATGCTTTCATTGAACTACTAGGCATGTCAAATGAGTTGAGTGAAGAATCAATGCTATTGCTGGAACGGTTTGTAGTGTTGATGTACAACAGGACAAGTGAAGTCACTGAAGTAAACGAGGCTAGAAAACAGCTCTTCACTCAAAAATCTAGAACTCTAGAGAACATCCCTCCAACAAAGGCAGCATCTTGTGCAGCACATTAGGCGCACTTATTTCCAGGCCAACATTTGGAACCAGTCATTGCTTACTATAGTCCTGAGAGTGGTCCAGAGTGGTTGCCATCAATTTGATTCTTTCACCCAGCCCCAGTCAGATGGATCTGGAATTTTTGAAAAGCACCAAAAAACAATGGGCACCCCTATAATTGTTGGAAATGGCACATAAGCACATTAATATTAAGCACATTTGAACTTTGACCTCTTACGGTCCTCAGACGCGAGATTCAATTTCCCTCCACATCTGAAAATAAACCTTACGGTATCTGCTAGCCATGCTAGAAATTTCATGCTTTCTTCATAAAGTGCACAATTTTTTTGCTTATCTGCTGTACTACTCCAAGATGTTGGAATAATATGCTGAGCAGCATAATTCTCCATATGACTTGCTGACTCTGAGCCTGAGCTCACAGCTCTACCAGTATTTCAAAACTTTCTTTTTTTTCATTTTGGAAATAATAACAGTGTCCAATACTAACCCAGCTGCTTTAATTAAGTAATGAAGATCTACCTTATAACCACATTTCTACACATGTCTATGTCCTTTGTTGTAAAAGAATAAGAGGAAAAAAAAAGCACTATTGATTTTGATATATGGAATACTTTTATTGAGCAATTATTTAACGTAGTTGACTTTTGAAACAATAAGAGAACGTTTTGAACTCGAAGTCCTTCATCAGAATGTGAGCTGATGCAGGACTTCGATTCTGAAACGTTCTCTTATTGTTTCAAAGTCAACTACATTAAAGAATTGCTCAATAAAAGTGTAAGTATTCTATACAAGCATTCCTCAAAGTAGTAAAGAGCCTATACTGTATAACTACTGATTTTCTTTTAAAATTACGGATAATATTGACTGATTATACTCATTTTCCCTTTATTATTCTCCAAAATACCCTTATTATTCTAGAATTATTCCACTGTGCTAATACATGTCTATTATTCCAGAAAAATGCTATAAACTTTTAACAACACCTCGTTTTGCATGAATAGGATGATGTAACCCAAGTTCAGGTATTCTGTGTTGGTTGGCTTCCTATATCTGATATTGATATGGTGTTCAGTGTTTTTTTTTTTGGTTTAGAGATTCCAGACTTTCTAAGTTTTAGTACTAAAAAAATATTTTGAATGCTTAGGTTTGGTTTCCCCCCCCCCCCCCCAAATTGTCCCTGACGATTCAGTTAGTTTTTAGTTTTCTTCCATATCAAGTAGAATATTTGGAGTTCGTAAGACTATCAATTGACTTAGTTTTGTTTAATTATGTTGTCTCTCAATTGCTTTAATTATGAGACTCCTTAAAGAAAGTACAGGTAGTTTTCCCAAATAACCTCAAAAATAGCATATTTCTATGAAGTGTTAGGTATTACAAATGAAGTATGATATTTTTATAATAGTTTAGATAATAATTACTTTGATGGCAATAATAATATCATCATTTAAATTCTCCACCCAGTGGGGGTTTGCCAGTCAGACAGATCACCTTGAAACAGGGCAGGCTGCACTTCACTCAACATCGAATACTACTGCATAGCTACTGCCCCTATCTGCTGCTAGGGCAAGCAGCCCTTCAGCTAATCACTAACTGCAATACGTAACTCTGCCCTTGTTCAGATCTTCCTACCTGGACATGTGGTACCTCACTGATTAACCACTATTGGGGGCACTCCACCCTCACTCAACAGCTACTACCCAGGTGGATTTCCTGGAGTCTACTTAGACTTCAGCGTGCAGCGAAAGCAGGTGCGATAAGAGTATACAGGGCTCATCAGTCCTGGTTTACTGAAGCTGTTCCCATTCGGGTTACCTGAGATGGTGGCTGGAGTCATCCAGGTACTAGGCACTGACCAAGGCTTCAAAAGTCAGTGGCACCACTCCCTTCTCCAAGGACTACATCACAAGCCTGTGAGAGGGAGAAGGTTGGGGGTCAAGGGTAGTTCAGCATTGCTCATGTCATAACTCTCAGTTCTCACCGTGTGTGCTTGTCTGTACTTACTTTCACAGGTGCACATGCAGCCTACTACCATTGGCAAGAGAGTTGTCAACCCTCTTTCCTAACCTATCACTTCTAACCTTGGGGGTCTCCGGTGATGCAGGACAATTAACACTAATTGCCACTGACATGCCGAGTCTCTCACCCCCAAGGCCACACAGGAGGAATGGGTCCAAGGTCATACTGCTGCCTCACTCAAGAAGCATGAATGCACATGACCACGGGCTCACATCAGCTCAGACTGCCAAGTGTAGTTTAGGACATCAGGTAACCATACCAATTAGGTGAATTGTAGTTAACAAGAATCTTAGAAAAGGAAGTCCCTTCTCAAAGGGCGGCACGTTCAAGCCTCACATTACTTATCAACGTTATCCACTTCTCACCTATTCACTACATATCTCTGCTCACATCACACCTGCTAGTCACCCCCTCCTGCAGCTAAATAAACTTATCCATTGACAGTCAGTCATCCCTACCCTCCATTTATTCTGTATCATTATGTGATTTATTTAATTTGTGGAACAGTTACAGTGCAACCAAGAGTAGTAGAATTTTGTTATTCTTGTCCATTTCTGAATGTTTTGTTATTCGCTTACAAAGTAGAGGTTCTACTGGTTCCAAACTTGGTACAGACACGAAGGCATCTCTACTCATCACAAACCATGGAGTTGTAAAGGTAGTAGGCAGATCTTAATTACCCACGCAGAGATAAGAGCTGCTAGGCAGCCCGTGGTAAATTCGCGTGGTTACTGTAGTGTAACAAATTGGCGGTAACAGCTGTTTATTCAATAAAGAAGCTAGTTAGGAAGCCATTTAGCAGCCATCATGGGCAGGAGGCCTACAAGAGGTACTATATTAGCTAATCAGGTTCCACAATTTATTCTTTGTTATTCTTGTGCTGAGAATTATCGAACAAAATGTACCAGGTGTCAACACCAATGCTCCTGAGGTACAGAGTTTCCTTTTGCCTGAGCCAACAATACACTCAGTGGAAGCTGGAACTGGTAATAAATGCAATATAACATGAAACTGAAACAATCAACACACAAATCAGTCCTGAAAAAGAAATAAATATTAAAAAAAACACAATAAATATATAGGTCCTATTAGTATGGACGTCACTGCTGTGGACTCTCATCCAGTCAGGAACCCTGATCCAGCTAGTGACATCACTCGTCCAGTCAGTGATGGGAGTCCTAGTCCAGTCTGGAGTACCCCTGCACTCAGCTTGGCAGTTCCCAGCACCGAGCCGGAAGGTATAACTAGGGAAATTAGCCGAGAAATGATCAATACCAATTAATGGATAATTTCAATAGTGTATGTACATTGTAATTTGGTATTATGTACTTAGGTACTATAGATTATAGGGTGCTAATTTTAGAGTTCAAATTTTTTGAATTTCCTATGATTAAAAATACTTTGGTAGAGATTGTCAACTTAATGAAGAGTCCAGGTAAAATTATATGTTAAGATTTTTTTCCTATCCGATAAAATTATAAACATTGCGGCATAAACAGCTTGTATTTATATTACCAGAATTGATTGTGATTGATATATACTACTTACATAGTGGATTGCCATATGTACTCTAGATTATATTTGGCAAGGATATTGGTAAGGCCATACCTACTTGATTTTATGTTTCGCGGGCAAACTGACCCTTAAAATAGGGTCAGGTAGGCAGGCTTAAAAATGAAAATGACAGTAACGTGATGTAGTTACTGATTGATTTAAAGCAACAAAACAAATTATCATTTAAAAAACTCGAGAAAATAATGAATACTAAACAAAAGCGACTTCTAGAATGTCTGTCTTGCTTAGCCATATTGTTATGCAGTCTAGGGGCAGGTCTTTTGCCATTGGATCGGCATAAAAAACAAGGGGCGAACTGACTTAGCAATAATTGATAGGTCAGAGGTCTTTTTTTTTTAAATCGAAAATTTAGGGTTGGTCGGGCCGCGAAACAAAATCAAATTGGTATGACCTAATCAATAAGTTAATAACAAATAAACTTATACAGTATGTAGTGGCAAAATAAAGATATGACTTTGAGTTATTTACACAAGTATATTAAAAATCACCAATTTACTCAATTAAAAACATCAAAGTCACGGCATTACGGGTTTTTTAATTACATAAAAATAATTTCTTTCTACAATTATTTTGAAAAAAATGTGCAATTTAAAAAAAAAATCAGGTTATGCATGTGAGGAAGAAACTAACCTCCTCAGTGAGGATTGGGACATAGACGAGGAATCCGGCAGCACAGTCTTAGATGACATTATGGACAGAGTGTCCACTGTTGCTGAGGAACTCGGAGTGCCACTTGAGTCTGACTCCCTCAGATCATGCGTATCCAGTGGGGCAGTGCACTTTCAGCATGCCGACAAACTTTGTATGCATGAGTCACGTTGCTCATGGCATCAGTGGTACCCAGTGATTTCTTTTTTAATCTGCGGCCACCTGCATGCAGATTATAACCGACTCAGTGGCCTATTACGACTACCTTCCTGTTCAAGTACCCAGTGGGGTAGGATGGTAAAGAGGCTAGAGGAGCATGTTACTCACCTTGCGGAGTGGTCCTGTGGTCAGGTAAGACGAGAAATCGCTGACCGCGGAGATGCAGACCAGTGGATGGCATCGCTTGATGGTTTCTACCTGACCCGGGGCCACTACTCCAACAACTCCAACAACAGGTTGGGCTACCATTATGTAATCATCCAGGTAGTGGTATAGGTGAGTAATGCCTGACTGAACTAAGTGCCAGTGAAGGGCCTCTGCAACTGCATTAAAAATCTTAGGAGATGACCTCAGGCCAAACGGGAGCATGGGATCAACATAAATCGCACCCTCCCACCGCATACCCTGCAGGACGCAGTCCTGTGGGTGAACTGGTATTAAGCGATAGGCAGATTCAATATCCACCTTGGCTAGTAGAGCTCCTGCGCCCAATGACACAGCACATGCCGCAACTTCATCCACCGTCGTGTATTCCAGAGAACAGATGTCTGAGTCAATGCCATCATGAACACTCTGGCCCGGAGGAAATGACAGATCAGTGATGAGGCGATATTTGCCTGTGTTGTGACCTTTGGAAATCACTCCAAACCGGTTAATTTGGAGCTGTGGTAGGTGTGTTGCTGGCTTAAAAGGACCAAGCATACGACCCAGCCGACACTCTCTATCTAAGTATTCCGTTACGATATCAGGGTGTTCCATGGCTGACTTCATGTTAGCCTGAGCTGGCTTCAGTGCTGAGCAAGGCCGATATCCTATTCTAAAACCCTCCCGATACCCGGCGCACGTAGCGGGAGTAAGCCTTGTCTGGGTGACCAATTTCCCACTCCGCCAACTTAAGTGGTGTTGAGACGACCATGAGTGCCTGGCAGTGATGGTCATGACTTGGTCGGCAGAAGTCCAGACACAGCAGATCGGAAGTGTCTCGGTGTAGTGAGGACCAGCCTGCAAATGAGCAGGTGGAAATAGTTATTTTACAGCTGGCTGTTAAGCCATCACACCATATACCATGGTGGAGCCCCTACTAATATACCTTTAACTACCAACCCCACCCCTAACTACCTGCTACTGCGACTACTGCTATAAACCCCCGATCCCAATGATTAATAAATACCAGACCAGAAGAGATATCTTTATTGATATATATACGCACATGTATACTAGCTTGGGACAGTACAGTTATGCTATAAGAAGTCAGCGACGACCGAATGGTGGGAGAGGAGAGCGGCTCCTGTGACCTCTACCAGAGGACTGTCTCTTACGTGGACACGCGTTGGAAGCCATTGCCTCACTTGTTGGGAAGAAAAATCAACTTTAGTGAGATCTCCAAAAATACGCGGAATGTAGCGGTTTTGACGTCGTTAAGGCTTGTGGAGGACTTGAGTTTCCCCGCAGGTGGGGACTCCCCATTGAAAGCAGTTGACTAACAGCCTTAAGGATCGTCATAAAGTGAGAAATATATATATGAAAAGGACAGTAGTGAACCCTCACTATTTATTTATTTTATTTCTATGTTTATTTCTGTTACTTTAATGTTATGTGTATCTTAGCTAAGTTTAAGCTACTGAGGCATACCACGTAGCTCATCTGCCTTTAAAGTTTATTATAGACGTGACCACTGTCATGCATAAATTCCCCAGTATCGCACTTCCCATAATATATTGCAATTGTGTGCAGTTTGGACCAGTGAGAGTGGACTTATCTAAGCTTGGGTTAATGATGGATCTCACTAAACATGCTTGATTGAGTTAGGAACAGTCACTACATTCTAAATTAGTTAGATGCTGCACAGCCGTCGTGAACTCCGTTTTTAGGGTCCTTCATAGTCAGGTGGCTTAGTGAAATTATCGTTACAGAGCAAACAAAAGCATGGAATTTTGCATGAAGATATCTTATAACCTGTTAAGTAATAATAGGCTAGGAGCCCACCTCAAAATTTTAGCGTTCACGCCCAAGAACAAAATGGCTGCCATTATTTATTAGTCATGTCAAGTAATTTTACAAACTGAGAAAGTTGGATGCAAGATTGATTATTAAATGTCAAAATGATTAGATAGTGGTGATAAGTGACTATGATGATCATTTAGGTACTAACAGAGTCATTACACTTGCATTTGCAAAGTGGTGAGCATTGAAGATTGGATCTGACACACTTGCATCTGGTACAGTCTCCTTTGCAGGAGCATTTTACAAGTTCGCTACATGCTCTGGAAACTTCTGGGATTGTAATCCACATTGGGATCCACAGTCCTGATGCAGAATCCTTGGTCCATGAAAATTCCTGTGGTGATGGAATTATTTGCTGAGTTTGCATACAGGTAGTCCAAATTCCAGCTTGGTACAATGCCCTCTGAGTATGCTGAAGTAGAGCATCCTGTGTGGGTGGTATTCTGTCTACAGATCTAGACTTTCGGCAGAACAGTTCTTCCCTTGCGTCATTGACTGAGGTCAAGGGGCTGGTTTTGTCATACATTATAACAGTAAATCTCTCAATTCTTTGAAAATGAACGCAGTGTATGCTTAGGTGTTCAAAAGTATGACAGGCAAGGTATTGGAATGTATCCGTGACATCTCCGTAGGCCTGCCAGGCTTGCCATGCAGTTTTTTTGCCCTTTCCCTTGAAGGATGACGTAGTGTCACAGCCGGTCAGTGCATGAAATACTGGTAGACCTCGGGATCCTGGCTCTCCGAGGACTGAACAGATGGAGTTTATATAGTAATAGCAGTAGTTCCTTCCCATCCCGAAGGCAACCCAGATGTCTGCTTGAGGTTGAATCTCAGTAAGTTCATGAAAAGCACCAACAAGGATTGTGACAACATCTGTGTCTACACTGCGTACTTTTATGGACTTCATACCATTTTGCAGTACATATGAAATGTGCACAACAACAATTGTGTCAGCTTCCTCATGGTTGCAGTCTGCCATCTGGTAACTAGAGCCTTTGCACAGAACTGACTTTCCTGATGTGACAAATACACTCTTACTAGGTGGAAAATCATACTCAGCAACCTTGGTTGAAAGAAAAGAAAACAGTTCCTCTTTGTTCTTTGAGTCACGAAGGAAATCAGTCCAGTTTCCAGGGAGTTTAGTTGAGCCAGATACTTTCATTCGTACACCTTTCCCTCTTTTGTTCCTAGTCGATTCTTTTAAACTATCTGAAAGATATGTATCCCACACAAGATCCAACCGTGTTGTATTTTCTAGCTGTTTCACTAAGTGAGGTATAAACAACTTATCTGCATATTCATTGAAGCAGCCAACTCCAGAGGTTGGTAAGCTATGGACAGTGACAGGACCATCCAGCACTATGCAGTCAAACGTGGTAGGTGGCTCATTCTCTCCAGGTTGCTGAATACATTGCAGCAATTCAGATTTGGCACTTGGTAAGTTGAGGTTACCTAGATCTGACAGAGATGGTGGGAAAAACTGCATCTCATGAGCAAAAAACTCTTTTAGGTCACCATCACGGCTTTGCATCGATATATACAACTGTCCAAAAAGAGCCACATTGCTTTCAAGAAGCTTCACCTTTTTGTTCTGCTTTGATGTTGCTTTAGGTAGAGGTCGCTTCAAGATAGGAAGATAATTTTTCTTGATTGGGGTATGGATTGAGCAGGAGCAATCTTCAAGTACATTAGTATAGTACTCTTTGTACTGTTTGGTGCCAGTATCTTCCAAGGAGTATAGAGCAACCATCACAGATTGATGTGCACAATCACGACTATCAAGAGTGATCAGCTCTGGAAAATCATCTAGAAAAGGGTTGCCCATTCTCTGTATGGTTTTGTAGAGGTTACTAACCTGCACATGAAATTTCTTCTGTGCTGCAAATCCTTCTTCGTGATGTTGAAAATTCTGGAAGTGTTCTGAGTCACCATTATCAGGAAAATACTCATCCTCAAATTGTTGCTTCAGTCTGACCAGTTCTGGCCCTGTTAGCATCCAGCACCTTAAGGCAACCGGATTTTCAGTAAGACCTATGCAACTACCAGAGCCTTTCACATAGGCAATATTTTCTTGCTCGTGAGCTTGATCTACTGGTATTGTAGAAAATCTGTTGTTAGTCTTTGAAACAACCCAATGACATCTTTTTTCAAACTCATCCTTGATGTACTCTGGTAATGTTCTCATGTCTCGATGTGAACAGGTAGCCACCTTGAGTAGTTTATATAGTCCAGGGCAAAAAATAATGGTACAAGTTTCTCTAAAACTTCCACATACAAAGGAAAGTTACTCTCTCTGTGGGCACGGACAAATATAAGAATAAGGGATTCATTATTTAAAAGAGATTTTTTAAGCAGCTGCATTTGGTAAAGTGTGAAGGTTTCATAGTTTCGGTTTTTTAAATGGCGGCCATTTTGTTCTAGGTGATAATCATCTTGGGCTCCTAGGCTAAAATCAATCAGTATGTTGTAAAGTATCATGAAAAAAAATTTGGTGCTTTTGTCCGCTTCGTAACAATAATGTCAAAAAGCTACACTAAGCTACCTGACTATCAGGCCCTAAGTAGTGCCCTCGCTGCGCTCGGGACACTAGCTACAACCTAGGGCCTTCGGGACCCTAAAATCGGTAGGTCCCTCTGAGGCAGCGCCTAACTATTATGCATGAACGATCGCTATATTCAAAATTCGTCTGGTGCGCTTCACTAACGGCTGCCTCTAGATTAAGTCGTCGCGAACTACCGTGTTTAGGTCCCCCTCGGGGCCCAGGTGTATACAACACTCGCTGCGCTCTGGACGCTACAGCTTTAAGACCACTCTTGCAGCTCGTCTAGGCAGGATGAGACGAGATTTAGGTATTACACCAAATCCACATTCATTTCGGAAGTGAATGAGGTTTTATGGTGACTCAGCACCGTCGCGTCGTGGGTGGAAGTCAATCGGGCGGTATAAAAAGGAGTTGGGTGGGTTGGTGAGGGTAGGGTGCCTCTGGCTATTCTTACTGTCTTAGCTACTGGACATTCATGGGGGAATTAAATGGTCCCATCAGAGCTTTAGTGCTCTGCCCAAACCAATGTGAAGTTCTAATTGAACCTAGCAAAGAAATGGAGCATAGGCTTGTTTGTCCTGATGAAGTCCTTGCGTGTAAGTATTTGAGTATTGGTTGTACTGATACGTTTAAAAGAGCAGATGAAGAAAGTCATTATGAAAATTGCAGCATTCTGCACAATGAAATGGCAACCAAACTAAGTCAGAGCATATTCCAGGATCTGGACATGACAAGAAAGAATATACGTGCAGATTTGGAAATGGAACAAAAGAAATTAATGGAACAAAATGAGATGATTAGACAACTACGAGAAGACTTGAGAGTAAAATTGAACGAAAAGGAAGAATTGATTAATAAACTAAGTGAAAATTTTGATAAAGAGAAGGAAAGATCTGACAAACAAGATGAAACAATAAGAAAACTGGAACAAGAAAATAAGCAGTGCAAGGAAGACATTAAACGATTAAATGAACGCATTCAACAGTTACAAATCAGACTTTCCGAACATGAGAAGAAACGGGCTCAAAAGAATACATACATACCCTTCAGCTTGAATGATTATACTGGAAGAAAACGTACCCCCAGACTATGGAGTGAAAATTTTACTTCCAAAGGATATCGTTTTTGCATTCAAATCCATGCCAATGGCTTCTCAGAATCTCGCAATAAAGCAATTAGTGTGGGAGTAGTAGCTTTGAAAGGAGATGATGATGCAACTGTAAAATGGCCATTGGAAGCTTCTCTTGTTCTCACCTTATGCAAGGCTTTGCCAGAAGGGGAGGACAAGACTGTCATTGAATCTGTGACTTGGCAGAGACCAGAAGAAGCTGAAGTAAAGGATCCTGAGTGCTTCACATATTTTACCCCAGAGCCTCTCAGTCAATACCCACATGCTTTCATTCCACATTCAAAAGTCAAGTCATTTCTCAACAATGACAAGCTTGAGTTCAAATTATCTGTGTCCCCTAATCATTAACCAGTATTGCTATTTAATATAATCCTGTTTGAAAACTTTTTTTACATTTGTGTGATAAATGTAGCCATACTGTATTTTTTTTTTTTAATGAACATCTATGATAGAAATAGCTAAAAGTTTGTGACAGATATCATTTCTGTATTAAATATCTATTGGAGTGCTATACCACAAATGTTGGAATATTATAGGAATATTATAATACATTCATAATTTGAGCATTTACATGTACTTTTGAGCTAAAAGAAGCGCTTACTTACAGTAACTAAGCAGCTAAACAAAGAATAGATTTGTTTACAATACAATCAGAATGCACTGAATTCTATTAGCAGCTATGTACTTTTTTGAAGCACAAGTAGTCTCTGGCAGCACAAGTGAAATTAACTGCCTTTGCCTTTTGAGGGCACATTATA